>Ga0335077_10012502_pt1 | contig 10615 bp, 9 predicted proteins | sample Lox_Sample_31_FD_207151 | JGI IMG/M metagenome (GOLD analysis project Ga0335077, IMG submission 207151) | Soil microbial communities from Loxahatchee National Wildlife Refuge, Florida, United States - Lox_Sample_3.1 | ecosystem: Environmental > Terrestrial > Soil > Wetlands | place: USA: Florida...
CCTGGATCGAGGCGACCGCGTGTTTCAGACGCGCGTTGACCGCATGAAACCCGAACACCGTGTTCGCCCGGCTCATCAGCGACCGCGCCCCCGCGTCTTGCCGGGCCGGACACCGCCGAGCCCGCGCTTGCCGGTGCGCGCCTTGTCGCGCTTGTCGAAATCGCGCGCCTTGCGTGCGGCGATCGCGGCGCGGCGCGCGTTGCGCTCCTCGACGCTTTCGCCCTTGCGTTGCGGCCTGCGACCGGCGTCGGGTGCCGCCGGTGCGCCGAAAAGGGCCTTGCGATCGGCCGGTCGCACCATGCGGAATTCGATGCGGCGCCCTTCGAGATCGACCCGGGAGACCTGCACCGTCAGCCGATCGGCCAGCCGGTAGCGCTGTCCAGTGCGCTCACCGCGCAGCTCGTGCAGGGCCTCGTTGAAGTTGAAATACTCCGAGCCGAGTTCGGATACGTGCACCAGGCCCTCGACGAAAAGGTCGTCGAGGACGACGAAGATGCCGAACGGCACGACCGCGCTGATCGTTCCGCTGTACGTTTCGCCGACGCGCTCGCGCATGTAGTAGCTCTTCAGCCACGCCTCGACGTCGCGCGTCGCGTCGTCCGCCCGCCGTTCGTTGGCCGAGCAGATCAGCCCGAGCTTCTCCCACACGCCGAGTGCGGTCCCCTCCTCGGCTTTCATGCGCTCGCTGCGCGCGGGACCGCGCATGGGCGTGACCGGCAGATCGACCTGGAACACCTTGGGCACATACCCGCGCCGGCCGATGACGGCCTTGATCGCCCGGTGCACCAGCAAGTCCGGGTAACGGCGGATCGGCGACGTAAAGTGCGCATAGGCCTCGTACGCGAGGCCGAAATGGCCGGCGTTGTGGGGACTGTAGACCGCCTGCTGCATCGAGCGGAGCAGCACCGTCTGCAGCAGCTGGCGATCGGGCCGAGCGCGGATGCGCGCGATCAGCGCCGCATAATCGCCCGGCCGCGGTGCGTCGCCACCGTCGAGATGCAGCCCGAGCGTCTTAAGGAGCGCGCGCACATTGGCCAGGCGCTCTGGCGTTGGTCCCTCGTGGATCCGGAACAGGGCCGGCTGCTTGTTGCGCTCGAGGAAGTCCGCCGCCGACACATTGGCGGCCAGCATGCATTCCTCGATGATCCGGTGCGCATCGTTGCGGTCGCGGGCGACGATCTTCTCGATGCGTCCGTTGGCGTCGCAGACGATGTACGTCTCGGTGGTCTCCAGATCGAGCGCACCGCGTCCGTCGCGCGCGCGCGCCAGCACCGCGAACACCGCGTAGAGGTTCTCGAGTTGCGTGCGCAGCGCGGCCACCTTGTGGGCGCTGCGACTTTCCGGCTGGGAAAGCGCCTCCCACACCTCGTCGTAGGTGAGCCGCGCCGCCGAATGCATGACGGCCGGGTAGAACTGATATGCGGCGATACGGCCCTTGCCGTCGATGACCATGTCGGCGACCATGACCAGGCGGTCGACTTCGGGGTTGAGCGAGCAGAGTCCGTTCGAGAGCTTCTCCGGCAGCATCGGGATTACGCGGCGCGGAAAATAGACCGAGGTCGAGCGCCGCTGCGCTTCCGCATCGAGGGCATCGCCGGAGCGGACGTAGTGGTCGACGTCGGCGATGGCGACGATCAGGCGCCACTTGCGCCGCCCGGGTCCGACCGGTTCGCAATACACCGCGTCGTCGAAATCGCGCGCGTCCTCGCCGTCGATCGTCACCAGCGGCACGTCGCGCAGGTCGACCCGACCCTTGCGATCCTTCGCCGCGACGGCGTCCGGCAGTTTCGCGGCGTCGGCGAGCGCCTCGGCCGGAAACTCGTGCGGCACCGAGAACTTGCGCACCGCGATCTCGATTTCCATGCCAGGATCGTCGATCGCGCCGAGGACCTCGATCACCCGCCCGACCGGTTGCACGTGCCGTTGCGGCTGCTGCACGATCTCCACCACGACGACCTGGCCGTGCTCCGCCCCCAGCGTCGCGCCGGGCGGAATCAGGATGTCGTGCTGGATGCGCTGATCCTCCGGCGCCACGATCATCGCGCCGCGTTCGTTGAGCAGTCGTCCGACCAGTCGATTGGTGCGCCGTTCGATGACCTCGACGATTTCACCTTCGGGCCGGCCGCGTCGATCCTGGCCGGACACGCGCGCAAGCACACGGTCGCCGTGCAGCACCTTGCTCATCTCGTGCTCCGGCAGCACGAGGTCCTGTGCGCCGTCGTCGCGCAGCAGGAAGCCGAAGCCGTCGCGGTGGCCCTGCACCTGGCCCGACAGCAGGTTGGCACGCGCCGCGACGAGAAGCAGCCCGGCGCGGTTGCGTATCACCCGGCCCTCGCGCTCCAGTTCGACGAGTTCGGCGTCGAAGCGCTCGCGCTTGAGTTCCGGGACTTGCACACGCTGCGCGAGTTCGGCCGGCGTGAGCGGCGTACGCGCCGCAGCGAGCGACTCGATGATCGCTTCGCGATCGAGGGTGTCCGCTTTTGGCGTCATGCATCCTCCGCACGTTTGGCGAGGAGGGTTTGCTGGTTTGACATCAAGGGGACGCCAATTAAAATGCGCCGCTCGCGGAGCGCCCAGGTGGCGGAATTGGTAGACGCACTAGTTTCAGGTACTAGCGCCGCGAGGTGTGGAGGTTCGAGTCCTCTCCTGGGCACCAGCAAGAACGACGGCCTGCGCAAGCGGGCCGTCTTGTTTCTGGACTGAGCCGGTCGCCGATTCAATTCCGCGCGATCAGTTCGCCTGCATCCGGCGCAAGCGGGCATCGAGTTGCTGTGGCCGCAGCGAGTCGTATTCCTCGAACGGTTGATGGATCCATGGACTCGTGGGCAGGTACTGCACATGGTAATCGGGCTTGAAATTCGAGACCGCCTTGTACCAGAGCACGGCGGTGCGGACCTCGTGGATGCGCGTGAAACGCTGCTTCACGTGAGCGATGACACGGGTGAGCGTGACGCCGGAGTCGACAAGGTCGTCGACGAGCAGGATCCGCCCTTCGAGTTCGCCGCCGGTCTTGGTGATGTACTCGGCGATGTCGAGCGAGCCCTGCTGCATGCCCCCGGCCTCGCGGTACGAACTCGCCGACAGGATCGCGAGCGGCTTGTCGTAGATGCGCGAGATCACGTCGCCGACGCGCAGTCCGCCGCGGGCCAGACACAGGATCGACTCGAATTTGTAGCCGGACTCGTAGACCTGCAGCGCGAGCTGTTCGATCAGGCGGTGGTACTCGTCCCAGCTGACGTGAAGATCCTTCATCGCGTTCTCCGCCACAGGAGCGCTCCGGGTCAGTTCGAAAACGGATGGTGCAGAACGATCGTCTGTTCGCGCTCCGGGCCGGTCGACACGAGATCCAGCGGCACGCCAGCCACTTCGCTCAGACGCTCGAGATAGCGGCGCGCATTGCGCGGCAGCGCGTCCCAGCCGCGCAGGCCGAAGGTCGAATCCTGCCACCCACCGAAGTCCTCGTACACCGGTTCGCAGCGCGCGACTTCGTCGGCACCGAAGGGCAGGATATCCGTCGTCGTGCCGTCGAAGCGATAGCCGGTGCACAGGCGCACGGTGGGCAAGCCGTCGAGCACATCGAGCTTGGTGATGCAAAGCCCGGTCGTGCCGTTCAGCTGCACCGAGCGCCGCAGCGCCGCCCCGTCGAACCAGCCGCAGCGTCGCGGCCTGCCTGTGACCGATCCGAACTCCTTGCCCTTGTCGCGCAGTTCTGCACCGATGGCGTCGGTGAGCTCGGTCGGAAACGGCCCGGACCCGACGCGCGTGGCATAGGCCTTCGTGATGCCCAGCACATAGTCGAGACGCTGCGGCGCCACGCCGGCTCCGGCCGCGGCGGCGCCGGCGACGGTGTTGCTCGACGTCACATAGGGATAGGTGCCGTGGTCGACATCGAGCAACGCACCTTGGGCACCCTCGAACAGGAGCCGGTCGCCCGCAGTCATCGCCGCATTCAGCCGGTAGGACACGTCGCTGATCATCGGCTTCAGGCGCTCGGCAAGCCGCAGGGTTTCGTCGATCACCTTCTGCGGCTCGACTCGGGTCGCGCGGAGATAGTTGACCAGGACGAAGTTGTGCAGGTCGAGCGCTTCGCGCACGCGTTCGGCAAAGCGGGCCGCATCGAACAGGTCTTGCGTGCGCACCGCGCGGCGCGCGACCTTGTCCTCGTAGGCCGGGCCGATCCCGCGCCCGGTCGTGCCGATGCGGGCTTCGCCGCGGTGTGCCTCGCGCGCCTGGTCGAGAGCGACGTGATAGTCGAGGATCAGCGGGCAGCTGCCGCTGATCGTGAGACGGTCCGCGGTTTCGACACCGGCGGCGTTCAGCTCGTCGATCTCGCCAAGCAATGCCGGCGGCGAAAGCACGACCCCATTGCCGATGTAGCAGGCGACGTTCGGCCGCAAAATGCCCGACGGTAGCAGCCGCAGGATCGTCTTGCGGCCGTGGATGACCAGCGTGTGTCCGGCGTTGTGACCGCCCTGGAAGCGCACCACGCCGTCGGCGTTGTCGGTGAGCCAGTCGACGATCTTGCCTTTGCCTTCGTCGCCCCACTGGGTCCCCACGACCACCACGTTGTTTGCCATCTCTGCCTGCGCCCCGGTCACTTCGGTCCAATCGCGACGACTTGCCAGCGCCCAGCCACGAGGCGCAGTTCACGATCCACGCCTTCCGGGAGTGGTTCGTCACCCTCGAGCGCCCGGACGATGACCTCGCCGCGCCGACGCAGTTCGTCGATCTGAGCGTCCAGCACTGCGTCGTCGACGGCAGGAGCGCGAATCGCCGCGAAGCGTCCGCTGCCGTTCAGGCGGGCAAGATCGCGCAGGTCGATCGAAAAGCCGGTCGCCGGACGGGCACGCCCGAACGCACGTCCGATGTCGTCATATCTTCCACCGCGCAGCAGTGCTCCCGATGCGCGCTGGTCATAGGCCGCGAAGTTCACGCCAGTGTAGTAGCGGTATCCGTGCAGGTCCGACAGATCGACGCTGACCTCGTCCGCCGTGGCGCGATCGATCAGCCACGACAGGTCGTCGAGTGCGCGCACGACGGCCGGCGTTCGCGGCAGCCGCGCGCGCGCATCGCCGATGACCGCAACCCCGCCATGCAACTCCGTCAGCGCCAGCAGCGCGTCGGCCGTCGCGGCGGGAAGCGACGCCGTCGCTGCCTGCAGCGACGGCACGTCCTTTGTCGCGAGCGCCTCGAGGATCGTTTCCCCCACCGCCGCGGCCTGCGCTTCAGCGAGGATGGCACGCACGATGCCCGTGTGCCCGAGATCGATGAAAACGCGCGCGATGTCGGCCCGCCGCAGGGATTGCACCGCAAGCGCCTGCACTTCCGCGTCGGCGCGCAGACCCGCGTGACCGTACAGTTCCACGCCGACCTGCATCGGTTCGCGCGTCGCAAGCGGGTGCGCGGGCCTCGTATGCAGGACGCTGGCCGCATAGCACAGGCGCACCACGCCGGGCCGATTGAGTATGTGCGCGTCGATGCGCGCGACCTGCGGTGTGATGTCGGCGCGCAGTCCGAGTTGCCGTCCCGAGAGCTGGTCGACGAGCTTGAAGGTGCGCAGATCGAGATCGCGCCCGGTGCCGGTCAACAGCGAATCGACGTACTCGATGAGCGGCGGCAGAACGAGCTCGTAGCCGTAGCCCCGGTAGAGATCGAGCAGCGCCCGCCGCAGGTCCTCGACCCTGCGCGCCTCCGCGGGCAGGACGTCCGAGATGCCTTCCGGAAGAAGCCAACGCGCCATGGCAGCCCTCGAAGCGTCGCTACCGACCCGGTGTAACGATTTTCACGCCAGGATCAGATACAGCCCCACTCCCGAGGCGATCGAGATCAGCCCGAAGAACCGGATCTGGCCGTCGCTGAGCTCGGCGATGCGGCGGAAGATCTCGCGCCAGCGCGCGGGAGCGATGAACGGCAGCAAGCCCTCGAAGACCAGCATCAGAGCCACCGCGAGGCCGAAGGTGGCCATCAGCGCGCCGGGCGCGGAGCGTTGCCGGGAGTCTTCATGTACTTGAAGAAATCCGACGACGGATCGATGACCAGCATGTCCGAACGGGCGCGGAAGCTGGATCGATAGGCTTCGAGGCTGCGGTAGAAGTTGAAGAATTCGGGGTTCTGCCCGAACGCCGCGGCGTAGATGGCGGCCGACTTCGCGTCGCCTTCGCCCTTGAACTTCTGGGCGTCGCGATAGGCTTCGGCGAGCAGCACCTCGCGCTGCCGGTCGGCGTCAGCGCGGATCTTTTCACCTTCGGCGGCTCCGATCGAACGCTGCTCGTTGGCGACCCGCTTGCGCTCGGCCTCCATGCGGCGGAACACCGACTCGCTGATCTCGGGCACGAAGTCGACCCGCTTGAGCCGCACGTCGACGATCTCCACGCCGACGTCCCTGACGCGTTCCTGCACTGCCGCCCGGATTTCCTCCATCGCACGGTCGCGCTCGCGCGACGTGACGTCGTTGACCGTGCGCTTGTTGACCGCCTGGTTCAGCGAATCGCGCACCAGCGAATTGATGCGATCCTGCGCGGCACGCTCGCTGCCGAGGAAGCTGACCCAGTAACGGCGCGGGTCGGAGATGCGCCATTTCACGAACGAGTCGATCAGGAGGTTGCGCTTCTCGGAGGTCTGCACGCGGTCGGGCTGCGGCGTGTCGATCGTGAGGATGCGCTTGTCCAGGTAGACGACGTTCTGGAACGGCGGCGGCAGCTTGAACTGCAGGCCCGGCTCCGAGATCACTTCCTTGAGCTGGCCGAACGCGAAGACGAGGCCGAACTGACGCTGGTCGACGATGAACGCACACGCGCGAAACAGGACCGCGACGATGACGATTCCGATCAGGGTTCCGAAAATGCGGTTCATGGCGGCTAGCGTCCTTCGCGCTCGCGGCTGCGCGACGCTTCGCGCGCGCGCGTATCGGTCGAGGACGAATCCGGCACCGGCGCCGGAGGCGTCATGGGTGCCGCGCGCTGCGCGGCCGCGTTGGATTCCGCGATCGCCTGCTGCATCAGCTTGTCGAACGGCAGGAACAGCACGTTGTTGTTGGCCTTCGTGTCGACCAGCACCTTGGTGGTGTTGGAAAGGATCTGCTGCATCGTTTCGATGTACAGCCGATCGCGCGTGACCGCGGGCGCCTTGTTGTACTCCACCAGCAGTTGGCGGAAGCGCGAAGCGTCGCCCTGCGCCGTTTCGATGACCCGCGTCCGATACGCCTCGGCTTCCTGGATCACGCGCGCCGCGAGGCCGCGCGCCTTGGGCACGATGTCGTTGGCGTACGCCTGCCCCTCGTTGATCTGGCGCTCGCGGTCTTGGGTTGCCTTCACCGCATCGTCGAAGGCCGCTTGAACCTGCTCCGGCGGCTGCGCGTTCTGGATTGCCACCGCCGAGATCAGGACCCCGGTCTTGTAGCGGTCGAGCATCTCCTGCATCCGGGACCGCACGTTATCGGCGATCTCCTGCCGCGATTCGTACAGCACCGAGTCCATCGTCTTGCGGCCCACCACTTCACGCATCGCCGACTCGGCCACCTGCAGCACCACGTCGCTCGGGTCGCGGTCGCGCCCGAAGCGGTTGTTGAATAGGAAATCGCGCGCGCCGGCGGGTCCTTCCTTGATGCGGTACTGGACCGTGAAGTGCAGGTCGACGATGTTCTCGTCGTCGGTGAGCATCAGCGCTTCCTTCAGGCGGTCGGCCCGCCCGCGCAGCCCGACTTCCAGCGTCCGCAGCGACAGCACGTCGACGACCTCGTGCGCCTGGATCGGCCAGGGCATGCGCCAGCGGAAGCCCGCGGTCGTGGTCTCGCTGAAGCGGCCGAACGTTGTGACGACCCCGACCTGCCCTTCCTGGACGATGTAGAAGCCGCTGCCGAACCAGATCACCAGCGCCGCGCCAAGCACGGCAAGCACGCCCAGACCCGCGCCGCGGGCATCGGGGCGAAACCCGCCGCCACCGCGATTGCCGCCGCCACCGCCGCGCCGCCCGAACAGGCCGTTCAGGCGCCGGTTGAAGTCGCGCCACAGTTCGTCGAGGTCCGGCGGACCTTCCTTGCTCGGGCGTTGCTGCTGTTGTGACCCGCGCGGATCGTCCTTGCCGTCGCCGGATCCGCTTCCGCGCCCCCATTGCGGATCATTGAGCGACATGGCGTGATCTCGGGCGGAAAGCGGCAAGGGAACAGGAGGAGGATCGGGCGGCCCGGCTTAGCGGCCGGATCTAGGCAGTCGCACCGCGGCCGGCGAGCGATTCTGCGGAAGATGTGTCCGGATCTCGCATCGGCAACAGTCGTTCGGCCAGCGCATCGCGCAGGCTTTCCAGGCCGAGACCTGTCGCCGCGCTCACAAAAACGGCGCGGATCGTACCATAGGGGTCGCGTTCCACAGATGGCGCGCGATCGAGTCGATCGATCTTGTTGAACACGAGCAGGCGCGGCACGGCGCCGGCGCCGATGTCCTCGAGAACCCGATCGACCTCTTCGATCTGAGCGTCCCGGTTTACCGCGGACGCGTCGACGATGTGCAGCAGCAGGTCGGCCTCGGCCGCCTCCTCGAGCGTGGACTTGAACGCAGCGACCAGCGAATGCGGCAGGCCGCGAATGAACCCGACGGTGTCCGAGAGCACGATGTCGCCGGCGCCGGCGAGGAACAAACGACGCGAGGTGGTGTCGAGCGTCGCAAACAGCTGGTCGGCCGCGTAGGAGTCGGCGCGCGTCAGCGCGTTGAACAGGGTCGATTTGCCCGCGTTGGTATAGCCGACGAGCGAAACGTTGAACACCTCGCGCCGCGAACGCGCGCGGCGCTGTGTGCGGCGCTGCTTGTGCAACGTGCGCAGCCGCTCGCGCAGCAGCTTCACACGATGAGCGATCTGCCGCCGGTCCAGTTCGATCTGCTTCTCGCCGGGGCCGCCGGTCTTGCCGAGTCCGCCGCGCTGGCGTTCGAGGTGGGTCCACCCACGCACCAGGCGCGTCGACAGGTGCTCGAGTTGCGCGAGTTCGACCTGCAGCTTGCCCTCGCGGCTCTTGGCGCGCTGGGCGAAGATCGCCAGGATCAGCGCCGTGCGGTCGAGCACGGACACGGCGAGTTCGCGCTCGAGATTGCGCTGCTGCACCGGCGAGAGGGCCACGTCGAGCATCACGGTGTCGGCTCGGCTTTGCTCCACCAGCGCGCGCAGTTCGTCGACCTTGCCGCGGCCGAGGAAATGGGCCGGATCGGGCCGGTCTCGGCGCACCAGGATGCGGTCGGTCACGACCGCACCGGCGGACTGCGCCAGTTGCGCCAGTTCCGCCAGCGATTCGTTCGAAGAGGAGAGCCGGCGCGCCGCGAGTTCGACGCCGACCACGATGGCACGCGCCGGCGCAGCGGCGCGGCGCCCCGACCGCGATTCGTTCAGGTGGAGGACTCCAGACTCAGATTGACTGGGCGCGCCGGCACGACGGTCGAAATCGCATGCTTGTAGACCATCTGCGTCACGGTGTTGCGCAGGAGCACGACGTATTGGTCGAAGGACTCGATCTGGCCCTGCAGCTTGATTCCGTTGACCAGGTAGATCGATACCGGCACGTGTTCCTTGCGCAGAGCATTCAGGAACGGGTCTTGTAGCAGTTGCCCTTTGTTGCTCATGGTCACTCCGATCTCTTCTTTTTCCCAGGCACCACGTCAACGTCGGGTGCCATCAGCGCATTGCAATCGCCCGAACGGCTCAAATGGGCACAAACGCCGCGAATTCAATGTAAATGAAAAGGCGCCCCATTACCACCAAGCGGGCGTCACGCGATGCAGGCAATGAGAAGCGCGAACTCCGCGGCCTGAATCAGGTCACGTAAGGATTGGTGGCAGAGCGGAACTCGATCCGCAACGGTGTTCCCTGCAGCGAGAAGCGGTCGCGGAACCAGCCCTCCAGATACCGCCGGTAGCTCGCCTGCACACGGGCCAGCGCGGTTCCATGGATGACGATCACCGGCGGATTCTGTCCACCCTGGTGCGCATAGCGCATCTTGGGGCGCGATTGACCGGCGCGCGGAGGCGGTTGGCGTTCGACGGCAGCGTGCAGCGCCCGCGTCAGGCGCGGCGTGGGTAACTTGACGTACGCGGCGCGGAAGGCCGCCTGAACGGACCGCAAGACCCGCGCGACGCCGGTCCCGGAGCGCGCGGAGATGAAGTGGCGTGGCGCCCACTCGAGGAAGTCGAACTTGCGGTCGAGCTCGCGCTTGATGCAGGTGCGCTGGTACGTGTCGAGCCCGTCCCACTTGTTGACCGCCAGGACGAGTGCTCGGCCTGCCTCGAGAATGAACCCGGCAATGTGCGCGTCCTGCTCGCTGATCTCCTCGGCGCCGTCGAGAAGCAGGATGGCCACATTGCACTGCTCGATCGCCTGCAGGGTCTTCACGACGGAGAACTTCTCCACCGTTTCGAACACCCGGCCCTTGCGGCGCAGCCCCGCGGTGTCGATCAACGTGTATCGCTGGGCGTCACGCTCGAATTCGACCGCGATCGCGTCGCGCGTGGTCCCCGGTTGATCGAAGGCGATCATTCGCTGCTCGCCCAGCAACGTGTTGACGAGCGTGGATTTGCCCACGTTGGGCCTGCCCACGATCGCCACGCGGATCCGGTCGCCGGGCGCGCTCGAAGCGGCA
>Ga0335077_10012503_pt1 | contig 10615 bp, 6 predicted proteins | sample Lox_Sample_31_FD_207151 | JGI IMG/M metagenome (GOLD analysis project Ga0335077, IMG submission 207151) | Soil microbial communities from Loxahatchee National Wildlife Refuge, Florida, United States - Lox_Sample_3.1 | ecosystem: Environmental > Terrestrial > Soil > Wetlands | place: USA: Florida...
AACTGGGCTTCGATCACCAAGACGATGACGGCCATCGCGATTCTGCAGCTGCGGGATCACGGAAAGCTGTCGCTCGACGATCCGGCGGTGCGCTACGTGCCGGAACTGCGCGAGGTGCATGACGAGTACGGCTCCATCGAGGAGATTACGATCCGCCACCTGCTGTCGCACAGTGCGGGCTTCCGCAATCCCACGTGGCCGTGGGACTGCGATGACCCACCACCCCAGCGACAAAAACCTGTCGCTGGGGACCCCGACACGAAAAACTGCGACTGGCAGCCCTTCGAGCCCACGAAGTGGACACAGGTTGCGGCAATGCTTCCCTACACGCATGTCGCGTTCAAGCCGGGCAGCCGATGGAGCTATTCGAATCTGGGATACGTGTTTCTGGGGCAGATCATCGAGCGGCTCAGCGGCGATGATTTCGAGGTGTACCTGGACAAGAACATTCTGAAGCCCCTCGGCATGACCGCAAGTTATTTCGATCGGGCGCCGTATTTTCTCGAGCAGCATGTCGCGGCCAGTTATCTGCGTGCCGGTGCGAAACTCACGCCGCAGCCATTCGATTTCGATACCGGCATCACGACTTCAAACAGCGGTCTGAAAGCGCCCGTCACGGACATGGTGAAATATGCACGGTTCCTGGTCGGCGACACGGCGAACCCGGTGTACGAGGTTGTGCTGAAGCGCAGTTCTCTCGAGGAAGCATGGACGGGTATAGTACCGGTGCGCAACCCCGGCGAGGCTCCGACTCCGTACACGTCGGGAACGCATGGCGCGCAGCCGATGATGGGACTCGGGTTCTTCGTGATGGAGGCGGACGGCCGGCGCTACATCTATCACAACGGCGACCAGGGCGGGTTCTCATCGGAATTGCTGATTGATCCCGCGGGCAGGAGCGCGAGCGTCCTGGCCGTAAACACCACAGATACCGGGGTACCGCCGGCGACGGACGCGCTTCATCCGGAGTCGAATACGGAGCCCGATCCGCATACGGATCTGAGGCAAACGTTGAGGGCGGTGTTAATGGAAAGCGTGTTTCCGGTGTACGCGAAGAAGGATTGATCGTGCAACACTCGCCCCGATTCGAGGCGAGTGTTGCAGTCCCACGTCACATGAAATCCAATAGCGGTGGCAGATCGAGCGAAAGCAAATGCAGGTCCTTCGACTGCGCTTGTCGCGTCGCAGCGCCAAACTCCGCTCAGGATGACAACTCAATTATCAACTCCAGGTTGAGAAGCCGTTGCGCGGCATGCGTCAGGCGGCGTCGCCGCTGTTCCCGATGTCCATCGACGGGGAGATGGGATTCGACTCGTCGATCATCCGCTCGATGCAATCGTTCAGGATGCCCTTGGCGTCGAGGATGAAGTCGACGGCATCGCGGGCCGCGCCGCAGCCGCCGGCGTGCGCCGTGATGTAATGCGCTTCCGCCTTGACCTGGTCGCGCGCATTGGCTACGGCAACGGCAAAGCCACACTCACGCATAACGGGCAGATCGATCACGTCGTCGCCCACGTAGGCTATCTCGTCGAGCGTCACTCCCGCCTTCTGCATGATGTCGCGCACCGCCTGCATCTTGAAGGCCTGCCCCTGGTAGACGAATTCGAGACGCAGATCTCGGGCGCGCGTAGCGACGGTCTCGCTGATTCGCTTGGTGATGACCCCGCATTTCAAACCGCCGATGCGTGCCAGTGAGATGCCGGCGCCATCGTGCGCGCTGTAGCCCTTGGCTTCCATCATGGTGGCGGATTGAATGCCGTAGCCCACGCCGCCGTCCGGTCCTCCGAATTGCTTCACAGGTTCGTGTCGTTCCTGGGGGCGTGCGGGCGCGGGAACCAGCCAGATGGTGCCGTCCGTCAGAACGCCATCGACGTCGAAAAGGATGATCTTGATGCGGCGGGCGCGTTCGTGCGCGGTCAGGGTCATAGTCTGATTTTAGATGCGAGGCGAGAATCGGCCTCCATCCCAGGTCTCAAAGGCGAGACCTGTGGCAACCGGCGTTCCTGGTCTCCCACCCTGACGGACAAGGGCGTCGGTCAGGTTGGGGCACCCAGGGGATCGGCGAGAATGGAAGTATGGCTGACAGCGCGCCGCGGCTCGAACCCGAGGACTACTTCATGGAAGGCCCGCACATGGTCTTCACGGCGGCTTATCACCTGAAACGCGGATACTGCTGCGGTTCGGGATGCCGGCATTGTCCGTATGGGCACTCGGCTGTCGGCGAAATGCCAGATCAATGCGCGGAACCCGAACCCGAATGCGCGCCTCCTGCTGATGAGGGCTGAGCCGCGGGCGGCACCACCGCCGGCGCGCGCACCAGCACGGCAAAGCGCGGAAACGCGAAACTACCGCCCGCATCGTCGATCACGTTCAACTGGCAAACGTAGGAACCGGGCTTGAGGCCGGAAAGCGGCACATCCAGTTCCATGGCAACGGCGTCCCGGCCCTCGATGTTCAGGGCCTTCGCCTGCACTATGGGCGTCTCGAAAACCTTCGTTGAGCCCTGGATCAGCTCGAGGCTGCTGAGAAGGTTGATGCCGGGCTTTGTGCCTTTGGGCTGATTGTCGGCGGCTTTCTCACGCGAGGGAGAGTAGACCTCGTACAGCAGGTACAAGTGCTGGTCCTGGCGGAACACGTGGCTGATGTTGGGCACGTATTCCTGACCGCCGCGGACCAAGGGGTTTTGAACCGGTGCGCTCTGCTTCTTGCTGGGCTGCCGCGTCGATGCGAGCACGATGGAACTCATTTTGAGCGGCGCCTTCTTCATCTCGGGGAGGGCGATATCGGCTTCAAAGGATCCCATGCGGCCGGTCTGGTTTTCGCGCACGACGAACTTCAGGTGATATTTGCCCGGCGGCAGGTTGAAACTGGTGGTGTACTGGATGTTTTTCTGGCGCGCCTGCAGGGAGGGATCGAGGTTCAGCTTGACGGTTTCGCGAGCCCGGCCGATGGAGCGCTTCACCTCGTCGATGACGACACCGATGATGTCGAGGGTGGCCTTGTCCTTGTCGCCGCCCTTCACGAACGGGATTTGGGAGCCCGGGACGATGAGTGAGACCGGCACGTAGAAGCGATTCTCGTCGAGACGGAAGTACATGGCATCGAGATAGACGGCCATGTCGGTGGCGGGCAGGTCGCTCGCGAGTTGCTCTTCGAGTTCCCGCTCGCGGTCCTCCTTGCCAGAGTGCTGGAAATCGGAGGGCGCATAGTAGCCGGGGCGGTATTCGAGCTTAATGCCTGGGCGATTGAGCTTGATGGTCAGGCGGCGGAATTTGCCGTCGCGGGACGGATTGGTCGAGTGATAGCCGATGGCGTAGTAGGCCGATGTGTCGCGCTGCACCTGCGCGAAGGCCGGCGCAAAATCGTTGGAGTCGAAAAAGGCCTTGCCGCCGGTATCGGAGCTGAGCGTCGCCATCACTTCCTGGGTGGCGAAGTTCTGGTTCATGTTATTGAGTAGCGCCCCGCCGTTGTAGGCGCCGTTGCCGCGCAGGCTGCCTGTCGAGGCATCCCCGAGCGGAGAGATGGCCTGCAAACCGCGGGTATCGACGCTGTAGATGGCGAGGTTCGCGCGGACCGCGGCATTGATCGCCGCCCGCAGCGACGCCTGGTTTTCTATGCCGTCGCGCGAGATGCCGCCGGAGAAGTAGAGCAGCGATTTCTTCTCGGTGATTCGCTCCAGCGACCTGGAGATGGTGCGCAGCGCGAAAAGTTCGCGGTCGGTATTGAGGTCGTTGTATTCGCTCTCGTCGGGCGTGTAGGCGGTGGTGTCCTCCACCTGGTTGGAATTCGAGCCCGCGCCCTGCCCGAAGCCCTGGCCTTCGGTCCCGTTGTACATGCCGATTTCGTTCCACAGCGCGTCCCTGTCGGCTGTGAAGTCCTGGTCGACTTTGAGCGTGTCACCAAGGGACACCAGCGCCACCAGGTCGGCCGGCGCCATTTTCTTTTTCAGAAAGTCGCGGGCCGCGTTCACGCTCCTGTCGAGATCCTCCGGCTGCATCGACGTCAGATCAAAGAACATGACGATGAGGCGGTGGTTGCGCAGGTCTTCGGGGCGCGCGACCACGGCAGCCTTCGCCCCGTTCCCATTCCCGCCGGCAGCCAGTCCGGTGACGGTGGCCTCATTCAGCGGCGTGGCCATATCCACGCTCTGAAAGTCGAAGGTTGCGATCTGCTGTTGCTTGCCGTTTTCGTAAATGGTGAAATCGCTCAGCTTGAGGCCAAGGACGAGTTCATGTGTCCTGGCGTCGCGCGCAACCACATTGGTGAGCACAAGTTCGGCATTCACCTTCATCGTGAAGCCGCCCTGCTGTGCGGAATTCTGGCTCGGGCCAGTGGGGGATGCGGCAGGATTCTGCGCAAGCGACAGTTGCGGCAAACTGAGTGCAAACGTGGCTGATAATGCAACGAGCTGTCGTGCGCCGAACCTCATTCCGTTCCCTTCATTTTGTCGACGTAGAAAGCAGCCGCGGATCCTTCGACTTCGGCTCGCTATTGCGAGCCTGCGCTCGGGATGACAGCCTGAGTGATGGGATCACATTCGCCATCAAAACCTGAACCTTGCCATGAACTGAAACGAGCGCATCGCGGCAACCGATGTTACCTGCCCGAATGGACTGTGACCGGCAGCTTCAACGCCGGTGAAGAGCGTCGTATTTACGCCGGAGTACTGCACCGTGTTGAAGACGTTGTTGGCGGTAGCGCGGAATTCGAAGCTGCGCGTCTCGCCCAGTTGCATGGTCTTCGACAACGACATGTTGTTCTGCACAATGCCCGGCCCCGGGATGGAGTTGCGCGATGCATTACCGTAAACATTGCCGAAGCTGTCTGCGGTGGGCGCGGTGAACGCGGCGGTGTTGAACCAATGCGTGAGGGAACCGCCGCCCTCCGTGAGCGAAGCGCCCGGAATACGATCAGGCCGCCCGGTGCCGGCCGTGCCTCGCGCCACGTCATTGATCGTCGCCTGGTAATTCGGAGTTAGTGGGGTGCCGGTGGCAAACGTAAATGTGCCGGAGATCGAGAAGCCCTCGAGGATGTGCGACGACTTACCCGTCGTAAACCAGTACTTATCCTTGCCGAAGGGGAGTTCGAACAGGTAGTTACCCGAGACCTTGTGCCGCACATCGAAGCTCGAGTTGCCTTCCTCGGCCAGAATATCCTGCCAGTTCTGCGCCACCACCGTGGAGGTTCCGCCCACCGAGCCGGCGTCGTCGATCGAGTGCGAATACTGGTAATTCGCGCCCATCGCGATCCCCTTCGACAGCCGCTTGTTCACCCGCAGTGTTCCGGCGTTGAAATGCGAAAACGCCCGCGCCTCCTCGTAGTTGAAAAGGATATTGTCGGGATTCGTCTGCGGGCTGCCCTCCGCGGCCCGCGGCGCGATGGTTACATCGAGGTTGCTGCCCTTCGAGCCGTTGTACCCCGCGTTCATCACGATTCCCCACGGCAGAGTCTTCTGGATATCGACGTTCCACACCTGCACGTAGGGCAGGCTGTAATGCGGATCGACGGCATAGCTGCCGAAGATGTTGGGGGCGGGGAAACCATTCGCAAGGGAAAGGCACCCGGAGGCGGCCGTTGCGCAGCTGTCGGGGACAACGTTGGTCTGCAGGTTGGCAAAGGGCGGCTGCAGCGCCATGATGCCGGCGAAATTGGCGTACGAGTTGGTGGTGTAGTTCATCCCGTAGCCGCCGCGGAGCACGGTCTGCTTGGGGAGGCGCAGGGCGAGCCCCAGGCGCGGCGCAAACGCGGTGCGAAACGGATAAACAAGCGAATCGGGCAAGCCGGCGTTGCCCGGCTGGGCTTGCGCCACGCTGGTGAATCCGCCGGCCGGGTTGGTGACGATCATCGAAAGATGGTTGTACTTCTCCGTGTACGGCGCGAAGAACTCGTAGCGCACGCCGTAGAGCAAGGTGAGATTGGAACGTACGCGCCAGTCGTCCTGGGCGTAAAGCTCGAAGACGTTATCGCGCAAATAGCTCTTCGACTCCGTCACATCGATGGAGGTCGACTGCGGGAGTCCCAGCAGAAAGTCCCCCAGCGATGACCCCGTGTAGAAGCCGGTGAAGTAAAAGCTGCCGGTGGAATCGGATCCGCCGAGAAAATCCCGATGCACGTGGCGGTAGTCGCCGCCGAAGCGGAAGTTATGCTTGCCGTGGATCCAGGCCAGCGTTTCAGAAAGGGTGATGGTCTGCGCAACCGTGAACTTCGGCTGCTGTTCGCTCAGGCCCGTGAAGCTGCTCAGCGTGACATTGGGCAGGCCGTAATTGAGGGAACTGGCGTTGAGCGGATTGCCGTCGGGCCCCAGGATGCCGACCTGCGTCGCGATGTCGGTGGTGCCGGTGAAGTAGTTCGTGGCGTGGCTGTTGCTGCGGTTCCAACTGGCGTTGAAGATGCTGGTGAGTTTGTGGTGGCCGAGGGTGTAGCCAGCTTGCAGCGAATACGAATCCGACGCGGTCTTGCCGCCGAGTTCGGGAAAGACGTTGACGTTGTCGGAGGCCGTGTGCGCCCAGTTGTAGTTGAAGTTGACGCTCTGGCGCAGCCCCTGGGTCGCCTGCCGCGCGCGGCGGGCGCCGGGTACCGACGCATTCGCGCCGATGCCGCGCATATAACGGATGCCGGCCTGGGTGGTGTTTGATTGCGCGGTGCTGAGCAGATGATAGTTCTGCACGTCTCCCGGTAGGTTCGGCTCGGGGATGTACCTGAGTAGTTCCGCGGCCTCGGGAACCGGCGTGATCGGGCTGGCAAGTCCTGGAATGATGCCGGAGCGCTCGGCATCGGTGGGCACAGTGGCGTATTCGTCCAGCGGGCTCGAGTTCCGCACGCCGGAGACCGACAGAAAGACCGTATCCTTCCCGCTCGGCTTGAAAAGGCCGGGAATAAATGGAGCGCCCATGAGGGTGATGCCGAAGCGATTGCTGCCGGACGCGGGCTGCTCCTGCGGCTGACCGCGCAGGCTGAACGGTTCGGCGTTCAAGGCTGAATTGCTGCCCGTCCAGAAAACGGAACCGTGCGGCTGGTTGGGGTTGAATCCGCGGAAATTGCCTCGGCCGCCTCCGCCGCCCCGTCCTCCGCCGAATCCGCCGCCGCCAAAACCACCACCACCAAAACCGAAGCCGTCGCCGCCGAAGAGGCCGCCGCCAAAGGCTCCGCCCCCGCCCGGGCCCGCCGCTGTCCCGGGGCCCTGGGCTGACCCGCCCGGCCCCTGGCCGCCGTTCTGGGCGCGCATGGACTCCACCAGGTCGCGCAGGCGGTCCATGTCCACGCCGGCCAGCGGGCTGACCGAACCGGACTGGCCCGTGATCGACACCGAATCGCCGCTGAAGTCGGAGTTACCCGCGATGGAAGGAAGCGCTGCACCGGCGGAACCGGTGGCCGGTCCTCCCGCATCAGTTTCGCCGCCCATCGCGCTCATGAGGGTCAGGCTCTGGAGCCCGTTGCCCGCCAGTTGGCGGATAGCCTGCTGCGTCTGCGCGGACTGGGCGTCCTGCTCCTGCTGCGCGGCGCGCGAAGACAGGACGAGATCGAAATTCACAGTCTGGTCACGGCTGGTCGCATTCAACAGCGCTTCCTGCGACCCGGCCGCGAAAGCGGCAAACTGCGTGCGGATGACATACCTGCCGTTTTGGGGAATGGTCATGAACCACGAGCCGGTCACGTCGGACGTGGTTGTAAAGCGTTTGCCGGTAAGCGTGTTCTGGGCGGTCACCGCCACGCCGGGCAGAGGAATGCTGCCGCTTTTCACCACGCCATGCAGCCTGCCCCCGGTCAGGGTTGGAGGTGGTTCCAATGCAGCGGGAGCGGACGATGCGGCCACCGGACCGGCGGGCTGGGACGGCGATTGCCCACCGAGAGCAGCGGCCCAGATTACCACCCCCCACACTACTGCGATCCTGAACCGATTCCGCATCCCACTCCTGTCGCCATGCTCGTATTCATGCAGACGCCCAAGAGGGCAGGAAGGTTTACGAGGTTGGCGGGCCGGTCGGCGTAGACTCGCATCATGGGAGCAGCCGAAATCGAAGAAAAGCCATTTCGAATCGAAGAACTTACGGCCAGAGACCCCGAAACTTCGATCGGCGAGGCCCGGGAGTTGCTGCTCGAGTACGGCCGGTTCGTGATTGCCCAGCCCGGGGTGGCGCGCTTTTGCTTCGGAGCCCTCGAAAAAGAGGCCGCGTGCCTGCCGCACAGCTACATCGAACAAGGCGGCGGATCCCTTGTAGCGCGCGCGAACGGAAAACCTGCCGGGTTTGTAGCCTGGCGCGCCGTGCCAGAAACCGTTGCGCGCGACGCCTGGGAGTTGAAGCGTCTGTGGGTGCGAAGCGAGGCCCGGGGGCTGGGCCTGGGCCGGGCGCTCTCGCAGGCTGTGCTCGATCGGGCCCTGGTGGCCGGGCGCACCGCCGTCTATCTCGATACGGTTCCGGAGGCTATGACCGCGGCACACCGGCTGTACCTCGACATGGGCTTCGTGCCTTGCGACGTTTATAACGACAATCCGGTAGACGGATTGGCCTATCTCGTGAAATATCTTTGAGCGTCAGTTCCCCTGATCCGTTACTTCACAAACGAGGCCACACCATGAAAGCGTTCCGACTGCCGTCTGGATTCATCGCCATGATGCTCGTCGTCTTCGCGGCGGGCATGTCCGCTCAGCAGCCAGTCACTTTTCCGAGCGGCGACGGCTCCGCCCAGGGGTTCCTGTATCTTCCGCAGAGTTCCGGGCCGCATCCGGCCCTGATCGTGATCCAGGAGTGGTGGGGCGTAAACGACTGGATCAAGCAGCAGGCCGCAGACTACGCCAGGAAGGGCTACGTGGCGCTGGCGGTGGATCTTTACCACGGCAAGATTGCTGATAGTCCCGATATGGCACACGAGCTGATGCGCGGGCTGCCTCAGGACCAGGGGGTGCGCGACCTCGCGGCCGGCGTGAAGTTTCTTGAGAGCCGCAAAGACGTCAAGCGCGACAGGATCGGCGCCGTGGGATGGTGCATGGGCGGCGGCTATGCGTTGCAACTGGCGATTGCGTCGCCCGATCTGAAGGCAGTCGCGATCAACTATGGCGCCCTGGCCACAGATAAGGATGCCCTGGCAAAGATTCATGCCGCCGTGCTGGGCAACTTCGGCGGAAAAGACCAGGGCATTCCGCCGGACGCGGTGCATGCTTTCGAGGCGGCCATGAAATCGCTCGGCAAGCCGGTGGACGCGAAGATCTATCCCGATGCCGGGCACGCGTTTGAAAACCCAAACAACAAGATGGGGTATCGCGCCGACGATGGAGCCGACGCGCTGGGCCGGATCGACCGCTTCTTCGCCGCGCAGCTGGGCCAGTGATCCGGGGTAACCAAAGTGTCAACACGAAGCGGGTTTTCCGCTTGTGTGGGCCGGGTTTGCGTGTTTAGCTTTAGGTAAACACTCCCAGGAATTGCTAGCGAAGTAGTAACGGCCGGCGGGAGTGAACGAGGGGGACATCCGCGGTGATGAAGATTGGCACCACGATTCGTGCGCACCGCCTGCAACGTGGACTTTCGCAGGGGGATATCGAGAAAAAGACGGGCCTGCTGCGGTGCTATCTCTCTCGCGTGGAGAACGGCCACACCGTCCCGTCGCTCGACACGCTGTCGAAGATCGCCATGGCGCTTGACCTGCCGATCTCGCGTTTCTTCGCGGATGACAGCACGAGCCGGCAGCTGAACACACAGAAGATATCTGATGACGAATTGCGTTTTCTCACGCAGATCCGGCGCTACTCAAACAACCTGAACGAGAGCGACCGCAAGCTGCTGGTGGCGATGGTAAAGAAGTTCGCGGCGGGGGCCGCGCGGTGAAGCCTGACGAGCGGGCTCATCGTGCCTGGAAAGTCTCCACGTTCCATAAGGGCTGGCATCGGTAATTACGAGCGCCGCGAAGGATCTGGATGGCTGTTGCGCTCCGAAGCCGCGTTACGCGTTATTTCCGAATAGCCGACCGCTTGGGCATAACGGGGGAATTGACTATCCACCCCGACATCACTTCCGCGTCGAGATGATCATTGGAACAAATTGTCGGCAGTGGTCAATGATTCCCGACCAAGGTTTAACTATCTTGATTTACAGCGTATAGTTCCAGCAGCGACATCTCCAGTTCCCGAGAGCATGAAAGCAATCCTCGTGCCGATGCTTCTCGCTCTCGTGTCACGTGCGTCGATGACGCAGAGGGCATCTGCCGCTGTACCCTCATCTGATCCTGTCGTTCCCGTCACCCTGTGCCAATCTGTCATCGCGCTCACCGGCCCCTGGAAGTTTCATGTCGGCGACGATCCTCGCTGGTCTGACCCCAAGTTTGACGAATCGCAGTGGGAGACAGTCGATCTCACGCCAACGCCGCAAACGACTGTTCGAGGCGTGCCGATTCCTGGATTTGTTACCGGATGGACGGCGCGAGGCCACGCGGGATACGCGGGCTATGCGTGGTACCGCATGCGGGTGCACATCGCCGGGGCTTCCGGTCCGCTTACGCTGCTCTCTCCCGAGTGGTTCGACGACGCATTTCAGGTCTTCGCCAATGGCGGTCTCATCGGCTCCTTTGGAGATTTCAACGGGCCGGTCCCAGAACCTTATTACAGTCATCCGGCAAGATTCAA
>Ga0335077_10012505_pt1 | contig 10614 bp, 5 predicted proteins | sample Lox_Sample_31_FD_207151 | JGI IMG/M metagenome (GOLD analysis project Ga0335077, IMG submission 207151) | Soil microbial communities from Loxahatchee National Wildlife Refuge, Florida, United States - Lox_Sample_3.1 | ecosystem: Environmental > Terrestrial > Soil > Wetlands | place: USA: Florida...
ACATCGCTACAGCGGTGCGCGAGGTGCCGGCGTGGCCGGTGGTCGTGAATTTGCGAGCTGATCCGTTCGAGCGGGCGCCCAGCGACTCCGGCATGTACATCCGCTGGTACGCCGACAATATCTGGCTGTTCGTACCGGTACAGCAGAAGCTGCAGCAGTTCCTCATCACCCTGCCGGAATATCCGTTTCAGCAGGGCAGCAGCCTGAACGCGGCCAACATCAACTACAACTCGCTGCAGGCGCTGCAAGCGATGAAGCGGCTGCAGCAGCTGGAGATGCTCCGGCCGCCAGGCAACTGACGAATACATCGCCCGGCAGTCGTCGCCTGGAAGGTGGCGCGCCGAACCTCACAAGCGAGGGAGCAGTCATGAGCAGAAGCGGCTTTGCTATCGCTTTCGCGCTCACACTTCTGATCGGGTGCGCGCACAAGGGAAACGACGCGACATCCGAGTCGCCGCCCGCCAGCAGCACACCGCAGATCATGACAAGCGGTCAGGCATCGGGCGCACCGCCACAACCTCCCCCTCCACCCGACCAGGGCTGGCCGCGCAGTTATTCGTCCGGCGATACACCGGTCACGATCTACCAGCCGCAGCTCGAATCCTGGGACGGCTTCACGCTGAAAGCCAATACAGCGGTGGAAATCGATCCCGTCGGCGGCGAGCCGGTGTTCGGCATCGCACAGTTGACCGCGCGCACGACTGTAGACTACGCGGCGCGCACCGTGCAGCTCGACGACGTGAAAGCGATCAGCGCTCAGTTTCCTTCGGCACCGAAGAAGGAGTCAGAGTACTTGGCTCTGGTGCGCGAGGCGGCAGCCGCACAAATGGGCACCATCGCCCTGGATCGACTGGAGGCGGATCTCGCCATACTCCACAGGCAAGAGCAGGCTGCAGCGGTGCCGGTGCGCAATGCACCGCCGGCCATCGTCTTCTCGTTGCAGCCCGCAGTGCTGGTGTACATGTACGGCGAGCCGCGCTATGAACCCGTAAAGGACACCAAGCTCTGGCGCGTGATTAACACGCGTGTGCTGCTTTTCAAGGACCAAATCGGCGTTCACTATCTGCATCTGTACAACGGATATGTGCAAGCACCGACAGTCAACGGGCCGTGGACGGTTGCGGCGCAAGCTCCCGCCGGCGCAGCCACCGCGGAAGACGAGGCCCGCAAGAGCGGTCCGCTCGATCTGCTCGAAGGGCCGATTGATTCGAACACGGGTAAGCGCCCGGTGCTCGATGCCGCCACGATGCCCCAGATATACGTTGCGACCAAGCCGACGGAGCTCATCGTGACGCAGGGCGCCCCAGACTACGTGCCGATCGAAGGCACACAGCTTCTGTACGTCAAGAACACGGATGCAGACGTCTTCCGCTATCTCGACAACGACAAGCTCTACGTGCTCATTTCGGGGCGATGGTTCGCAGCGGCATCGATGGACGGGCCCTGGAGCTTCGTGCCAGGCACGAGCTTGCCGGCGGACTTCAAGAACATTCCCGACAGCAGCCCGAAGGCGATCGTCAAGGTTTCGGTGCCCGGTACACCGCAAGCACGCGAAGCGGTCATCACCAACAGCATTCCGCACACGGCCTGGGTGAGCCGCACGACCAAGACCACGATCCCGATCGATGGACCGCCCAAAGTGGAACCGATCACGGGCACGCCGCTGTCATACGTTGCGAATAGCGAGGCGCCCATCATCAAAGTCGACAGCAAAAGCTGGTACGCGTGTCAGAACGGCGTCTGGTTCGTTGCAAAGTCCGCAACCGGACCTTGGACCGTAGCGGCTTCGGTCCCCGCAGTGATCTACTCGATTCCGCCCAGCTCGCCGATCTACTACGTGACCTATGTACGTGTGTACGGCATGTCGCCCTACTACGTTTACGTCGGCTACCTGCCTGGCTACTACGGCACGGTCGTCGCGCCTGGTGGCGTGGTCGTTTACGGCACGGGTTACTACTACAGTCCGTGGGTCGGCACTATGTTTTATGCTCCGCCTGTCACGTACGGCGTTGCGGCTGTACCGTACTATGCGCCGGCGGTCGGTTTCGCATTCGGCTTCGCGTTCGGCGCCGCCATCGCACCGCATCCGTACTACTGGGGACCCGCGTATTACGCTCCGCACTATGGGTATGCCAGTGCGGGCGTGTACGGGCGCTGGGGTAACGACGTGTACTCGGGGACGCGATCGTTGTCCGAAGGATCTGGCGGTGCTGCTGCGCGCACGGAAGGCAGCTACGTAAACGAGCGCACCGGCGCCGTGGGATCCGTGGAAGGCGGGCGCGACTACGACGCGTATACCGGCACATCGCAAGGCGCCTACGCACGTCAAAGCTACAACCCGAACACCGGCGTCAGCAGAAGCGGTGAAGGCTCGGGAACCTACGACCGCGAGACGGGCGACTACTCGTACGACACTTCGCGCAGTCCAACCGGCCCTGGCGGCGCAGAAGAGACCACCGAACATGCGGGCGCCGGTGGCCCAGGCGGAGCTGATGCATCGGGGACCGAAAAGACATTCACCAATCCCAACACGGGTCGCAGCGATACAGTGGGTGTCGGCCACGAGGGTGGCACGACTTACGCGACCAATGATGGAAACATGTACAGGAACAGCGGCACTGGCTGGGAGAAGCAAACGGCGGGCGGGTGGCAGAGCGCCGATGCCGGTGCCAGCTCATCTCTCGATCGTCAGCAATCGCTCCAACGCTTGGGGAGCAGCCGTTCCGACAGTTGGGGCGATGGTGGCGGCTTCGGTGACGGTTCGAGTCACTTCGGTGGCGGTGGCGGATGGGGCAGCGGTGGCTGGGGCCACGGTGATGGAAGCTTCTCGAACGACTTCGGCGGCGGTGGCTTCCGCGGCTTTGGAGGCGGCGGATTTGGAGGCGGTTTTCGCGGCTTCGGTGGAGGCGGTTTCGGTGGCTTCCGGCGCTGAACCATTTGACGGGATGGCCGCAGCTCCACTGACATCGTGGTAACGGAGGAAATTGTGCCCTGGTGATAGATGCGCAGACAGCGCCCCGCCCGCAAATTCTCGACGGCGGATCGGCAGTGGGCCGAAGCCGGCAAAGCACCACACCATGTTCAAAGTATCGTTTCCGACCGTCTCGCCCGACATACAGGTTTACAGATAAGCCTCAACAGAACCGCAAGTTTGCCCGCGCGTGAGGTCGCATGGCATCCACTTGAGATCGAGAAGACACAAAGGGCTCACTCGCGACTGTCGCGTCCCGGCAAGCGCCGGCCATCGCGACAAGCGTACCAACCCTGGAGCGACACAGGACACGGCCCCAGCCTCATGGGCCAAGCTAGGCCGAGCGCCACGGCCTGTTGATCCGGCCACGCCGGTCCACGGTCGAACGATACCGCTCTCAAGCACGGAGCTGTACCGGCGTTCCCGACCGTGTCCAACTGTACAGCCGCCGCTTTGACCCGCTCGCTCGTACACCGTCTATCGCATCTGGCTGAACCTCTCCCACCGGGACCCTTTGGTAGCCGGCATGCCGCACTCCGGAGGACAACTTGCCGCGCTTGCGCCGGCTCCCGACACGCCGCGCAGCGGCTCGCGCGGGCGCAGCGCAGCGATGCTCTCTAGCGTGGCGTCGTGGAACACCACGTAGGCGGGAACGCCGTGCTCGCGTGCGACGCCGAGACGCCAGGCACGTAACGCCTCTAGCAGCGCGCCCGAGATGGGCTGCATGGGGTCCATGGTGTGGGCCGGCGTCCGCGACCCTTTTCCTTGGGCGGTCGACCCGCGCCCTCGCGCAGCATCACGGCGGTCTCGCCTCTGAGAACGTGGCGGGCGCCGTCGGCGAGCTTCAGCGCGCTGAATGCTTCGCAAGGAAGTCTGCCAGCGGGCGGCCGACAGCGTCAGACGGGGAATACGGTGGGCGGGGGGCTCGCGGCTACGGTAGCTCTACCGTAGGCGCGTTCAGCGGTTCAGCCAAACAGCATCAGTTCCGCGGCGCGCCGCACGGCTTCCGCGCGCGTGCGGCAGCGCAAGGTTGCGAGCGTGTTCGCGACGTGCATCTCCACTGTGCGCGGGCTGAGCGAGAGCTTGCGCGCGATCTGCTTGTCGGTCAGGCCCTGGGCCACCTCGCGCAGAACCTCGAGCTGCCGCGGCGTGAGCGCCGCGGGCGCGGGTGCGCTCTGCGGCGCGGCGGGCGCCGACGGTACGAACGCCCGGAACTCGGACAGGAACATGGGCCACGCGGGCTCGGTCTCGAAGGGCATGTGGTTCTTGCTCGGCAAGGCCACCAAGCGCGAGCCGCGAATCAGCGAGGCGAGCAGGCGGCCCTCCTCGAAGGGAAAGCACGGATCCTCCTTGGCGTGGAAGACGAGCGTCGGGCAGCGCACCGCGGCGGCCATCTCGCGCACGTCTAGCGCGAACACCTCCTCGAGAAAGCGCACCGCGACTTCTCCCGAGACGGTGAGGCGCTGCGCCTCGTCGAAAGCGCGCTGCTGCTCGGCCGTGGCGTCGTGAAACAGCTGCGAGATGAAGACCTGCCGGAACGAAGAGCTGCCGGCGCCCCAGCCGAGCTCGGCGGCCTTGAGCATGGCCTGTGCCGCCTCGACGACCTTCTGCGTCGGGTTGCGCTTGAGCAGCCCGCGCGCGCAGCCTCCGTAGAGCACCAGGCGGCTGACCCGCTCGGGGTGCCTGGACGCGTAGCCGACCGCGATCGCGGCGCCTTGCGAGATGCCGAGCAGGGGAAATCTCTCGATGCTCAGCGTGTCGACGACCGCCTCGAGGTCCTCGATCCAAGCCTCGAGCGAAATGCGCTCGACCTGGCGGTCGGACAGGCCGCAGCCGCGCGAATCGTAGCGCACGTAGAAGTTGCCGCGGCCCATCTCGGCGACCCAATGCTTGCTGACGAGGTTGTGCGGGTCCATCTCGACGTGCGTGAGCCAGGTCGCGGCGCGCACCAGCGGCGGCCCCTCGCCGACGGTGGCGATGGCGAGACGCACGCCGTCGGCGCCGGTGCAGAAGCGGATTTTCTGCTGCCCTCCCATCGTGGAGAATTATAGGCCCCGTGCCTCGGTCGTAGATCGGGTCAAGTGCGTGGACCCGAGCGGTATGAAGCCTGAGATCTTCTATGGCCACCAACGCAAGCCGGTTGCCTCGAGAAGGTGAACGGTTGCTGTTGGCCCGTCAGCGACGGTCAGACCGGACTGACTCAAATCGCCCCAACGCCCTCGCGCATGTCTGCTTTTGGCCGATTGAGGGGTCTGTGATTAAGGGATGCTTTGACGCGACCTCTCGGATGAGGGCGCGGCGACTCCAGAACAACGCCGGCATTCTCCCCCGACTCTTGTGTCAAGGGCACCGCGTGCTCGATTCGAATGTCAGATCCAAAGCGTGCTGCGCGTCGCGTCCGGCTCGCGGCGTCCTCGACGCTGTGCAAGGCTAGCCTCCCGTCGCAATCTCAGGTGGGGACGGCGCGCGCCGAGCAGATTGGCGCTGGTCCGAGACCTAGGATGCTTCCGCACGCTTGCAGTACACTTGGAACGCAGAGCGCCTGCCGGTCGAAGCTTCTGGCGAGCGCGATCCATCGAGGTTAGAGCTCATGTTCACAGCATGCCATCGCTCCCCTTCAATGCGTCTCGGAGCGCCCCCCGGCGCGAAAGATCAGGTGCACCGCGCGCCCGCTACGCATCAGCCTGCGGGCTGGCGCCACTTCGCCACATCGGTGCCCGTGTCGCGCCCCCACGAGCCCGCGGAGCGCGAGGCCGATCGCGCCGCCGATGCAGTGCTCCGCGGTGAGACGGTAGCGGTGCAGGGCGCCGCCGGCGGCGCTTCGGTGCATCGTATGTGTTCGGCATGCGAGGAGGAGCAGCGCAATCAGCACGAGACCCCTGTCCAAGCCAAGCGTGACGCGGGCTCGCCCGGCGCGGTCGCAGGTGATGCCGCGAGCCTGCCCAGCCTCGAGGGGCACGGGCAACCGCTGCCCGCAGCGCTGCTAGGCGATCTCGAACCCCGTTTCGGGCATGATTTCCGGGACGTGCGCGTGCACGCCGACGCCCGGGCAAGCGACTCCGCACGCGCATTCGACGCGCTTGCCTACACATACGGCCGCCATGTCGTATTCGGCGCAGGGCAGTTCGATCCGTCGTCCACGACAGGTCGCCGTCTCATCGCGCACGAACTGGCGCACGTCGTGCAGCAGCGTGCAGCGGGGCCCTCGCTGCAGCGGAAGGACGGCGACGATAAAGATCCACCCAAGATGAGCGTCTCGGGCGACGCCGAGCGCAAGAGCCCTTCCGGCGGCGTAGCGATCGCCAACGGCAAGCTGGAGTGGGACCTCAAATACATCGGCAAGGACACCGAAGTCACGCAAGGCACCGGGATGCAGTTCAACATGGTGCTCGGCAAGGACGTCGAGTTCCACGCGAGCTTTACGCCCGGCGCGGGCGCTACCTCGTGTCCGACGATCACGTTCATGCAGAGCGTGCAGCCGACCATCGGGGGCCTGTGGGACACGGGGCCGCTGCTGTACACGCGCTCGCCGACGACCGGCGCGTCGGTGGACGTCAAGTACGACGCGAGCCAGCCCGACACCGCACCGTTCTACGGAGCGAAAGCGAGCGCGGGAACTGCGGGCTTGACGGCGGCGCCCAACTTGACCGTGGCGGGAACGGGCGCCGGTGCCTCCCCGGCCGCGACGCACGCCGATGCGCCGTATCGACGACAAGTTCCCGCGGGCGCCACCGCCGTGCGCAGCTTCGAGACCGCTGTCATCTGCGCGGAGACCGCGGACACCTTCGGATCGATCGACTGGGGCTACACCAAGACCGGTGCCGGTGTGGTGACGCTGACCGGCGCTACGCCGAAGGACGTTCGTACCACGAGCGCATCATCGGGCTTCGAGACTACGCGCCAAGCGTTCTACTCCGGTTTCTTCCAGCTCTCGTTGAGCGGCTTCGCGACGGGCTCCGCTGTGCTCACCACGGGACAGAAGACGGCGATGGACGGCATCGACACCAAGGACCTCACGCGTGTGATTCTAGTCGGTGCGAACGACAACTCGGGCGGTCCCGAGGCGAAAGCCGATCTGTCGCTCAAGCGCGCGGAGGCGGCGCGCGACTATCTCGTGAAGGACCGCAAGGTGGCAAGCTCACTCATTCGCGTCGAAGGTCATGGAGTGGAGGCACGTGTCCCCAATCCTCCCGGCCAGGACGTGCCGGCGAACCGGCGCGTCGACGTGCACTTGCAGCGCGGCGCCGAGACGATCAAGCCCGCGAATGTGAGACTCGGCTCCGCGGCCGAGCGCAAACGCCTCCTGCAGCAGAACCCGCGGCTCACCGTGGACGAAGCCGTCGACACCATCGTCCGGCTCGACTCGACCACCGGACGCGTCTCGACTGCGGAGTGGAGCGAGCTCAACGACATGCTCGGGGCATTGGACGGCTGGCGGGCCGTCGATCCAACGGTCCCCGATCTGCGACAGATCTATGCAGCCGCGCTCAAGCGAATCGGCGGGCGCGCGCAGGTCTATTCGGCACCGGCGCGACCGCCGTTGCCCAAGCTCGGGCCGATCAGCCCGGAAGTCGACGAGGCGCTGCGCAAGTACGAGGACGCAAAGAAGAGGCTGGAGGATCTCAAGCGCGAGCGCGACGAAGCGCTGCGCCGGCTCGACGAGGAAGCCGGGTTGACGGAGGAGCAATAGGTCTGAAGCTCAAGATCCGCGAGATATAGGGTGCCGCCCGCGGCGCTGTGCTATGAGAACCGGGCGCATCCGCCAATGGCGTGGACACACGGGCTCACTGCGCATGCGTGCAGTAGACTATACAAACATGCCCGGTCAACTCGAGACCTCTTGCGTTCAACGACCGGGTTCGACTCGAACCAGCCAGTGATGAACGACAGCTGTGGACCATCTTGAGTTTGTCTCGATCTCCAGACGCAGGCCACACCACCCGGCTGCCCGGCCCGGGAGCAGGGGCTTCCCAAACACATGGCGACCTGTTCCAGCGGTAAACCATGGACAGCCAGCATGTCGTGAGTCCGCTCTCCTGCTCGCGCGCGAGCGCGCGTAATCGGCTTCTTCCGGGTTGGGCCGAGGGGCGTTCTGTAAGCGGCCTCACAGGCCTCCGTCCCTGCTACCGATACGACCTCTCCGCCGCGAGGTTAACCGGTTTCGCTTGGCCGGACCAGACCTTGGCTCGCCACGCCGCGGGCGGACAATTCATCCAGCGCCCAAACGCGCGCGTGAGAGCGGTGGCGTCGGCGTAGTCGAGCACGTTCGCGATCTCGCTCACATTCATATTGGTGTCGCGCAGAAGCTGGCAGGCGATCTCGCGCCGGCCCTCCTCGACCAGGGCCCGCAACGTGGTGCCTTGAGCCCGGAGGCGGCGGTGTAGAGTGCGCGGGTGAATCGAAAACAGCTCGGCGACATGCTGCTCCGCGCCGCGTCCGGTCACCAGCATCGTTCGCAACGCGCGGCGCACTTTTTCGGTGAGGTCCTCGACATCCAAGGCTTCGCGCTCTGCGATCTGCTTCTCGAAAAACCGGTGCAAGGCAGCGTCGGAACCCGGCAGCGGCTGATCGAGCCATCGCCGGGCAAACACGATCGCGGTGCGTTCCGCATCGAATCGCAACGGCGAGCGGAAGAAGCGCCGGTAGGGGCCGGTATCACGCGGTTTCGCACGAGAGAACTGGACCTCGCTCGGCAGCCAGTCCACTCCGCATAGCGTGCGCATGACATTGAAGGCGGTGGCGATTGCCACGTCGTAGGCGTAGGCCGAGCCGGCCATGCCGCGCTGATAGATCGCGTAGCCGAGTGTGGCCCACTTGCCCTCCGCGCTGCGCGTAGGGATCCCGCCGCGGGTGCGCAGATGCATGTGCAGGGTCAGGCTCCGCAGGGCGGCATCCACGGCGGGTGAATGCTGCATGAGCGCGCCGACCAGCCCCAGCGAAGCAACGCCGCCGCGCTGGCCCACCAGCAGCCCGAAGTGGGGGCACCCAGTGCTCTGCGCGCACACTTCCAAGAGTCGACCCGCGTCCACCAACGCGATCGGGTTCTCGGGATGCTTGAACACGCGCGGATCGAGCCCTACGCTCTTTAGGAGGCGGACGGGATCGGCCCCCAGGTCGTGCAACAATGCTGGGACGCTCGCGAGCGACGCGACGCGCACCACGCCGCCGCTGTGCGTGGCGGCTCGGGTTCTGTTCCTGGCGAAAGGGGGACTCGCTGCTCTCACCGCGGCATCTCCTAACCCGTTGGCATGGTCGGCGGGCTGTCGGAATATGTCAAGCCGCCGAATTTGACTCGTGGTAGCCTCAGCGCCGCGTCTGATTGACGCCCACCGGCGAGCGCAGTCCAGCGAAGATCAAGAAGCACCGATGAAGTGGGCCCGCTCTTGTAAGCGGTCGAACCATCGGCGAGAGCCGGATTTGGCCAGCTCACGGGTGACAAACAAATGACAAGCATATGACAACGCGAAGTTCGCCAGCAACATCAAGGAGACCGCAATGAAAGGACGAGTAGTTCTCTCGGCTCTCGCATTCGGTGCGGGGGCTTTCATCGCCCTCGCGGCGATAGCGCAGCAAGTAAGCGGCGCGCCTGGTGCACCCGGCGCGACGACCACGATCGACGGCCGCTACTTGCCACCGCCCCCGCGGCGGTTCACCGGCGACGTCCAGACCAACGCGATGCAGTCGAGGCCGGCCTGGCCGGCGTTGGTGACCCCGCCCAAGGGTGCGCCGAACGTACTGCTGATCATGACCGACGACGTGGGCTTCGGCGCTCCGAGCACCTTCGGCGGCGTGATCCCGACGCCGGCGATGGACCGCATCGCGCAGATGGGCCTGCGCTACACCGCGTTCCACACGACTGCGCTGTGCTCACCCACCCGAGCCGCGCTGCTCACCGGCCGCAACCATCATTCCGTGAGCACCGCGGTCGTGGTCGATCAGGCGACCGGCTATCCCGGTTACGACAGTGTCATCAAGCGCGACGCGGTCGCCATCGGCGAGATCCTGCGCCAGAACGGCTACGACACCTCCTGGTACGGCAAGGACCACAACGTGCCGCAGTGGGTGACGAGCCAGGCGGGCCCGTTCACCGACTGGCCGACCGGGCCGATCAAGGGCTTCGATTACTACTACGGATTTATCGGCGACGACACGAGCCAGTGGACGCCGAACAATCTGTTTCGCAACACCACGCCGATCGAGCCCTATCTCGGCCATCCCGGCTGGAACCTGATCACCGCCATGGCCGACGAGGCGATCCAGCGCATCAGGATGCTGAACGAGGTCCAGCCCGACCGGCCGTTCATGATCTACTACGCACCGGGCGGGACGCATGCACCGCACCACCCGACGCCGGAGTGGGTGAAGAAGATCAGCGACATGCACCTGTTCGACAAGGGCTTCGAGGCTGTGCGCGAGCAGATTTTCGCCAATCAGAAGAAGCTCGGCGTGATCCCGCCGGACGCGAAGCTCACGCCGTGGCCAGACGGCCTGCCGAAGTGGGACACGCTCTCGCCCGAAGCAAAGAAGCTCTTCGTCCGCCAGGCCGACGTGTACGCGGCCTATCTCGCCTACACCGATCACGAGATCGGGCGCGTGATCCAGTCGGTCGCCGACGCAGGCAAGCTCGACAACACGCTCGTCAT
>Ga0335077_10012507_pt1 | contig 10613 bp, 12 predicted proteins | sample Lox_Sample_31_FD_207151 | JGI IMG/M metagenome (GOLD analysis project Ga0335077, IMG submission 207151) | Soil microbial communities from Loxahatchee National Wildlife Refuge, Florida, United States - Lox_Sample_3.1 | ecosystem: Environmental > Terrestrial > Soil > Wetlands | place: USA...
CGGTCGAGCCGCCGGGTAACGAGCGGGACGAGGTGGCGGTCGTGGATCGACAGCGCGCCCTCCCAGACAGCATTCCACGCGTCGAACACTGAGGGTGGCAGGGGCGACACGTCATGCATGAGCCGCCAGGAATGCTGGCGGATCACCAGCTCGCCGCCCTCGCAGTGCCACTCCACGCGATCCTCCTGCGCCAGGCTGATGGCCGCCAGATAGCCGGCGAACCCAGCGGCCCCGCCGGGCTCGACGCCGAGGAGCGCTGCGGTCTCGGCGTAGTACTGCATGCCGATCAGCCGGCCGGTGATGGTGCCCAGGTGGCGGGCCTCGGCCTCGCCGAACGTCTCCGCCAGCACGGGCAGGATGGTGCGCACGTAGTCCATCGTGTAGTTGCGCGCGACCTTGCGAAGACGCGCGGCCGGCCATTCCGGGCCCTCGACGCGCGGTGCGCGAGCCGGATCGAAATCGGGTCCCTCCTCGCCAGGCGCGAAGCGCAGCCGCTCCTCGGGGAGAAGGTCACGGTCGTGCTCGAGGTAGTAGCCCTCGAGCCCCGGCTGCCCGTCGGTGGTCTGCTTGGTGCAGACGAACCCGAGCCGCGGATTACCGAGCGAGACACCGTTGTGCGCGTGCCAGCCGCGCAACATGGCCCGTGACACCTCGCTCGGGACGCCGCAGATTGCCGCCCCCTGGTAGATCCAGCGTGGCGGCACGTACCGCACCCACGCCTTTCGGTCCGATTCGTACATGTACTCGACGCGCACGCCGCCCAGATGGTTCGAGAGGTAGTGGTACTGCGCGCAGGCCACCGCGTCGGGCAGGCCCCTCAGGCCGAGCTTGGCCAGACCGGGCAGGAATTTCTCGAGGTGCTGGCGCCGGAAGGTGCGGAAGACGAGCTCGGCGGCGTCGGCCCCGCTTCGGCGGCTCACCGCGGTCAGGATGAGCCCGGTGAGAAAGGCATGGTACAGGGTCTCGACCGCGCGGTAGCCTGCCTCCGGGCTGGCCGCTGCGCGCGCCGGCGCGCCGTCGCCTGAGGTCGTCACCGGGGCAACGCCCGTCGCGTGTTCACCAGAGACGCGTGACCCCGTAGTCGTCGAAGACGGTCTCGTTGCTCGCGATCGGCACACCTTCAGCCTGGGCCTGGACGATCAGCATCCGGTCGAAGGGATCGCGGTGCGGTCCATGCAAGGCCCCCGCTCTCTGCGCATGATGCACCGTGATGGGCAGAGGAACGAAACCCTGGGACTCGATGCAAGCGGGCACGTCGACGGCCACATCAGCAGCACCGGGTAGCTTGCCCAGGCGAGCCTTCGTGGTGATCTCCCAGACTGACGCCGCGCTCACGAGCACATCGTTCGAGGGCTCACCGACCAGCGCGCGGATTCGGGCCGGCAGGCGATGGTCTCCATCGAGCCACCAGAGCAAGGCATGCGTGTCGAGCAGGAGCCGCACCTACCGCTCCCACCTGTTCAGCTCCTCCGGCGGGAGCGGCGCGAAGAACGCCCTGGTGGTCCGCGCGCGCCCCCGCATGGCGCCAAAGCGGCGGCGAGGTGGCGCCTTTCGCACCGGTACGAGCCGCACCACCGGCGTGCGACCCCGGGCGATCACCACTTCCTCTCCGGCACAGGCCCGCTCGATGAGCTTCGAGAGATGGGTCTTCGCGGCGTGCACGGTCACCGGTTTCATGCGTGTGATCTTAGCTAATATAGGTTAGCTAATCAACCCGCCCTCTTCGTGAACGCGGGCATGACCTCCGCGGCGAACCACTCCAGCTGCTCGAGCATCATGGACTCCGGCGCGCCCATGGGATGGCTGACCGAGACGCGGTCTAGCCCTGGGTACTCCTGCTCCAACCGCATCAGCGTGTCGATGATCTGCGCCGGAGGGCCGCACAGGTACGCGCCCTTCCGGGCGGCCTCCTCGATCGTGGGGAGGCCGGCGTACGGCGCTCGCTTCGGATCTGCCATCGCGTCGATCTGCTCGTCGGAGAGCGCGCGGACCAGGCGCAGTGGCCCGAACATCTTGAGGTTCTCCTCGAAGTAGCCTGCCGCGGCCTTGATGGCCGCTTCCTGCGTCTCCGCGAGCTGGAAGTGGAATCCGATGCACAGCCCCGCGCCGAGCTCGGTTTCGCGCCCGGCGCGGCGGAACGCGTCACGATACGCTTCAATCACCCCTCGCATGGCGCCGCCTTCCGCCACGCCACCGCCGATCAGGCCCTTGATCCCGAACTTGGCCATGAAGTCGAGGCCCCGCCGGGTCGCGCTCTGGATGGGCTGCCAGCACTCCACGGGGTGCACGGGTCGCGGTACCAGCGTGAGGTCCTCCAGCTCGTAGCCGCGGTACGGGACCCGCGCGGGAATGGTGTAGCGCTTCCCCTCGTGCGAGAAGACGGCGTTGTCGAAGGCCTTGAAGATGATCTCGACCTGCTCCTCGAACAGCTCACGATTGGCCGCCTGATCGAGCAGCGGCGCCCCGAAGGTGTCGACCTCGCGCGTGTGATACCCGCGGCCGACGCCGAAACGCACGCGCCCGCCGGTGAGCACGTCCACCGCGGCATAGTCCTCGGCCAGGCGCAGCGGATGCCACATCGGCGTGATGTTGAAGCCGCAACCGATCTTGAGCCGCTCCGTCTGGTGCGCGAGGTCGAGGGCCAGCAGGAGGACGTTCGGGATGCACTCGTAGCCCTCCCGCTGGAAGTGATGCTCGGCGAGCCAGAAGGTGTCGTAGCCGCACCGATCGAGCCGTCGCGCCAGATTGCGCGCCTTGGCGAAGACGGTGACGAGGCGCTCGTTCGGGAACACGCGGCTGTTCACGGCGGTGCCGCCGTATCCGATGTCGTCCATGTCGATGTGCCCAGCGTAGAGGCTGTCGAAATGCGTGATCATGTGCGGTCCTTTCGTTTCGGGGCCGGACGGTTGGCTGGCCCCGATGTTCCGAGCGTAACTCGCCCAGGTCATCCCACCTCGTGTGGGGTATCATATCGACTCGTCCGAACCCCCGTCAGCGAAAAGGAGCCATCGATGCCGGCCGACAAGAGCCTCATCGGCAAGAAGGGCGAGCCCGTGACGATGCACGTGGAGCTGGGAAAGATCCGGGAGTTCGCCCGCGCCATCAAGGACGACGATCCGCTCTACTTCGACGAGGCGTACGCGGCGCGCCTGGCCGGCGGAACCATGCCGCCCCTGACGTTTCTGCAGACGGTCGGTCACTGGGACGATGGACGTGGACGGCCCCGGCTCCCCTTCGATCTCAAGCGAACCCTGCACGGGGAGCAGGAGTACGAGTTCCTGGCGCCCATCCACGTCGGCGACGTCCTCACCTGCGTGAGCACCGTGGTCGACGTGTACGAAAAACCCGGCAAGCGCGGCGGGAGCATGACCTTCGCCGTGACCGAGACCGAGTATCGGAACCAGGACGGCACGCTGGTCGCCCGCGCCCGCGCGGTCGGCATCGAGACCGGCCAGGTCGTCAAGGACTGAGAGGAGGAGCCATGGCTGCCGCCCCGCGCTACTGGGAAGACGTGAAGGAAGGCGATGCGCTCCCCGAGCTGAAGGTGGAGAAGCTGACGAGAACCGACTTCGTGAAGTACGCGGGCGCCTCCGGCGACTTCAATCCGATCCACCACGATCAGACGTTCGCGGAGTCGTCGGGCAATCCCACCGTGTTCGCGATGGGCATGCTCAACGCGGGCATCCTGAGCCGCGTGGTCACGGCCTTCGCCGGCCGGCCCAACGTGCGCCGTTACAAGGTGCGCTTCGCGACGCGCGCCTGGCCGGGTGACGACGTCATCTGCCGCGGCCGCGTCACGAAGAAGCGGGCGGAAGGTTCCCTCAAGCTCGTCGAGGGCGAGGTCGAGGCCGTCAACCAGAAGGGCGAGACCTTGATCAGCGGAAGCTTCGTCGCGGCGCTGCCCTCGCGCGGCTGAGCGCGTCGCGCCGGCTGCCTGCGCCGGGCAAGGAGGCCCGCCGATGCGGTTTCAAGACCGGGTGGTGGCCATCACGGGGGGTGCGCTCGGCATCGGGCGCGCGACGGGAATCGCGTTTGCGGCCGAGGGGGCGGTCGTCGCGCTGGGCGACGTGGAGCTCCGCCACGCCGAGGCCGCGGCTCGGGAGATCGGCGAGCGGGGCGGCAAGGCGATCGCGATCGGCGTGGACGTGGGCGACGCGGGGCAGGTGCAGGCGTTCGTCGAGCGCGTGGCGACGGAGCTCGGCCGACTCGACGTGATGTTCGCCAACGCCGGCATCGCGTATTCCGCGCCGTTCCTGGAGCATCCCGAGAGCCAGTGGCATCGCGTGCTGCGGGTCAATCTCACCGGCGTGTTCCTCTGCTGCCAGGCCGCGGCGCGCCAGATGGTCAGGCAGGGTGGCGGACGGATCATCACCACCGCGTCCATCAACGGCTTCCGGGGCGTCGAGAACCTCGTCGGCTACAACGTGACCAAGGCCGGAGTGGTCGAGCTGACGCGGACCATGGCCGTGGAGCTGGCCCCGTACCACATCACGGTGAACGCGATCGCTCCGGCCCAGATCGACACACGGCTCACGCGCGGCTTGCCGGAGGACGCGCGACGTCGGCGCGTCGAGCGGATTCCCCTGGGCCGGTTCGGCGAGCCGGAGGACGTGGCCCGGGCGGCGCTGTTCCTCGCCTCCGACGACGCCGGCTACATCACCGGGCACACCCTCGCGGTGGACGGCGGATACCTTGCCGGCGGGCTCTGGTCGCGTCGGGAAGGAGGCGCCGGGCGGGGCTGACGCACGTTCATGAGCCCGGGATAGTGATCAGCTCGTCGGTCTGCGTCCACAGGAAGCAATTGGTGAGGAGCCAGACGTCCGAGTTCCCGCGTAACCCCCCGAAGTCGGTGAGCATGAAGTTTACGCGGTTGACCCCACTCGGGATGTCGGCGCTGATATCGAAGGGCGGAACGCCGGTGTAGGCCAGGGACGCCTCCGTCGAGCCCCCCAGGTAACCCAGGAAGCAGCCATTGGTCCACCGGGCGCACACGTTGCGGCCGTCCACGGTCAGGAAGTTGTCCACCACGACCGGACCCGTTCCCTGCAGGTCCGACGAGACGACCGCCCAGGGGACCGCGGGACACGCGAGGACCAGCGCGGTTTCGCCGAACACCACGGCCTCGTGCGCCTGGCCGATCGGTCCGGATTGCGTGACCGGCGACGCATCGAACAGCTTGATCGTGCGGATCTGGGCCGCCGCCTCCGGCGCCGGCAGCGCCGCCAGGACTAGCGCGCAAGCCGCGATCGAACGCACGCTCCAGTGCAGAAGGCTCAGAGTCATTGTAGTCTTCCTCCGTCCGGGTGCGCGTATGAGCGGCCGGCGTGGCGACGCGAGCCTGGCAAGGTCACATCGAGGACCATCGAACCCAACGGGGAGTTCGAGCGCGATCGAGAGGCGGAGCGTCATGGCCGAGCTTCGATGCGCACGATGATCTCGCCCCACGCCCCATCAATGGAGGGCATCCTAACCAGGCAACGCCACCCGGTCAAGGGTCGGAAGGATCCCATTCTTGATCCGGCGCACAAGGAGACCGGCGATGCGGCGTATCGGGCTTGCGGCGTTGACGGCGATGCTCTTGACCTGGGCGACGTCTACCTCGGCGCAGGCACCAGCGGCGCCTGACGCGTCCCCACCGGCTCCCGGCGGGCTGGCGGCGCCCAAGCTCCGCCAGCTGACCATCGCCAACAAGGTGTGGACGGGCGACTTCGACAAGATGCTGGAGCGTCGCGTGATCCGCGTCGACGTTCCCTACAGCCGATCGCTGTTCTTCGGCGACAAGGGACGTGAGCGTGGCCTCGCGGCCGAGCTCGTCCGCGATTTCGAGCGTTACCTCAACCTCAAGTACGCGAAGCAGCTCGGCAAGCGGCCCCTCACGATTTACATCGTGCCGTCCACCCGCGATCACCTGCTCCTCGATCTCGCCGCCGGCCTCACCGACATCGCCGTCGGGAATCTCACCGTGACCGAGGAACGGCAGCGGTTCATCGATTTCGTGACCCTCGACGAGGGCCGGCGCACCATGAGCGAGATCGTCGTCACCGGCCCCGCCGCGCCCGCGCTCTCCAGGCTCGACGACCTCTCCGGCCAGAAGGTGCCGGTGCGCAAGGCGTCGACCTACTACGACAGCCTGCAGAAGCTGAACGAGCAGCTCCGCCGCGACGGCAAGCCCGAGGTGCAGCTGATCCTCGTGTCCGACGCGCTCGAAGACGAGGACATGATGGAGATGCTCGACGCCGGGCTCTTCGAGATCCTCGTCGTCGACGACTGGAAGGCGCGGATGTGGGGCCAGGTGCTGCCGAAGATCAAGCTCCGCACGGACCTCGTGCTTCGCGCGGACGCCCGGACCGGCTGGGCCATTCGCAAGGACAGCTCGCGGCTCGCGGCCGAGATCGACGACTTCTTCAAGAACTGGGCGATGAAGCAAGGCGTGGTGCAGTACCGGATGAACCAGTACATGAAGCGGATCAAGGAGCTCAAGGATCCCACCACGGCTGCCGACTGGCAGCGCTTCCAGCAGACGCTCAAGCTGTTCGAGAAGTACGGGCCGCAGTACGGCTTCGATCCGCTGATGCTGGCCGCGCAAGGCTATCAGGAATCGCAGCTCGACCAGAATGCGCGCAGCCGCGTGGGCGCCATCGGCATCATGCAGCTCATGCCCGGGACCGGCGAGCAGATGAAGGTGGGGGACATCAAGATCACCGAGGCCAATATCCACGCGGGCGCCAAGTACATGGACAAGCTGATGAGCCAGTACTTCGCCGATGCCAACTTCAGCGAGGGCAACCGGCCCCTGTTCGCGTTCGCCGCCTACAACGCGGGCCCGGGCAACGTGGCGAAGGTCCGGAAGGAAGCGGCGGCCGAGGGCCTCGATCCGAACAAGTGGTTCAACAACGTGGAGATCGTCGTCAGCCAGCGGATCGGGACCGAGACCACGACCTACGTGCGCAACATCTACAAGTACTACGTCGCCTACAAGCTGACGCTCGACGCGCAGGCCGCGGCGCAGAAGGCCCGGGAGCAGGCGGTCCCCGCGAAGAACTGAACCCGGCGCCAACAGCGCATCCCTATCCCCGTCGCGCTATCCGCCGATCGAGCGTGAGGCATCGGTGGACCGGGCCGGCGGACTTCGCCGCACGCGTGGCGCGGGACGCCGCCGCACGACCCCGGCCAGACCTTCGGGGACGAAGATCACGAACGTCATGATGATCAGCCCCACCACGATGAGGTTGTAGACGACGCCGACGAAGCGGAGGGCCTCGTTGACGCCATAGAGCAGGAGCGCGCCCGCCGCCGGTCCCCAGATCGTGCCGAGCCCTCCGAACACCGCCATGCCGATCACCAGCGCCGTCGTCGCCGGCGACGCGAGGGTCGGGCTCACCAGGAGCACGTAGTAGGCGTACAGGGTGCCGGCGAGGCCCGCAAAGCCCGAGCTCAGCGCGAACGCGAGCAGCTTGTAGCGCGTGGTGTGGATGCCCAGGGTGGCGGCGAGCAGCTCGTCCTCGCGGATCGCGCGGAACGCCTTCCCCGCCGGTGTCCGCTCGCCGATGACCGCCATCGCGAAGAGCGACGCCACGACGACGTAGAGCGCCTGCCGGCGGAGCAGCGGGTCGGCGGGAAGTCCCGAGAACGTCGCGTAGCCGTAGATGCCGAACGGCCCGCCAGTCAGGCTCAGCCAGTTCTGCGCGACGAGTCTCAGGATCTCGGCGAAGCCGAGCGTGATGAGCGCGAGATAGTGACCCCGGAGCCGCAGTGCGGGGAACCCGACGGCGAGCCCGACGACGGCGGCGAGCAGCGCGCCCAGCCAGACACCGAGCCAGGCAGACAGGCCGAGGCTCTTCGACGTGATGGCGGCCGTGTAGCCGCCGAGGACGAAGAACCCCGCGTGGCCGAACGACACCTGGCCGGCGTATCCGCTCAGAAGGTCCCAGCTCGAGGCGAGCAGCGCCCAGATCAAGGCCTGGGTGGCGATGGTCAGCACGAAGGGATGCGGGACCGCCAGCGGGAGCAGGATCGCCGCCACGGCGAGTCCACCGAGCCACGTGCCTCGCGTCGTCATCGCACGACGGCGCGCCCCAGCAGTCCCTGGGGACGCACCAGCAGGACGAGCACCATCACCGCGAACGCGATCAGGTTCTGCCACTCCGACGGGATCACCATCACGGCCAGCGACTCGGTGACGCCGACGACGAGGCTCGCGACGAGGGCCCCCAGCAGGTTGCCCATGCCGCCGAGGATGGTGATCGCGAACGCCTTGATCGTCAGCGGCAGGCCCACGGCCGGATACACGTTGAACTGGGGCGCGATCAGGGCGCCACCGGCGCCGGCGAGTCCGACGCCGAGCGCGATCGTCAGCGAGAAGATCCGCCCCAGATTGATGCCCATGGCCTGCGCGGCCTCCGGGTTCTGCGCCACGGCCCGCACGGCGAGGCCCTGGCGGTGCAACAGGAGGAACGCGAACAGACCGGCGAGCAGCGCCATCGCGACGACGAACACCAGGATACGCTGGTAGCTCAAGGCGGTGAACGAGAGGTCGAGGATGCCCGCCACGTGCGGCGGCACCTGCAAGTATTCGCCCCCGGCCACGGCCAGCAGGCCGTTCTGCATGAACGTCGACAGCCCGAGCGTCAGGACCAGGTACAGCGCGCCGTAGGGACGCCGCCCGAGCCGGCGCCGCAGCGGGGCGAGCAGCAGCGGATAGACGGCCAGACCGACCGCGAACGCGCCCAGGCTGGCCGCGACGATACCGACGACGGGACGAAGTCCGAGCAGGACGACCGCGGCGAACACCAGGTAGCCGCCGAGCGCGAAGAACTCGCCGTGCGCGATGTTGATCACCTCGAGGACGCCGAAGATCAGGGTGAGCCCGACCGCGAAGAGCGCGTAGAGGCCGCCGAGGATGATGCCCTGGACGAGGAATTCGAGGAGCGATTCCCACATGACGGTCTACGCGACCTCGCCAAGGTAGAGGCGACGGATGCGCTCCGTCTCCCGGAGCTCGGCCGGCGAGCCGTCGAACGCGTTCTGCCCGAGGTCCAGCACGTACACGCGGCGCGCGACGCCCAGGATCATCTCGACATTTTGCTCCGCGATCAGCAAGGCGAGGCCGGAGCGATTCAGGGCCACGATGGCGTCGTAGACGCGGTCGATGAATCGAGGCGCCAGGGCGGCCGAGGGCTCGTCGAGGAGGATCAGCCGGGGCCGCACCATCAAGGCTCGCGCGAGCCCGAGCAAACGCTGCTCGCCGCCGGAGAGGCTCCCCGCCCGCTGTCGGCGGCGGTCGCGCAGGAGCGGGAACTGCGTGAAGGTCTGGTCGAGCGCTTGCTCCACGTCGCCGCGGGTCCTGAGGCTGTAGCCGCCCAGCACGAGGTTCTCGTGGACCGTCATGTCGGCGAAGAGTCCGCCGTCCTGGGCGAGGAAGCCGATCCCGCGATGGAGCACCTGATCCGGCCTGAGGCCGACGAGGCTCTCGTCGCCGAACGCGATCACTCCCCCGAATGGCCGCAGATAGCCGAAGATGGTCTTGAGCAGCGTGGACTTGCCGGCGCCGTTCGGGCCGATCAGCCCGACCATCTCACCGGTGTCCACACGCACGGCGACGCCCTGGAGGATCTCGAGCCGCCCGTACCCGGCGTGGAGATCGTCGACGACCAGGCTCACGCGGGGGTCTCGTCGCGGCGCTGGCCGAGAAGGGCGGCGATCACGCGCTCATCGCGACGGATCGCCTCGGGCGGGCCCTCGGCGATCTTCTCGCCGTGGTCCAGCACCACGATCGCGTCGCACAGCTCCATCACGAACGGCATGTGGTGCTCGATCACGAGGAACGTCCGGCCCGCCGAGCGCATCGTCCGGATGACCTCGGCGATCTGGCGGCGGATCACCGGATGCACGCCGGCCAGCGGCTCGTCGAGCATCACGAACGCCGGAGCCACCAGCAAGGTCATGGCCAGCTCGAGCAGTCGCTGCTGTCCGACCGACAGCGTGCCGGCTGGGGCCTCCTCGAGATCCAGAAGTCCGAGGCGCTCGAGCCAGTCGCGCCCGTCGCTCTCCCAGCCCTCTTGCTTGCGGCCCATCGCGGCGATGGCCAGATTCTCCCAGACCGGGAGGTCACGGAAGAGACGGATCGACTGAAAGGTCCGGCCAATGCCGCGGCGGGCGATCTCCCAGGGCGGCAAGCCGTCGATCCGTGCGCCGTCGAAGAAGACTTGTCCGGCGTCGGGACGCAAGGCGCCCCCGATCAGGTTGAAGATCGTGGTCTTGCCGGACCCGTTGGGGCCGATGAGGCCCACGGCCGTGCCCGCCTCGACGTCGAACGAGCAGTCGTCGACGGCCCGGATGCCACCGAACCGCCGGGTCAGCCTCGCGACGCGCAGCAGCGGCATCGACCTCTGTCGGCGTTCGGCTCAGACGGACGGCCGACGCTGCGTCCACGGCTGCAACGCCTCGAAGGCGGCGGCCGCGCGCAGCACGGTCGAGTCGGCGAGCCACCGGCCGACGACGCGTAGCGCCACCGGCAAGCCCTCCGACGTGAAGCCGCAGGGCACGCTGGCCGCCGGCTGCCCGGTCAGGTTGAACATCACGGTGAACCTCAGGCGATCGAACAGCGACGGCGT
>Ga0335077_10012508_pt1 | contig 10613 bp, 8 predicted proteins | sample Lox_Sample_31_FD_207151 | JGI IMG/M metagenome (GOLD analysis project Ga0335077, IMG submission 207151) | Soil microbial communities from Loxahatchee National Wildlife Refuge, Florida, United States - Lox_Sample_3.1 | ecosystem: Environmental > Terrestrial > Soil > Wetlands | place: USA: Florida...
CGATCTCCTTCCACGAGTAACCATATTCGTGCGCTATCCAGACTGTGCGGCTCCAGGAGTCCATCCGCCGAATAAGTTCGGCCGCGTAAACGGAGGCGTCCAGCGCACGTCCTCGCCCAGTGTCCCGGCGAGCAGCAATGGCTTCCAACTCATCGAAGGAAGAGACGAGATGAATAATCTCTTCGCGTCGAGACTCTTTCCTCAATGCTCGGCTAAAACGATGATAGAAGGCTCCAAGCAGATATGCTTCCATGTCTGTGATCTGACTGCGCCTTCCGTTCAACCGTCCGATTGTCTTGGCCACTGACAGCAATAAACGTTCCCAGACTTCGGTTGCCAAAATATCGTGGTCTAGCCTGTTGCGAGATCGTTCCCGGCGAGCATGCGCCAACGCCTTTGGCCAAGCCGACCGCGCGGCTTTTATTAGTTCATTGTCGACCGATGAAGCCGAACGAGATTCTGAGCCAAAAGAAGAAAGGATCCACTCCGGACCGGGTTCGGCGGCTGGCATGCCCAGGCCTCACAAGAAACTGCCAACATGGCAGCGGCCAGAGGATTTACGTCAGCGTGCCATCTGACAGGAAGAACTGTCAATAGATGCAACACGGTTGCCGGCAAAAATATTTTCGATAGTTTTCGACCGTTACTGGTTCCTTTAATAAGTGTAGGGGAGAGTTCGTCGTCTGAGCTGTAAAACGGTGGCGTACGGGAAGGCAGTGAACTTTCTCTTGGGGTAGAAGCAACCTTTGCACAAGACGTGTGTTGTAGCTAACACGTGCCCTCGTCTTTGCGCAGATGTCAGAACCAGCCGAAATGTTTTGGGGGTGAGGATTAAGGCGATACCTAAGCGATGAATCATAGGGACTATTTGCTGTGCCCTCAGGCGCAGCAACCGCAACACGCAAGTTGCAGCCGACGTGTGAAGGCACGAGTGCGCATTCACGCTGCCAGTCTCCCTGCGAAATGGGCAGCGCCACCGAAGTTAAAAGAACGTGGAGTCCTAGTCAGTGATCGAACGATTTCGCCAGCCGAAGTCTCCTGCCGCCATGATCTTGGCGTATTCCTGCCCGAACACACGTTTTTCGCGATCTTGTATTGACCCAGTGGTCCTTGGGCCTATTCGCTTCCAACCGCAAAGCTTTGTGATAACCAAAACCGTCGCTCGAGACGTCTTCACATGAATCGCTCAACAGATCGGGCGTGCAAATTTCGCCGTTTCAACTTGATTTGCTCGACTACGACAGAGGGGCCGCGATTTCCAAAAGTGGGCCTAGCTGTCAAAGCAGACGATTTGCAGTGAGATCTGCTCATGGAAGAAGGTCTCGATCCCAAGGGCAAAAAGGAAAGCAAGGCCTTCCACTGGTTGCCCCAAGTAGACCACATCTTGGTCGTGGGGATGAAGTACGGCCTGAAAGGTAAGCACGAGGCAGTCAAGAAAGTTCGCCAACTCGCCCCAGAGATCTCGCCAGCTCAAATCTGGCAACGGATGCGAGATTTGCGAGCGAAAGCGCATCGTGAACGTCCCAACTGGATGAACTTCGGTGAGGACCTCATTGCGAATCTCCGTGACGGCTATCGAAATGGCGGTTCCAAAAAAGTAGAGGCACTCAAGAAACTCAGAGAGATGTATCCGGGGGTTTCCGCTAATGCAGTTTCACGATTCGCGCGAAGGCAGGGATGGCTGGTTGAAACAAGAAGGAACGGAGAAAACGGGAAGCGGCGTCCGTGGATTAAAGAAGAGGATGATGAGCTGTTTGCACGGGCCGGCTACGATTCAATTGCAGAAATTGCGGAGAAACTCCGCCGTTCAGAAGAATCGGTTCGCTCGCGCCTCAAGGGTCGAGGCATCAGCGCTAGGGTCACGGATGGATGGTCACTGCGGCGACTGCAACACACTTTACATATAAGCTATCGCCGGCTTCAGCATTTGATTGGAAATGGACTACTGCCGGTGCGCGATCCGCGGATATCGGCCACGTCGTTGGCAGAATTCGTTGAGAAGCATCAATCACAACTGCAGTCACGAGCCTCAGGCAAGATCATTCCGGAGTTACCGAAAGGTAAGGAAGCGTACTCATGGGAACGGGTTGCAAGATTGTTGGGTTTCAGTGTCGCTGAGGTCAGCAATCTGATTGCAACGGGCGAGTTGAAGGTCATGGACACGTTTGTAACCGACCGATCCTTCGAGGCGTTCTGTGCGAAGCACAGCTCAGAATTGAATCTGCAGCTCATGGATCCAGACGTCGCCAAATGGCTTATCGAGGAATATGGTTTGAGAATTGAACCGGGCGAGCAGAGATCATTACCAGGTCCTCTGAAGCAAGCGATGGTCGTCCGGCTATGCCCGAAATGCAAGCGTGATATTCGCGGGAACGTCTATTTTGGGCACTACGAAACGTGCCGCGGAACACCTCTAAGTAATCGCATACGCTCAGATCTGCATCAGGAAGCAAGTTGAGATTTTCGACCGGGCGCAGGCACGACGTAGGAATCGGCTTGCTGGCGCCAACGCTGGAAAGAGGGATACGGGACAGGTAGCCTTGATGCCCAAATCCGGTCGCAGCGCTCCCAATACTCCATAGTGCGTATTGCACGAGGATGACTTCTCAGAGAGAGCAGGATTGCATCGATCCACCCCTCCTTCTTGGCATCAAGAAAAAACCGGTCTGTTATCCAAGCCATTAGTCGCTGCCAATCTTCGGGGAAACCTGCGCGATCAGCTTTTCGCGCTTCTTGATTGAACTCCAAGAACCCGGGGCATCGGCGCGCGAACTGAGATGCAACCGGAGCTGGCACCGGAGTTGAACTTTCCAACAGGGGCCTTACCCAATAGGCAAAAGCCTCCCAATTCATGTAGCGCGCAACAGCCTTGTTAAGGCGCGCACGCTCGACCAGCCTGTACGATGCCCTGGCCTTGCGGGCTCCCAGAACAAGGTGAGCGGATGAATCGCACCGAGCGGCGTCGCGCAGCCACTGCCTGAATGTTGGGTATTTCCGCGGTTTTACTTCCCTCCATTTTTTCACGCACTCCGACCAATGGGCTGCCGCATTCTGAGAACGAGGATCTCGGATCGCGTAAAAGTGCACTGCATCGAACCAGCCCTGCCTTTTCGCTTTCGCAAACATGTGTTCTTGAAGCGAAAAGAGCAGACGAACTGGAAGGGGTGGGGCTTTAGAACGATTGCGTTGACCTCGTTTCTCTCGCCCCATAAATCGTGGGCAGCGTCGATCGACAGTCCTGGCCAGCCAGGCCGGAATGCAATTCTCGGCCTCAATGATCGACCGAACCCAATAGTAGAACTCCTGCATTTTCACGTATTGATTACGGGCGTCGAGCAATCGCTGCCAGGGAACATGGCGAGCTTGTTCGTCTGCCCGATCGCGCGCGGACCGCTCAATCGCGTATTCCGAACTCGTGCCGCGCGTGGGCTGGCTGAATTGTCTCGATAGCCTCACTTGGGCGAACCTCTTCCTTCGCGAAGGCACCGGAGGTCAGATTCAGGCCGGTGACCTGAAAAGCAAACAGTTACATGACCGGAGCAGGACGTCGAAGCACCCTCTATCGCGTTGGTGGCTTCCGCAGAATAGCCTTGATCGAATCGAAAAACAATCGAGCTGCTCAACCCTCAGGCGACGCCGAGAAGGAACAGGGTGAGATTGTACGACGCGTGCATAAAAAAGGCAGCAGTGGTCGTATGGGATGCAACCCGCAGCCACCCATACGCTATGCCTGTCGCGGCAAACCAAATCCAATGGGCCAGGCTCGCGGGACCATGTAATAGAGCAAAGAGAAAAGCAGTGGCACTCACGGCGAGCGCGCTGCCGAACGTGCGTGCCAACACTGGCAGAATGCACCCGCGCAGGAGAGACTCTTCGAGAACGGGACCCACCAGAAGTGCCAAGACAAGGAAATCAATTCTAGGTGTGGGAGAGACCGGACGGAGTGAGCGAATTGAAAGCATCACGCTAACTGCAAAAATCGGTCCAAGCAGCACAGCAGCAGCGCCATAGCGCAGAGTAGGTAGCACCCAACCCAGGGGCTCAACTACAGCCCGGCGGTACCGAAGTTTAAGAACCAAGTACAAAGCCAGTAGAAGAAAAAGCACGATCACACACTGTATTGCAGGTTTTGGATTCGCCAGTTGCAATGTCGGCAGCAGACGCAACCGTACGGCGAATCGAAACACTGCTGCCGTGAGAGTCATCAGGATGAAGAAAATCCCTACATCCTCGTATCCCCAGTAAGGATCAATCCGCGCAGAGTGCGGAGAAGATGAGCGACGGATCAACGAGGTCGTGAGAGGCATCACACTGAACCATCCCAATGTGGACAAGCGATGCTTACCTTACGCCGAGAATCGTTGGAAGGAGCCTAAGCAGCGCGAAGAAATTCGAACTCGGGCACCACTTGAAATGGTCTTTGCGGCTTCCGTAATGTTTCGCCCGTCTGTTCGATGCATTCATCGGAAGAATTTCCGAGAAATTTAGATGCCTCCCGGATATGAGTGATTCGATCAGGGTCAAAGCCCATCAGTTTGGCACAAGTCGCATCGGCGGCCACGGGATCGTCAGAGAGAATAAGGCTCCAAAGGGGCCGAGGCGTCCCGTTAAGTGGGCCATTTCCTTCCATCGCCAAGATTGCGTCCGCGATGACAAAGTTAACCGGAACCGTTGCGCATATATCGAGAATGCTCTCCTGAATTCCTCTCCAGTGAAGGATGTTCTTGGGCCAGCCGTACTTGGTTCCCGGAACAACACCAAACATGTTCTTCATGCTGAGGGTAACGCCAGACCAGTGATGCGCTTTTACCTTGGGCATCGAGACAAGGAAATCAGCTTCAAGAATGGTCCTTGGCAAGTACAGATGCGTGAGACCGGTATAGCTGGCACGAAGGGGCGTACGGATCAGTTCGTCGCGATTCAAGTCTACGAAGCGGATTTGTCGTTCCCGGAGGTATTGGTGGTAGCCGCTCTCGACGAGCACCAACTCTGTGTCGCGTTGATGCCCAGGCCCTTCGGCAACCACGATCCCTTTGGCTCCGAGGCGCCGGAAGCACTCCGCGGCCGTCACTACCAGCAGCGGGTCGGTGTTGATGGCTTGTCCGGGGATGTAATCCACTAAGTTTGGCTTGAGTACAACCACCCTGCCCCGTACATCTATGTGGAAAAGCTGGAGACCACGGAAGAGAATTTCTTCAATCCACTCAGAATACTCATCGACGTGGAGGATGGCCACGTGGGATCGCCGTGGCCGCCGGACAAAGTGGTAGCGAGGCATTAAGTATGGAAGTGAAACCGCAGCGCCAGCGGTAACGGCCGCAGCGCCAACCAAGAGATCTCTTCGAGTGATGGTCATGCACTCACTCCAAAAGCAGCTAACCCGCGCGGGCAGTCGAAAGCTAGTAGCACAAGCGCCAGAGTGCTCGTGTCTTCGATCTGGTCAAGCTCAGGAAGGTGTAAGAGTGTGTCCACCAGTGGAGAAACTGAGCGACCGTGTGCGGCGAGCGCCAGAATGGACCAGGCGAGACTCCAAGGAGCCACAAGAACAGGAGCGGCCCGTTCCAACCATTCAATACTCATTCGAACAGCAGGCTCCTGGGTTTGGAGGTTCAAAGCAAGAAGAGCAATTGCCGTGTCGTCGGGATGAGGAGCGAGAGGCGCGCCATAGACCACTCCATTCCCCGCGTTCCACCCTCCGCCTGGGCAGACGCGATCCAAGAGCATTTCAAGGCCTCGCTGCATACGAGATGTAATGGTTTCAATGCCACACGTGCAAGGCAGTCCGCGAATTGCCAGGATGGCACTGGCAGTAGGCACAACCCAGCTGTTCGTGTCCGGTAGCCAAGGCCAACCGAACTTATCCGGATCAAACTTTACGTGGCGGTCAGTAGTGCGGAACTTCCACTCCCAGAGCCAATTCGATTCCTTTCCTGCCGAATTGGAGAGCCAAGCAAACCCCCTCAGTCGGACGAGCGTGTCCTCCACGATATCCCGCAAAGCAATGAGAACCAGAGAAGTCACCCAGGATCCTTCTTGGTCGTCTCCCAGAAACGCCGGCCAACTGCCGTTGAGATTTTGACTGTCAAGGAGAAATTGCCGGGCGCGATTGCGAGCGGCGGGGTTGAATTCGGAACCCAAAGCAAGGAATGAAAGAGCGGTGGGCTCAAGTACCGGTTGTGATGAGCAAGAAAGGGCAGCCCAACCCCCGCACGGAAGTTGCCTGTTCAGCAAAATGGCTGCGAGTTCTGCACGAATATCATTCATGGTGCCGAACGGTGTTGTAGTGCGGATTGGAAGGGGTGTCAAACGGAGCGTAGAGAGGCGTCGAGGACGGCTCGGACCTCGTGAGGACAAGTGCAACAGGCGCGCTGAGTTCGCCTCAGTGTCAATCACCACCCATGTTGCTCTCAGCAGAAAAAGAACTGTGAAACGCCTACCTCCCAACTCGCCCCGTAGATTCGTCGGGAGCCAACATCGCTTTCGCGAAAAGAAAACTTCGATTACCAGGCCACTACCCATTTCGTTTTCAGACTGAAAGAGACTGTGGAAGTCTGCGACCGCAGGCGCCACGGCGATCTCACGTGAACGTCACCACCGATCTTGTTCTCAGACTGAAAAACTTGTGGACGTTTGCGGCGCGGGTCCGTGGGACGCTCGCGGTGACATCACCCGAATGTCACCACCCACCCTGCTCTCAGCTAGAAAAAGTTCTGGACGCTCACCCGAGTGACGCATAGCGCAATCGGCCGCGCGGACCGTTACACTCCTTCGCCATCGCAACCTTCTCAAGCCAAGACACTTTCAAGGTTCAAGCAATGGCGCACGCCCGCACCCCGAGAACTGGTTCCGCACAGGCAAAGCAAGAAACGTGAGGAACAGTGGAACCTAAACCCCGAGCAGTCGGTCTTCAGAACATGCAGGGAAAAACTTTCCGGTGTAGGCTTCACGAGCGAAAGGAGCCACGCGTGTTCTCATCAGCACAGGAGTTGGCGGACAAGCTGCGGGCGGCGAGGTACATCGTGGATCCCGTGACGTTGCAAGTGCTCTATCTTGCGGCGCACATGCAGAGGCCTTTGCTGATTGAGGGACCACCTGGATGCGGCAAAACTGAACTGGCGTATGCCGTGGCTAGTGCCGCAGACGTGCAGGTGGAGCGACTGCAATGCTACGCGGGAATCACTGAAGAGAAGGCGATTGGGAAGTTTGACGAGGCTTTGCAGAAATTGTTTTTGGAGACGCAGAGCGAACACCTTGAGAAGGACTGGAACGAGATCCGAAGACGACTGCATACGATAGATTTCTTCGCGGAGGGGCCGCTCCTTCGCGCATTAAGGTACAACACTCGGCCTTGTGTGCTGCTCATCGATGAACTCGACAAAGTGGACCAAGGTTTCGAAGCCTTATTGCTGGAAATCCTCAGCGCATGGCAGGTCACGGTCCCGAAACTTGGGACCATAAGCGCCGCGACGGTGCCATTTGTTGTGCTTAGTTCCAACGAGGAGCGGCGGCTGGGTGACCCGCTTCGGCGACGGTGCTTTTACCTGCGCTTCGAGTATCCGACGGTCGAGCGGGAAACGGAAATCCTGGCCGTGCGGAGCAAGAGCAATAGCGTGGGCTTGCGCGGTCAACTGGCCGGATTGGCACATGCTCTGCGCGGCTGGAACATGGAGAAGCCCCCCTCAATCGCAGAAATGCTGGACTTAGCACGAGCCCTGGAAGTCATGGGTATGGAAGAGATTTCCCACGATCAACGGGACTTACTACTGCCACTGTTGGCGAAGACTGAGGCCGACCGAAAACGGCTGCTGCTGCGCGCGGGCTTTGAGGGGCTGGTCGCGGACTCAAAGCGATATCGAGATGAGTTGATGCAACGGGTAGGGCCCGGCAAAGTGGTGCCGCGCAAAGCGGCAACCCGCCCAGCGGAGGCTGTTGCATGAAACGTGCACAGTTAGCGTGCCTTTTTCTAGTGCTGATGCAGGTAGGAGTAGCGCAGGCAGCAGCCGGCACTAGAGAGGTGCGTGACCTTTCTGTGCGCTGGGCAGAATACTACGCGACGATTTATCGAGTTCCCGTGGATCTTGTCGAGGCCATCATTGACGAGGAGTCCGGTTGGGACCCCTCCGCAGTTTCCTCCAAGGGCGCCGTCGGACTCATGCAGCTCATGCCAGAAACGGCCCTGCGCTTTGGGGTGAAGAACCGTTTTCGACTCGACGAGAACATCCGTGCTGGCGTGGCCTACCTGGCTTGGTTGATCCAGAAGTTCAACGGAGACCTCAGATTGGTCACGGCTGCCTACTACGTCGGTGAAACCCCTATTCTTTCGCGAAACCTGGAATACTCGTCTCCCGATGTGCAGGGATATGTGAGCCGAGTGGCAAGAAGATACCGCGCCCGGCGAAGACAGAAGGCAACGGTCGAGTCGGCCGAATGGCGTAGACAAGAGGTGGAACATGAGCATCCGTAAGACAGCATTTGTGTTGTGTTGGCTATTGTCAGCGGCGATGGCGCTCCACGCACAGGTGATAGACGTACATCCGCAAGTACGGACACAAGCCGCGACAGATGGCAAGGTCACTGCGGTAGAGATAGCGGCGCATTTTGTGACGGCCATCCGTCTGCCGGAAGCAGTGAACGCCGTCGCCGTTGGTGATCCGGCGCTGTTTCAGGTAGAGCACTCAGAGCGCGAACCGGAGCTGGTGCTGGTGAAAGCTATCACGGAAAAAAGTGCTGAAACCAACTTGCTCGTCTCCACCGTCCACGGCCGGCAAATCAGTCTGCTTCTGGTCAGCCGCGGATCGTCTGCGGTTCCCGCCAAGGTTGACTTTCTTCTGCAGTACAAGCCAGCCGGCAGTTTCTTGGTTGAACCAGAAGTTATTCCCTTCCCACTGGTTGGGCGGACCACCCCGCTTGCGACAGCGCAGTCGGTAACGAACGCGACGACAAGAAGTGGCGATGGACAGCCGTCATTGCTACCCACATCGCTGGCGCTAAGTACCACGAATATGCCGAACTCGGCAGGGGAACCGACAGCAAGCCAGGCACAACCGAGATCGCTGGATGAGCTGCTGAGCCGTCAAGAACGCGCCCCTTTGCCTACGCTGTTTGGCGAACGGGTCGAAGGGGAGAGTGTCAAAGGAGATCGCCTGCGCGTCGGGATCAGCGAGGTGATTGATGGCGGTCAACAGGTGGTTGTGCTGTTCTCGGCTGTAAACACGAGCAAGCACGCGATATTGCTGATGACCCCACAGGTCCAGCTAGGCGGCAAGACGAGGACGGGAAAGATCGTTAAGCACGATCGCTGGTCTACTGCAGAGCAACTAACAATCATGGATTTCCGGCTAAGCCGGCGTCGCCTGGGCTCCGGAGAGCGCGCGGACGGCGTGGTGGTGTTCGAGCGTCCACCCTACAAGCAATCCAACGAGACGTTGTTCCTACAGATGGCGGAGTCGGGTGCGGTCGATCGTCCGGCCCTGGCCCCGATCGGTTTTGGAGTTAGCTCACTCCGGGAGGGCGAGCATGGAGCGCCAAGAGCAGCAAACTAATAGAAGTCAGGAAATACCGCCGGATGCTGGTGGTGAAGACCGAGCGCAAACAACAAGTCCCGAACCTGGGCTTGAGGAGGCTGGGGCCGCTAGTCCATTCCAGCGCCTCCGCGCAGCCCTGGAAAAGATAAGACAGAATCAGAAGCCGGTCGCCAGCCGCCGTGAACTAGGCCGTGACAAAAGCAAGTCATTGTTCTTGCTGGCGGGAGTGAGTGTGGCGTTGCTTCTGCTTTTCTTGGGTCTATTCTCAAGCCCGAAAAGCCGCTCCCCGCTGCCTGGGGAAACCGCGCGTGGCGCGCCCGGCCTCGGGCGCAAGGTTACTCCCGGACAGGAACAAAACGACCCAAGCAAGACAGTGACTCCAATTCTCAATGCCGATGTGCGTGGCGGGGACGGGGCTCCTGGTTCGCAAGTGACGCCGGAGGAAGTCGGCGGAACCTCTCCAAGATTCACTGGATCCTCCAGAGTTTCAGGAGCAAACACGGGTACGCTGGAGAAACCGTCACCAAGCAGGGCCAGAAATGCCGGAGAATATGCGCTCAAGAACGTGGATTTCTCCGACCCTGCAGTTGCGCAGGCAGCGGCAATACCGGGTCCCCCACCGCTTCCGGCCACGGAACCAGTTTCCGACCTGAAGAAGCCCTCGATGGTGTTTGTGCGTTCTGCACAAAGCACAACACCGGTGCTTCAGAGTTTGCCCTCCGAGGACAACACGCTGGCAAGGCTTCTCCCCGCCGGCACGCGACTCGTCGCACGTCTGGAAGCTCCAGTGAGTTCGGCGGCGCCCGCCCCCGTTATCGCCGTGGTTGAGTACAACTATGAGCACGATGGCGAGATTGTTTTGCCGGCGGGGGCAAGGGTATTTGGAAAAGTCTCCCACGTGAGCCCGTCAGGATTTGTGGGCTTTCAGTTCGAACGCGTCGAGATGCCCGATGGTACGGTCGAAAAGATCGAGGCCACGGCCATGGATCTGAAGTTCGGACCGATCAAAGGTGAGGTCTCCGGACGTAAACGGGGAACCAATTTCCTGGTGCGCACGATGACCGGCCTCGGGACAGTCGCCGCCTTTGT
>Ga0335077_10012509_pt1 | contig 10613 bp, 4 predicted proteins | sample Lox_Sample_31_FD_207151 | JGI IMG/M metagenome (GOLD analysis project Ga0335077, IMG submission 207151) | Soil microbial communities from Loxahatchee National Wildlife Refuge, Florida, United States - Lox_Sample_3.1 | ecosystem: Environmental > Terrestrial > Soil > Wetlands | place: USA: Florida...
GGGAGCGCCGAGAAAGAAATCGTCTCCGGCCTCGATCTCGGTGGTGGTCGAAGTGCCGGGCCGCGTTGCGATCGCGATTTGATTATTCGGCGTCAGGTTATTGTAAATGACTGCTGCGTGCAGCAGACTGCCTGCCGCGAAAACGCAGAGAGAGGCCCCGCAGACAAGAAACCTTCGCATTGCTCTCCTCCATTGCCGCCGTTCTGTGGCATGTGTCGGCTAGCGTGGGTCGATACTAACATGGTTGGAGCGCGTCCCCATCCAGGGAGTCCCCCGAAGGAAATCGGTGCAGGGTTGGACGCCTAACAGCGGGCCTCGAGCGAGGTGCGCTCGCTCACCGCGCAAGGCAAAAGACGCACCCTATCTTTCGTCCAGCACTTCGATAGCGTTGACGCACGCGTAATTGCGCTGAGGCACGAGGGCGATATTGAGCTTGCCCTGCGCGTCGGGCTCGAGTCCGTGTGCCGTGAAGGTGACGGCGCGGCCGGCGCCCCTGGCTTCCTTGAAGATGTCGAATCCGTGCCGCAGCACGGTGCCGTTGCACAGGATATCGAAGACACGACTGCCTGCTCCGCCTCCGGGAGGTGCTCCTGGGCCGAACCACGCTTCGGCGGCATAAAAGGTCACGCTATAGCGCCCGGGAGGCACCGGAACCACGTAGCGGAGATTTCCGAAACGCTCCCCGCGAAACAACTCGGGATCGGCGGCATCTTCCACAGGCTTGGTGCGCAGCACAAGCTGGCCGCCTCGCGCGTAACGATCAGGCTCCCACACCCGGCCCTGCTTGTCAGTGTATGCGCGGTCGAGCGCGATCATGCGGACCGGTTTGAACCGTCCCGCGAGTCCCGGAGTGATCTCGATCGCACAGAGGAGCGGTGGGTTCGTATAAGGCTCGAAGCGGAGGTGGAGTTTGCCGTCCTCCGCCGGCGAAATATCCTTGAAAGCACGCACGTCGGCGGTGCTGGGGCCAGCCTCGTTGATTACATCGAATTCGTGTAACAACTCGCGCCCGTTGACGTGGACGTTGAAGACCCGGCTCGACTCGCCTCCGCCCGCCACATTGTTCTCGCCATACAGCGTCTCGGCGAAGTGGAGGCGCAGCTCATACACTCCGGGCGCGAGCGGGATATGGTATTCGAATGCTCCTTCGCGACGGCTTTGGTAAATCCGGGGCTCGCGCGTGCCGAAGATCACGTGATCCACGGTTTCGAATGTATGCCCGCCTTCGAAGTAGCGGTCGGACCGCCAGACATGCCCCAGGCGGTCGGTGTAGTCGCTGCCCGAGTGACCGGCCAGAATTCGGACCTCGTCCGAGCCGGAGGCCAGCGAGGCTGTGCCGGCGGAGGCGTCGGCTGAGGTCTTGGCAGCTCTGCGGAGCGGCGCCCTCCAGAGGGCGATGGCGCCGGTACAGAACAGGAGCAGGAGAGCGACGGGCACGGTTGCCCGGCGGTAGGGCCGGGGCGCGCCAACCGTCGTAACGGGAAGCGCGAGCGCCTCTTCTGGAACCGATTCCGCCGCGGATGCCGCCTCCCCGGCGGAAGCGGCCGCCCCGTCGGAAGCCCGTTCGTCCTGTGCGACGAGGGCCTCGGGGCTGAGGCTGGGTGCCGGCGTTCCCTGCGCCAGGAATAGGGGCGCATATTGGCCGGGTGGAATTTCGATGCGCACCGGGTGGTCGGCGCCGTCGGAGTCGTAGTATTCGCGAAGCCGCTTGCGCAGGCGATGGGCTTCGACGCGCACGATCGAGTCGCGCTTCTGGTCGAAATCCGGATGGCGCCCAAGAGCGTCCACCGCGATGTTGTACTCCTTGATTTGTTCGGCCGCCCCTTCGAAGTACTTGGAACAGACGTACGTCAGAAGGTGTGCCAGATTCGGCGCACGGTTGAATATCCCCGAGCCGAGCACCCGTTCGAGTTCATGTCGCTCCTGCGCAAAGTCGGCTGACGTCGGCATGGAAGTCGCCCCCGAGGCTGAATGATCGCAAGTATACACATCGCGCGAAGCGAACTTCAAGTCCGATTTGTAACGTGCTCGAGAGCGTTAACATCTGTGCGGGCTGGAACGTTAACGTGCCGCTCGCGCGGCCGTATACTGTTCGTGGTGCGCCAGTTCCCCGCCGCTTAGGGCTCGATGCGGACCGGGGCGGTTACTTGTGCGGTGGAAGCGCCCTGGCGGGCGACGGCGCGGATATCGTACTCTCCGGGCGGGATCGAGGCCGCCGGGATGGTCATCACGTAAGGAATCCGGCCCTCGGAGTCTGCGTCGGGCAGCAGCATCGGTACCTTCGTCAGGCTCTTGCCGCCCTGCAAAAACTCAATCTCTACGGCGGGTTTGCCGGCAATCGCGGAATCCTGGTAGACCGTGAAGAAAAGGCGCAGCATGGCATTCGGCTCCTTCCGGATCGCGGTGTCCAGGGTTGGAGTGATGACGCCGCCCTGGAACAGGAAGGGATCGTTCGGATCGGGCGCCTTCGCGTTCGGAGTGAACGCGCGCACGACGGTCATCGAAGAGAGCGCCACGCCTGGTGCCGCGGCCGGCACGGAGAACTCACCGCGCTGGATTCCGGCCTTGCCCCGGTTGCGGTCCATGACTACGCTTTCCAGGGTATAGTTGCCGGGGGGCAGGGTGACTGTCATCTTGTCCAGGAAATTTCCGCCTTTCAGTTGATCCGCGGTCACGACGAACGCCCGGTCGCGCGAAAGTTTTTCCACCACCTCGCCCTTGGCATCCTTGACCAGTGCCAAAAGCGAGCAGTGCACGCTTTGCGTGTTCTTCCCGGCATCGGCGGCGGGCTGGAGTTCGTGGAGCGGCACTTCGACGAGCACCAGGACGGACCTCCCCTGCGGCCGGTTCTGCAGCAGGAGGCCGCCCGAGCGGAATTTCACATCGTCCGCCGGTTTTCCGTCCGACAGCATCTGCAGGAGAGCGACCTCGAAGGCTTGCACGCCCGAGCCCCGAGCATCGGGAGGCAGGGCAAAATAGCCGTTACGCGCATGGATCACGAGGTCCTTGCGATTGGCCGTGACGGAGAGCTTGCGGAAGCTGCCGTCGTAGTTCTGGATACCGGGATTGAAAGACAGCTCGTAGTAGCTGGCGATTTCTTCGTTGACGTGGTGCAGCGGAACGCGTAAATCGTTGCTGTCGCCGATGAGGAAGCCGCCCGTGGATTCGGCAAGGTCGCGGACAGCCTCCTGCACGTTCGAGCGGGCGGAGACCTCTGCGTTATCGGACGACATCACCTGGTCCTTGGTGACGGGTCCGGAAGTCTGGGTCATCGTGGTCGCACTGGCGCGGGCGGCGCCTCTCAGTTGGCTGGTGGCGGCAGCCGTTTGCGCGCCCACCATGACTCCGCGCGTGTCGATGGAATAGAACGTCACGTTGGCGCGGTTGGCAGTGCTGAGCAGGCTGCGGAAGGGCACGTCCAACTCCGGCCCGCGGTACATGCCCCAGGTGAAATACACGATAGACTTGCGTCCGGGTATGCGGCGCTGCCCTTCGACGAGCGCGCGTAAAGCCGACAGTGTCAGCCGCGTGCCCTGGTTGGCGACGGCCGCGTCCATGCGCAGCATGTCAAGCATGACGGAGGCGAGCTTGGCCTGTAGGGCCTGGGCGCCGTTCGACACCGTCTGACCAGCGGTGTCGCTGGCGGCGGCCAGGAGGTCGGCATCCTGAACGGCTCCGTTTTGGCCGGCAAGATTGCGTTTCAGCTCGGTCTGGATGGCCTCGGATTCGGAGGCCATGGTCGGACCCGCGAGTCCTTCGGTGGCATATTCGATGGCCCTGGTGAGCGCCGCTTTGTCGGTAGTGAACTGGCGCAGTACTTGCAACTGTGTGCTGATGACCACCACGGAGTAGAAGACGTTGGTTCCCTGGCTACCCTGGACGAGATCGAGGGCTGCCTCGCGTGCGAGCTTGCGCTGGCTGACATCGGTCATGGCTTCGAAGGCGAGAGTGACGAGGCGCACCTGGCGCATGGGATCGAGGGTGGTTCTCGCTCCGCCGGCGGCGATCGCCTCCGAGCCGCTCACCAGGCGGAAGCCGGTGAGGGTCTGCTTGGCGCCATTGTCGAACACGCTCAAGTCGGAAGGCTTGAGGTCGGTGACGGGCTTGCCCTTCTTATCGCGGACAATCAGGTCGAGCAAGACTTCTTCGGCCGTGGTTCGAAACGCGGGTGCCTGGGGATTCGCCGGCTGCTGCGCCGGCAAAGGCCAGGGCAACAGCGCGGCCATAGCCAGGGGTGTAAGCCGAAGCAACCGGATTGTCATAACGCCTCCATTACTTAGCCAGATCCTGCAGGCGCTTGAACTCAGCCAGTTCGCGCGCCGCATCCTCTTTTCTCCCTAGCCGCGAGTAAGCGGACGCGAGGTTGTACCGGGCCTCTACGTTGGCGGGCGCCAGCTTGACTGCCTGCTCGAGTTCCGACGCGGCCCGCGCCGGATCTTCTCTGGCCAGCATAACTCTGCCCAGAGCTACGTGCGCCGAGTAGTCGCCGGCGCCGGCTTTGACGGCCTGCTCGGCGTACTCCAGGGCAGGCCCGGTCTCTTCTCGTTTCAGATAGATTGTGGCCAAGCCGACCAGCGCAGGAATATGGTCGGGAGCCAGAGCCAGAGCTTTCTTGATCTCCTCGATGCCGCGATCGGCATCCTGTGTGTTCAGGTACGCGCCGAAACGGAAGTGGACGTTGGGCTCGCTGGGGTACTGCTGCACCAAGTCTTCGAATTTCCGGATGGCCTCTTTGGGGTCGAACTCCATGGCGGTGGCCATGGCATCGCCGAGCTTGAAGACCAGTTCGCGGTCGGCTTCCGGCACCTCGGGCGGGAGCAATGGGCGGCGCAGGCCAGCGATGCCGGCTGCAGCGACAATCTCCGGCGACTTGTGATCTACCCGGGTGAGTTCGGTGAGCGTGGCGACAGCTTTCTCGAAACTGCCGGTCTTGGTCAAGACGAGCGCATAGTGAAGCCTGGCGGCGTGCGACAGTTCGGGCGGCTCCTGAAACTTCAAGCGCTCGACCTGGACAAGGCACTCCACGGCGCCGTCGTAGCGGCGCAGCTTGTATTCGCAAAGGCCGGCCATGGTCCACGCCGGCGCGCTATCCGGTTTCAGCGCGCCGAGCCGGCGGAAGGCGGGCGCGCACTCGGTGTAACGGTCGAGATCGTAGGTGATGGAGCCGAGATTCCAGAGTCCGTCATCCCAATCGGGCTTGAGCCTGAGGGCCTGCTGATACAGGCTCACCGCCTTTTCCAGTTGGTTATTGTCGCGCGCGGCCTCGGCCTGCCGGGCGAGTGTCTGGAACGTTGGCGGAGTGGTCTGGCTGGGTGCCGGTCGGGCGCCGGCAAGAAAAGCGAGCATCCAAACGGATTCCGGGAGGCCTCGCATCTACCGTTCATCGTACACCTCAGCCCCGCGGGACGCATCGGAGGTGTGCGTCCCGCAGGGCTGCGGGTCGTCAGAAGAAAAACTTCAGGGCCATTTGGACAACGCGGTGCCCCTGCTTCTGTGTCACTGAGCCGAACAGCGGCGTGTTGACCTTGCCCGTGCTCGGATCGAAGCCTAAGGTAAGGTTGCTTCCGTTGAACGACCACAACGGGTGATTCAGGAAGTTGTAGCCGTTGAACCGGATCTGGATCTTTTTCGCTTCCTTGATCTGAAAGTTCTTGAAGAGGCCCATGTCCCAGTTGAAGAAGGCCGGGCCATAGATGGCCGGCAGAACGGTGGGACCGTTCTGGCCGATGGCGGTCGGCATCCCGAAGCAATTCGGATTGATGTACTGGTTGGTTCCGAGACCCGACGACGGATTGCACGTCAGAACCGGGTTGAGCGCGATATCAGTGGTCCCCAGCAGAGAGGCGTTGCTGATGTTGAAGGTTGTACCTGGGATTTTCGCACCGTTCGTTTGCATATTGAAGTTGGCGCCGTTCCCGATATTTTGAAATCCCGAGAGGTTCGCGCCGCTCTGCGCCTGAACGATACCCGAAAGCTGCCAGCCGTTCACGAAACCACCCGCCAGCTTGTCTCTCACCGGATTGCCCAGTTCAACCGAATACGCAATGTTGAAGATGTGGGTGCGGTTGGACGGCAAGACACCGTAGTTATTGTCCAGATTGAACTGGTCATGGAAGCTGACAAGACCCATCGCCTTCCCAAAGGTGTAATTCATGTTGATGGTATATCTGCCTTTGGTTCGGACCCAAGTCAATTGCAGGGCGTTATAGTTCGAGTAGGCGTTGTTTGTAGCCAGGTACAGGTCCGAGAATCCTTTGAGCGGACGGAAATTGTCCGCCGTCAGAGAGTTGGGATCGACGCCTCCGTTGTTACTGGCGAGCATGGAACCCACAGGGACCAAATTGATGTTCAGGGTATTGAATCCCGCGCTACCGCCATTGCCGGAACTCGGAATGTCGCGGGTCATGTTGCCGACATAAGCGACTTCGAGCAGGCTCGACCACGGCAACCGCTGTGAAACCGTAAAGCTGTAGCTATCGGTATGCGCCTGCCGGTCATCTTTGCTGTCCACCGCGGACGGGCTGGAGGCCTGGTCAGCAACATTCAGCGTGTCGAGATTTCTGGCAAGCACCGGCACGCCGTTGACGTTGGCGCCGAGGTTGCGCGATACCACCCCTGCTGAGACATCCAGGCCGTTGGTGAACTGGCCGGCGTGGTAGTAGTATCGGCCCCATCCGCCGCGCAGAACCGTCTTGCCTGATCCGAAGACATCGTAGGCGACGCCAAAGCGGGGCTGATAGAAGAGCGCCCGGGTCGGGAAGCCGCCCAGCGGCACGGCCGAATTGCGCTTGTTCCACTCGAATCCGCAATACTGCAGCGGAGTGCAACTCGGACTGTACTTAGAGTAATCGAAGATGGAGTAACCGTAACCTAACCGGTCGTACCAAGGTTGGAAGTGGGTGAAGCGCAGGCCGTATTCTATAGTCAACCTGCGATTGACTTTCCACGAATCCTGCACGAAGCCTTCGTAGGTGTTGTAGGCGATATCGTTGATGCGGTTGAAACTGGTTTCCTGGTAGCTGTTAAGAATGCCGAGCAGCTCGTCGGCATAGGCGCTGCCAGTGGTATTCGGGTTGCCGACGTTGAATTCCAGGAAGCCATTGGTATAGTTGTTGGCGGGCTGGGCGTTGCGGATCCATTCCCAGAAAAAGCCGCCCTTTATGGTGTGAGTTCCCCACACCTTCGTCAGGGTATCGCTGACACTAGGCATGTACTTGTTCGCGTACAGGCCTTCTGAAGGTCCGCCAGCCTCGAAACCGCCCGGATTGAAGATTAAGGCCGCTTCGCCTCCGCCCCATCCGCCGAACGCGGGGATTTGAGTGACGCCGTTCTTAAAGAGTCCCTTGTAGTTGTAGCCGACCTTGGTGCGATCGACTTTCGAGGGATCCTCGAAAACATTCGGGAACCCGATGAAGGTATAGCCGAAGACCACCTCGTTGGTCATGCTGGGGCTGAAAACGTGGGTCAAGGACGCGGAGACAGAGTCGGAGCGGTTTTTTCCTTCAACCGGGGTGGGATACGGAACCTGGCCGCCATTGCGCCACCACAAGCCGACCGGGAACAACTGAGTCTCGCGTTGCAGGTTGTAGCGAACGAACAGCTTCGTGTTATCGCTGATGCTGTAGTCAACTCGTGCCATCCACTGTACGTTGTTCTGGTTGAAGGTCTCGGCCTGCACGTAGTTGTATCCGCCCGTGGAATTTGAATCGGCATTCGGCTGCGGATAGAGCTTCATCATGGCCTGCGTGTTCGGGTCGATCATGTTGGACGGGATGATGCCGCCCGGAAAGGTCGCCTGGTTGATCTGTCCGGGAGGTCCGCCGGAAGCGGTAATGTTCCCAAGTTTGCTCAGCTCAGCCGGCGAAAAGTTGCCGTTGATCATGCCTGGGGTGGGCACCGTGGCACGCAGCAGGCCGGTATCGAGCACCTGGTAGAAGTATTCGTAGCCGGTGAAAAAGAACAGCTTGTTACGCTTATTGTTGAATTTGGTCCCTGGAATCAGCACCGGCCCACCAATTGTGCCGCCCGGATAGTAGTATTTGTTTTCCGGCCGGGGCTGGCCATTGGCGTTGAACTGAGCATCGTTGGCGTTCAGCGCATAGTTGCGGGCATAGATGAAAGCGGAACCGTGGAAGTCGTGGCCGCCCGACTTGGAGACCGACGTAACCACGGCCGGTCCTTTCTGGTTTTCGGCGCTGAAGTTCGAAGTCAACACCTTGAATTCTTCCACCATGTCCGAATTTGGATTCACCGGAGTGTCACAGTTGCAGCCGGGGTCGGAGACGTGCGCGCCATCGGCCGTGATATCGAGCGAGTTGCCCGGCAGGCCGTTGTAAGAATAGGCATTATTGAGAGGGCTCTGGCTGCCGGCATCGCCGTTGGCGTTGATGCCTATGGTTTCGCCGGTATAGTTGGCTTTGTTCGACGTGCCGTTTGCGATTCCGAAGCCCGGCATGATCTTGATGAATTCCGCGGCGTTGCTGCCGGTTTGGACGTAGTTCTGGAGTTCCTTGGTTGTCAGCGTCGCGGATTTCTCGCCGGAATCGACGGGAGCGATCTGATCCACGAGACCCGTCACTTCGACCGCTTGGGATGTGGACCCGACCTGCAGGGAGACGTCGAGATTCCTCTTCTCTCCGCCGCCCAAGCCGATGCCCTGTACCTTATACGTAACGAAGCCTTTAGCCTCGACTGCCACGTTGTAGGTCCCCACCGGAACCGACGCAAACGTGAAATACCCGTCATTGTTCGTAAGCGTGTCCCGCTGAGACCCCGATTGGGTGTCGGTCAGCGTGACCTTGGCTTTGGCGACAACGGCCGTGGACGGGTCGGTGACGATCCCGGTCAGTGTGGCGTAGATGCCCTGTGCTGAGAGGTCCGTGGCCAGAGTGGCCGCCAGCGCAATGGCGGCAATTAGATAGGTGCAGCCCCTGCTGCCTCGGAGTTGAATTCTTCTCATTGAACCCCATCCCCCCAATTTCATGGAAGCTCGCGCAAACGTATCGGATCGAAGTTAGTATAAAAGCACTAGCGGAGGTTGGGACCATCAAAATTTGCATCTTTGGGTTAACAAATCCTTTGGAACGTGTGTATTAACCACGGCCCGAAGTTTTTGCGAAGCGTTCGCCAAAGGAGCCCGTCCTGCCCGGTTGCAAACGGTGTAGAGGAATTCGGCAGTCGCCCTGCAAAGCCGTGAATGTACTAGCTTGACCTTAGTGGGGTCCAATGGTACTCGCATGGCCATCCAGCTCGGTCAACCCGCATGAAGCCCAGGTCTTATTGCCAGTCGGCGTTAACGCCAAAATGTGCAAAAACTCAACGTTACCGCTGCGTTAACGTTCGCTTCTGATTGTGTGGCTTAGACTTGCAGTCAGGCCTGCGCTTGTTGATGATAAAATTCTACTCCTGGGAGTTCCGATCCGGTGTTCCATCGACTGTGGCCTGTCCTGGTGGCAGCGGCGCTGAGGGCGCAGACCCCGGCTGCCGGGTGTGTTCTCCAGCGCGCAATTCAATTGCATCAGGCTGGGGACTTTGCCGCTGCGGCACGGGAGTATCAGGCTTGCGTGGCAGCCGACCCGAATCGGGCGGAGTGGCGGTCGAACTTCGGCGCGGTTCTGGCGAAGCTAGGCCAGTACGAGGAAGCCATCCGGCAGTATCAGGCGGCGCTTCGGGTGGCCGCACCCGAAATCGTACCCCAATTGCGTTTCAACCTCGCCCTGGCCTACTACAAGTCTTTTCAGATCCGCCAGGCGGCCGCGGAGTTCGAAGCTTTGCGTCAAGCCCGGCCCGGCGACTTGAACCTCGCCCTGCTCTTGGCTGATTGCCGCCTGCGAACCGGAGAGTTCCAAGGGGCGGTCGATTTGCTGCTACCTTTTGAATCCGCACAGCCGGACAACACGGCGCTCGATTATGTGCTCGGAATGGCTTTGATCCGGCAGGGCAGCGTCGCGGAAGGGCAGGTTCGAGTCGACCGGATCCTGGGACGAGGCGAATCCGGGGAAGGGCATTTTCTCCTGGGTTCGGCGCTCTTCACGGCCGGTAATTTTCCAGCCGCGGTGAAGGAGTTCGCCAGGGCTGAAGCTTTGAATGCCGACCTGCCGTCGCTCCACTCCTACTACGGGCAGGCGCTGCTGTTCACTGGGGATGCCGACGGGGCGGTCGCTGCGTTCCGCAAGGAGCTTGCCGCGAACCCGAACGATTTCGACGCCAATTTTCAACTCGCCTCGATCCTTGCGCATCGCGGCCAGGCGCAGGAAGCGCGCCCCCTGCTGGAGCGGGCGGTGCAGGTGCGCCCGGGATCGGTGGAGGCGCGGCAGGCCCTGGCCAATGGATTTCCTGTCGAGCCGGCTGCGGGGCACGAGGGTGGTGTGGCCGCCGGATCTCCAGCGCCGCCGGTGGCGGGCCTCGATCTGTCCCATCCTGCGAAGCCGCTGGTGTTGGTTTTCGGCAGTTACACCTGCCCCAAACTGCGAAGCTCGGCCTCCGAGCTGAAACGCATCGCGGCGGAATACCGCGGACGCGTGGACTTCCGGCTGGTCTACATCCGCGAAGCGCATTCGGACGACGGCGCGGAGGCGCAGTGGCAAAGCACCATCAACCAGCGGGAGGGCGTG
>Ga0335077_10012510_pt1 | contig 10612 bp, 10 predicted proteins | sample Lox_Sample_31_FD_207151 | JGI IMG/M metagenome (GOLD analysis project Ga0335077, IMG submission 207151) | Soil microbial communities from Loxahatchee National Wildlife Refuge, Florida, United States - Lox_Sample_3.1 | ecosystem: Environmental > Terrestrial > Soil > Wetlands | place: USA...
GCGAGGCGGACGTCGATAAGTATCTTGCCGATGCCGTGGCCCGGCACGATCACAAGGCGTACCAGGAGTCCAAGCAGGCGCACTTCAAGATTCGCGTCGGCCAGCAAAAGCAGAAGAAAGCCAAGTAAGGTCTTTGTTAGAGGCGGGCTCTCAAACTGCGCAGGGCCCGCAACCCTTCCTGCGCTACCTCGGCATCGCCGTCGCGACTCAACTTTTCCAGAGAAGCGACGCTGTCCTGGCCGCCGCTCGCAGCCAGCACTCTCGCCAGGTAGACCTTTTCGTCTTTGGTTCCGATATCCACAGCGTGGTATAGCGGCGGGCGCAGCGCCGGATTGCGCGCCAGTTCGACCAGGTACGCGTAGGCTACGCCGCGATACGCCACCGAGTTGAGCGTATTAATGAGCAACTGGAACGGGCTGAACTCCGAGATTTCGCTTTTCCCGAGCAACACCAGCGCGAATGCCAGGCCAAGGCGCGGCGGTGTCTTCCCCTCGTCCTGAAACGCTTTTTCGAGCATGGGCACGTCCGCGGGATTCTTCAGACGTCCGAAGCCTTCGGCAGCCGCGGCGCGCAAGTTGTCGTCCTTGTCATTCAGGTAACGCGTGAACACCGGGCGGCTCTTCTCGTCCGGCAGCATGGCGAGCGAGGTCAGGGCCGTGCGTTTCACTTTGCTGTTGCGCGAGTTCTCCAGCACGTCCAAAAGTTGGGGCACGGAGGATTTATTCTGCAGAAGGCCCACGGTTTCGATGGCGGCAAGCTGCACTCTCTGGTCGAGGTCGTGTAGCAGAAACGCCACGCCCGGGGCCGCGGATTCATCGCGGATCTTTTGGAGCGCAATGAGCGACTCGTAAATCAAGTCGGTGTCTTTGGAGCGCAGCGCGGCCAGCAGGTCGGGAACCGCGGCTTTTCCGCGCAGGATCCCCAGAGCGCGGGCGGCATTAGCGCGAGCCTCCATAGTGGCGCCGCTGCGCGCCAACATCCCCAGGGCTTGAATCACATCGGGCCGCGGAATGACGAACGGAGGAATCACCTGATCGTTGGTGTCAGTGAATTTCCCCTTGATGCTCGTGCCCACGCGCTTCAGCGAGGCGCTGAGTCCGGTTTGCACATAGCCCGGCAAATAGAAGTTGACCAACCCGTCAGTGGCGCGAATCTGGACCTCCGGGTCGTTATCGGCGGTCGCCTGGATGAGAGGCGCCAGGCTGCCCTGCGTGCCCACGTCCGTGATGGCTTTTACAGCTTCGAGGCGAATCTCCAGATCAGGGTTGCGAAGCAAATCCTGGAGCCGGGGCAGCGCGGTCGATCCCTGCTTGGCGAGATTGCGAACATCTTTGGGGCGCAGCGTCTCTTGCGCGGAAGCAATAGTGAGTGCGAATACAATGGTGCTGGTAAGCAAAAGTACTTTTCTGTGGCCCATGCTTTCAATGTAGGACAGGCAGGCGTAGCTGTCCATCCAACCGCGCCGGCGCTTATCGCACGAATTCGACTTCAACTCGCTGGTGAATCAGTCCGGCCTCGTAACCCAGGTCGAGCAGTTTCTGCGCGGCTTTGGGTACTACCTCTCCGCAATCCACCGTGTAGTGATTCACATACATGCCGATGAACTTGTCCGCCATGCGGGCATCCATGTCGCGAGCGAACTGCAGGGCGTAGGCGAGAGCTTCCTCGCGGTGATCCAGGGCGTACTGAATACTCTCTCGCATCATGCGGCAGCACTCGCTCTGCACTTCAGGAGACAGCGTGCGGAGCAACGCATTGGCGCCCAAGGGTAGCGGCAGATCGAATTTGCTCTTCCACCAGCGGCCGAGATCGAGAATGCGCTGGAAGCCTGCGCGCGCATAGGTCAGTTGCGCTTCATGAATAATCAGGCCGAGATCGGCCGCACGTTCGGTGACCGCGTCGAGGATCTTGTCGAACGGCGTAACCACGGCTTCGAAATCCGGCTCGAACAGTTTCAGCGCCAGATAGGCGCTAGTGAGTTTGCCGGGAACGGCGATGCGTTTGCCCCGGATTTCCTCGGGTTCCAGGGGCTTGGTCGCCACCAGCATGGGCCCGTATCCGTCGCCGATGCTGGATCCGCAAGCCATCAATACGTACTTGGCGGAAACATGTGGATAGGCGTGGTAAGAAATCGCTGTAAGGTGGTATTGTCCCTCAACGGCTTTGCGGTTCAGCGACTCGATATCCTCCAGGACGTGGCGGAAAGTGACTACGGACGATCGGATTTTCTTTGTCGCCAACCCGTAAAACATGAAGGCATCGTCGGAGTCCGGACTGTGCGCAGTGACAATTTCCTGTGGTGAGGGGGACATGGTTGGTGGCGAAAAAAAACTCTCACCAGTATCACACTGGCTGGGGTTCAGAACAATTTATGCAAGAAAGGTCGACAGAAAAAACGGAAAAGGGCGACCACATCCCGACCCCGCCGAGACTGGAAGAATGTCGTTGCCGATCATCAGTTCCGCGCAAGAGCGCAATCTGCATGGGGTTCTTCACTCCACCATGCGCATCCGATCGTTCGTCACTCTTCTTGCTGCCCGCTCGCGAGATCAGTTGTGACCGCCCTGATCCTTGCCCGGCTCTATATCGTCACCTCCCGCCGCTCGGTTACTGCCAGCGGCAATGGGTCCGAGAAGCTTACCGGTTGCTTCCCGATTCACATTCTCCGTCTAGCGGTGTGGATTGTCAATAGTGCTAAGGGCCTAAAATGTCTGGTGGGAGCAACAGCGTTTCATTTTGGAAAATTAGGGCAAGAACCCCAACTCCATGTTCCGATGGTTCTCTAAAAAGGCCGCGCCACTGAGTGGTGCGCCGGCGGTGCGCCGGCAGAAAACGTACTCCGCGCAAAGCGGCTACGTGTACCAGTATTTCTATGAAGGCCATCGTCCCATGGCTGCGCCGCGCGGCACCGAGTATGTATTCAATGTCTCGCCCGATCGCAAATCGTCCTCTCAGGTTTCGGTGTTCGTCACCGACGACGTTATGCTGAGCTGGCAGCAGGAGAGCGGCCGTACGCTCAGCGCCACCGAGCAATACGCGATCGCCAAGATGGCTTTGTTCCAGGCTTTCGATGAACGCGAAACGCCGGAAGCGATGCGCATGGCCGTGCACGTGGGTCCCGCCGACGTGCGGGCCATCCTCGCTGGCCTCAACATTGACTGAGCTATGATAAAAAACGGCGCATGTCCCTGCCACCCATTTCTTCGCTCGAGCGTCTCGGTAACCGGGCTTTTTCGTTCTATCCCCCCATTCTCAACATCGAGCATAACGAGTGGTTCTTCCGGCGTGGCTCCATGGCGGAAATCCTGGTGATGAACTCGCGGAGCAAGGAGGAGATCTGGATTCCGCGCCGCTTCCTCGGTGAGATTTCCCAGATCGAAGACCCGGTGGTGATAGTGGGGCTCGTCAAGGAACTCGAATACAAAGCCGGGGCTGTCTGGCCGCACCAAAGGCGCGTGATTGAAATGCCGCTGGCGGTAGGAGAGCGTTCGCGCACCCTGCCTGCGAGCGAAGCGCCCGCCCCCGTGATCGACATCCGCACGCCGTCGGTCACCGACTCGCGAATGAGCAAGCTCGTGGGATTCACGCTTCTGGTGGGTGTCGTGGCCAGCGTCGCCATAGGCGTGGAAGTGCTGCGTCAGGGCGTACTCAAGCCGCGCCTGGTCTACAACACCGGCGACCAGCGGTATCTGGAACTCACGCCTGACGACGACTACCTCGCCGTCGTGCGAAAGCTAGGCCGGCCCGCCGGCGACCGGTGGCAATCTGAAACCGGAGCCACGCAGTTTCGCAGCCTGTGGTTCCCGCAATGTGGCTGCTTCGTGATCCTGATGGGGGATGCCAGGAGTGACGCAAGGTACATCGGAACGATGGATGCGAAATGGACCCCCATCCACTGGGTGGAGCTGCGCGCGGGGGGCAGCACGCGGTCCACTCTGAGAAGCCTCCAGAAGTTCTAGATGTTCTCCGCGACTTCGGCGCCGGCCAGTCGTTCCGGGGGTCTTAAGCGGCTGCTGGGATATTTCCTCTGGGCGCTGGTGGCCATCGCAGCGGCTTTCTGCCTGGCCGCGATTGCGCTCAATCGCGGGGAACACATCAACAGCACGTGGCTGGTGCTGGCTTCATCCTGCACCTACCTGATCGGGTTTCGTTTCTATGCCAGGTTCATCGCCGCGCGCGTGATGGCGCTTAATAACCGGCGGGCAACTCCTGCCGAGCGGCTGAAGAACGGCCTGGACTTCGAGCCCACCAACAAGTGGATTTTGTTCGGTCATCATTTTGCCGCGATTGCCGGGCCGGGACCACTGGTGGGACCGGTGCTGGCCGCGCAGTTCGGATACCTGCCCGGCACACTGTGGATCATCATCGGCGGCGTGCTCGGCGGCGCGGTCCAGGACTTTGTGATCCTGTTCGCTTCCATGCGCCGCGACGGCAAATCGCTAGGACAGATGGCGCGCGAAGAGATTGGCAAACTGGGCGGCCTGGTGGCCTTGCTCACCGTGCTGCTGATCATGATTGTTCTGCTGGCAGTGGTGGCTCTGGTGGTGGTCAACGCCCTGGTGGGCAGCCCCTGGGGCACATTCACGATCGCGGCCACTATGCCCATCGCGCTGTTCATGGGGTTGTACCTGCGCTACTGGCGGCCGGGCAAGGTGCTGGAGTGTTCTATCATCGGCTTCCTGCTGGTGGTGGCGGCTATCTTCGGCGGCCAGTGGGTGGCGGAGTCGTCGTTCTGGGCTCCAGTGTTTACGCTGTCCGCGACGGGCCTGGCGTTGGCCATCATCATCTACGGGTTCCTGGCCAGCGTGCTGCCGATATGGCTGTTTCTTGCGCCGCGCGATTATCTGAGCACGTTCGTTAAGCTCGGCGTGATTTTTCTCCTGGCTGTGGGGATTGTCCTGGTCCGGCCCGAACTCCAGCTCCCGGCCTTCACCCGTTTCACCGATGGCACCGGCCCCATCTTTGCGGGAAAGATTTTCCCCTTCTGCTTCATTACTATCGCGTGCGGCGCGATTTCCGGCTTCCACTCGCTCATCTCCTCGGGCACAACGCCCAGGATGATCGAGAAAGAGTGGCACGCATGGCCGGTGGGCTACGGCGCCATGCTGCTCGAGAGTTTTGTAGCGGTGATGGCGATGATCGCGGCATGCGTCATGCATCCCGGTGTCTATTTCGCGGTGAACTCGCCGGCGGGCATCGTGGGTGCAACGCCGGCCGCTGCGGTGGCCACCATCAATTCCTGGGGATTCCCCGTTAGCGTCGCCGAGATGCAGGACCTGGCGCGAAGCGCGGGCGAACAGACCTTGTTCTATCGCACCGGCGGCGCGCCTTCGCTGGCTCTCGGCATGGCGCATATTTTTGCCGGAGCAGGCGGGCGTGCGGTCATCGGTTTCTGGTATCACTTCGCCATCATGTTCGAGGCGCTGTTCATTCTGACCATCATCGCGGCGGGAACGCGCGTAGGCCGGTTCATGTTGCAGGATCTGCTTCGCCACGCCAGCCCCTCGCTCGGCCGTATGCGGTGGATTTCGGGCATGATGGCTACCTCGAGCGCAATCGTGCTCGCCTGGGGCTATTTTCTGTATCAGGGCGTGCGCGACCCTCTGGGCGGAATCAATGCGCTGTGGCCGCTGTTTGGGATCGCGAATCAGTTGCTGGCCACGATCGCATTGTGCGTAGCCACCACCATCCTGGTCAAGATGCACCGGGCGCGCTATCTCTGGATCACAGGATTGCCGCTCGTCTGGCTCGTGATTGTGACCTTCACGGCGGCATGGCAGAAGATTTTTTCGCCTGTGCCGCGTATCGGATTCCTGGCGCAGGCCAGACAGCTCGAATCCGCCCTGGCGTCGGGCGCACTGACTGGCGCCCAGCTCGCCCAGACCCGGACGCTAATCTTCAACGCCCGCCTGGATGCGGTGCTCTGCGCGGTTTTCCTGGTTCTGGTGGCCGTGATCTTGATTGATTCACTTCGCATCTGGGCCGGCGTGCTGCAGGGCACTCGTGAATCGCGCGTGATGGAGGCGCCGTTCGTCATGTCGCACCTCTCGGCGGAAGAAGCATGATCCGGCTGCGAATGTTCGGAAGCCTGCTGCTGGCTTTGCTGCGTGAACTATCGGACGAAAATGCCTACCAGCGTCACCTCGCCGCTCGCGGTCGCGAGCATTCGCCCGAAGAGTGGCGCAAATTCTCCGACGAGCGGTTGAGAGCGAAATTTCTGCGTGCGAGGTGCTGCTGAGAGTGGCTGCAACCCGGTTCAATACCCGGTGTGCGCTGGTGTTGCTGGCTCTGCTGTATGTCCCGGCACTATCCCCGCAGAACGCTTCGCCGGCGGCAGGCGGCGGGGCCCAAGCCAAGGGCGCTCTCGGCTATAACGTAGAGTGGCGGTTGATCGACGCGGGCAAAGCGAAGTTAAGCTGGAACGCGAGTACAACAGCCTCCCAGCCGGGGCCCCAGGTCCGGCTGCACCTTGAGTCCACCGGTCTGGTTTCCCGGCTTTTTAAGGTCGACGACGATTACCAGGCCGATCTCAGCAGCGAATTCTGTGTACGCGATACGCATCTGGCCGCGCACGAAGGCAGCCGGCAGCGGGAAACCGTGGTCCACTTTGATCCGGAGACGAAGAAGGCGAGCTACCTCGAGCGGGACACACAAACACATGCCGTGGTGCTCGCCAAAGAGACCGACATCCCGCCGTGCGTGCACGATGTCATCGGGGGGCTGTTTTTCCTCCGGATGCTGAACCTGGAGCCGGGCCGCTCCATGCAGGTCGCGGTCAGCGATGGCAAAAAAACGGTATCGGCGAAGGTGGAGGCGCAGGCGCGCGAGTCGGTCAAGGTACCAGCGGGCACATATAAAACAATTCGCTACGAAGCGTTTCTGTTCAACAACGTGCTATACCGGCAAAACGGCCACCTGTACGTATGGCTTACCGATGATGCGCGGAAACTCCCGGTGCGTCTTCAAGTGCGTCTGCATTTCGCCATCGGCACGATTACATTCGAATTGGAGAAGGAGGAGAAGACATGAAGCTCGTGGCCGTTCTCACGGCGGCTCTCGTGGCCGCACCGGCCTATTATCCCCAGACGCCGCCCGCCGCAGCGTCCAGCCAGAGCACGGCGCCTGCAACCGCGCTGCTCAGCAACAACGATGCACTGGCGCTGCTCCGCCGCATTTCGCAGTTGATGGAATCCACCATGGTGGCGACGCCGGGCATGACCCGCGCCGCGGCGCCGCTGGCTGAGAACGTCAAGCAGGCCCTGGCCAATATCGAATCCACCTCGGCGCAAAATACCGGGCAGATTTATAACCTGCTGGCCAACGTGCGCGCCTACCTGTCGCTTTCCGACGCGCTTCCCAAGCAGTATCCCTTCGCCGAAACGGCGCGCAAGCAGGTGGCGGATCTGCGCGACTCGGTGGACCGCATGGATGCCGATTTCGCGGCGCTGCTTGAATACCGCGAAGAGCAGTCGCGCGGCGCCGACCGCGACAACCTGAAGCGATATGCCGATGAGAATGCGCGCCTGGGGCCGCCATCCGCCAATACGCCGCGCGTGGTGTTCCTGGGCGATTCCATCACCGACGGCTGGCGTCTTTCCGAATATTTCTCCGGTCGCGACTTCGTCAACCGCGGCATCAGCGGCCAGATCACCGGCGAGATGCTGGGCCGCATGATGGCTGACGTCATCAAACTCAAGCCCGCTGCTATGCTTGTGCTGGCGGGAACCAACGATATTGCGCGCGGCGTGCCGGTCAGCACCATCGAGAACAACCTCACCATGATTGCCGATTTGGCCGACTTCAATCAAATCCGTCCCGTATTCGCCTCCGTGCTTCCGGTGAGCGACTATCACAAAAACGTGAATTCCCGTTTCGAGATGACGCGCCACCGGCCGCCCGCAACCATTCTGACGCTCAACCGCTGGCTGCAGCAGTTCTGTGCGCAGCGCGGCTATATTTACGCGGACTACTTCGCGTCCATGGTCGATTCCGCCGGCTACCTGCAGGCAGATCTCGCCGATGACGGTCTGCATCCCAACGCCAAGGGGTACCGCGCAATGGCGCCGATCGCGCTGAATGCCATCGACAGGACCGTCAGCACGCAGGGCAAGAAGAAGAAAAAGGGCAGGTTGTTCTAGCGCCGCCAACCGCTTGGTAACCCCGCGCGCTTCACACGCGTCAATGCGAAAATAGGGGTATGCGGTTTCGTCTTGCATGGCGTACGGTTGCGATAAGCGCGCTTCTTGCGTGCGCCCCAGCCGTGGCGCAGCAGAGCTTGACGGTCGACCAGTTGCTCTCATTCATTCGTTCATCCATCAAGTTGAAACAGCCGGACCGGCAAGTTGCGGCGTACGTTGCCAAGCTAAAGCTCTCAGAACGGTTGGATGAACGCACGGTGGAGGAGTTGCAAGGCGAGGGTGCCGGACCCAAGACGGTGGCCGCGCTGAACGAACTGGCTTCGCAGTCCGGAACGCTGCCCAAGCCGCAGCCCAAGGCTCCAAAACCAGCACCACCACCCATTCCACCGCCGCCGCCCGAAGAGCAGCAGCAGGTCATCAGCGAAGTGCGCGAGTACGCCATGAACTACTCGAAGTCGTTGCCGGACTTCATCTGCACCGAAGTGACGCGCCGCTACGTAGACCCCACTGGGATGGAGTTCTGGCAGACAGCGGACACGATTACCGCGCGCTTGACCTATTTCGATCAAAAGGAGAATTACAAGCTCACGCTGGTGAACAACCACTACGTCGATCTGCCCTATGAGTCGGTCGGCGGCGCCAGCTCGGCCGGGGACTTCGGAAGCCTGCTGCGCCTCACCCTCGCGCGCAAAGCCGCTGCGGTCATCGAATTCGAAAGATGGGCCACCCTACGCGGTAAGCGCGCTTACGTGTTTTCGTACAGGGTTTCGAGCGGCAACTCGGAGTGGAGCATTCTCTGGGAGCGCAGCATGCGCATCATCACCGGCTATCAAGGCCTGATCTACGTCGATAAGGACACGCATCAGATTTTGCGGATCACGCTGCAGGCGGTCGACATCCCCTCCTCGTTTCCGGTGCAGGAGGCCGGCACGGTGCTAGACTACGACTATGTGAAGATCGGCGACCGCGAGTTTCTTCTACCCCTGAAGGCCGTGGTTCGCATGAGGCACGACAAATATCTCACCAAGAACGAGAAGGAATTTCGGCTCTATCGCAAGTTCTCAGCCGACGCGGAGATCAAGTTCGATGCCGTGACTCCCGATCCTCTGCCCGAAGACCAGACCAAGGAACAACCCGCTAAGTAACGGGTAGTGTCCTAAAAGTGCGGTGCTGGTTCAAACGGCAAAAGTGATTTGGCCGGCTGGCCCACTATAGATAAAAATTACGCTTGCGAGAACATCCCGACCAATTAGGAGGATCAAACCTTGAGCTTTGAGATTGGCTCCCATAGTTCTGGCTGAACCTATACTGATCGGCATCCCTATCATTTCAATCTGGACTGGATAAACATTCTGTTGCGTTGCTTCATGCGATGCCGAGGTCATCATCGCTACATCAATGGCCGGAAGATTTAGCCGTTTCGCAACGTCATCATCAATACAGGTATGTGAGGCCCCAGTATCAATAAGCGCGAAACCAGATTCGGCTTTCGGCAGTGTTTTTCCTTGCGCTAGCAGAGCCTGGGCAAAGGACTGCTCAAGAGAAACATTGACTTGCACGATTGGACCGCGCTGTTGAAGGGCAACGTTTGGTGGGAGCTGGACGACCGTACCGTCAGGTTTTTGGGCCTGAGCTACAAATTGTGTGTGAAGGATGGGCACTCAAAATTCCTAAGGTTAGCGCCGGTATGGAAACAGTTTCTGGCTGTGATCCCACCTGCCGCACCAGAAAAGGTTCTAGCCCAACTCGCTTAGCGCCGTCTGCGAATGCTTCCTGAATTGTGGCGTACGTGCCTATCAGTTCTTTGTTCTTGATAACAACGAATTGTCCTAAGCAAACCGTCGTCAACTTTTGTTGGATCGAATCGAAGAATGCGCGTTCCGTATCTAGCATGGAGAGGACCCCTCAGTATGACATTATTGCCATCGGCAGTCCATACCAACCCCATTATGTAAGAAAACCAGTATGTTTTCAAGAAGTTAAAAGGTTAAAAGATCTGTGATCTCCCAAACTCTATCGGCGATCCCCGCCTGCATTGCTGGAGTGATACGCAAACTGCTGTGAATCCTACAGAAGTTGTACCATGCGAAGTGCAGGCAGAGTGCGGCCCACAGATTCTCCCACCGCAGATTTAGGACACTACCAAGTAACGGGTGGCGCACATCAGGTATCATTGTTCTGCAATGTTCCCCGGACGCCATTGGAGAGCGCTGTTCCTGGCGGCAGCAATGTGCGCCGGTGCTGGTGGTCGGCGCCGCCGCCGCTTCGCCCGCGCATTGGCACGCCGATACTTCTGGCGCTGACTGTGAGCTCTGCTGCGCCGGTCACCTACCTGCCCTCCAATCTCCGCACTCATGCGATACCGGTGCCTGGACCGTTCTTGACTGGCAGACTCCGGCGGAGCAGTGTTCAGCAAACCACGACTCGCACGTCGCACCAGTGCTCGGGCGCGCACCGCCTGTTTAGCCGGCTCG
>Ga0335077_10012512_pt1 | contig 10611 bp, 8 predicted proteins | sample Lox_Sample_31_FD_207151 | JGI IMG/M metagenome (GOLD analysis project Ga0335077, IMG submission 207151) | Soil microbial communities from Loxahatchee National Wildlife Refuge, Florida, United States - Lox_Sample_3.1 | ecosystem: Environmental > Terrestrial > Soil > Wetlands | place: USA: Florida...
AAATTTGATGTTAGGGAGAATCAATCGATGAAGAACGCAACTAAGAAAGCTGCGAAGAAGAAAGCCGCCCCGAAGAAGAAAAAGTAGTCGGCGGCGTCCCGCATAGGGACCCACACGAGTTTGACTCAAGGCCCCGATTTTTCGGGGCCTTTTTGTTTTTGTCCGCATTTTTCCGGGCTTCCTCACTTCCGCTCCACCTTCTGCAATAGCGTCCGAAATGTCTCTCCCATGCCGACCAGGAGCTGCTTCAACTGCAGGCTGCGCCGCCTGGTTTCGTCCGGCGAATCGGCGGCCAGCACCTTGGCGAACTGGTCCGGCTCCCCCGCCGCAAGCAGTGTACGGACTAGGGGCTCGAAGGCTTGAGTCTCAAGGCCAATCTGCTTCCCATATTGTTCCAGCGCCGTGAAACACACATGCGCGGTGATGTCCTGCTCTCCGGGATCCCGCAGCACATCCTCCAGGACCTGGTGGCCGCGGTAACTGAGAAGCGTCCCGCGGGGGAATCGTGAGAGCTCTGCGGTGGTGTAGCCGTAGTCGATGGTCAAGACGTAGCCATCCTCAAGAAGGCCGGCCATCCGGTCGAGCGTGGTGAATGCGTCAAGATTCACTTCAAAGATTTGGCCATCGGAGAGCGTGCCCAGATACTTCTTTCGATAACATTCCACCTCTTCGGGCGGCCGACCCGCCTCCAACCACCTGAATGCGTCGCGCTCGAAGGCTACCCGCAGTTCTTTTGCAGCCCCGTTGCGCATGATGGCCGCGTGAACCGGCAGGGCGTCGAAGAGCTCGTTCGAGAACACGACCCCGCGGATGCGCGCCGGCAACCGGCTGCTTCCCAGGTCAACCGGAATGTACTGAAATTCGCCAAGCGCTTCCGCCATCTCTCCGCGCCCGGCTCCCATTTCGACGACGGTGAAGTCCTCGGGATCGCCCATGCTCTGCCGGAGCATCCGGATGCGCTGGGCGATCAGGATCCCGAAGGCAGGTTGGATCTGTTCAGCGGTGTAGAAATCCCCGCCCGTGCCGAAAGGGTCTCGTTGGCGGCGATAGTAACCGAATTCAGGATGGTAGAGCGCCGCTTCCATGAACCGGTGGAAGGGCATGGGGCCGGATCGAAGGATCTGGTCATGCAGAATTTCGCCCAGCGGCGTCATGGCTCGCGGCTCTGCGGAGTGCGGAGGAACATCTCCACCAGGTAATCGTGCAGGCAATCGTAGAGATAGCGCTGCAAGGTCCACGGGAACTGCGGGTGATCGATGTCGCGGGGATGGAGGGGCGCGTAATACGTGTGAAGTCCCAGACTGTTGTCTTTCAGCCCAATCACCAGCTCGATCGCGCCGTTCTTTTCGCGAGCCGAGAAGTCCACCAGCGCGTGCTCGTAGCGGGCAAGCTCCGCGCGAACTTTAGCCAGGCGAGGGCTGTCCGGTGTCTCCACGCACCTATGCTAGCTTGAAACGGAAGCATGCCTCTACCGGACACCATCCGCGTGAAGCTCAGCTCGGAAACCGCCGAATACATTTCGCTGACGCCGGTTGTGGTGCAGGAAATGCCCGTGCGCGAACTGGTCGAGCACATGCTCGCTATCACCGGAAAGGACGAGGAGCGAATCAGGGACCTTCTGTCGCGAGGGGCGCTCGTAAGCGGCGCGTCGCGGTTCCGGTGGACCGGCGTGGAAACCGATGCCGGCAGCCTCCGGGCTCTTCTGGAGACCTTTCCCGATCCCGATCCCTCGCGCCCGTTCGCGGCGGACCGTTGCGTGCGCGCCGTCCTGCGCGGACCACGGCAACCCGTCGCAATTCCCCGCAAGATCGGAGCGCTCCGCGGCTTTCGTGACCGGATCTTTCGCCGTGCCAGCTTTTGGGATCGGCTGATGGGCATCGCGGCATCCCGAGGTCCCGGTTACGGTGGTTATTCTTATGGCGACCGCGCTGACATTTATCAGGTAGCGCTAGACGGCCCAAACACCCAACTCCTGCGTGAAGCGTCCCGCCTGGTGCGCTACACTGCGCTCGAAGCACAGATCCGCAACACACCCATTAATTCGGTAGAACTGTACGTAGTACGAGAGGAGATTTTGCCCAAATCATGAATCGCACTTTTCTGTTGCTGGCGATTGCCCCGGCTCTGCTGGGACAGAGTTCCAAGCCCCGATTCGAAGAACTGGCGCGCAATTTCGATTACGACCGGAGTGCCGCGCTGGATCTCAAGGATGCCGGAGAAGAGGACCGCGGCGGCGTCGCCGTGCATGACATTTCCTATGCCAGCCCTCGAGGAGGCCGCGTGCCGGCTTATCTGGTGATCCCGGCTGGCCAGGGACCGTTCGCCGCCGTGCTTTTCGGGCACTGGATGATGCCGGGCTCGCCCATGAAAAACCGTAAGGAGTTTCTGGGCGAGGCGGTGCTGCTGGCACGGTCCGGAGCGGCCTCGCTGCTGATCGACTCCCCGCAAGTGCGCCCGGGTTTCGTGGAAGACGAGGACCCTATCAGCTCGCAAAGCGCGTACTCCGCCCTCCAGCAGGTTATGGATTTCCGGCGGGGGCTGGACCTTCTGCTGGCGCGCCCGGATATCGATCCCAAACGCATCGCTTACGTGGGGCACAGCTTTGACGCCCACGTGGGAGCCATTCTGGCCGGCGTGGAAAAGCGCATTCAATTCTTCGTGCTGATGGCTGGCTCCTTCGCCTCCGAAGAATACGTAATGGATCCGGAGAACCAGGAAATGGTGAAGATGCGCAAGCAGATCGGCGAGGACAAGATCAAGGACTACCTGGTGAAGTATTCCTGGGATGACCCCGTGCACTACATCGGCCACTCCGCGCCCGCCTCCGTATTCCTGCAATTTGGCAACAAGGACGAGCCCATTCCGGAAAAACTGGCCCGGCACTACTACCACATGTTCGGCTCACCCAAGAAGATTGCGTTTTACGATGCCGGCCACAGCTTGAACGGCGCCGCACGGAACGATCGCGTGCAATGGCTGGTGGAGAGGCTCGGCCTGAAACCTGTTACGGAGTCCGGGCTGTCTGAGATTCCGGATCTGAAGTAGCGGCCGGGCATGCCCGGCTGTTACGCGCTGGTCGTCCTTCTCTTGCGCAGCTCGTCGAGTGTGACCGCCAGGATGATCACCGCGCCGATGATGGCTTGTTGCAGGTAGGGTGACACTCCCAGCAGATCGCTTCCATTCGAGAGCAGTCCCATAATGAAAGCTCCGATCAGCGTTCCGACCACGCTGCCCTCGCCGCCCTGCAGGCTGCCCCCGCCGATGACCACGGCCGCGATGGCTTGCAGTTCGTAACCCTGGCCCGCCGTGGGCTGCCCGGTCATCAGGCGCGAAGCTTCGATCATTCCGGCCAGGCCGGTCAGCATGCCGCCGATGGCGTACACGGCGGTGGTGTGGAATTTCACGGGAATCCCGGCGTAGACGGAGGCCTCGCGATTGCTGCCGATGGCGAACGTGTAACGCCCCAGGCGGGTATGTTCCAGCACGACGTGCGTCGCCAGACCGCAGGCCACCAGGATCCAAAGCACGAAGGGCACACCCAGCAGATTGCCTTCACCCAGGAATGAAAACTGCTGCGGGATGCGGTGCACCGGCAGGCCGTTCGAGATAATCAGCGCGGTGCCCCGGAATATGCCCAAGGTGCCCAGTGTCACGATGAACGGCGCGATCCGGAGTTGGGTGATCATCAAACCATTCGCCAGGCCGCAGAGCAAGCCGGTGGCGATCCCCACAAAGATACCCGCGGGAATTCCGAAGCCCTTTTCCATCGCCATGGTGCCGAGAAGCCCGCCCATGGCTAGAATCGCGCCCACCGAGAGATCGATGCCGCCGGTGATGATGATCATGGTCATGCCCAGCGCCATGATGTTGATCACCGCGGTCTGCCGCACCACGCTCGAGAGGTTCGTGTTGGTAAGGAAATGCGGCGAGGCGATAGCCAGCGCTATAAACAGGACAATGAGACTGAGGAACGGCAGCAGACGCTGCAGTACGATGCGTTCTTGCCCGCGCTTGGCCGGCAACGCGGCGGCTTCGGCGCGCTCCACGGCGGGCTGGCTCATAAGCGTTCCTCCGAAACCGGCTGTGTTTCGAGCGCGGCGTAGCGCATGATCTGTTCCTGCGTGCAGCGGCCGGGCAGCTCGCCGGTGATCCGGCCCTCGCGCATCACCAGAATGCGGTCGGCTACCTGCAGCAATTCCGCCATCTCCGAACTGACCATCAGAATCGCCGCTCCTTCGCGCGCCAATTCGTCCATCAGGTTGAACACCTCGACCTTCGCGCCGACGTCGATCCCGCGCGTCGGCTCATCGAAAAGGAAAACCTGCGCCTGGCGAAATAGCCACTTGGCGATCACCACTTTCTGCTGGTTGCCTCCACTGAGCCTCCCGGCCAATTGTCGCGGCGATCCGGCCCGGATGCGCAGGCGTCCTATGAAATCGTAAGCTGCTGTGTTTTGTGCGCTGCCGTTCAGAAATCCGAAGCGGCTGATGGCGGCGACGTTTGCGAGCGTGATATTGTGTGCGATCGGCAAACGCAGCGCGAGCCCCGTCACCTGACGGTCTTCGCTCACCAGCGCCAGTCCCGCCTTCACCGCTTCTTTGGGCGACCTGATGGACACGGGCCGGCCGCACACCGAAACCCGCCCCGAGTCGACCGGATCCACGCCGAATAGGGCGCGGCACAATTCCGTACGTCCAGCCCCGATCAACCCCGCCATTCCAACGATCTCGCCCGCACGCAGCGAAAAGCAGATATCGGTGAGCTCTCCCAGCCGGGTCAGGTGCTCGACGCGCAACCGTTCCTCGCCCGGCGCAAGCGGATTTCGCTGGTACAACGCCGAGACCTCGCGACCCACCATGTGGCGGATGATGCTCTCGGTGGTGAGTTCGGCGAGCGCTCCGTTGTGCACGGTCTTGCCATCGCGGAGGATGGTTACGCGGTCGCCCACCGCCTGCAGCTCATCCAGCCGGTGCGTGATATAGATGACGCCCATGTTGCGCTCGCGCAAGGTCCGGACAATGCGGAAAACTTCGGCCGCTTCCGCGCCGGACAGCGAGGAGGTCGGCTCATCGAAGATCACCAGGCTGGAGCCGTGAAGAATCGCACGGCAGATCTCCACCAGTTGTTTGCCCGCCGGCGTCAGCTTTTCCACGCGCCACTCTGCGCGCAGCGGAAACCCGTGCTCAGCGATCACCCGGCTGGCTGCTTCCATCATGCGGCTTCGCTTCACCCAGCCGAATGGCAACCGCTCCTCGCGGCCCAGGTACAGGTTCTCCGCCACCGTCAGGTGCGGAGCCAGCAGCGATTCCTGGTGAACCATGGAAATGCCGATGGCCGCCGCCTCGCTTGGGGTCTTGAGATGCACTTCGCGGCCTTGCCACAGCATCTGGCCGGCGTCGCGCTCGACAATTCCGGCGATGATTTTCATGAGCGTGGATTTGCCCGCGCCGTTCTCGCCGAGCAGCAGATGCACCTGCCCGCGCTCCACGGCCAGGTTGCCATCGCTCAGCGCGGCCACGCCTCCGTACCGTTTCTCAATATGCTGGAGTTCGAGGAGCACCGGAAGCGAACCAGTTTACAACGGTTCGCTCAGTGATGTTGCAGCGGCGGGAGGACCGGCCCACGCGGATAGCAGGCGAAGCCGGGAGACCCTCCCGCAAAAAAGGATGGTTCCAAGTGATCCGCTTCCCAGCCTAGCCCCCACCGGCATGCCCGGTTGAAGCTTCCGCAATCAGGACCGCGAGACGTTGTCCTCTCAGCTCCACGCCTTTCTGTTTTGCACAAAAGCGTTTCAATGCTTTGAAGCTCGCCTGCTACTCTGTCCTGCTTGGAGCCGACATCTCGATGCGGCCTTTCGCTCACCCACAACGGCTGCCTGTTTCCAAACTGCCGCCGTGAGGTCAACGCTCCCGGCTTGCCTCTTCGATGTCACGCTGGAACTTTCGCCGAACCCGTTCGATTCGCCGCTCCGCTGCTCCTTCCGGTTTGCCCCGGAATGGGCAGGTTCTTCACGACAAACCCGTTGCCCGACTTTGCTCCGGCGTTCTCCGCAGCTGCTGAACCTCCACTCCCCTCAGGGGGTTTTTTATGCCCCCCGCGGATCGCAGCGTTCAGTTCAGCGTGCCGCTGAAAAGCTCACCTCATGAACCGCCCGATTTCCCTTCGCTCCCCGCCTGCCTTTCACTTTTGGCGATCAGCCTGCGGATCATCGTTCCAGTCTCGCTACGTTTCACTCGGCCCGACTGTTCCGTGAACCCCTTGGAACCAAAGCCATGATGCCTTGGAAAGCGTTTCCGGTCAAACAAAAAAATGGCGCGGAGAACCCTTTTCCTCAAGAATTTTCTCTTGCGATTTCATGTGCTTAGCGGAAACGCGCAGTGGAATGCCAGTGGAAAAGATGCGGACAAAAGTGGAAAAAACAAGGCTGGAACACTTTGTTTGGCGCCGCGGGATAGAAATCGCCGCTAAAGCTTTTGCCACACAAGGCCGATCCTTGCTCTGAGCGTCTGTCTCGCTGGGCTCACGGAGGAGAAAGCCATGCGTAGTCATCGAAAATCCTATCGAGCCACTTTGCTGACAGCGGGGGTGCTGGCTCTCTCGATCCTCCCGGGCGTGCCGCTTCGAGCCCAATGGTTGGACGCGCCGGCGGATGCCGCCGCCAAGATCAACGAACAAACCGACGGCAAGATTACCTTCACGTTCGAGGAGCGAACCCGATTAGAGGACAAGAACGGAGTGAATTTCGGCAAAAGCCCGGATCTCTCATACGGACTGCAGCGCACCCGGTTCGGAATGTCCTACAAACCATTTGAGTGGCTCAAGGTTTCGGGCATGGTGCAAGACGCGCGCTCGCCAGGTTACGAGAACGCTCCCTCCACGGTGCGCGATCCGGCGGATCTGCACGAAGCGTACGTAGAGCTGTTCCCGGATCAGAAAACCGGATTCGGGTTGTCGGCCGGCCGCCGCATGGTCGCCTACGGCGACGGACGCTTGATCGGCGTGCCGCAATGGGGCAACATGTCGCGCACGTATGATCACGCGCGTGCGTACTACCGCTTCAGCCGGGCCCGCATCGAGATGCTGATGGTGTCGCCCGTCAAGATCAGGATTGGTGAATTCAATCAGCCGGTCCTGGGCGACCGCATGTGGGGCACGTACAACGTCTTTCCGGACCTTTGGCAAGAGAATACTTTGGACGCCTACGCTCTGCGGCGCGAACAGAATCGCCCCGGCGGATTCACCGGCGGCAGTACGGCGGCGGGCACCGACCGGCTCATCACCAACACTTATGGATTCCGTTTGACCGGCCCACTCCACTTCGGCATGAAGTACAACACGGAAGGCGCGGTGCAATGGGGAGAGGTCGGACCCGCCAGCCAGCGCGGAGCCGGCTGGTTCGCGGGGGTCAATCGACCCGTTACCTTGTGGGGAAGATCGCTGAATCTCTCTGGCGAGTATAAATATGCGTCCGGGAACAAAAACCCGAACGACAAGACGCACATCGGAACGTTCGATCAGTTATATGCTGCCTTCCATGACGTGTTTGGACACCAGGATCTGTTCGGCTGGCGCAACGTTCATCACATGCGATCGCTCGAGACTTACGGCCTGACGAAAGCCCTTGCCCTCAACTTCATGTACACCAACCTATGGCTGGCGAGTGCTCGTGACGGGCTTTACAGCGGACAAGGCAAGTTGATCGCGCAGTCCATAACTGGCAGCGCCGGACGGCACGTGGGCCAGGAAACGGATCTCTTCGCCACCTACAGGTTCCATCATTTCCTTTTTGGGGCTGGCGGCGGCTATTTTTACAACGGGGAGTTCATCCGGCACACCATGCCTGGAGCCGCGCCGGCATACGCGTACGTGTTCCAATCCTATTCGTTCTAATCGCCTTCCGGCGTGTCGCCCAGATCTTCGGAGAGGTTTTCGAATTTGGTGAGATGGTGCAGGAATACCAAATCCACTTTCCCGACAGGACCGTTGCGTTGCTTGGCCACCAGCAACTCGGCTAAGCCGCGCAGGTCTTCGCGGTCACGCTTGTAGACCTCTTCGCGAAAGATGAACGCCACCAGGTCGGCATCCTGTTCGATAGAGCCCGATTCGCGTAGGTCGCTCAATTGCGGCCGGTGATCGCCCTGGCGGGTCTCCGGCGCGCGGCTGAGCTGGGAAAGCACCAGCATCGGGATGTTTAACTCTTTCGCCAGCAGCTTCATGCCGCGCGAGATCGTGCTGATTTCCTGGTTCCGATTCTCGAAGCGGCCGCGCCCGCTCATCAATTGCAGATAGTCCACCACCACCAGCCCCAGTTTCCGCTGCTGTTGCAGCCGCCTGAGCCCGGCGTGCATTTCGATCAGGTTGATGCCGGCGGTGTCATCGATAAATAGCGGCGCTTCCACCAGTTGCGCCGCGGCGGCCTGTAGCTTGCGGCGCTCGTCCTGGTTGAGGTAGCCCTGGCGGAACTTCTGGCTGTCCACGCGCGCCGTGGCGCACAACATGCGCGTGAGCAGCGACTCCTTTGACATTTCGAGCGAGAAAACCGCCACCGTCTGGTTCAGCCGCGTCGCCACGTGCTGCGCGATGTTCAAAGCCAGAGCCGTCTTGCCCATGGAGGGACGGGCCGCCAGGATGATCAACTCGCCGCCGTGCAAACCGCCGGTCATTTCGTCCAGCTTGGCGTACCCCGTGCTGATACCCTTAATCCGCTTGCTGGGATCGAGGAAGGCGTTGAGCCCTCCCTGGTAGTCGTCGATCACCTGCCTGGGAGTCGCGAGGCTGGATTTCACTCGCGACTCGCCCAGCTTGAGCAGGCTCTCTTCAGCGCCCGCCAGGATCTGTTCCGGATCCTCCTCGCCCACCATGCACCGGTTCATCAGGTGCTGGGAAGTGAAGATGATCCGGCGCAGAATCGCTTTATCTTTGACAATGCGAATGTAGCTGTCGAGGTTGAAAATCTTCGGCAGCCCGTCGTCGAGCGAAACCAGATAGCTCAGGCCGTCGCAGGATTCCAGCTCGTTGTATCGCAGCAACTCGTTGGCTACCGTGACCCGATCAATGCGCTCTCCCCGCGCGCTCAGTTCTGCCATGCGCTGGAAGATGCGCCGGTGCTTCTCGAGACTGAAGTCCTCCGGTTCGACACTACCGGCTACCTGAATGAACTGCGAATCGTCCATCAGGATGGAGCCGAGAACAAATCGCTCGGCATCCAGATTGCTAGGCAGACCCTTCTCAAGTGCAAGACCGGCGGACATGGCGCGTGTCTTACCTTACTCCGGGGAAATATTTTGAAACTCGAAAATGTTGCATTCCTGTTTTGTTCACATTAGCTTCTGCAAAACAGTGCGTGCGCCAATCGCTCGCCGCCGTCGCCGTAAACCGTTCCCGCTCAGCGTGACCCAAGCCCGGCCGCCTGACTTTGCACAGAAGTTCACATTCCATGCACACCCGCATACAACAGAAACCGTCCATTATGTTTTACCCGAGTCAGCGGATTTTTGCTAGTTCTTCGCCCCATAACTCCTGTAAGTGACAGATTTAAATCGTATTTTTGTCAACCCCTAAAAGGGCGTAACCGGATAGAAACACCGCGCGGGTTCTTTGATACAATCTTGTTTTCAGGCTAGGCCAGCCGCGGCTGAACGTCCGAGTTGGAAACCGTGCAGCCGCGCGGACGTCTTTATCAGTAGACGTTATTTTTTTTCGTGGTGCCGCAGCTAGCGCGGAGCTTCGCTCTGTGCATATTGGCATTACGCGGTACCAGCCGGTGAGCGCACTCCTCCGAGCGTTCACCGGCTTTTTTATTGCCTAGTGGAAGTACAGCACATCGGGACGAACGGCATGGTTGGCTTCGGCGCACGGCCCACACTCCACGGTGTAGCCCGGCCACGCCGCTCGCGCCAGTTCGGGAACTTTCTGCGGATGGTCGGGAGCATGATAGGTGCACAACGCCATGCGCGGGTGATACTTGCCGATCGTCTGGCGCCCGCCCACCAGAGCCCGCGGCTCCGCCCCTTCGATGTCCATCTTGATGAAGTCCACCCGCTCGAGTTTCAGCTCGTCCACCAATTTGTCGATGGTCGTGAGCGGAATGCCTCGCACTTCGGTGCCGCCCTCGCGATGGATCAGAAAACTATCGGCGGCGGAGTTGTTGGGGTCGATCTGCATAGGCAGGATCTCATCTCTGTCCCACACACCTTTTGGATAGAGAATCACGCGTCCGCCGGCGATCTCATCTTTGAAGTTGCGGCGTAGGACCTCGATATTCTCCGGCGCGGGCTCGATCGCCACCACCTGCTTCGCCCCCGCCGCGAGCCATACGCGCACGGTCACTCCCACGTTGGCGCCGCAATCCAGCACGATGTCGCCGGAGCGCGCCGACTGCTGGTCGTTCCCGTAAATCCGCCGCTTCTGCTCGGCCAGATTGAACGGCAGCACCCAGCGGCTCCCCGAGGGAATCCAGAAGCGGCCTGAGGGTGTGTCCCAGAGCTGGTAGCCCGCTTGATCGGTCTCTACCAGTTTGCTGGCCTTAATGATCTCGTCGTTGTAGCGGATCTGCAGTCTCAGGTTCTCGTCGGCCTTGATGGCCTCTGCCATGGGGCATGCGGGACTGCG
>Ga0335077_10012514_pt1 | contig 10609 bp, 10 predicted proteins | sample Lox_Sample_31_FD_207151 | JGI IMG/M metagenome (GOLD analysis project Ga0335077, IMG submission 207151) | Soil microbial communities from Loxahatchee National Wildlife Refuge, Florida, United States - Lox_Sample_3.1 | ecosystem: Environmental > Terrestrial > Soil > Wetlands | place: USA...
CCGGATTTGAAGATCCCCACGGGGCAGGGGTTGGAAATCAACGGCATGCCGCTGGCTCGCTATGTCGAAGGCACCAACGGATTGGTGCATTTGCAGGCCATCGTCGATCTGCCCGCATTGACGGATGAGGAAAAGGAACTGGTGGTGATTTTCTATAACCTGCTGGACGAGGTCGGCAGCGGCGGCCGCGATTATCTGGCGACCCAGGCCCTTGGCGCCCGCATAGGCGCGCAGTCAGCCTACGTTTCCGTACGGGCGTCGGTGACGGACCCGCAGACGCTGCGCGGCTACTTCGCGCTGGCGGGGAAATCGCTGATGCGCGATCACGGCCGGCTGGCGCAGTTCATGCGCGAGATGCTGGAAACGGCGCGCTTCGATGAGCTCAAGCGTCTGCGCGAAGTGGTGTCCCAGATGCGTCTGGCACAGGAATCCTCGATCACGCAACGCGGCCAGCACCTGGCCATGCTCGCCGCCGCGAGCGGCATGGGACCGGGCGGCGCGCTCGATAATATCTGGGACGGGCCGGTATCGATCCAGTTCCTGAAAACGCTGGACGACAGCCTGCAAGACACTGACGCCCTGAAAAAATTCGCCGGGCGGATGGCGTACGTGCACAGCCTTTTGCTCGCACAGCCGTGCCGCCTGTTGTTGGTCAGTCAGGCGGAGCATCAGGATGAAGTCACGAATTCCCTGCGCACAACGTGGGGCGGTCATACCGTGGGCGCGGCACCCAGCGTATTTACGCACAGCGCCGTGCCGCGCCGCGTGCATGAGGCGTGGGTGACGAATACGCAGGTCAACTTTTGCGCCCGCGCCTATCCCGCGGCGCCCGCCGATCATCCCGATGCGCCGGTCTTCTCGGTGCTGGGCAAGTTCCTGCATCATGGTTATTTGCACCGTGCGATCCGGGAGCAGGGCGGCGCCTATGGTTCAGGCGCGAGCTATGACGCCGATTCGGCGAGCTTCCGGTTTTATTCCTACCGCGACCCGCGCCTGGAAGGCACGCTGCACGATTTCGACAATGCGCTCGAATGGTTGCAACAAGGCGGACACACCGGACGGCAACTGGAGGAGGCCATCCTGGGCGTCATCCAGATCATCGATCAACCCAAATCACCCGCCGCCGAGGCCATTCAGGCGTATTTCCACCAGCTGCAGGGCCGCACGCCGGAATTCCGCCGGCGCTTCCGCCAGCGCGCGCTGAACGTGACCCTGGCCGATCTGCAACGCGTCGGGCGCGAGTATCTGAAGCCGGCGCACGCCGGCACGGCGGTGATCTGCAATCAGGAGACGCTAAAGCAACATCGCCATCTGGACTTCGAGACGCACGACCTGTAAAGACACCAGTTCGTCGAAGGTCGTTGAAAAACGTAATGAGGAAGCCCTGCTGCTGGACGCCGCACGCGAGGAAGCGAGACAGTACAAGGCTGTACGGCGTGCTTCCGGGCGAGTAGCAACAACGCAGACGGGCTCCACAGTGGTTGTTCAAGAGGCCCCTATTGTCGGACGGGACGCTTTTTAAGTTTGCGTTGCAACGTGCGACGGTGCATGCGCAACCGCCGCGCCGCCTCGGAGACATTGCCGGCCGAATCGTTCAGCACCTTCTGGATGTGTTCCCATTCCAGCCGTTTGACGGATGGTCGTTCCGCGACGACGGGCGTGAGACTCGCCCCCTCCTCGCGCGCCAGTGCCGCGACGATTTCATCGGCGTCCGCGGGTTTGGTGAGATAGTGCACGGCGCCCAGCTTGATTGCCTCCACGGCGGTGGCGATGCTGGCATAACCGGTCAACACCACGATGCGCATGTCGGGATTCGCGCGGCGGAGTTGTTCGATCAGCGTCAGGCCGCTGGCGCCCGGCAGACGCAGATCCACGACCGCGTCGTCGAAGTGCGCGCTGCGTGCAAGCGACAGGGCGGTCTGCGCGTCCCCCGCGGATTGCGCGGCGTAACCGCGGCTGGTGAGTGCGCCGGCCAGCACCTGCCGGAAGGTTTCGTCATCATCGACAACGAGGAGGCTTCTGGATTTCATCCCGATAATTCCCGCGTCATGCGAGCAATGGCGCGAGCGGCAGACTGATTTCGGCAATCACGCCCAGGCCGCTATCGCGGTCGCGTAAAACAAGTTCGCCGCCGATTCTTTTGAGCGCGAGGTGGGCGAGGTGAAGTCCCATTCCCATGCCCTGCGGCTTGGTGGTGACAAAGTCCCGGCCAATGCGTTCCGCAACCCCCGGCGGCAGGCCGCCTCCTTCATCGCGGACCAGGACTTTTAATTCCTGTCCGTTCCAGCGGCCTTCGATCTCCACGCGGCCCGGCGAGGCGTCGGCGGCGTTGTGGAGGATGTTTACTATCGCCTGCGACAGTGTTCGATCGGCGATGATGCAGGGCGGCGGTTGCATCCCATGCAGATGAACGCTGATCTCATGGCCGGGGCGCAGCGCACGCCATTCCCCAATGAGTTGCGTGAGATAGCGGTCTATGTCCATCCGGCCGCCGCTCAAGGCCTGCGCCTGACCCGTCCGCGCGCTCATGCGGGAGAGGATGTCCTTGCAGCGATCGATCTGCCCGCGCAACACGCGCAAGCCGTTTACCAGCTTCGGATCATTCTCCCGCTCCTGTTGCAAATCCTTGGCCAGCACCGCCATCGTCGACAGCGGCGTGCCCAGTTCGTGGCAGGTGCCGGCCGCCAGCGATCCCAGCGCCAGCCATTGCCTGGCCTGGGCCAGTTCACGGTCGTGGGTGCGCAGCGTTGCGCCGATGCGGGCGACGAAAAAAGCGATCACGGCGGCGCTCAACAGGAAACCGAACCACATCCCCCACACGTGCGGTGAGAAGTGATCATCATCATGCACCCAGTGCAGGGTGTGCTGGTGGAAGAACATGAGCGTTGTATAACTGACCGCGGCGCAGACCACCAGCATCCAGGTATAGGCGGGTCTGAGCGTGGCCGCGGCCACGGTGATCGGCAGCAGGAAGAGGGAGACGAAGGGATTCCAGGAACCACCCGTGAAATACAGTAGCGTCGTGAGCGCGGCGATGTCGATGCACAACTGGAGCAACACCTCGGATTCCGCAACCGGCCGGCGGGTGGAAACGATGCGCCAGCTTAACGCCGTGATGACCGCGAGAGTGATCAACACCGTGGTGATCGGCAGCCACGGCAACGGCGCATGCAGCAACAAATGCGCGGCGACAAGGGCGGCGATTTGCACACCCATGACAAAGGTACGCAGCAGCAGCAGATAGCGCAAGCAAAGACTGGTCAGCATGGCGGGCGTTTGGGGCACCGAACGAAACGACTGGTGATTATATCAATCCACCAGGCACTGTGAGCACCCCGGATGTCGACGGCGACCGGCAATGGCGACATTTTGCCGCGGAGTGCGGCCCCTTCCTTCATGGGGACATGGCACCCCCTCCATCGTAACCACCGCCGATCAGCGGCGCGGCTTGACTCGGTCGTGACGAACCGGTGCGGTTCGACAAGCAGTCTCTCTGCGAGGCGTCGTTACTCTTGGTTGACCACCTTTTGCCTTAGAAAATCGTAAATACCGTCTTCCCCCATATTGCGGGCATTCGCCAATTCACCCGCCTTGGTGGAATAAACAATAGCATTCTCCGGCGTTAGCACCACTGCCGCCGGGATGCCACCTTTTATGGGATTCCCATAGGCATTGACCAATTCAAGATTTTTATCAAAATTGCCAACATCGATTTTCACGACAATAAATTTTTCTCCAAGCAAGTCACCACTCCTGCCCTCCAAGGCTTTGGCCAGTTCCCGACAGTCCGGGCACCAGTTCGCACCAAAGATCAGCAGCACTTTCTTATTATCCTCGCGTGCCTGGGTTATGGCCTGAGTGACGCTGGCCTTGGCGTCGGCGGTTTCGTCATATGGCATTGGTGCCGCCATTACTGCGCCAACGCAAAGAATTAGCGATGCCGGCAGGTATTTATTCATAATCCAATCCCACATGCGATAACACTCCATTAAGAGTTCAAATATGAGTGAATGTTCCAGATTGGCCTTATTTAGTCCAAGACCTTGCGATAACTTTAGTACGACCTTTGAACCCGAATCTATTTAAGAGATGTGTCAGGCGGTCAAAGCGGGTAAACGACCTTAACCAATGCCCCAACATGCTGCGACATTTTGTCACATCTTAAGATTACGCCCCCTCTAATAAAATGCACATTTTTGCAGGTAAAAGTTAAAAAAGTGGAGGGATAAGCCATGGTCAATTGTCCAGATTTCACGAAATCCAATTGCCGTAATCCCATATCGGGTCCCTGTCCCCCTCAGATATGGTCGTTACTGCTCTTACTGATTGGAATGACAGTATCCCCGGAACCTGCGCGCGCGTGCTCAAGTTGCGGTTGCAGTCTGAATTCGGATTGGTCAACGCAGGGCTATACGGGGGGCACGGGCCTGCGTTTCGATTTTCGCTATGATTTCTTCAATCAGAACGAACTGCGTACGGGTACTGGAACGGTTGACCGGGGGAGCATCGTTTTACCGCCGGATCGGGAAATCCAGCAGAAGACGATCAACCGCAACTACATGTTCGGGTTGGACTACAGTCCAAACCCCGACTGGGGTGTGAACCTCCAGGTTCCCTATTTTGATCGATTTCACACCACCATTGCCGAGGATGACAGCGACATATCGACGTCAGACCGCGCCGGTATCGGTGATATACGGGTGATTGGACGCTATCAGGGGCCACTGGCCTATGGATTTGGACTGCAGCTGGGGCTGAAATTTCCTACGGGCGGATTCGATCAAAATTTCATCGCCGGTCCGCAAGCTGGGAATCTTCTGGACCGTGGTTTGCAACTCGGCACTGGTTCGACCGATCTTATCTTCGGCGTCTACAGGTTCGGGGAAATCGCCCAGGACTGGAACTATTTCGGACAAGCCCTGTTTCAGATACCGGTTGCCACACAGGACGATTTTAGGCCCGGTAATGGCCTCAATTTAAATGCAGGCGTCCGATATGGCGGAATCAAGTATTTCGCGCCGCTCCTGCAATTCAATATGAGGGCGGAGGAAGCGGAGTCCGGGGCGCTTGCGGATGTGGATAACAGCGGCGCGGTGCTCCTGAACATCAGCCCCGGTATCAGCGTGCCGGTGACGCCCAAGCTGCATCTCTATGGCTTTGTGCAGATTCCGATATACGAAAATGTGAAGGGTTTTCAGCTTGAGCCGGACTACACAGCTTCAGTGGGTTTGAGCTACGCGCTCTGGTGAGAAATGAACTATTCCAAAAGAAATGGTACGAGAAACGGTCGCATACCCTGTCGGCACGGGCAACCCCTTGCCGGCCGAAATGGCGGTGATGGGATCGAACTCACGCACGCAATCATGGTTTCTCGGGCCGCGTGATTCTTAATCTTAATTGGCGTCGGAAGGCCCCGGGTGTCAGCGGGGAGAAGCGCTGCCGGATTTGCGGACTTCGGCATTCACCCTCATCTGCTCGCCATTAGCGAACTCAAATTCCAGCGGCACCTGATCACCCGCCTTGAGCGGGCCGTGCACGCCCATCAACATCAGGTGATACCCGCCGGGCTTGAATACGATATGGCCCTTGGCCGGCAGGTCAAGTCCGTCAACATGGCGCATACTGGCGACGCCATTCTTGACTTCAGTCACGTGTATCATGATCTCGTCCACCAGCGGACTCTTGACCGCCACCAATCGCCGTGGTGTGTTCGAGGTATTTTCCATGTCAACGTAACCAGCGAGCACAGAAGTGTTCGGTGGGCCTTCCTCAATCCAGGGCGCGTGAGCCACGACGTCTCCACCGGCAAGCACGGGCCGGGCCACCAGGAACGCAAGCAGGACGGCGAGCCGCATAATGGACGGATGATTCACGTTTGTCTCTCGATGAAACTACGGATGTCGCGGTATTCCCTGGCAATGACCTCGGCGCTGTGCGGCGGCGAGAAGCTGCCGACCAGTCGTGCGGCGGGATCAACGAGCAGGATGGAAGCTGAATGATCGACGTGATAGTCAGTTTTGCCCGGTTCGATGATTTTCATCCTTACGATTCCAAGATCGCGGGTAAATGCCTCCATCTGCGCCTCGGTACCTGTGAGGCCCACGAAATGAGGGTTGAAATAGGCGAGGTAAACGGCCAGTTGCTGTTGTGTGTCACGTTCGGGGTCGACGGTTGCCATCACGACGCGGGTGGACGATGCAAGCCTGACATCTGGAGCCAGTTTCTTGATAACCACGTTCAGGGTCTGGAGTGTCAGGGGGCAGATATCAGGGCAATGGGTGTAACCGAAGTACATGAACGACCACTTGCCCTTGAGTTGCTCCAAATTAAAGGGCCGCCCTTTTTGATCGATGAGCTGGAACGGGGAGACCGATTTGGGATTGGGCCAGAGTAAACCGGCAATCTGCGGAACACCTTTCCCCGAGGTCAGGTGCCCCGCAAGCCACATGCCCGCGCTGAGGCCCGATACAGAGACGATGAATATCAGAGTGGCATAAACGCGGCGATCGAACATGCTGGATTGTACCTCGATCAGACTGACATGATGATCTGCTTATTGGTAACCGCCCGCTGCTTTAACCATGTAATCCACCGCGGCCTTCACCTGATCATCGGTGAGACTGGGGTTGCCGCCGCGTGGCGGCATGCCGCGCAAGCCTTTCAACGCATGTTCATACAACTTGTCCTTGCCCTGGGTAATGCGGGGCGCCCAGGCGATTTTGTTGCCAAACTTTGGCGCACCGTTTATCCCCACTTGATGACAGGCGAAACAAATGCCGTGCACAATTTTTTCACCTTCATCATCTGCTTTTGCCACGTTTGCCAGCAAGAAGGACAGCACTACAAAAGCCATTGGGGCATTCATCCACTTAAACTTATGCACGTGCATACGAATATTTCCTCCGTACTCATTCATTATTTTGGAAAGAGCCATCCCTGGCGATTGGAGAGAGATGTCATTTAATGCATCCAGAAGGTCATCCACCGATCTCTGGATACATTGGCAGTCTAGGAAAATTGCCATAAGCGGACAATGCGACAAATTGTCGCGTGATAAATCGACAAGACCGGAGGTTACTTCGTGGACGAAGCGGTAACGCGCAGGAGACGCGCAGGGTTTTTGAACAATTCGCTTTGATGTTTGACGATGAAAGCAGCGATCGCGGCGGCATCGGCAGTAAGATTGACCTCCGGCGCATAGGTGCTGTCATCGGCCTTGCCGGCGATCTCGCCGCGCCGCACCGCCGTGCGCGTCGCCCCGGGATCGAGCAGGCTCATCTCTGTGACGTCACCCTTGACCGAGTAGCGCATCAGCAAATAACCCTCGCCGGATTCCTCGCCGTGCAGATTCAGATAGTGCTTGCCTTTCAGTATTGAGGTATGACCTTGGTAATGGGAAGTGCGGGTTTGGCCGTCGGAGGCGAGTTCGGTTACGGTGATATTCAGGCCATGCCCGTCCTGAGCCTCGACAACGGCCGTCAAGGTTTGCTCCTCATCGCGCCAGGTGCCGAGCAGGGCCTTGTCGATCTTGGCTTTCGCCACGGGTGTCAACGGCTGCGGCAGCGTCACCACGCAGCCGGCAAGCCACAGGCTGGTCAGGAGGGATACCAGCCAATTTATCGTTCGCCGCCGCATCGCGCGTATAATAAACGTAATTCATGGGAATGCGGTAAACAGCCGCTGTTGGGTGGTGGCGGGGGCGTGGTTTGTCATGTCGAGCACAGCGAGAAATCCTGCAAGGCCCCTCGTCGCTACCACGCCTCGGAATGACATACTGAACCGTTACCACAACGTTTTACCGCAGTGTATGGAGTGAGCGCATGTCCTTCAGCCTCTCGCAGTTCTACCAGCTCAACCGGCGCATCATTATTTGGATACTGCTCTTCGCGCTGTTGTGGCTGGCGCGCGATTTCTTCGGCCTCATCTTCATGACCTTCGTGCTGGCCTTCATCGCCGAACCGCTGGCCGAACTGGGCCGCCGGCGCCTGCGCCTGCCGCATGGGCTGTCGCTTTCGGTGGTGTATGCGCTGTTCGTTGCGGTCCTGGTGGGATTCACGCACTTTGTGGTGCCCGATGTGGTCAGCGAGGCAAACCGGCTGGTCGGCAACTTGAGCCAGATCGAGCAGCGCGTCATCCAGACCAAAAACGGCCTGGTGCGCGAATATCCGGTGCTGCGCGATTCGATCTCGGTTTTTACCCGCAGCGCCATGGACGAGGAGGCCGCCGCCGCGCTGGAGATGGAATTACAGCACGAGAAGGAAAAGCTCGGCCTGACCGAGGCCGATCTCGCCGCCGCCGCCGCCGATCAAACCATACCGCCGCCGGACAGCCCGCTGGCCCGCTATTACGAAAAGAAGGACCGGCTGCTCGTGGACGCCATCATGTCCGAGCAGATCAAGCGCATTGGCAACGAGGCGCCGCGCGCAATCCATGCGCTCTACAGCATCACCGCAACCCTGCTGCTGGCCCTGCTGTTCAGTTTCCTGATCCTTGTGGACATCGCGCGCCTGCGCCAGCAGGTGCAGGACCTCGGCGTCTCACGCGTGAAGGACGTCTACGCGGAGGCGGCGCAGCCGGTGGTGCGGTTCGCCTACCTGCTGGGCCGCGCCATCCAGGCGCAGACCGCCATCGCCGCCGTATACACGGTGTTGACGCTCGCGGGCCTTCTGCTGCTCAAGATCCCCTCGGTGACCATGCTGTCGCTGGTGGTGTTTGTGACCAGCTTCATCCCGGTGCTCGGTGTGTTCATCTCCGCCGTGCCGATCATCCTCGTGGCGCTGAACGCCGGCGGCCTCAATCTGGCGCTGGCCTCGGTAGGATTGATCATCATCATCCATGTGCTGGGCACCTACCTCATCAACCCGTGGATCTACGGACAGCACCTGAACCTGAACCCGGTACTGACGCTCATCATCCTGTTTGTGGCCTATCACGCCTTTGGCTTGTGGGGCATGATCCTGGCCGTGCCCGTGGCGCGATACTTCATCTACGACGTGCTGGATGTGCCGTTGCGCGGGAATGCATGAAGGGTTTGATGTCCGGATGCGGATTGCCGATGCACGCCGGGAAGATGGTGCCGGGAGTGGGAATCGAACCCACATGAGGGGTAACCTCACTGGATTTTGAGTCCAGCGCGTCTGCCAGTTCCGCCATCCCGGCCCGGGGAAAACAACGGGCCGCCAGTATAAGGAACACCGGCATTGCATGAAAGCCCGCGTCCCTGTTCGCGTGGAGTTTGTTACCATCAAGGCATGCGCGTTTCCGATTTCCATTATGAATTGCCCCAGTATTTGATAGCACAGCGGCCGACGCTGATCCGATCCGAAAGCCGCCTGCTGGTGCTGGACGGTGCCAGCGGCCGGCTTGAGGATCGCCGTTTCGCGGATTTGCCGGCGCTGTTCAATCCCGGAGATCTGCTGGTGTTCAACGACACGCGCGTCATGCGCGCGCGCCTCATCGGCCGGCGGCCCACCGGCGGCCGGGTGGAAATCCTGATCGAGCGCGTCGTGGGCGAGCACCGCGCGCTGGCGCACATGCAGCCCGCGCGCACGCAGAAACCCGGCGGCACCGTGCTGCTGACCGATGACATCACCGCGCGCATTCTGGAGCGGCGGCCGGATGATCTGTTTCTGCTGGAATTCGAGGCGACCTGCGATCTGCATCAGATCATGGATCGCGTCGGCCGCGTGCCGCTGCCGCCGTACATCGCCCGGGAGGATGACGCGACGGATGTCGATCGCTACCAGACGATCTATGGCCGGCAACCGGGCGCCATCGCCGCCCCCACCGCCGGCCTGCATTTTGACGACGCGCTGCTGGCGGCGTTTGACGCGCGCGGTGTGCGCCGGGCATACGTGACGCTGCACGTGGGCGCGGGCACTTTTCAGCCGGTGCGCGCCGAACATGTCGAGGAACATCGCATGCACTGCGAATATATCGAGGTGAATGAGGCGGCCTGCCGCGCCATAGAAGCCGCGTGCGCGCAGGGCGGACGGATCGTGGCGGTGGGCACGACCTCGGTGCGCGCGCTGGAGAGCGCGGCGGCGGGCGGGCGGCTCATGCCGATGGCCTGCGACACGGATCTCTTCATCACCCCCGGCTACCGGTTCCGCGTGGTCGACGTCTTGATTACCAACTTTCATCTGCCGGAATCGACCCTGCTCATGCTGGTCTGCGCCTTCGCCGGTCGCGAACGGGTGCTGAACGCCTATCAGCACGCCGTGCGCCAGCGCTACCGCTTTTACAGTTACGGCGACGCCATGTTCGTGACGCCGGCGACGCACGCATGAGCGCCCTGCGCTTTGAGCTGCTGGCGCGGGAAGGCGCGGCGCGGCTGGGACGGCTGCACACCGCGCACGGCACCATCGACACGCCGGTATTCATGCCGGTCGGCACTTACGGCACGGTGAAGACCATGAGCCCGGAGGAACTGCAATCCTTGGGTGCGCAGATCGTCCTGGGCAACACGTATCACCTGATGTTGCGACCGGGGACGGAGGTCATCGCCGGGCACGGCGGGCTGCGCGGCTTCATGCATTGGCGCGGTCCCATCCTCACCGACTCCGGCGGGTTTCAGGTCTTCAGCTTGGGCGAGACGCGTCATATCACG
>Ga0335077_10012516_pt1 | contig 10609 bp, 10 predicted proteins | sample Lox_Sample_31_FD_207151 | JGI IMG/M metagenome (GOLD analysis project Ga0335077, IMG submission 207151) | Soil microbial communities from Loxahatchee National Wildlife Refuge, Florida, United States - Lox_Sample_3.1 | ecosystem: Environmental > Terrestrial > Soil > Wetlands | place: USA...
GGCCGCGTACGCAAATTGATGCTCCGAGTTCAGCACCGCGCGCCAAGTACATGCCAGTCCGCTGAGAGGCACTACCGCGATCATCAGGAGCAGAAGCTGTTGGGTGTAGGCTAGCTTGACCGGTGGAAAACTGGAGGCCACTAACGGAAGGATCAGTGCGGATGCGCCAGTCACCAGCGCGCCAGCCATCAGAAGCCCGGCTCCAGCGGCCGCGAGCGTAGTGCGATAGAGCTCTTCAGCAGCGTCTTTGCCGCGCTTCTCCCGCACCTCGATCAACGTGGGAATCAAGGCCGAGTCCAACGGACCGGCAAACATGTCGATAAAGAACGACGGCAGCAGGAAAGCGATAAGATAGGCATCCATCGCATCGCCCGTGCCGAACAGCCGCGCCGCCAGGATCAACTTCACCGCGCCCGCCAGTTTTGCGAGCGTCGTCCAGCCGCCTACGGTTACGGTGTCGGCGAGCATGCGCCAACTCGTGAAGCGGCGAGGCACTGGATCGAGCCGTTTTTCGAGCACTGGCTTCATAGGCTCGCCCAGCGTGGCATACTTCCTACGATAGTCCACCCTGGGAAAGATGCGCGCTGCAATCGTCCATTACTGGCTGCTCAACATGCGCGGAGGCGAGAAAGTAGTGGAGGCGCTGTGTGGCCTCTTGCCTGAGGCGGATATCTTCACGCTGTTTTACGATCCGGATCGCGTATCGCCCGCTATTCGTTCACATCGCGTGCAGACTTCGTTTCTACAGCCCTTTCGAAAACACTATCGGTCGCTGCTTCCGTTGATGCCGATGGCGCTGGAGAGTCTCGACCTGCGCGGCTACGACCTGGTGGTCAGTAGCGAGTCGGGCCCGGCCAAAGGCGTGATCCTTTCCTCCACGACGCGTCACATTTGCTATTGCCACACGCCCATGCGTTATCTCTGGGATCTTTATCCGGCCTATCGCAACGAATGGGTACACTCGCGTTGGAAGCGTGCGATTATGACGCCTCTCGCCAATTATTTGCGCTTGTGGGATTATGCTTCCGCGGCGCGCGTGGATGAATTCGTCGCCAACAGCACGAACGTCCGGCGGAGGATCTGGAAGACCTACCGGCGCGAATCGCGTGTCATTTCTCCGCCGGTTGCGGTCGAGAGTTTTTATTGGAAGCCGCCAGAGGATTACTATCTCATCGTTTCCGAATTGGTCGCCTACAAGCGGCTGGATACGGCGGTTCGCGCCTTTGCCAGGAATGGGCGCAAGCTGCGCCTGGTGGGCGATGGGCCGGAGTTTCGATCGTTGCGGAGCATGGCCGCGGGAAATATCGAGTTTTGCGGCCGCGCGAGCGACCAGGAACTGCACGAATTGTACGCGTGCTGCCGGGGATTCCTGATGCCGGGCGAAGAAGATTTCGGCATGACCGCGGTGGAGGCGCTGGCCAGCGGCAAACCCGTCATCGCTCTGGCCAGAGGCGGGGCGGTGGAAACGGTTCCGGTCGCCGAACCGGTGGGTGGACTGCTCTATCGCGACGCCACCGAAGAGGCCTTGCGCGAGGCGATTGAGTTGTGGGAGCGCCGCGAGCCACAGCTTGAGCCAAAGGCTCTCCAGGCCTACGCCGAACAGTTCTCATCGATTGCGTTTTCCACGAAAATTACGCCGATCCTGTTCGGATCACCCTCGCCAGGCGACGTTGCCGACTTGTAAAAGTGTTGTAAAAACCCAAGCGCGCTCGAGAATCTTCGAGATGTGACGGCCACCTTCGGTTACAATCGCGGTAGCCAGGCCATGCAAACCGCTTTGGTGATTGACGACGATTCGAGCCTTCGGGACACCGTGGGCTTGATGCTCGAAAACGACGGGTTCCACGCCATTCTCGCTAGTGATGGCACGATCGGCCTTGAGCAGGCGTTGGCCATGAAGCCCGGCCTTATCCTGGTGGATTTGCGGATGCCCGGGATCAGCGGCGTGGAAGTGTGCGAGCAACTGCGGAACCGGGGAATGAAGACACCGTTAATCGTCTTGAGTGCGGTGAGCAATGAAATCGACAAAGTGCGCCTGCTTGAAATCGGAGCGGACGACTACATCGTAAAGCCTTTCAGCCCCCGGGAACTGTTGGCGCGTATTCACGCCGTGCTACGGCGCACCGCTCCGGAAGAGACCAAGGTGATAGAGTTTGCCGATGTCAAGGTTGACCTTACCCGGCGGGTTGTGCTGAAGCGCGGTGAAGAATTGAGGTTGACCCGCGCCGAGTACAATTTGCTCACCTACTTTCTTACGAACCCCGACCGCGCGCTTACGCGCGATATGCTTTTGAATGCCGTATGGGGCTACGATTCGTTCCCGCATACGCGCACCGTGGACGCTCACGTGGTGCGGCTACGCCAGAAGTTGGAGCCGGACTCCGGCATTCCGCGCCACTTTCTGACCGTGCATGGCGTAGGCTATCGCTTTCTGCCCTAGGCAATCGTTGCATGACCAGGACCGTGCTCGTCGTTGAGGATGCTGAACTCTGCAGGGACACGCTCGAAGTAGCGCTGCTCAAGCTGCCCAATCTGGCTGTGTTTTCGGTCCCGACGGCCGAGGAAGCGCTGCAGTGGCTGGCGTCGAAGGAGGTTTGCGCCCTGGTCACCGATCTTCGGCTGCCCCGCATGGATGGCTATCAGTTGATCGAGGCCATTCGCTCGCAACCCCACTGTTCATCGTTACCCATTCTGGTGATCAGCGGGGACAGCGACCCGCGGGTGCCGGCGCGCGTGGCCGGGTTGGGCGCGGACGCCTATTTCGCCAAGCCCTACTCCCCGGCGGCCGTGAGGCACAAACTGGCCGAATTGCTGGATGGCGAAAATCATTACTAAAGTTTTAACTGAACTGCCGATATGTCTATGGAGGAGAAAAGCCCCCATGGTCAATAGCGTGAATAGCAGCGGTCCCGTTGCCCAGTTCTTTGTCGAACACCAGCAGGCGGCCAAGCCGACGCCCCCCGCGAAGGAAACGCAAAAGCCCGACACGGTCGAACTGAGCCCTAAGGCACTTCAGGCGGCCGGCGACGTCGATCACGACGGTGACCGGCACTAACGTCTCTAGGGCCCCCTGCAGGCTACAATGACCGCATGGATTTCGTGTGCCAAGGTAGCGCCATAGGGGCCCTTCTTCTCATCGCGCAACTAAACGCTCAGCCCCAGCCTCCGGCCACCTCACAGCCACCTGTAGCCCCGAAAAAGCCCGTCACCGACATCTATCACGGCGTCTCGGTGATAGATGACTATCGCTGGCTCGAAAACTATTCCGACCCGGAGGTGCGCGCCTGGAGCGACGACCAAAACCAATACGCGCGGAAATATCTCGATCCACTTCCCGCCCGCGCCGCCCTCTATGACGAGCTCAAACGTCTCTATTCGCAACCGGCCCCAAGCTATTCTGCCCTTCAAACTCGGCCCGGCACACTCTTCGCTATAAGGAACCAGCCACCTCAGGAACAGCCGGTCCTCGTACTGCTGAAATCGGCCGATGATCTGGATTCCGAACGAGTCGTTGTCGACCCCAATCGCATCGACCCCAGCGGCGGTACCGAGATCGATTTCTACGTTCCGTCACTGGACGGCAAGTACGTGGCTATATCGCTGTCCAAAGGCGGAAGCGAGAGCGGCGATCTCCATGTTTACGAGGCGGCGAGCGGTAAGGAAGTGGGTGCTCCCATCCCGCGTGTGAATGGCGGCACAGCCGGAGGAAGCGTGGCCTGGAATGCCGACGGTTCCGGCTTTTACTACACCCGTTATCCGCGGGCCGGCGAACGTCCTGCTGAGGATCTGAACTTCTATCAGCAAGTCTATTTTCATCGGCTCGGCACAGACTCCCGTCAGGACACCTATGCGCTTGGCAAGGAGTTTCCCCGCATCGCCGAGATTCAGTTGCGCGCTTCCGACGACGGCCGCTACCTGCTAGCTGCGATGGAAAACGGAGATGGAGGCGAGTTTGCGTACTATCTCATCGGTCCGGACGGCCAGTGGCATCAGATTGGCCGTCTCTCCGATGAGATTGCCGACGCGAAGTTCGGCGCCGATGGCAACCTCTATCTGCTGTCGCATCTGAACGCGCCGAAAGGAAAGATCCAGAGAATCCCACTGACCCAGCCACGCGTCGCCGAGGCGCAAACCGTTGTGCCTGAGAGCAGAGTTGCAATTGAGAACTTTCTGCCGGTCGGGAACATGCTCTACACAGCGGATCAGGTGGGCGGCCCCTCCCAGGTCCGAAGCTTCGACATGGCTGCAAAACTGCCGGCAGTGGTGCCGATTCTGCCCGTATCCGCTGTCGACCAATTGGTCCGGTCCAACGACGGCGCACTGCTGTTTCGAAACGCAAGTTTCTTGGAACCGCCGGCCTGGTATCGGTACGACCCTGCCAGCAAGATGGTGACGCGCACCGCGCTGCACGAGACTGCTGCGGCTGATTTCAGCGACGCCGAGGTCGTCCGGGAATTTGCCATATCAAAAGACGGAACGCGGATCCCGATCAACATCATCCGCCGAAAAGGAACCAAGCTGGACGGGAAAAACCCGGTTCTGTTAACGGCCTACGGCGGGTTCGACCTCAGCGTAACGCCGAATTTCTCGCTTAAGAGAAAGACGCTACTCGAGCATGGTTTCGTGCTCGCGATCGCGAATCTCCGCGGTGGCGGCGAATATGGCGAAGCTTGGCATAAGGCCGGCAGTCAGATGAAAAAGCAAAATGTCTTCGACGATTTTGCGGCTTGCGCGCGTTACTTGACCGACCATAAATACACCAATCCGGCCAAGCTTGCCGTCGAGGGCAGAAGTAACGGCGGTCTCCTCATGGGAGCGGCTCTGACACAGCATCCGGATCTCTTCGCTGCGGTGGTCTCGCACGTCGGCATCTACGACATGCTGCGCGTCGAGCTGCAACCCAACGGCGCATTCAACGTGACGGAATTTGGAACTGTGAAAGAACCCGACCAGTTCCGCTCCCTATATGCCTACTCGCCGTATCATCACGTCGTCGACGGGACCAATTATCCCGCTGTGCTGTTTCTCACCGGCGATAACGACCCGCGCGTGGACCCGCTCAACTCCCGCAAGATGACGGCACGGCTCCAAGCCAGCGGCGCCAAACGTCTGGTGCTATTACGCACCAGTAGCAACTCCGGCCACGGCATTGGGACCGCGCTGAGCGAGTACCTGGCTGAGGAAGCCGACGTCCAGGCATTCCTGTTAGACCAGTTAGGCGTGAAGTAGGCAGTTTTGGCCCACCAATTGCTTGTTCGTCCAATATGCCGGCCCCTACGCTCCAGCATGTTGGCTCGCCTCACCACAAGCCTCGGGATTACGCACAAACACCTCTAAACATTTACTGGGAAATGACTCAGGCCTGCGCCTTAGCCTGCCGGCACTGCCGCGCCGAAGCTGTGCCGATGGCTCATCCAAGGGAGCTCAGCTTCGACGAAGGCACTGCTTTCCTGCGTCAAATCGGGGATTTTGGCGACCCTTTGCCCCAATTAATCCTCACCGGCGGCGATCCGCTTCTTCGCAAAGACCTCTATGAGTTGATCGACGAAGCCCGTAAACTCCGGATCGGCGTCTCCATCACGCCCGCTGCAACTCGTGCCTTGACGCGCGAGGTCCTGGTACGGCTGAAGGAACACGGCGTCGAAGGGCTGGGGCTGAGTTTGGATGGCTCCTCTGCCCAACGGCACGATTCCATCCGCGGCGTAGCTGGGACGTTCGATCGCACTATGCAGGCCATCCGCTGGGCTCAGGAACTTGAAATGCCGCTGCAGGTGAACACCCTAGCCGCAGCCGAGACGGCCGACGATGCTCCTGCCATCTATGAACTGCTGAAGCCCTTCGCTGTTTCCCGCTGGAGTCTGTTCTTTCTGATTTCCGTCGGTCGCGGCAAGGTGCTGCAACCGCTCTCGCCCGAAGACGGTGAGAAGCTCATGGCGTGGATCTACGATACGTCCAAGATCGCGCCGTTTACAGTCGCAACTACCGAAGCTCCGTCGTATCGGCGTGTGGCGCTCGAGCGAATGCGGGACGAAGGTATCACGGGCGACCAGATTAAGCGGAGCAGCACAGCTCGCGGCTTTGGAATTCGCGACGGCCACGGGATCATGTTCGTCTCCAATACCGGTGACATCTGTCCCGCCGGCTTCTTGCCCTTGGTTGTCGGCAATGTTCGACGAGATCGCGTGGCCGACGTATACCGCAACGCGCCGGCTTTTCAATCGCTGCATGATCCAACGCAGTTCGAAGGACGCTGCGGCTATTGCGAATACCATGCGCTTTGCGGCGGCTCCCGTGCCCGCGCTTATGAAGCCACGGGCAACCCACTTGCCGAAGATCCTTTCTGCGCCTATCAGCCGCACTCGCAGCCGCGTTGATTCATGCCAATTTCGTCGAGGATTGCACCGATTGAGAGTAGCGGGCTAGCAGCGCCATCAATTCCCGGTCGTTCTTGACGGCATTCAACAGCACCAGCATTTCAACCTTGGTAAATGATTCCTTTGGACTGGCGGTCAAGAGATCTTCCACGTATTCGATCAGGCACTGGGCAATGGCTGTCAGGTCCCCGTTCTTGTTCATAAGTAATACCCTCCGTTGGGGGTGTTCTAGTCCATTTATCGACGGGGTACCACACCCACTTTATAGTAGGGACTAAGATTCCTGTCGTAGCTCCTCTATGTCCCTCTATCTATTGGCTTTACATTTCAAACTGGGCTACGTTTCAGCGCGTAATCGACGGCTTCTTGGGGAACCTCGAATTTCGAAACTGAGGTATTACCTACGTAACCGATGACTTGGATTCCGGTGGGGCTAGTGTAATAGGCATCCACCACCATCCGTCGCGCCCAGTCGAAAAACTCAATGCCAGGCCCGAGATCCGCTGACTCGTTCCTGCGATAGGCGATCAGATCCAGCAAGGCAGTTTGTTGGTTGGGTTTTGCCTTTACAAAATTGGTCGAATAGCGCCGTGTCATGGTCTGATCGAGCCAAGCGATGCCGCCGGTGTAGATCTGGAGAAGCCGAGAGTTCTGGCTGGCCAGCAGGTCGATGAACTCGCATGCACCCGAAGCTGCCGCCCCCGGCGACTTCTCATCCGGCGGGATGATCAGGTCCGCCAGCTTCTCAAGCGTCTGGTATTCGTGCGAATTCAGAGCTTTCACTTTGTAGACGCCGCTAGAGGCCTTCTCGTCCGCCGCCACGTTGTGGACGTGCTGTGCGGCCGCCGGGCTCAGACCGCCCAGTGTGACCGACAGAGCGATATTCTGCAGCAGGTCTCTGCGAGAAAGTTCAGACATTGCGTTTCCTCATTTCCTCGGCCAGATATTCGGCCGTACGCCAAGCCAGCGCGATGATACTGAGCGTCGGATTCTTATCGGGATTGCTTACGAATGGCGCGGCATCGGCCACGAACAGATTCTTGACCTCGTGCGCCTGGCAATGCTTATTCAGTACCGACGTGTTCGGGTCGTTCCCCATGCGTATCGTGCCCAGCTCGTGGATGATCTCGCCGCCCATCGAGATGCCTTCGCCGGCCATGAAGTTCGGGCGTGGCCGGGTCACCCGGCCGCCCATGGTCTCGAGGATAGCCTGGAAGGTGTCGTGCATATGCTGCGCTTGCTTGAGCTCATTGTCGGTCCATTTGAAATGGAAGCGCAGCACTGGGATGCCGTATTGATCGACGACATCGGGGTCGATGTCGCAATAGGTGTTTTCGTTGGGAATTTGCTCTCCCCGGCCGGCGAAACTCACGTACGCGCCATAGCGCGCATGGATGAAATCCTTCAGATCTTTTCCATAACCTTCGTGCTCGCGGCACTCACGCGCGAACGAGCCGATTGCTGGCATATGGAAGCCGCCGCTGATCTCAACATGGTAGCCGCGCGGGAATTCCTTGTTCTTGGCATCCCACAGCCACCAGGGAATGTAGACGTGCATGCCGCCCATGCCATCGGAGTTGTGGCGCGGTAATTCCTCCAGCGCAGGAATCGAGGCGCCCAGCGAATAGCCGACGCTATCCGTCAGATTCCTCCCCACGTGTCCTGATCCATTCGCCAACCCATTCGGGTGCGCGGCAGACTTCGAATTCAGAAGCAACCGCGCCGATTCGCATGCACCACAGGCCAGAACCACCGACCGGCAGCGTATCTGCCTCTCCGTGCGAGATGCCTTGTCAATATACGAAACTCCGGTCACTTTTCCAGACGGGTCAGCGATCAGTTCGCGGGCCATTGCGTTGGTGAAGAGCTTCACGCGGCCGGTTTTGAGGGCAGGGAAGACCTGGACCTGGCTTGAGGAGTAGTTGGACGCCGTGACGCATCCACGGCCGCACTGTGCACAGTAGTGGCACGCCGGTCGCCCGTTGGTGGGTTTCGTAATCACTGCGAGGCGCGAAGCAATGCACGGAATGTTCAATTTTTTCGCGGCGCGCTGTACCAGCATTTCATGCACGCGAGGCGGCGGACACTGCTGAAATATTCCATCCGGCGCGCTGCGGATGCCTTCCTTGCTGCCAGTGACACCGATGAAGCTCTCGGCTTTGTCGTAGTAGGGCGCGAGTTCGTCGTAGGTGATGGGCCAGTCCGTACCCAGCCCGTCACGGCTGTAGGGTGTAAAGTCGTAATCGGCGAAGCGCAGCGAAATGCGGCCAAAATGATTGGTTCGCCCACCCACCACGCGGGAGCGGAACCATTCGAATTTCGAACCCGGCGCGACGGTGTAGGGTTCTCCAGGGAGCTCCCAGCCGCCCGACGTCGTAGTGAAGTAGCCGAAGGCCCAGGGGCTCGGTCCGAAATATCCCGCGCCGCCTTCGCCGACGCCGCGATGTGGCACCTGATACGGCCACATATGCTCCTTGAAGTCCTTAGCGGGATCGATCGGCGGACCGGCTTCGATGAGAGCAACGTTCACTCCTAGGTCAGCGAGGACCTTGGTTACGGTACCGCCACCGGCCCCGGAGCCGATGATGGCGACGTCATAGACCGGCGAACGAGGCGCGATTTGAAACATGGTTTGTTTCGATTGTAGCGCTATGGGCTGAGTATTCCCACTACCTACGGCCAACCAATTACAACCTGTTCTCACTCATACCGCAGCGCCTCTACCGGCGCGATCCGCGTCGCACTGCGCGCCGGATAGAGTGTCGCAATAAAACTCACAAATATAGCCGCGGCTGCGATCCAGATGCCATCCTGCCAGCGCGGATTGAATGGGACATAGCTCAATGAGTAAACTTCTTGATTCAAGGTCAGCCAGTGGTAGCGGTCGGCCAAGTACGACAACGCGTAACCTACGGCGAGCCCGATGGATGTGCCGACCAGGCCGATCAGCACGCCCTGCAGCACAAAAATCTTGCGGATCTGCTGCCGCTTGGTCCCCATCGACATCAAGACTGCGATGTCGCGGTTCTTCTCCAACACCATCATGATCAAGGTGATCAAAATATTGAGCGCGGCCACAAGCTGTATCAAGCCGATCGTAACCGCGGTCACCACCTTTTCCATATTCAGGGCACTCAAAATCTGGCGATACTGCTCCATCCAGGTATTTGCAACCAGGTGCGGCCCGGCGATCTTTTCGGCCGCTTGAGCCACTTCGGGAGCTTTGTAAATGTCGCCTAGCTGCAGCTCAACATCGCTCACAACATTGCCCGTGTTAAACACCTGCTGGGCCGCTTGAAGAGATGTAAAGGCCATCGATGAGTCGACATCGTAAAAGCCAGACTCGACAATGCCAACCACGCGGAACTGATAGCGAGTGAGCTTTGGTCCGAAGGGTGTCAGCTCACCTTGAGGGCTGATCACGTTGACGACGCTGTGCAGCAGCATGCCCGTATTCTGCGCCAGGCGCGCGCCTAAAATAATGCCCGGCAATCCGGCGTCGCTCTTCAACTCATCGAACGATCCTTGCTTCAAGTGCCGCAGCATGTCTGGCGGCGTGTCTAGTGGCACGCCCTTCAGCACAGCCCCATCTGCCTGCGTACCGCCGAGGGGGCCCGTGAGCAATACTTTTCCGTAGAGACCCGGCGATACGCTGGTCACGTGTGGCAATTTCCGCAGCGCGGGTTCTAGTTCCTTCCAATTCGCGATGCCTTCGGATGCATTACGATTGAGCACCATGACGTGCGCCGTCGTTCCAAGCAAGCTCTGTTGCAGCGTCGTGCGAAACCCATTATTGATGGCCAACCCAATCACCAACGCCATCACGCCGGCGGCCACCCCTACGATGGAAATGACCGTGATCACTGAGATGACCGCCTGCTTACGCTTCGCCCGCAGATAGCGGGCCGCGACGAAAAACTCGAACGTCTGGCTGCTCATAGTGGACGCAGCAGTGGGAACAGAATTACGTCACGAATGGATCGCGAGTTGGTCAGGATCATTGTAAGCCGGTCGATCCCGATGCCTTCGCCGCCTGCCGGTGGCATGCCATACGAAAGAGCTCGCACATAATCTTCGTCCATCTGATGCGCCTCTTCGTCGCCCTTCTCACGCATCGCAAGCTGCATTTCAAATCGATGCCGTTGCTCGCGTGGATCGTTTAGCTCAGTGAACGCGTTGCCGATCTCCATGCCGGCAATGTAAATTTCGAAGCGCTCCACAAACTCCGGATCGTC
>Ga0335077_10012519_pt1 | contig 10607 bp, 7 predicted proteins | sample Lox_Sample_31_FD_207151 | JGI IMG/M metagenome (GOLD analysis project Ga0335077, IMG submission 207151) | Soil microbial communities from Loxahatchee National Wildlife Refuge, Florida, United States - Lox_Sample_3.1 | ecosystem: Environmental > Terrestrial > Soil > Wetlands | place: USA: Florida...
CTTGTGCGAATCGTTGAAATAAGTGGACGCCCTGGTGAATGAGGCGATCCCAGGATTCCCCCTTCTTGTATTCGAACCGAACGTCGCGGAAAGCACCCCATTCCTTGAAAAGCGTAGCCGAGCAATCTTCGCCAGAAAAATAGGCAGCGAGAGCTTTTTCGAAACAACGGCCAAATGCCATCGCCGCGCGAGTCTCCTTTTCTTGCCAGCCGTCCAAATAGCGATAACGGTAGCTTCGAGGGCAGCGGAGATACTGGCTAATCTGCGTATGGCTAAAGATCATCGCCGTTCCTCTGCGGTTGCGTCCCGCCTATGGTTTCGCAGGAAAGCTCTTCCCACTCCGTCGCCGGAGCGAAGGCTTCGAGGTTTTGGAAAGACCGACCATTCAGCGTGACATGAGATGTCCGAATAACTCCGCGCAGCTTGAGCAGAGCCTTTTCATCGATCTGATCTTGTTGGAGCAGGTCCGAGTCGTATCCAAAATCCCGCAAGAACCAGTTCAACTTCCAAAGGGCTCGCTCGGTACAGTAGAGCCGGCCCGAAAATGACTGTTCTGCGAACGCCTCGGGCTCGACAACGACGAACCGCACCGCCAGGAATGACTTGTGGGGATGCCAGCGATAGGAGGCGGCATCGACTCGAACCAGGAACAGGCCCTCGAGAAGGTTTTCACGATCCTGCTGTCGTAAATGGAGACCAGGAATGTGTCGCCTCATGGATTTGCCTCCACAGGTTGAGCGTAAGAATTCAGTTTGCAAAGGAGACCGGCGCGGTCCTTTTTCGCTGCGACCGCAAGCTGCGTGATAAACGATTCGATGAGGTCACGGCTGGCATCCTTGAGGGTCGCGGTGCCGCAAAAATCCGCGGCGTAAGCTTTTACGAGTTCAGGATCGAGACCATGCTGACGAATCAGCAGGCACAGCTGGTCACGCAACCGAGGCTGGCCGTTGCTTGAGCCGTTCGCTAAGGCATGACCATTCGAATGCGGACCGGCCGCGAGGGGTACTTGCGGAGCAGAGAATAATCCGAGCTCTTCGACACTGCAGAGGCCGATCCCATAAGCCTTTCGTAGAGCGCGGTTAACGGCTCGCGTCTCGGCGACTCGCATTTCGGCTCCGCGGACGAGCGGAGACGTGTTCGAGGGATCGGCGTCGCCGTAACCAACAAACCCTTTAGAGCGGGGAGATTTGAACACTGTTGCGCGGAAGACCCAACGACTAATCGTCGGATCCGATAGATCTTTTTGCAAGCGTGTCACAATTCCGCAACACCGGTTGCGTTCACCAATGCGCAGAAGCCCCGTATGGGTCACGTACAATCGGCTATCGAGCAGGGTAACGTCGCCGGCGATTACAGAGAGATGATGCCTCTTTGTAAGTTCTCTAAGATTCTTCGACACAAGATGCGGTAGCGAGCCCCAGATCGAACGCGCTGCCCGGAGGTTGGCCGAAAGCTCGTTCGAATCCGACCTCCTTTGTTCAGCGACCCTTTCCGCGTCACGATCCGGTGATCGACGTCGCGTTTTCCTCCTGGGCAATGTCCCCGAGACGCTTGAACCTTTAACCCCTTCAAACCGCATACGTCCTCCTCTCACTATATAATACTATGTATTACCATAGGCACCGAGCACTGTCAAACGAGTTTCGGAGGATTTGTTGAAAGGCGTGACGGCGAGGTTGTACTATCTGCGGACGCCATGAAGGACACAACAATATCGTTCAAAATCGAAAAGGGTCTTAAGGATAAGTTGGTAGCACTTGCCAAAGAGGAGAACAGAAGCCTCTCAAATTTTATTGAAGGGGTACTCAAAAAGGAAATTGCCAGTCGAGAAGGGAAGCGAGCGAAAGCGCGGACTGAATAGCTTTTGCGGATGTGACCGAGAAGTTCTCACGAAGTAGCCACGACTCGACCGAGCTCCTTGCGCCAACGCTGGGACGAATGACTAGCCGCTGCAGCGAGTCGAAGTGGGGATTTTCTGGTAACCTGGTTTTGGCAGAATGAAGTAATCGGCAGTTGAAGGCCGATCGATTTTAGGACGTGAAGGGGATTTTTCCGAAAGTGCTGCTCCAAAGCATCCATCCGGTGCTGACCGTTAGGATGGTCCGATAAGAGCTCCGGCACCTGGCCGATGTTTGCGCTCTTAAAATCCTGAAACAGCCAAACGAGTACCCGAGGGAGTTATACCCAGCCCCGGCACAAAGGTCAGCGCCGGTCAGGCCCGCTCTCTCCTCCCCATCTCGGGAATAGCGCAGGGAATTCAGCTAGCCAATTAGGGTGATGACCAAGACACGCGCGAGCAAGGCAGCGCCGACTTCGCGCTTCAGGATTTTCTCTTGCTCCTCCTTAATGCATGCTGTGACTTATGTCATCCCTGACAGTGACATCTGTCACAGCTCAGGAAGGGCCTGAGATCGTTAAAATCTCAGCGAGGAAAGAAAGAACCTCGGGAATCGCTCGCGCGGGAGGCCGAAGGATATCTGTCAGGGTCTTTTCGACAGGGCCTGGCGAGAGGTTTGGCCAGGTCAATCGTGAGCGGGCGTAGAATTTCTAACAGAGATTTACGGGCCAAATGATGGATAGAAGGAGAGATTTATGAGTGCTACACCGGTGAGTACGTTTGTGAAAAAGTCGGTGGGGTGGTCAGTTGGGCTTAGCGTGCTGATGATTGTGGCGGGGATTCTGGCGATAGCTTCACCGCTAGCTGCCGGAATGGCAGTCAACCTGTTGGTCGGCTGGTTGCTCATTTTCAGCGGATGCGCCCATCTCGCATTTGCCTGGTACGCGCACAGCGGCGGAGGCGTTGTCTGGGAGCTTCTGGTCGGGGTTCTTTACATTTCCATCGGAGTGTATCTGCTCATGCATCCATTGGCTGGGTTGATGTCACTGACAATTGCACTGGCGTTTTACCTGTTTCTGGAGGCGATTTTGGAGTTTGTCATGGGATTCACACTCCGACCGCTCCCGGGATCGGGTTGGCTGGTATTCGATGGGGTCGTCACTCTCGTCCTTGCTGTAATGATTTGGAAGACTTGGCCAATTAACACTCCCTGGATCATCGGAACACTGGTGGGGATCAGCATGTTGTTTAGCGGCACTACCCGCCTCATGCTTTCCTTAGCTGCGCACAGCGTTACGAGCAAGTTGGCATAAGAGCCCGAGGGATATTAGCCCGACCGATTGGGTATTACCTTCTGAGCGTTTGGTGTGTGCCATTCAGGCTTAGCCCTCGGAGAATGAAACGTAGAGAGAATTTAAAGTTTCGGTGAACCCGTCGCTGAAGTTGGTATGAATAACGTGGAACGGAGCAAGAGACGACCGTGGGAGGCATGATCCCATTAACCGACGCATCTCGACGCCCGTTGCATGTTCCCATCGTTACAGCCTGCATCATCCTCACGAACTTCTTCGTTTTTGCACTTGAACTAAAGGGCGGCGATGCATTCGTTCTCAAGTGGTCGGCAATTCCAGCGGACATTATGGCTGGCCATCACTTGATTACCATTCTGACGGCCATGTTCATGCACGGCAGTTGGTCTCACATCCTTGGGAACATGGTCTTCTTGTGGGCCTTCGGGCCCGAGATCGAAGACTCTATGAACCCGTTGCGCTATTTGCTGTTTTACCTATGCGGCGGCCTAGTGGCGATGTTGGCTCAAGTGGCGGGGAGCCCGAGCTCGACAGTTCCCAGCCTCGGTGCGAGTGGCGCAATTGCGGCGGTCATGGGCGCGTTCCTGGTGACATACCCTAGCGATCAGATTCGCGTGATCTTGATCATCTTCGTGTTCGTGCGTGTTACTTTGATTCCAGCCGCGGTTCTAATTGGGCTCTGGTTTCTGATCCAGCTGTTTAACGTCGGATCTGTGGCAACGGTCCAAACCGGAGGAGTTGCTTACCTGGCGCACGTAGGTGGTGCGGTCTTTGGGGCGTTCACCGCACGTTTGTTTGAAGGTTCTCGACGCGCCCAAGGCGCGTGATCGAGCCGTCACCCGCATCAGTGGAACGGCTAACTGGATTTGTGCTCTTAGCGGATGTTGGCGGTTCCATAGGTGTCGATAACATCTCTGACGAAGTCGGCTCCGTCAAGAGCGCTTCGTCTCAGTTTTTGCTTTTGCTGAGCACACCCGTGTGTCTGCGCAGCAACGCCGGACGATTCTCTGTTTCCTTCCATTTTCACCCTCACCCGGTTAGCTCGGCCCATTCGCTTCATCGTCCCGGTGTTGCCCACCAAACATCTCTTCGGTCCTTGCTGACCATGATGAGTTCTTCGAACTCCCCGCACCTCGGGGAGGCGGATCGCCTATTCAGGGTTTCGATCAATGCTGCGCAGGATCATGTTATCGAGCAGGCATTCAGCAAATCGCGTTTATGGATACGAAAACGGGAGAGTTCGGTGAGCGGCGACTTGAGCATGGCGAGGGAATAACAGAGAAATTCTACCGCGATCTGCAGCAAGCAGGAATCAGCGTGCGAGTGGGGATACCGCACTTCGAGCTCAGGTCGTCAACACTGTTGACGGCAGGTGCGGCCGTTTGGAAGAGACGACCACCAGTTTCATGCCTTGCGCTATAGAACGGATGGTCGATCATCGCCACCTCGGAACCCCACTCTATGAAGCTAGCGAACTTCCACGATGACGAGGGACATATCGTCGGCCAAGGCGCCTCGGCTCCACGCGGCCGCACCCTCAAGGATAGCCTGTTTCATTTCGGGAAGTGCTCGTGTGGCCGACTGGCGGACCAACTCTTCAAGGCCCTCAACGCCCAGCATTTCTTCGGACCTGTTGAACACTTCGACAAGCCCATCGGTGTAGAGAACCAAACGGTCGCCGGTCACGAGCTCGATTTCCGCCACCGACTCCGACGGCGCAAATTGGGAGAGATAGCCGAGGATACCGTTTTGCGAATCGAGCAGACGCAACGTGCCTTTCGAGACGAGAATCGCTGGCGGTTGGGCCGCGGCCGCGAAAGTCATGCAGCGTCCGCACTGACTAAAGCGGACTGCGGCCATAGTGAAGTAAAAACCCTCCTGCGGGATGCGATCATGTACGAAGTCGTGGAGGCACTTCAACAAACGGCCGGGCTCAGTCTTACGTTCCAGCGCATGAAGTGTTTCAGAATAGATGCGATTGGCCATCAGGGCCGAAGCTATGCCGTGGCCCGAGACGTCGCACAGAATGAGGTTTAGAAATTCGTCGCCTTGAGGAAGGACTATACCGAAGTCGCCGCCAATCGTATGAGCAGGGCTGTAGTAGGCCTCGACGGCGAGGTCCTTCCATACCAAATTATTTGGCGCGAGTGACTGCTGGATTCGTGCTGCGGTCGAGAGGTCGGCGTCAATTTCCTTTTGACGCGTGCGGAGCTGTTCCTCGACTCGCTTCAGTTCGCTGATGTCAGTCACTGTAACCACAACGTAGTCCTGACCGTCCGGTCCTTGAATGACCCGCCCGCTGACGATTACTGGGATTTTCTTGCCGTCCTTTCGTGGAAGATGGAACTCACTCCGGTGCCGGCCGTAGCGGTGCCCCAATTCATGCTCGCGGATAATATGGGGAATATCCTCGGGAGGGAAAATTGCGTCGAGTGCTCTACCGCGCAATTCGGCGAGGTCGTACTGCCATAATTTTGTCAACGCTTCATTGGCGAAAATGATGCGAGGCTGGTCATCTAGAATCGCCACTCCCTCGTTGAGCTCTTCAAGGATGCTCTCCATCTGGCGAAGCCAATCCGGAGTCTTGATATTAACGTTAGGCATGGCTTTATTCAGTTGAATTCGTTTGTAAAGATGGTGTGTCGCGATCCAGCAACCGCGTGACGAGAGCGAACAGAACACTGACTGATATTCCGCACATTAGCACACCGGTGACGCTTTCTAGAGGGCCTAAGAGCCGCCAGTTGGACGGAAGAACTACATCCCCATAACCCACAGTGGAGTAGCTGCCCGCGGAGAAGTAAAAGGCGAGCTCCCATGACGGGAAGCAACGCGTCCGGTAGAAACTGGCCCACAGAAGAATCACGAGCCCGTGCAGAATTACGATTGCGACCATCGATTTCACTACCAGGGTGGCTGAGTAAACGGGCCCGTGCTTATGAGCGTCCCTGGTCAGAACACGCTTTAGCCACTCGATAAGCGTGGCTACGCCAGTGCACTGCAAGCAGAGCGTAAGACTCAGCAGAAGAACAGCCGCGGCAAATTGATCAAAAAGAATCATCGCAAAAACCTTCAACGAACCATTTCAGGAGCCGGACGAGCCTGAGTCTCTGCCAGAGGTTGTTTCGTTTCCCAGCGGATGATTTTCAGATCAAGAACGAAGATGCTGTAAAGGACAGGTACCAAGAGCAACGTGATGAACGTTGCCACGGCAAGCCCGCCTATCTGTGCATAACAAAGAGGCTGCCATAGGGGCCCTCCTTCAAGCGCCAAAGGGAAGAGAGCCAAGATGGTCGCTAGTACAGTGATCATTACGGGCCGGATCCGCTGGATGCCTGCGTCCGGAAGGGCCTGCTCCAGAGGCTCCCCTTTCGCATGCATTTCCTCGATGAAATCGAAGAGTACGATGACATGGCTTACGATCACTCCGATTAAGCTTGCGATGCCCAAAAAGGCCATAAATCCAAACGGCGTATGCATTACCGAGAGGGCGATCAGAGAACCAATCACTCCGTAGGGAGCAGCGGCGAATACCAAAAGCGGTTTTACGGCGTTATTGAATTGAATCAATAGCGCCAGGTAAATCCCGAGTAAAGAAATCAACAGAACCAGTTTGAGGTTGTCGAATCCTTCGATTTGTTTGGCCCGTTCGCCCCCGATGCGGAGCTGATAACCCGGCGGGAGATTTTTCTGAAATTCCTGTATTTTGGGAAGGATCTGGTTAAGCACTTCAGAGGCGAGAACTCCAGGCTGGGGATAACACAGAATGGATATGGTGCGAAAATGCTCACGGCGCCTGACGCGACCCGTTTCCAAAGAGTTTCCGACCGTTGCGATCGAGAGCAGCGGCACGCGGTTGTTGGTCTGTGACGAGTAAATATAGAGGTCTTTAATGTCCGCAAGCTGCGCACGGTCCTCCATGCGAAGGCGCGCGACAATCGGGATGTTCTTGTCGCCCTCCTTGAAGATGCCCACAGTTGAGCCGCTCATGGCCGCGGTCGACGACTGCGCCACATCGGCGTTGGTAATGGCCGCCACGTTGGCGCGGTCGGGATCGATCTGAATCCTCTGCTGAACATTTTCAGGGAACCAATCATCCCGAAGAACGGCGATGCCGTGAGCTTGCCTGACGATGTCCTGAGCCTGCCCGGCAAGCTGCCGAAGGGTGCGAATATCGTTGGCTTCGTTTCTTGCGTCAACGTCCTCCTGCCCCGAGATCAACAACTCGACAGGGTTGTCCACTGGATTGGTTTGAAGCTGGCGAACCGTAACCCACGCGCCTGGTACTTCTTTGTCGAGCGCGTCCTGGATCGGACGTGCTAACTTTGGCGAAGCCTCTTTATCCGTGATCTCAACAATCATTTGTGCGTAATTGGTCTGCGGCATTTCGGGCGAGACTGAAAACCAGAAGCGAGGTCCCCCGCCGCCGGCAAAAGTCGTCAGAGACTTGAGAAGATGCCCACGATGTTCCTGTGTAGTCACGTCAGGCGAATTTTCAATCACCTGTCGAACGACTCTTTCGGCCTGCATTGCAGCATCGTTGGTGATGCTCAAGGGTGTGTCGTTCGGAAGCCAAATATCCAAATAAAACCAGTACTGGACATCTTCGGGGAAGAATTGGGTCTTAAGCCGAGAACCGAACATCGCACCGGGAATCAGGAAAACAAACGACCCGGCGAGGACAGCCCATCGGTGTTTTATGGCTTTGCCGACAAGCCGGTTATAGAAGCCGTAGAAACCCCGCTGCCGTCTCTCCTCGATCGTCGGTTCTCGCTTTGCTGGAGCACGTAAAATGTAGTAGCCCAGGAAGGGAACAAACGTCATTGCAACAACGTAGGCGCAGAGCAGGGAAGCCGTCATCACCACCGGGAGGCTCTTCAAGAACTCGCCGGTATTGCCGGTGAGCATCAAAAATGGCAGGTAAGCGATGACATTCGTGATGGTCGCGTAGAAAATCGCGGTTGCCAGCTTTGTAGGGCCGAGCCAGCAGGCAACGCTGCGCGGAAACCCTTCCGCCAAATGGCGCTTTATGCCATCCCCGGAGACCACCGGCACGTCCACGAGAAGGCCCAGCGCGATGATCAGCGATGCGATGGAGACTTGTTGAAGATCAATTCCCAACATATACACAATGCCAAATGTCATCGCCAGTGTGATCGGTATGGCCAGCGCCATAATCAGCGCCAGGCGCCACTCCCAAAATCCGATCAGCGAAACGATGACCACGAGTATGATGGCTTCGAGAAGCGCCCGCATGAACAGGTGAATGTTCTCGTAGACTTGCAGGGGTTGATCGGAGGTGTGCGCCAGAATGAGGTCGGCGGGAAGAATTTGGCGAAGGTCGGAAAGCTTCGAATTCACGGACTGTCCGAAACGCGCGATTTGCTTTCTATCGCGCATGTAGATGGCTAAGGTGATCGCGCGGCTGCGTTGCCAGTGTCCACTTGCATCGTGCCAAGTGTAGTAATTGAGATACGTAGCAGGAGCCTCGTACCCGCGGCTGATTTGGACGAGATCCCGTAAATATACGGGGGTACCCTCGGATGTAGTCGATACGGCCACATCGCCGATGCTTTTTGCAGTATCGAATTGTCCGGAAGGAATCAGAGTGACCCTGCGTTCGCCGGTTTCGACAGTTCCTCCCGGCGCGATAATGTTCCGAGCCGAAATGACTTTGGAGAGATCCGCAGGGCGCAATCCATAGGCTGCGAGGCGGTCCTGCGAATAATCGAGATAGATGGTCTGCGACAAAACACCGCGCCGTTCGACCTTGGAAACTTCTAGAGCTCCCTGCACGGTTCGTCCGATCAAGTCAGAAAAATTGTCGAGTTCGGCATAGCTGTATTTGTCGCCGGCGACGGTGGCCAGTTTCGCCCGTGTTTCCCCCGGATCGCGAATGATCGTTGGCTCCCACGCATCGGGATGTAGCTCGGACCGTTTTAGGCGCTGCGAGATAAACCGCCGGATGAAGGCTTGAATGGAATCATCATCTCTTTCGGAAACACCATCGACGCCGATGAATCCACTCCCTTGAATGATTTCCGAGTCTCGAATGATGCCGTCGGTGCGCGCCTCCTCTTGAAACAGGTGTACGGTGTCAAGAACCGCGCGCGGCGAAATGGATTCCGGAAAGGAATCCACCACCGTGATGCGCCGCCCTTTTCCAGTCTGCGGTCTTGCATCGCGAGCTTTGCGAATCGCTGCTTCGACGGAATTGGCACGAGCCGCAATTTCGATATCGTCCGCCTTGGGGCTCGCGACCGTCAGCATGAGGGCGGCGGTGTCCCCGAAATCGCTCTGGAAAGTGATGGGGCCTGCGCCCTGAGGCAACTGAGAATTTAGAGCATCCAACTTGAGGTTGATATCGCTGAATTGCCGCTTGGTATCAGTAATGCCTTCATCGAGTTGTATGGTTACAAACGAATAGCCCGGAAGGGATATGGACTTAATTCCGTAGTCCGCATCCGTTCCCGGATGGATGGTCTTATTCTCGGCAGCAACACCCTCAATGCGACGGGTAACGTACTGTTCGACCTGTTGCGCTGTGGCTCCAGGCCACGGACATGCAGCCACACCGAGGCGCACGGGAATGTCCGGGTCCTTTCGCTGCGGCATGGAATTGTAGCCGAACCAACCCCAAATGAGGACTCCGGCCAGAAACATCCAGGAGATTTGCGGATGCTCGACGAAGAACCTCGGAACATTCCGGCGATTCGCGATGTCTTGCTCGTTCTCGTGTGCCATTTCTTTCTATTCCTCTATGGAAGAACCTGTACCGAATCGCCGTCCTTCAAACCGGCGGCCCCAACAACGACGATCTTTTCACCTGGCTTTACACCATCGACTGCCACATCGCTCTCGTGCGTTTCGCCCAGCGTGACTTCACGCAAATGCGCCACCCATTTGCCACCTTCTTCTCGGGCGACGAAAACTGCGTAGCGCCCCGGAGAGGCGGGGTCAGCAACAACAGCGCTAAGGGGTACGGAGGGAACCGGGGCTTTGTGATCGCCTGTCAAACTGAGTGAAGCAATCATCCCGGGCTTCAAATAGCTCTTGGGGTTAGGCACGGTCACTTCAATCGCGAAGACGCGATTCTTTTCGTCGGCGCTTGCGGCAATACTCGTGACCCGCCCGCTGTATTCTTTCGGATCATCCTGGAGATGAATGCTGAATTGTTGCCCCAGGCGTAGATGCCTTACGGCGTAGTCGGGGACGCCGAAGCTGATTTTGACCGCGCTGGTGTCGGCGATCGTAAAGGCTGTCGACCCTGGTTCTGCGAGGTTCCCGAGTTCAATGTTTCGGGCAAGGATATAACCCGAGAATGGCGCTCTCAAATCAGCATCCTCGAGTGCCAGTTGCGCTTGGTGCACACTAGCCTTGGCCTGATCCACACCCGCAAGGGTTGAATCAAATCTGGCCTGCGCCTGATCGAAATCGGGCTTGATCAAGCTCTGCGTAGC
>Ga0335077_10012520_pt1 | contig 10607 bp, 12 predicted proteins | sample Lox_Sample_31_FD_207151 | JGI IMG/M metagenome (GOLD analysis project Ga0335077, IMG submission 207151) | Soil microbial communities from Loxahatchee National Wildlife Refuge, Florida, United States - Lox_Sample_3.1 | ecosystem: Environmental > Terrestrial > Soil > Wetlands | place: USA...
CCGACGGTCTGGTCGTCGAGCACGTCCGCAAGGTGACCGAGGACGGCGAGGGCCCGAGCGTGGTCGACCTCGTCCGCCGCGGCCGCTGCGACCTCGTCGTCAACACGCCGCAGGGCTCGGGCGCGCGAACGGACGGCTACCTGATCCGAGAGGCGGCGCTGCTCGCCCGTGTCCCCTGCGTGACGACGATCTCGGGCGCCGTGGCCGCCGTCGAGGCGATCGCCCACGCCCAGGACGAGGTGGCGCTCAGCCTCCAGGAGCGAATCGGTGCTCACGCGCAGAGCGCTTAGGGTCACCGGCAGCGAGGCGGTCGGCCCCTACACGCTCCTGCGCGTCGAGCGCGGCGAGCTCGACCCCGGCGTCCCCGGCCAGTTCTTCATGCTCGAGGCGCCGGGCCGGTTGCTGCCTCGGCCGATGAGCCTCTGCCTGGCGGCCGCCGGCGAGCTCGGCTTCCTGATCGACCCGATCGGCCCGGGGACGAGAGCGCTCTGCTCCCTCAGCGCAGGCGAGACGCTGCGGATCCTCGGCCCGCTTGGAAACGGCTTTCGGCTCGACGTCGAGCGGCCGCTCCTCGTCGGCGGCGGGATCGGCATCGCGCCGTTCCCGTACCTCTCCGAGCAACTCGGCGGCCCGCCGGCTGTCCTCGGCTTCCGCAGCGAATGGCACGCGGAGGCCGCGGGGCTGCTTCCGAACGCCGAGGTGGTGGTCGACCCGGTGCTGGTAACACAGTGTCACTTGGACGGGTTCGACGTCCTCGCCTGCGGCCCGGAGCCGATGCTGCAGGCGGTCAGGCGCCGGACCCCGAATGCCCAGCTCGCCTGGGAGGCGCCGATGGCATGCGGCTACGGCGCCTGCTACGGCTGCGCGGTCGAGATCGACGGCGAGTTGAAACGCCTCTGCGTGGAAGGCCCGGTCCTTGCGGCTGCTTAACGCGAGCGGCTGCCTCGACGCGCTCACCGCGCCGGAGGTCGCTGCCGGGCTGGACGCCTTCGTGACGAAGACGGTCACGCCGCTCCCTCGTGGGGGCAACAAGCCGGTGCGGATCGCCGAGACCGAGGTCGGGATGCTGAACTCGATCGGCCTCGCAAACCCCGGGATCGAGGCGTTCGTTCGCGAGACGCTGCCATGCCTTGCCGGCACCGTCTGGGTCTCGGTCGGAGGCTTCTCGACCCGGGACTACGTCGAGTTGTGCGAACGCCTCGACGGCGAGGACGTCGAGGCCATCGAGCTCAACCTCTCCTGCCCGAACGTGGACGAGGTGCCGTCCGGCGTGGGGGAGGTGGTCGCCGCCGCGCGCGCCGTGACGAGCAAGCCGCTGTACGCGAAGCTCGCCCCGACGGCCGACGTCGCCGAAAACGCGAAGGCCGCGGAGGCGGCCGGCGCGGACGGGCTCAGCCTCGTCAACACGGTGAAGGGGCTGGCACTCGACGAGCGCACCCTCCGCCCGGTTCTGGCACGGGCAGCCGGCGGGCTCTCGGGCCCGGCGCTGCGCCCGCTCGCGCTCGCGGCCGTCTTCGCTGCGTACGAGGCGGCCCGCCTGCCGATCGTCGGCATGGGCGGGGTCGCGAGCGGCCGCGACGCGCTCGAGCTGCTCGCGGCCGGTGCGAGCGACGTCGCCCTCGGCACGATTCTCTTCTCCGATCCGGCCGCCCCGACTCGTATCAGGGCCGAGCTGGAAGCCGAGTTGGCGGCTCACGACTTTGCCGAGCCTGACAACGCCGTCGGTGCCGCTCACGAGCCCGAAGCCTCGACCCTCGACCCCGAGTCGAGAGTTGGGGACAAAAAACGCCTGCATACCGCCGCAAAGTTGGTGGGTTGACCCCTGCTCCGAGCTTGTTAGTATCCCCCGCCGTGAGCGCGGTCAAGACCCAGGCACAGGCGCCACTCCGCTCCCTCGACCAACGGATGGAAGCGCTCAAGCGGGCGAACGACATCCGCGTGCGGCGCGCGAAGCTGAAGAAGGACCTCAAGTCCGGCTCCGCTCGCATCGAGGAGATCCTCAGCGACCCGCCGGAGTACGTGTCGACCGCCAAGGTCTTCGACATGCTCATGGCCGTCCCCAAGTTCGGTCGCGTCAAGGCCGCCCGCTTTCTGAACCAGTGCCGCATCAGCCAGTCGAAGACGGTCGGCGGTCTCTCCGACCGCCAGCGGACGGAGCTGATTGGGCTCTTCAACCGCTAGCCGCCCAGTCTTCGTAATCACCGGGACCTCGGGCGAGGGCAAGAGCACGCTCGCGCGTGAGCTCGTGAAGCGCGTGCCGGAGCTCGAGCTGGCCGTCTCGGCGACGACACGCCCGCGGCGCCCGGGGGAGCGCGACGGCCGCGACTACTGGTTCATCTCCGAGGAGGAGTTCGACGGGCGCCTCGCCGAGGGCGAGTTCCTCGAGTGGGTCGAGCTGCCCTGGGGGCCGGGCTACCGCTCCGGCACGCTCTGGTCGGAGATCGAGCGGATCGGCAACCGGGGCAAGGCGCCGCTGCTCGAGATCGAGACCGGGGGCGCCCTCGCCGTCCGCGACCGGGTTCCGGGCGCGGTGACGATCTTCGTGACCGCGCCGAGCCGCGAGGCGCTCGAAAGCCGGCTGCGCGCCCGCGCGACCGAGAGCGAGGGCGAGATCGAGGAGCGCCTCGACGTCGCAGAGCGCCAGCTCGAGCTCGAGTCGGTGTTCGACCACCGGATCGTCAACGACGACCTCGAGCGGGCTCTCGGCGAGCTCGAGGAGATCGTTCGCGGGGCGCTGGACGGCGCAGGTAGCATTCCGGCCCGTGATTCATCCTCGCATTGACGAACTTCTCGAGAACGTCGATTCCCGCTATGCGCTGGTGATCGTCGCGGCGAAGCGTGCCCGGCAGATCAACAACTACCACCACCAGCTCGGGGAAGGCACGTTCGACCAGTTCCTGCCCCCGCTTGTCGAGTCGCGCTCGAAGAACTACTTGACCATGTCCCTGGAGGAGATCCAGGAAGGCAAGATCAAGTACACCTACCCCAAGTAAGGGGGAGGGCGGCCGCCCAGGGAGGAGCGGCCGCCGTGCGTGGAGCTACTTCACAACCTTGAAGTCCTGGTGCATCTGGGACTCGTGGATCGAGCAATAGACCCGCCACGAGCCGGGCACGAGCTTTACGGTCATCGTCTTCGAGCCGGTGGCGCCGGTGCCGGTCAGCAGCTTCTCGATGTGCGGCTTCGTCGGCTTCTCCTTCTCGAGCGTGAAGTTGTGGAAGTCCGACTTGTCGGAGACGGCGAAGGTGTACGTGCCGGCCTTCAGCTGCTTGACGAGCTTGCCGCCCTTCGTCAGCTTGATCGTGAAGCCGGGGCCGACGACGCCCTTGAGCTTCGGCGTCGACGAAGGCCGGCTGAAGGCCGTCCCGGCGAGCACGAGCGCCCCGACGAGGCCGCCGGCGATGATTGCGATCGACTTTCGGTTCATGGTCCTCCTCTGACGCTGATGTCCTACCGCGGGGACTACGGGCGCGGGTCTACCCCGGATTTACCTGCAAAGGCAGAATGTGCGTATGGCTCGGGTGCTCGTCGGGGTCACCGGGGGGATCGCCGCCTACAAGGCGTGTGAGCTGACGCGGCTGCTCGTGCGCGCCGGGCACGAGGTGACGCCGATCCTCACGCCCGAGGCGGAGCGCTTCGTCACGGCGCAGACCTTCGAGGCCCTCGCCCGGAAGGAGACGCCGCGGGAGCTCTTCCCGCACCTGGTCGAGGCCGACCTGCTGGTGATCGCGCCGCTTTCGGCGAACACGCTCGCCAAGCTCGCGCACGGCCAGGCCGACAACGTGCTCACCCAGACGGCGCTCGCGTTCGACGGGCCCATGCTCGCGGCGCCGGCCATGAGCCCGCGCATGTGGGCGAGCCCGGCCACCCGCGAGAACGCCGAGACGCTGCAGCGCCGCGGGGTGGAGCTGATCGGTCCCGAGCAGGGCGACACCGCGGAGGGCGAGATCGGCGTCGGGCGGATGAGCGAGCCGGAGGCGATCTTCGAGCGCTGCGCCTCGCTGCTCGAGAAGCGCGGGCAGCTCGAGGGCCTGCGCGTCCTCGTCACGGCGGGCGGCACGCGCGAGCCGCTGGACGCGGTCCGCTTCGTCGGCAACCGCTCGTCCGGGCGGATGGGAACCGCGCTCGCGGCCGAGGCGCGGCGGCGCGGCGCGGAGGTGACGCTCGTTGCGGCGAACCTCTCGGTGCCGGTACCCGTAGGAGTCGATGTGGTGCCCGCTCCGACCGCCGCTGACGTGGCGCGCGAGACCCTCGCCCGCACGGACGCCGACGTCGTCCTGATGGCCGCGGCCGTCGCCGACTACCGGCCGGCCGATCCCGAGACCGCGAAGCGGCCCAAGGACGGAAACGACTGGACGGTCACCCTCGAGCCGACGACGGACGTCCTGAGCAAGCTGGGCGAGCGGCGGACGAACGGCGCGGTGCTCGTCGGCTTCGCCGCAGACACCGGCGAGCACGGCCTCGAGCGGGCCCGCGAGAAGCTGGCCGCCAAGCGGGCCGACCTGATCGTCTTCAACGACGTCTCCCGCGACGACATCGGCTTCGATGCGGCCGACAACGAGGTCGTGCTCGTCTCCGCCGAGGGTGAGCGCCGCGTCGAGAAGGCCTCGAAGGAGCGGATCGCGGCGGCTATCCTCGACGCGGTGGCCGAGCGCCTGAGGGGAGCGGGCTAGTGGACGAGCGAGCGGTCGATCGCTATCGCGGCATTGTTCCGCGCGGCGCCGAGGCGATCCGCCGGATCGTCGAGAACCTCGCGCTCGTCGTGCGCGCGCCCGACGAGACGCTGCGGCTGGCGGTCCTCTGCCTGGTCGCCGAGGGTCACCTGATCATCGAGGACTTCCCCGGGGTCGGGAAGACGATGCTGGCCAAGGCGCTGGCCCGCTCGGTCGACTGCTCGTTCTCGCGGATCCAGTTCACGCCGGACCTGCTCCCGTCGGATGTGACCGGCGTCAACGTCTTCAACCAGAAGACGAACGAGTTCGAGTTCCGGCCGGGCCCGGTCTTCGCGAACTTCCTGCTCGTGGACGAGATCAACCGCGCCTCGCCGAAGACGCAGTCGGCGTTGCTCGAGTGCATGCAGGAGAACCAGGTCACGGTCGACGGCGTCAGCTACGAGCTGGCCCCGCCGTTCCTGGTGATGGCGACGCAGAACCCGATCGAGTACGAGGGCACCTACCCGCTGCCCGAGGCGCAGCTCGACCGCTTCACGCTCAGGGTCGCGATCGGCTACCCGCCGCTGCCCGAAGAGGCGCGGATGCTGACCGAGCAGACGAGCGACCCGCCGCTCGACTCGCTGCGCCCGGTCGCGACCGCCGAGAGCGTGCGCGCCCTGATCGCCGAGGCGAGCGAGATCTTCGTCGAGGAAAGCGTCAACCGCTACGTCGTCGCGCTGCTGGGGCATACGCGCTCCGATGGGCGGCTCTACCTCGGCGCCAGCCCGCGCTCGGGAATCGCGCTCCTGCGCGTGGCCAAGGCGCGAGCGCTCGCCGAGGGCCGCGACTTCGTCTCGCCCGACGACGTCAAGGCCTGCGCCGAGCCCGTCCTGGCGCACCGCCTGATCGTCGCGCCCGAGGCGCGCTCCGCCGGGCTGACGGGTGCCGAGCTCGTCCGCGAGGCGCTCGAGCACACGCCGGTTCCCGTATGACGCAGAGAGGTAGGTTCGCGTTGCTGCTCGGCTGCGCGACCTACCTCGGCGCCTGGGCGTTCGGCTCGAAGCCGCTCTATCCCGTCGCGCTCGGGCTGCTCGCCGCCGTCCTGCTCGCCTGGCTCTGGACCAGGCTCGCCGGCCGCCCCTCCGAGCTGCGGCGCCGTGTGCCGGAAATCGACCGCTTCGCGGGCGACGACGTCCAGGTGGAGCTCGAGCTCGAGCTCGAGCGGCCCCGGGTGCCGGCGACGTTCGTCCTCCGGGAGCGGATCGGCAAGCTGGGCGAGCTCGAGACGACCGTGCCCGCGGGCGGGGTCGCCTCGTGTGTCCGTGAGACCTCGTACGTCCTCGAGGGGCTGCCGCGCGGGCGCTACGTCTTCGAGGGCAGCGTGGCGGCGGTGGAGGATCCGCTCGGGCTGGCGCGGGTCGAGGACCCGGTCGAGGCTCCGGGCGCGCTGCTCGTCTATCCGCGACTCGTCGAGCTCGACGGCCTCTTCTCGGACGCGGGCGCGCTGGCGCTGAACGGTCGCCGGATGCTCCTGCGCCGCCCTTCGGGGTTCGACCTGCACAACGTGCGCGAGTACGAACAGGGCGAATCGCTGCGCAAGGTGCACTGGCGGTCGACCGCCAAGCGGGCGCAGCTGATGGTCAAGGAGCTCGAGGACGCACCGCGTGACGAGGTCGCGGTCGTTCTCGACGCCGACCCGGCGGGCGTCGTCGGCGACAGCTTCGAGACCCAGGTGCGTGCGGCCGGCTCGATCCTGATGGCGCACGGCCGCCGCGGCCGGCGCGCCGTGCTGGTCGTGAACTCGCCGCGCATGGAGCAGCAGCGGATCCATCCCGGCGACGCGGAGGGCCGGCAGGCGCTGGAGCTGCTCGCGGCGGTCGAGCCGGAGCCCGGGCCACCGCTGCATGCGCTGCTCACCGAGGACGGGCCGGCCGGCCGCGGCCTCGAGCTCGCCGTGGTGACGGCGACGCTCGCCCCGCGCCTGGTGACGCGGCTGGTCGAGCGGACGGCGGGCCGGAAGAGCATCTCGCTCGTCCTCGTCGACGCGGCCAGCTTCGGCAAGCTCGGCACGCGGAGCGTCTATCCGGGGCTGCTGGCGCTGCAGGCCGCCGGCGTGGCGGTGGCGGTCGTGCGCGCCGGGGACGATCTGGCGGCGGCACTGTCGGCGCCCGCAGTGGAGGCCGCTCGTGGCTAGGACGTTCCTGCTCGCGGCACTCGCCGGCTCGCTGATCGCGTCGAACTGGCTCCGGCTGGAGGAGGGCTCGGCGAGCGGCGCCGGCGCGCTCGTGGTCCTGCTCGCGATCTCGCCCGCGCTCGTGCGGGGCTGGCGCCGCCGGGTCCCGCTCGCCATCGTGGCCTTCCTCCTCGCAGCCGGAGGTGCCTTCCAGATCAGCCCTGGCCTCGGCTTCCCGGCGACGCTGGGCTCTCGCTTCTGGCAGGGCTTCCTCGAGTTCTACGACATCGGCCTCCCCTTCGACCCGAACGTGCATCCGTGGATGCACGGGACGATCGTGGTCGCGGTCTTCGTCTTCACCCTCGTCTGCGCGATCGCGATCGCCGGTCGCGAGCCCCAGCCGGCCGCGATCGCCCTCCTGTTCGGCGCCGGCTGGCCGGCGACCCTGCTCACGGGGGACGATCTGCTGCGCGGCGCCTTCCTGCTGGTCGGCTTGCTCGTCGTGCTCGTCGGCGCCCGGGGGGGCACCCGAGGGCTGAAGTACGCCCCCGCCGCGATCGGGCTCGTGGTGCTGGCGGCCGTCGCGCTGTCGAGCTCGCCGGCCCTCGCCAAGCACGGCTTCATCGACTGGCAGAAGTGGGACTTCTACACGCGGCCGGCCAAGCCGGTCGACGTCAGCTACGTGTGGAACTCGAGCTACACCGGGTTCAGCTTCCCGAAGAAGAAGACCGTCGTGCTCAAGATCAAGGCCTCGCCGCGGCCGCACTACTGGCGTGTCACGCCGCTCGCCGGGGTTTTCGCGGGGCACTGGCAGATCGACGTCACGAGCGAGACGCCTTCGGACGGAGCGGTTGGAGAGCGGGGACTCGTGCCGGCGGTCGCAAAGGTTCAGCGAAACTGGGTCGAGCAGCGCGTCACGGTCGAGGCGCTGCGCGACAAGCTCCTTCCGGCCGCCGACTCGCCGGTGCGGTTCGACACCGGCAACCTCGGGCTCGTGCAGTACGACCCCACCGGGATCGCCTACCTCGACAGCGGGCTACAGCGCGGGAATACGTACCGCGTCTGGAGCTTCGAGCCGCAGCCGACCCCGGCCGAGCTGGCGCGCTCGCGGCCGCTCTACCCACCGGCGATCCGCGAGCAGAAGGAATACCTCGAGGTCGAGCGGGACGTCTGGGTGCCGCCGTTCGGAACGCCCGACCGGGCGCGCACGATGCAGAGGCTCTTCGAGAGCCCGTACCCGATCGCCGCCTACCAGCCGCTGTACGAGCAGGCGCTGAGCGTTGCCGGCGGGGCGAAGAGCCCGTACGCGGCGACGGTCGCGCTCGAGTCGTGGTTCCGGACCGGGGGCGGCTTCGTCTACAACCAGCATCCGCCCCAGCCGCACGGCGTCCCGGCGCTCGTCGACTTCGTCACGCGCACCAAGAGCGGCTACTGCCAGCACTTCGCGGGCGCCATGGCGCTGATGCTGCGCTACCTCGGGATCCCGTCGCGCGTGGCCGCCGGGTTCAGCAGCGGCAGCTACGACAAGGGCTCGGGCGAGTGGACGGTGACCGACCACGACGCGCACGAGTGGGTCGAGGTCTGGTTCCGCGGCTGGGGCTGGGTGCCGTTCGACCCGACCCCGGGGCAGAGCGGCCTGGCGGGCGCCTATTCGGCCTCGTCGAAGGCCTTCGACGCCGCCGCGGCCGCGAGTGTCCTCGCCGGCAAGAACGGTCTCAAGCAATTCGCTGCCCACCGCTCGGAGCTGGGGCTCCCCGGCAACCCGCTGCGTCTCTCGGCCGACGTGCCGCGGACGGTGACGCCAAAGGTGAAGGCCGGGTCGCACGGTTTCGGGACACCGGGGATCGTGGAGCTGATCCTGCTCGTCCTGGGCGCGGTCGTGCTCGCAATCGCCGCGGCCAAGCTTGTCGTGCGGCGCTCGCGCTACCTGACGCGCGATCCGCGGCGCCTGGCGGCTGCGTGCCACCGTGAGCTGCGCGACATCCTGCTCGACCAGGGCTTCGAGGTTCCGCCGAGCGCGACGCCCAGCGAGCTCGCCGCGCTCGCGGAGTGGAAGCTCGACGTCAGCGTGCCGGCCCTCGGCGCGCAGGCGACGGTCGCGCGCTTCGGGCCTCCGCCCGCCGCGCGCCAGGCAGCCCGCGAGCTGCGGCGGTCGATGCGCGGCCTCCGCCGCGGCGTTCGCAGGGAGCTGACCGGCGCCGAGCGCGCACGCGGGCTCGTCTCCCTCCGCTCGCTCGGCCTGGCTTGACGCGTCAGCTTCACTGAGAAGGGGATCACTTGGCAATGAGCGAGACCTTCGACCTCTTCCAGCAGGGACGTTCGCATCTCAAGCGCGGCATGGCCGCCCAGGCGACCGTCGCCCTGGAGAAGGCGAAGGCCCGCGAGCCCGACAAGGCCTCGATCCGCGAGGCGCTCGGGATCGCTTACTTCCGCATCCACCGCTACGCCGAGGCCGAGTCCGAGTTCCGCAAGGTGCTGGAGCTGGCGCCGGTCGACGACTACGCGCACTACGCGCTCGGCCGCTGCCTCGAGAAGCAGGGCCGCGAGCGCGAGGCGAACGGCCACTACAAGCTGGCGAGCTCGCTCAGGCCCGGCAGCGCCGCCTACGAGTCGCGCATTCGCGACCTCGGCTAGACCGTCCTAGACTCGCCCTTGTGCTTCAGCGCAAGGTCGTGACGGTGCTCTTCTGCGACGTCGTCGGCTCGACCGCGCTTGCCCGAGAGGCCGTGGCCATCTCCGAGCGAACAGACGCCCTGCTCTGGCAAGGCGATGCGGGCGTCGACCTGGCCGAGGTGCTCGTCGCCGCAGGTCAGGCCGACGAGGCGAGAACGGCTCTCGAGGTGGCGCTCGACTGCTACGAGCGGAAGAAGAGCCTCGTGATGGCCGAGCGGGTCCGCGGGCAGCTCGGCTAGAGCCGCTCGCCGGCGACGCGGTGGATCTCTTCCACCGACGAGATGCCCTGGACGCAGAGGCGGACGCCATCCTGGTGCAGCGTGGTCATCCCGCCGCGGATCGCTGCCTGGTGGATCTCGTCCGTCGTCGCGCCGAGCATCAGGCGCACCTCGCGCGTGACCGGCATCACCTCGTAGAGCGCGACCCGGCCGCGGTAGCCGGTGCCGCCGCAGCGCCCGCAGCCCTTGGAGCGGTGCAGGAAGACCTTGCCCTTGTGCTCGAGGAGCCCGAGCTGCATCAGCTCCTCGTCGCTCGGCCAGTACGACTCGCGGCACTCGGTGCAGAGCCGCCGCGCCAGCCGCTGCGCGACGACGCAGTTGACCGAGCTCGCGAGCAGCCCGGTCTCGACGCCCATGTCCTTCAGGCGCGCGATCGAGCTGGCCGCGTTGTGCGCGTGCACGGTCGTCAGGACGAGGTGGCCGGTCATGCCGGCCTGCATCGCGATCCGCGCGGTCTCCTCGTCGCGGATCTCGCCGACCAGGAGCACGTCGGGGTCGCTGCGAAGGATCGTCCGCAGCCCGCGCGCGAAGGTGAGGCCGCCTTTGGGGAAGACCTCGATCTGGTTCACGCCGGGGATCTGGTACTCGACCGGGTCCTCGATCGTCATCAGCACGCGGCCCGGATCGTTGAGCATGTGCAGCGCGGTGTAGAGCGTCGTCGTCTTGCCGCTGCCGGTCGGCCCGCAGACGATGACCGCGCCGTAGGGCTGGCGGATCGCGCGCTCGAACAGCGCGCGCATCGGCGGAGTCATCCCGAGCACCTCGAGGTCGGGCTTGCTGACCGCGCGGTGCATGATCCGGAGCACGACCTGCTCGCCGTGCGTCGTCGGCAT
>Ga0335077_10012521_pt1 | contig 10606 bp, 8 predicted proteins | sample Lox_Sample_31_FD_207151 | JGI IMG/M metagenome (GOLD analysis project Ga0335077, IMG submission 207151) | Soil microbial communities from Loxahatchee National Wildlife Refuge, Florida, United States - Lox_Sample_3.1 | ecosystem: Environmental > Terrestrial > Soil > Wetlands | place: USA: Florida...
ATGCCGCGGAAAGAAATCAGAAAAACTGACTTCGGGAGGATTCAAGATGGTCTGGACGCAAGTCTACGATCCGCTCGGCAACCCCTGGCTTTCGACCCTGTGCGCGGCAATTCCCATCATCGTACTGCTCGGCAGCCTCGCATTTCTCAGAATCGCCGCACATTGGGCGGCGATTCTTGGCCTGGTGAGCGCGCTGTTCATCGCCATCGTCGTCTACGGCATGCCCACCGCGACGGCGGGCGGTGCTGCCTTCAACGGTGCGCTGTTCGGCCTGCTTCCGATCGGGTGGATCGTGCTGAACATCATCTTCCTCTACCAGCTCACGAAGCAGAAGGGTTACTTCCAGATCCTGCAGGACAACATCGCCAACGTCACCGAAGACCGACGACTGCAGCTGCTGTTGATCGCGTTCGCCTTCGGTGCGTTTTTCGAGGGCGCTGCGGGATTCGGCACACCGGTCGCAGTGACGGGCGCCATCCTGATCGGCCTGGGGTTCTCGCCGTTGGCCGCTTCGGGTCTGTCCTTGATCGCCAACACTGCGCCCGTGGCCTATGGTGCCCTCGGTACGCCGGTGATTACGCTCGCGGCCGTGACCGGGTTGGATGTGAACGCGCTGTCCGCCATGGTGGGGCGCCAGCTCCCATTCTTCTCGGTGCTGGTCCCGTTCTGGCTGATCTGGGCCTTCGCGGGCTGGCGCGGCATGGTCGGCGTGTGGCCGGCCATCCTCGTTACGGGCGTTACCTTTGCGATCCCGCAATACCTCATCTCCAACCTGCATGGCCCGATGCTGGTGGACGTAGGCTCGGCGCTGATCTCCATGGCTTGCCTCGTAACCTTCCTCAGGCTCTGGAAGCCGAAAGAGATCTGGACTTCCACCGCACTCAAGGGTCACGAGAGAGATAGCGGCATTGCGGACGTGGCACCGACAAAGTTCGAGCAGCATCCTACCAGCCTCGTGATCCGCGCTTGGATCCCGTGGTTGATCCTGAGCGTGTTCGTTCTGGCGTGGGGCTTCAAGACCACGAAGGGTTTCCTCGACGGTCAGATCGTGGAAGCCGCCGTGGTGAATGGAGCGAAGGTGGAAACCAAGACCCCCTATCCCTGGCTCGGTGCCACCAAGCTCGATTTCAAGATGCCAGCGTTGCACGAGGTCGTGGAGAAGGTGCCGCCGGTCGCGCTCAAGCCCACAAAGGAGAGAGCCATCTACAGCGTAAACTGGCTGTCCGCCACCGGATCCGGGATTTTCCTGGCGGCCATCGTGGCCGGCCTATTCATGGGATATTCGATCGGAGGGCTGTTCCGGCAATACTGGGAGACGATCAAGCTGGTGAAATTCTCGCTGCTGACCATCGCAGCGATGTTGGCTCTGGGATTCGTGACCCGCTACTCGGGCACGGACGCAACCATGGGCCTCGCCTTCGCCCACACAGGCGTCCTCTACCCCTTCTTCGGCACACTGCTCGGCTGGCTGGGGGTCGCGCTGACCGGTTCCGACACCTCGTCCAACGTTCTGTTCGGCGGCCTGCAGAGGATAACGTCAGAGCAGCTCGGCTTGAGTCCTATCCTCATGACGTCGGCCAACAGCTCGGGCGGTGTGATGGGGAAAATGATCGACGCTCAGAGCATCGTGGTGGCCAGCACGGCGACCCGCTGGTATGGTCACGAGGGCGACATATTGCGCTACGTGTTCTTTCACAGCATCGCACTGGCGGCGTTGGTGGGCCTGCTGGTGAGTGCACAGGCCTATCTGCCGCCGTTCACCGACCTGGTGGTCCATCCACCGGGAGCGCAGTAGCCGGCGCGCCGATAGCGAAAAGCCCACCGGTCGGTGGGCTTTTTCGGTCTGCTTGAGGCAGCGCGCGCGTCAGTGGGCGCTTTCGGCCGCAACCGCTTTCATCGACAGGCGCAGCCGCCCCTTCTCATCCGCCTCCAGCACCTTCACCCGTACCGACTGTCCTTCCTTCAGGTGGTCGGATACGTTCTTGACGCGCTCCTCGGCGATCTGAGAGATGTGCAGCAGGCCGTCCTTGCCCGGTAGGACGCTGACTATGGCGCCGAAGTCCAGCAGCTTGAGCACGGTGCCTTCGTACACGCGTCCGACTTCAACCTCGGCCGTGATTTCTTCGATGCGCTTCTTGGCCGCCAGCCCGCCTTCCGAACTCACGCAAGCGATGGTGACAGTGCCGTCTTCCGCAATGTCGATGGTGGTCCCGGTTTCTTCGGTGATGGCGCGGATCACGGCGCCGCCTTTGCCGATGACGTCGCGTATCTTCTCCGGCTTGATCTTGATCACGATCATGCGCGGCGCATACGCCGATATCTCCGGCCGCGGGCTTTCCAGCGCCTGCTTCATCAACGACAAGATGTGGATGCGGCCTTCCCGCGCTTGGTTCAGCGCGACCTGCATGATCTCCCTGGTGATGCCCTGAATCTTGATGTCCATCTGCAGGGCGCTGACGCCGCGGTCGGTGCCCGCCACCTTGAAGTCCATGTCGCCCAGGTGGTCCTCGTCGCCCAGGATGTCGGACAGCACGGCGAAGCGGTTGCCTTCTTTGATGAGGCCCATGGCAATGCCTGCCACGTGCGCCTTCATCGGTACCCCCGCATCCATCAACGCCAGACAGCCGCCGCACACGGTGGCCATCGAACTGGAACCATTGGATTCCGTGACCTCGGACACCACCCGCATCGAATAGCCGAACTCCTCCGCCGTAGGCAGAACCGCCACCAGCGCGCGCTTGGCCAGCCGCCCATGCCCGATCTCGCGCCGCTTGGGACTGCCGACGCGCCCGGTCTCACCGGTGGCATAGGGCGGCATGTTGTAGTGAAGCATGAAGCGCTCGGTGTACTCTCCCTGAAGCGCATCGATAATCTGCTCGTCGCGCGCGGTGCCGAGCGTAGCTACCGCGAGCGCCTGCGTTTCGCCGCGGGTAAACAGCGCAGAGCCGTGTGCCCGCGGCAGCACGCCGGTGCGAATCGAGATCGGGCGTACGGTGCGGGTGTCGCGCCCATCGATGCGTGGTTCTCCGCTGAGGATCTGGCCGCGCACGATCTTGGCCTCCAGATCGCTGAAGATGGTACGCACCAGGTTCTCGTCTGCCGGCTCGGCCGCCTGTTCGACCAACTGGTTGAGCACCTGACCCACCAGCGCCGCGATCTGTTCCGCGCGCAACTGCTTCTGGCGCGTGCGATAGGCTTCCTGCAAACCGGCCTCCGCGATCGCGGCGACCTTCTCGACCAGCGCCTGGTCCTTCACCGGTGGCGACCAGTCCCACAGGGGCTTCCCAGCCTCGTCGGACAATTCGTTGATCATGTTGATCACGGGCTGCATGTGTTCATGCCCGAACACCACCGCTCCCAGCACGATGTCCTCCGACAGCTCCGCGGCCTCGGATTCGACCATCAGCACGGCCTGACGGGTCCCCGCGACCACCAGGTTGAGCTGTGAGGTCTTCAGCTCCGTGGCCGTGGGGTTAAGGATGTACTCACCGTTGGCGTGGGCGACGCGAGCAGCCCCGATCGGGCCGTTGAAGGGAATGCCGGAAAGCGCCAGCGCCGCCGAGGCCCCGATCATCGCCGGGACGTCGGAGTCGATCTCGTTGTTGGACGATACCACCGTCGCGATCACCTGCACTTCGTTGTAAAAGCCATCGGGGAACAGCGGGCGGATGGGGCGATCGATCAGCCGCGAGGTCAGCGTTTCCTTCTCGGACGGCCTACCCTCGCGCTTGAAGAACCCACCCGGGATCTTGCCCGCGGCGTAGGTGCGCTCCTGGTAGTCGACGGTAAGGGGGAAAAAGTCCTGGCCTGGCTTGGCTTCTTTGTTGCCGACCACGGTGACCAGGACGCAGGTGTCGTCCAGGGTGACCATAACCGCACCATGTGCCTGGCGTGCGATTTCACCCGTCTCGAGGGTGAGCGTGTGGCGGCCGAAGGGGATGGATTTTCTAACGGGGGTGATGGGGTTTACGTCCATATCATCAGGACCGGAGGGAGCGACCTCGAAGTGGTGGATGTAGGGGGGCCGGGGCTGGCGACCTGATGCGACGCGTGCGGGCGCGCGCCGGTTACGCCCGGTCCGGGACTACTTGCGCAGCCCCAGCCGGTCCAGAAGGCCACGGTACTTATCTGTATTGGCGCGCTTCAGATAGTCGAGCAGTTTGCGCCGCCGGGATACCAGACGCAGCAATCCACGCCGGGAGTGAAAGTCTTTCACGTGCGTCTTGAAATGCTCCGTCAGCTCGTTGATGCGAGCGGTCAACAGCGCGATCTGCACTTCAGGCGAACCCGTGTCGCCCATCGCCCGCTGATAGTCGCCGACGATCCGGGCTTTCTGATCGGTGGTCATGGCCATATGCTATGTCTCCGGAAAAACGCGCCATTTTAACGTTGTACCGCCCCTGTGCTCAAGTCGCTTCGGCGCGGGGCGGCCCTTTGCGCGGGCCTCGTGCACATCCGTCTTGGGCAAAGCAGGCCGTCCTCGCCGTGCATCCCCAGACCTAGGAACAGGCCGTTTTCGCCATACAAGCGGAGCGCGCCCACGGGCTGCGGCTCTGGGATCGCAACCGAGCGGCCCTGCAGCAGCGCGTCGGCTCTGACTTGATCCAATACCACTGCGGGCAGGTCGGACAATAAGATATCCGGCGGGAGCAAGCACTTCTCGCGGTCCGCCTCGGATAGCGCGGCCAGCGCGTCCAACTCGAGCGCGTCGTCGATCTCGAGCTCTCCGATCTGCGTACGCCGGAGCGCCTTGACGTGGGCCCCGCACCCCAGATGCTGGCCAATATCGTGCGCGAGTGCGCGGATGTAGGTTCCTTTGCTGCAATGAACCCTGACGAGGATGTCCTCGCCAGAAGCCGACAGCAGCTCCAAACCGTAAACCGTGACGCGCCGCGCCTGGCGTTCGACGGCTTCCCCGGCTCGTGCGTAGCTGTAAAGCGCCCGGCCATGGTGCTTGACCGCGCTGAACATTGGAGGCATTTGCTCGATTTCGCCGGTAAAGGCGCCCAGCGTCTCTGGCACCCGCTCCATGCAGCCTTCTAGGCTTCCCCGGAAGACCGCCTCCCCTTCGGCGTCGCCCGTGCTGGTCGCCGTGCCAAGGCGGATGAGCGCTTGGTAGGTCTTGTCGGTTTCCAGCAGTCCGCCGGCGAACTTTGTAGCCGGCCCCAGACAAATAGGAAGTAGGCCGGTCGCGAGCGGATCCAAAGTCCCGGTGTGCCCAGCCTTCACTCCGCGGAACAGCCTGCGGACCGCCTGAAGCGCGGCGTTGGACGAGATACCGGGCGGCTTGTCGAGCAGAATGAAGACCTCGACGCGGCGCACGTGCCCGTCAGCTTCCATCGGCATCTCGCTCTAGATCGCGCGCCACGTCGCTGGCGACAGCTTCGTCGATCAGATGCGAAAGGCGTGCGCCACGCTCCACGGAACCGTCGTAAACGAACTGAAGCTGAGGAACGCTTCTGATTGTCAGCGTCCGGCTCAGTTGACTGCGCAGGAAACCGGCGGCATGTTGCAGCGCCTCTACACTTTGTTCGGTCGACGAGGCCTCACCCAGGGAACTGACAAAGACCTTCGCATGCGAGAGGTCCCGATTGACCTCCACTGCCGTAATGGTCACCACGCCCACCCTGGGATCCTTGAGCTCCTGACGGATCAGGCCGGAGAGGTCGCGCTGGATCTGGTCAGCAATGCGAGCGGCGCGGGAAAAGTCTCGGGGCATGGCGGATGACGGCAAGGCAAACGCGGAGGGCGCGCGACCGGCGCCTACAGCGTGCGTGCCACCTCTACCACTTCATAGGCTTCCAGCTGGTCCCCTACCTTGATGTCACTAAAGCTCTTGATCGAAAGACCGCATTCGAACCCAGCCTTCACTTCGCGCACGTCGTCCTTAAAGCGCTTAAGCGAATCGAGCTCGCCAGCATGTATGACGATGTTATCGCGCAGGACCCGAACCATGGACCCGCGCTTGACCAAGCCCTCCAGCACGTAACATCCGGCGACCGTGCCGACCTTGGAGATGTGAAACACCTGGCGTACTTCCACCAGACCTGTCACCGATTCCTTCTTCTCCGGCGCCAGCATGCCGGACAGCGCTGCCTTCACCTCGTCTACGGCATCGTAGATGATGTTGTAGTAACGCACGTCCACGCCATGCGCTCCAATCAGCTTCTTGGCGGTCGCATCCGCCCGGGTATTGAAGCCGATGACCACGGCGTTAGAGGCGAGCGCGAGGTTGATGTCGGATTCGGTGATGGCGCCCACGCCGGCGTGCACGAGGTTGACCCTGACCTCGTCGGTTGACAGCTTCTGCAACGCGTGCGACAGCGCTTCCTGGGAGCCCTGCACATCGGCCTTGATGATCAGAGACAGCGTCTTGCTGCCGCCCGGCGCCATCTGGTCGAACATGCCCTCGAGCTTAGCCGCCTGCTGTTTGGCAAGCTTCACGTCGCGGAACTTGCCCTGACGGAACAGCGCGATCTCGCGAGCCCGGCGCTCGTCCCCCAACACCATGACTTCCTCGCCTGCCTGAGGCACATCGGACAGTCCCTGGATCTCGACCGGGATGGAGGGGCCGGCCTCAGGCACGCTGTGCGCGTTTTCGTCCAGCATGGCGCGGACCCGTCCGAACACAGCGCCCGCCAGAACGATGTCGCCGCGCCTGAGGGTGCCTGACTGGACCAGCAGCGTGGCCACCGGGCCGCGGCCTTTGTCCAATCTGGACTCGATCACGATGCCCTTGGCTGGCGTCGTTTTGGGCGCCTTCAACTCCAGCACCTCGGCCTGCAGCAGCACCGATTCCAGCAACGAGTCAATCCCCTTCCCGGTCTTGGCCGAGACGTCCACAAACATGGTGTCACCGCCCCACTCCTCGGGCACGACCTGTTGCGCGGCCAGCTCCTGCCGCATGCGCTCCGGGTTGGCTTCGGGCTTGTCGACCTTGTTTACGGCGACAACGATGGGGACCTTGGCCGCTCTCGCGTGGTGGATGGCCTCAATGGTCTGAGGCATGACGCCATCATCGGCCGCGACCACCAGGATCACGAGGTCCGTAACCCTGGCCCCGCGGGCTCGCATGGCGGTGAACGCTTCGTGACCGGGCGTGTCCAGGAACGTAATCATTCCCCGCGGCGTCTCGACGTGATAAGCGCCGATGTGCTGCGTGATACCCCCCGCTTCTCCGCTCGCAACCCGCGTCCTGCGGATGTAATCCAGCAGCGAGGTCTTGCCGTGGTCGACGTGACCCATCACGGTGACCACGGGGGCACGCGCCTCGGCAACGGCTGCATCCTCGTGCCGTGAGTCGGCGAGCAGCGCCTCCGGATCGTCCAGCTTGGCGCGTTTGGCGACGTGTCCCATCTCTTCGACCGCGATCATCGCCGTGTCCTGATCCAGCACTTGGTTGATGGTGACCATGGTGCCGAGTTTCATCAGCGTCTTGATCACCTCGGCTGCCTTTACCGACATCTTCTGCGCCAGGTTGGCGACCGTGATGGTCTCGGGAATGAGGACCTCGTGCACGATGGGTTCGGTCGGCAGCGAAAACCCGTGCGCGGACGCGGTCTCGGCCGTCTCGGTCTTGGTTCTGGCATGCCGTTCTTTGCGCGCGTGCCAGCCGGCTCCACCGACATCGCCCCCGCGCGTCTTGATGGTGCGTTTCTTCGCGCTCTCGTCGCGCCAGACGACCTGTTTGACCTGCTTCTTCGGTGTCTTCTTGTCGGGCGTCTCGCCCGGCTTGGAAACGGGCTTGTGTAGTGTTCCGCTCGCGGCCGGCTTCGCTTCGGCCGTAACCGCGGTCTCCGGCGCCACAGGTGCCCTCGAAGGGATCGCTGGCGCCTGTTCCGACTTCACCTCGCCGGGTGCAGGCGCGCTTGCTTCGACCACCGGCTCTTGCGCGGCTTTGCGCTTTTTCTGACGCTCCTGCTTGGCAACCGCGTCCGCCGCTTGCCGCGCGCTGAGCTCGGCCTGCTTTCGCGCTTCTTCGTCGCGGATCGCGGCCTGCTCCGCGTCGATCGCGGGAGGCGCAGCAGTTGCGGGGACCTCGGGGACGGCCGGCGTGGCATCGCGTTTCACCAGCACCCGTTTCTTGCGCACCTCGACCTGGATCGTCCTCGCCTTGCCGGTGCTGTCGGCCTTTTTGATCTCGGTCGTCTGGCGGCGAGTCAAGGTGATCTTGTTCTTGGTCTCCTTGGTACCGTGTACGGCTCGCAGGTATTCGAGTAGCTGCGTTTTGTCCTGCTCCGTGAGCAGCGTGTCGTCCACCAGGTGCTTACTGACGCCGGCAGCCTGCAACTGCTCCAGCAGCAGCGATGACGGTACGCCGAGCTCCTTAGCGAACTGCGCGACGTTTGTCTGTGCCATCTATCTGCCTCTCATCCCTACCCGACTCAGTGGGCATCAAGCAAACCAGGGCGCACGGGCCGCCATGATCAACGCCTTCGCGCGCTCCGCATCCATGCTGATGAGCTCCACCAGGTCGTCAACGGCGAGCTCAGCCAGCTCTTCCTGTGTGTGGATACCCTTTGCCGCCAGCATGCGCGCGGTCTGGCCGTCCATTCCCTCCAGAGCCTGCAGGTCCGAGGCAACCTCCTCGACCTTCTCCTCGCTGGCGATGGCCTGCATCAGCAGTGCATTGCGAGCACGGCTACGCAATTCGTTCACGGTATCCTCGTCGAACTGTTCGATCTCCAGCATCTCGTTTATGGGAATGTAGGCGACCTCCTCAAGAGTGTTGAACCCGTCCTGCACAAGGATGTCGGCCACCTCTTCGTCCACGTCCAGCTTCTCCATGAATAGCTTCTTGATGGATGCGGACTCCTCCTCATTCTTCTTCTGAGACTCCTCTTCCGTCATGATATTCAGTTCCCAGCCGGTCATTTCGCTCGCCAGCCTCACGTTCTGCCCGCTGCGACCAATCGCCTGCGCCAGGTTGTCTTCGTCCACGACGATGTCCATGCTATGCCGGTCTTCGTCCACCACGATGCTGCTGACTTCGGCCGGCGCCAGCGCGTTGATCACGAACTGAGCCGGGTCGGGCGACCACAGGATGATATCTACCCGTTCTCCGGCGAGCTCGGAGGTCACCGCCTGGACGCGCGAACCACGCATACCCACGCAGGTGCCGATCGGATCGATGCGCGGATCATTGGACTTGACAGCGATCTTGGCCCTGGAGCCCGGGTCGCGCGCGGCGGCCTTTACCTCGAGCAACCCTTCTTCGATCTCCGGAACCTCCAGCTCGAAGAGTTTAATGAGGAATTCGGGGACGATGCGAGACAGCACCAGCTGCGGTCCACGGCTGCTGCGATCGATCTTCAGAAGGAACGCCCGCACGCGGTCGCCTACGCGCAGGTTCTCCTTCGGGATCATCTGATCGCGAGGCAAAATGGCCTCGATGCGGCCTGATTCGACGATGGCGTTGCCGCGCTCGATGCGCTTGATCGTGCCGGTCACCAGATGCTCTTTGCGCGCCAGGAAATCGTTCAGAATCTGTTCGCGCTCGGCGTCCCGGATCTTCTGCAGAATCACCTGCTTCGCGGTTTGCGCCCCAATCCGACCAAACTCGACGGGTTCGAGCGGCTCCTCGACGTACTCGTCGAGCTCGATCTCGGGCACCAGCGCCCGCGCCTGCTCGAGGGTCATCTCGCGATCGGGCGCCTCGAGCGTCTCGTCGGGAACCACGTGCCACCGGCGGAACGAACGATAGTCGCCCGTGTTGCGGTCGATCTCGACGCGAACCTCCACATCCTCGCGGAAGCGTTTCTTGGTCGCGGACGCCAAGGCCTGCTCCAGAGCGCCGAAGACAACGTCCTTATCGACGTTCTTTTCTCGGGCCAAGGCATCGACCAAAAGCAGTATCTCTCGGCTCATACTCGGTCTCCGCTAAAGAGTTGGCACCAACCTGGCCTTTTCAACTTGGGCAAGGTCCAGGGACAGAAGAGAGCCATCCACTTCCAGCCTCAGGTGCGCGTCGCTCACGCCTCTCAAAACGCCGACGAAATTCTTGCGTCCCTGGATGGGGACTCGCATCCGCACTTGCGCACGCTGGCCCTCGAACTGGCGAAAGTCCTTGGGTTGACGCAGTCGGCGGTCCAGGCCAGGGGAAGAGACCTCCAGGCGGCCGAAATCGACCGCCTCCACGGCGAACAGCCGAGTCAAATGGCTGCTCACCGCCGCGCAGTCATCCACGCTGACCCCGCCTGGCCGATCGATGAACACGCGAATCAATCCGCCGTTGCGAGGCAACTCGAGGTCCACCAGCTCGAAGCCAAGCCCGCTGACCGTCGTCTCAAGTAGCGCACCCAATCCCTTGTGGTCCATCACAAACAAAAAATGGGCTGACCGCCCATTAAAGTTCTAATTTTGAAAGTTTAACAGATGCCGGCAGCGATTCCAAGGTGGGGTGTCGCCGCAAGGCAATACGCGCCAGGGGGATAGGTTTTGGGATGCCGGAGAGCAGTTCGTAAGGTGTTCTGAAATGGTTGGTCGTGCGGCGCCGGTCGGGCTTCGCGCCCTCAACTTGGCGCAAAAGCGCCAAGTTAGCCTGCGCCTCAGCCGGCTTCGCGCGCCGCCGCGCGCACGCAGGCTGCACGCTATTGCCCGCGTGAAA
>Ga0335077_10012523_pt1 | contig 10604 bp, 7 predicted proteins | sample Lox_Sample_31_FD_207151 | JGI IMG/M metagenome (GOLD analysis project Ga0335077, IMG submission 207151) | Soil microbial communities from Loxahatchee National Wildlife Refuge, Florida, United States - Lox_Sample_3.1 | ecosystem: Environmental > Terrestrial > Soil > Wetlands | place: USA: Florida...
AATCGTTAGATACGCCGTAGGTCACCAGCAAAGAGGGGAACCCCGGATCATGCCAGATTGCATTCGCTGGAGCAGGAAGTGCAACCAGCGCCTGCATCATCTGCCGAAGCCCCAAGACAATCGCAAGTCCGAGGAATGGCCGCAGTAAACCGCCGAAAACCCACTTCGAAAGAAGAAATATTCCCAACAGATCAATGAACGCCGAACTCACAATCAGCAAAGCATTCGCGATCCTCAAGTGAATCTGGAGATAGGAATTGATCGCCGACGTAGCGGCGAGCAGGCCGTCGTCGATTCTCGAGCCAGGCAGCGCACGAGCGCCGATCCACGACTGAGTCCAAAACCAGAATACGAGGGCCGCAGCGGCGACGGCTGCCCGAATGGCAAGAGCTCGCTGCTTGTGAATTGGGAACTTGGGTGGGCTCACGCCTCGACTCCAGCCGCAATCTCTTTCAAGCGCCGTAATTGTGCAGCATCGTTTTCGTTGAATGCTCCCTGAAACTGCGCAACGACCAGAGCCCAAAATCCGTGCCGCCATGGTTGAAGCGATGTCGCTTCAGATTGTTCTCCCCCGGACTCAGCTACCTGTGACTCACTCACGGTTTTAGGCTCTTCGGCGTCATCGCGAAGAAGGCACCTGCCGTATTGCCCTCGAATTCAGACATATTGTCACGAACCCGCTCTGCGCACCAGTTACAAGACAGGGAACATCCGTTAGGTTCAGCTTCTGCAGCACGCTACAGAAACCGGGCTGGTTAGAAGTTTCATTACCCGGCTGTATTGTTCCGTCTCGGTGATCCCGCGCGGCCTTGCGTGTCTTCACAGCTCTGATCATTCCCTGCTTCCATTCAAGACGAGTGTCCCCGAAACGGGAAGTACTATGGCATACAACTTCTCTCACCACAGGTTTTAACACGTTGCCCTCATAGCCAGAGTTGCGGCGGCGATCTATGATCCCTTCAAACAGCAAGAAAACCTCCTCCAGAAAGTTTCTTCCCGGTCGCATTTGCGATTCGGCGAAGCGTTTTCTTCTCCCCTGGTTCGTACGCGCGGCGGCTTGAGGAGATTTCCTCCAGCTTCTCCCCCAAAACATTTCATTCCGAGGTTCTCAAAATGAAGCGGGGAAGAGGTCTGTGGTCAATACAAGCACTCATTGCATTCTTTGTTCTAACGCTGCTGACGGCATGTGGAGGAGGAGCGCAGTTGGGATCCAAGCCTGCCACTGCCAACCTGGTATCAGTAACGATCACGCCTGGCAAGGCGTCGCTTGCGAAGGGGAAGAGCCAGCAGTTCAGCGCGCAAGGCGCATACTCTGACGGCACGACGAAAGACGTGACCGCATCGGCCGCCTGGTCTTCGTCGAGCGCCGCAGTGGCGACGGTCGGCAATGCCACAGGCACGAAGGGAATGGTCCAGGCGGTTGCGGTCGGAAGCAGCACCATCTCAGCTGTCGTCCCCAGCACCGAGACTGGAGGCACCGTGACCGGTGCAACCTCCCTTACGGTGTCAGCGGCAACCCTGGACTCCCTCTCCCTGGCTCCGGGAACGGCGTCGATCGCTCTGGGCTTGAAGCAGCAGTTCACCGCCAGCGGCACTTACAGTGATGGGACCACCCAGGACCTCACGTCGAGCGTGACCTGGACCTCGTCCGATCAGACCGTCGCTACCGTTAACGCCGGCAAAGTCACCACACTGAAGCAGGGCTCGGCGGTGATCAAAGCGGCGTCCGGTTCGACCAGCAGCGCGGCGACTCTCACTGTCGCACCCGCTGCCCTGCTTTCAATCCTGGTGTCCCCAGCGGCCGTTTCCGTGCCTGCAGGCAAGACGCAGCAGTTCACCGCGCAGGGCACATACACCGACGGGTCCAACAAGGACCTGACCAGCTTGGCGACGTGGAGCACCTCCGCCGGCGCCACCATCAACCCATCGGGCATGGCTACGGCCCAATCCACCGGTGATCCTGTCATCACGGCTTCGTTCAGCGGAATGTCCTCTACCGCGAGCATGACGGTTCTGTCGGCCGCGCTGGTATCCATCACCGTATCCCCGGCGAGTGCGACAGTCCAGAAGGGAAAAACACAGCAGTTCACCGCGCGGGGCACGTACACCGATGGGTCAACCCAGGACCTGACGAGTTCCGCCACCTGGACGGTCAGCACTGCAGCTACGATTTCGAGGGGCCTGGCCACCGGAGCAGCCGTCGGCAACGCAACCGTAACCGCAGGGTCGGGCACGATCACCGGCACTGCGACACTGACGGTTTCCGCCGCGGGCCTGGTTTCCATCACGATCTCGCCCGCCAGTGCCTCCGTTCCAAAAGGAACTACACAACAGTTCACGGCGCAGGGCACCTACACTGATGGATCCACCGCGGACTTAACAAATGGCGTGACGTGGACCGCTGGTTCAGGCGCGACGGTCACGGCAAGCGGCCTGGCTACCGCCGCTACAGTTGGAACCAGCGTCATCACCGCAAAATCGGGCTTAATTACGGGAACTGCTTCCCTTACTATCTCGTCCGCGGCGCTGGTCTCGATCACCGTGACGCCGCCCAGCGCATCTATCGTTCGCGGCAAAACGCAACAATTCGCTGCTCAAGGCACCTACACGGACGGCAGCACGCAGAACCTCACTCCCTCCGTTGCCTGGACCGCTTCGCCCGGCGCCAGCATCGTCAACGGGCTTGCCACCGCCACCGCGACGGGCGCAGTCACCATCACCGCCACTTCAGGCACGCTGAGCGCAAAGGCAACACTGACCATCACGCTGCCGGCGGTTACCTCGGTCGTCATATCGCCGGCCAGTGTTTCCCTCGGGCTGGGGGGATCGCAGCCCTACAGCGCAATCGCTACTTATGCCGACCTCATTCAGGAAGATGTCACCGCGACCGCAACGTGGCATTCGGGAAATACCGCAGTCGTCAGTATCAGCAGCGCCGGAGTGGCGCAAGTTCTGGCCACCAGTTCCACGGCGATTGCCATTACCGCAACCTTCGGTGGAGTGGCCTCGAACACCGCATTTCTGAGCGCGCTGGCAAGTTTGCCTCGTGTATGCCCGTCACCCACCATCGACATGAAATTGCTGGTGATCACCAACGGGCAAACGGAGGCCGACTTCCCCGCCGTCGCGCAGATCCTCGATTATGTGGGAACACCCTACACGGTCTTTGACATGGCGACCCAGACCCAGGGGATCACGGCGAGTCTGCTCTCCGACGGCGAATGCCACGGCTATTACCAGGGTGTAATCCTTGCGAACGGCGGGTATATCTATTCGCTGCCGGGCATCACAACCCTTAACTCGTATGAAGTTACTTTCCACGCCCGGCAGGTGAACTGGTTTACGTTCCCCTCCGCCGACTTCGGCTTGACCTACACCGGCCAGAGCATCAGTCCAGCGGCCACCTACGCCGCAAACTTCACAACCGCCGGTGCGTCGGTCTTCTCCTACGCCAATACAACCACGCCGCTTACCATCTCCAACGCAACCGTGTATCTTGCGACGCAGGGCACGGGCGCGGTCACGCCGCTTCTGACAGACAGCGCCGGCAACGTAGTTTCCGCAGTCTACGCTCTCAGTGACGGCCGCGAGTACCTGACACAAACCTTCGACAGCAACCAGTACCTTACGCACGACCTGGTGCTGGCATACGGCCTACTCAACTGGGTCACCAGGGGAGTGTTCCTCGGTGAATACCATGTCTACGCGACGCCTCAGATAGACGATGTCTTCATCGACGACACCAACTGGGAAGCCGACACGCCGTGCATCGATCCCGCCAGCCCGACCGGTGACCGGACCGACCCCGACGCATCGACGCTTGACACCTTCCGCATCGCTGCCACCGACGTAGACGCTTTGCTGGCATGGCAGAACCTGAAACAACAAAACCCACTGCTCTCGAACTTCGTTCTGCATTTTGCATTCAACGGCGCCGGCACCACGGGCCGTACCAGCACCGGCGGATACCGCGATGACACTCTCACCCCCGAACTCACCAAGTACCAGGCGAGCTTCAAGTGGATCAGCCACACGTGGGACCATCCCGACACCCTGGACGGTCAAACAGCGGCTTTCATCGATAGTGAGATCACCAAGAACAACCAGGCAGCCACCAGCCTGGGTTTGACCTACTACAGCCCGGCTAATATGGTGACGCCCGGAATTACCGGGCTCAATGACTCCACCTATGTCAACCGGGCGGTCGTGGACGGCATTCGGAACGTTGTGACCGATACGTCCGTATTGAACACTCCCAACAATGGGCCAAACCCGTCGCCAAACGTGGGCCTGGTCAACACCATTAACGCCAGCCTCTACATGGTGCCGCGCCACGCCAACAACCTCTTCTTCAACGTCAGCGAGCCGGATGGCTGGACGGCCGAGTATCAGTGCATTTACTCGGGTCAGGCGCCCTACAGCACCTACACCTACGACCAGATCACGGATAACATCAGCCAGACCTTTGTCGCTGACATGCTGAAGGGCGATATGGACCCGCAGATGTTCCATCAACCCAATCTGCGGGCCTATGACGGCACTCATTCGCTGATCGGTGATCTGTACGACAGAACCTTTGACGCGTATCTGAGCCTCTTCAAACTGCCGGTGCTCAGTCCGACCCTGGACCAGTTAGCGCTGGCCATGCAGGTGCGCGATCAATACAACAAGTCCGGTGCGACCGCGAGCCTGGTGGGCGGATCAACCATCCAGATCACCGTTCCGAGCACATCGCCCGTCTCGTCTGCAACCGTTCCCATCACGGGGCTGAACAGCTCGGGAGGGGAAAGCTACGGCGGCCAGAGCATTTCGCACGTGGTGGTGAACCAGGGGCAGACGGCAACGCTGCCGCTGCCGTAACCGGATGATGCTGATGTCGGGGGGACCAGGCTCTGTCCTGGTTCCCCGGCCAGAAGAGGCGAGATTCTCAATTCTTCTCAGGTACAGAAGGTGTAGGATGGGCGGGAGAAACCAACGCGACCGGATGTCCAAGTCCGGCTTCGCGACTCCTGCCCGGACGATCGCGTGGGGTTCGGCGATCGCGGTTCGCAAATGGTGTTCGCTGTGAATCTACTGCTGGCTAGGCAATTTCACTGTCGTGCGTGCGGAGGACGGAACGGGTATCGTTCCCGCTCGCGCAACGAGAATGAGCGGCTCTTTCTGCGCCTGTTCCTGTTACGTGCGGTGCGTTGCGAGGTCTGCCGCGCCCGCTTTTATGCGCCCTTCTTCATGAGGATGAAGGCCGGCTGAACACAGCTCCGTTCCTCCAAGCGACTATCTACTGCAAAGTGTAAAAACATAGACCGCCTCTGACTCTCTCCAGGCAGGCTCGTTTCCGGCATTCCTACGAACTCCCGATAAGCACTCCAGTCAAGAACACGAGCACCCCTCCCAACCCCACCTGCAGTGCCGCGGAAAAAGTAGGTGTGTCCATGTAACGATGGCGAATCCAGGTAATCACCGCCAGTTCAGCCAGAACAATAACGGCGGCCACCGTCAGCGCCAGCCCAAAATTATGGATCAGAAACGGCAGAGTATGTCCGATGCCGCCCACTGCCGTCATCGCCCCGCACACCACCCCTCGCACCCAGGGGTGACCTCGTCCGGTCAAGCTGCCGTCATCCGATAGAGCTTCCGCGAACCCCATGCTGATGCCCGCGCCGGCCGAGGCCGCCAGGCCGACCAGAAAAGCGTCCCAGCTGTCTCGCGTGGCTACTGCAGCGGCAAACACCGGCGCCAGGGTGGAGACCGATCCATCCATCAACCCAGCTAATCCAGGCTGCACGATCTGCAGAACGAACAGCCGCCGCTGCGCGCGTTCTTCGTCTTGCTTAACGTCGGTGGTCAACTTCTCCGCGCTCAATTCCTGGGCGCGCTCTTCATGATGCCGTTCTTCTCCGGCTAGGTCGTCGAGCAACTGGCGCACGCCTGCATCCTGGCTGCGTGCTGCTGCCTTTTCGTAAAAACGCCGGGTTTCCACCTCGATGGCGCTGGCATGTTTGCGCACCGCATCCAGCCGCAACGGGTGCAGCAGCCACACCGGCGACCGTTCCACAAATCCCCTCACATCCTGCCGCCGGATGAGCGGAATGTGTTCGCCAAACCTCTGCCGGTAAAGTTCGATCAGCCGCCGCCGGTGGCCGGACTCCTCTTTCCTCATGCCTTCAAACACCGCCGCCGAAGCGGGATAATCCTGCCGCAGTCCCTCGGCAAAATCGGCATATACGCGCTCATCTTCTTCTTCCAGAGAAATGGCCAAAGCCAGCACTTCGCGTTCGCTGAGCTTGTCAAAGGTTTTCATGGGTGGTTAGCTTAAATCATGGGATTGTGAATCCTGAAGGGTGTGCTCCAATGGAGGCGAGATGACGGGTTCTGAGTCGGAGAAATCTCCGCTGCGAGGCAAGGTGGCTCTCATCACGGGGGGCGGTCAGGGAATCGGCCTCGCCCTGGCCCACGCTTTAGCGGCCGAAGGCTGCAATGTAGTCTTGAGCGCCCGCAATTCAGGAACGTTACAACGGGCTGTGCGTGCTTTGACGCGCTACAAAATCAAAGCGCTGGCGGTGGTTTGCGACGTTCGCGAAGCATCTTCTGTAAATGTGCTGGCGGCTCAAGTTGGCCGGAATTTCCGCCGCCTGGACATCCTGATCAACAACGCAGGCGTTGCCCACCCCAATCTGAATATCGCACAGTTACCTCTCGATACGTGGCAGGATGTGATCGGAACCAACCTGACCGGCATGTTCCTGGTAACACAAGCGATGCTTCCCCTCATGCGGGCGGGCGGCACGATAGTGAACAATCTCTCAATCGCGGCCAAAAGAGCGTTCCCAGGCGCGGCGGCTTACAGCGCCTCCAAGCACGGAGCCTTTGGCTTCACCAAGACGCTGCGGGAAGAGGTGCGAGGGCAGGGAATTCGCGTCATCGCCCTCTTGCCGGGCGCAGCCGATACCATGATCTGGGACCAGTTCTGGCCCGATGCTCCCCGCAAGAAGATGATCTCCCCGAAAACCGTAGCGCGGGCGGTAGTAAACGTTCTTGCTTTGCCGGCAGAAAGCACAGCAGAGGAGCTGACTATCATGCCGACCGCCGGAGTCCTGTAACAGAAGTGTGGCGCGGGCGCCCTCGCCCGCGAAAAGCTTGGAACCTCTACTGTTGCGGAAGAACGGAAATACCTTCGCGGAACCGTCAACAAACTATTTCTTCCGCTCCACCAGGTAGCGTGCCAGGGACTTCAAGGTTTCGGCGCGCTCCCCAAACTCATTCAGCGCCGCACAGCCCCCCTCCACCAGCTCATCCGCTCGTTGCAGCGATGCCTCAATGCCAAACAGCGCCGGATACGTTGCCTTCTCCGCCGCCGTATCCTTGCCTGCGGTTTTTCCCAGCTGTTCCGAGGTCTGGGTAACATCCAGCACGTCGTCCACGATCTGAAACGCCAACCCGATTGACTGCCCGAACGACCGCAGCTTGCCCACCGTTCCATCGTCTGCGCCCGCATAAATTCCGCCGGTCACAACGCTGGCGGTAATCAATGCCGCCGTCTTCGAGCGATGAATGTATTCCAGCATCGCCGCGTCAGGCTTGTGATGCTCGGCTTCCAGGTCAGCCACTTGCCCGCCGATCATCCCGTTCACCGTGCCGGTGGCGCGAGCGATTTCCCTGATGATCCACACCCCCGCCTCGGGCGGGCATGGCAATCCGGCCAGAACTTCATAGGCTTGGGCTTGCAGGGCATCGCCGGCGAGAATGGCTGTGGCTTCACCGAAAGCTTTGTGGCAAGTGGGCCGCCCGCGGCGCAGGTCGTCGTTATCGAGTGCGGGCAGGTCATCATGGATCAAAGAGTAGGTGTGAAGCATTTCCAGGGCCGCGCCCAGATCTGGAATGCCCGCGGGAAGGGCGCTGGCAACCATGCGCCCTGCCTCCAGGCAGAGGATCGGCCGCAGGCGTTTGCCGCCGGCAAACATGCTATGCCGCATCGCCTGATGAATCGAGACTGGATACTGTGTGGGAGGCGGCAACAGGCGCTCAAGGGCAGCATCGGTGAGCGCGCGTCCTTGCTCCAGAGTTTCCGCGAGCATGGAGATTGAGTATAGCAAGTGTGGCGCGGGCGCCCGCGGGCGTCTCTCCGGAAAACCGCCGGCACCCCAGGCGAAGAACCTCCTTCAGACCCCAGGGCCTATGCCGCCGCAGTCTGCGCCGAACCCGATCCCGCCAGCGCGGCCGACACCAAACCTCGCGTGTCCAGCGATGCCAGGCAATCTGCCCCGCCCGCGTTCAGCACGGCAGCCCACATTCTTTCGTCCGCAAGACGGTGGTTGCACACCAGCCGCACTCCCGGAAACTCATGCGACAGCTCTTCAACGTCCGCCAGAGAAACTGCTTCCAGATCTAGAATGGCGGCCTGGGCTCGATGCCGTGGGATGTTGCTTCTTAGTTCATCCATCGACCGCGCGGGGTACACGGAACAAAGAGACTGCGCTAGCAAAACGTTAAGGGACTGCGCGACTTTGGAGTCGCGTTGCAGAAAAACAACAGAAGCTAATAACATGGCCATCCCCGATTTTTGGCGTCGTCAACGGCGCGCTCAAGGCGCGGCAGCCTTTAGCTGGAAAGGCAACCACGCAGTTGACACAAACGAGCGACGACGGGCCGGCAAGCGCCTATTTTCGAGCTGGCGCTCTCTCGGCCGGGGGCTCGAACGACTCGACCTGGAGCTTTCCGTTTTGCTTCAGCAGGATTTCCACTTTGCCCTCAGCCTCTTCCAACTCCTTGCGGCAGGCGGCGGAAAGCTGCATCCCCTCCTCAAAAAGCGTTAGAGATTTTTCCAGGGGCACGTCACCCTTTTCCAGTTCCTGCACGATCTTCTCTAAACGCTGGAGGCACTCTTCAAATTTCGGCAATCCGGAGCTCCTAAACTCATTTTATGCCAGTTTGGGTTACATGGAGCCGGGAATTCCGAACCTGCGCAACGCAAGGCTCACCTCACGCCGAAGCCCGCGACGTTCCCAGCGCCTCCAGCACATCCACCGCCGATACATACCGTCCCTGCGGCGCGCTGATCTGCACACCCTGCACCAGCCCGCGCACCGAAGCCACCATCTCGCGGGCGATCGCAATCCCCTCTTCGCGCGCCCCTTCTGGCGTTTTGGCGCGGGCCATGCGCTCCAGAATCGAATCGGGCACAGAAACCCGGAGTTCGTTCTTCATGAACTCCGCATTGCGCACGCTCACCAGCGGCCAGATGCCCGCAACCACCGGAATGCGGCAATGCTCAATGCGGCGCAGGAAATTCTCCAGCAGGGAAAGATCAAACACCGGCTGCGTCACCGCATACTCGCCGCCAGCTTCGACCTTGTATTCGAAGCGCTTGATCTCTTCGTCGATATTGGGAAGGCCAGGGTTTGCCCCCACCCCGATTACGAACGACGTCCCCGCCCCAATGGGGTTCCCGCCAATATCAAGCCCGCGGTTAAGGTTATGGACGATGTTCACCAGTCCGATCGCGTCCACGTCGAACACCGCGGTAGCGTCCGGATAATTCCCCATCTTCGGCGGATCGCCAGTGATGCAAATCAGGTTCTGGATTCCCGTGGCCGCCGCCCCCAGCAGGTCCGATTGAATGCACAACACGTTGCGATCGCGGCAGGTGTAGTGCAAAATCGCTTCGATTCCTACTTCGCGCTGCACCAGGAGAGAAAGCGCCTGATTGCTCATGCGCGCCGAAGCCCGCGGGCTGTCGGGAATGTTGATCGCGTCCACCCCCACCGATTTCAGGAAGCGCGCCCCGTCGATTTCTTTGCGGATGTCGGTGCCCTTGGGCGGAACGATCTCCACCATGGTGATGAACTCGCCGCTCGCCAGCTTGCGTCCCAGGCGCGAACGTTCCTCCATGACCTTGGCCGGCACCGCCGCTGGCACGGATTCCTTCTTGGCTTGCACCGTGGCAGTTTTCGCGCGCGCCTCGCCCACCCGCAAGGCCGATTTCATCGTCCGGATGTGGTCAGGAGTCGTGCCGCAGCATCCGCCCACCAGTCGCACTCCAGCGGCCACAAACTTGCGCGCATAGCTTGCCATGTACTCCGGCGAGCACAGGTAAATGTTGCGGCCTTCAACCGAGCGCGGGATGCCGGCGTTGGGTTGTGCAGCCAGCGGCAGGGAAGTGACCGCTCGAACCCGCTCCATGGCATCCAGCATCGCGACCGGCCCCACGCTGCAGTTGCAGCCAATGACGTCGGCTCCCCACTCCGCCAGGCGGGGAGCGAAAACCTCAGGCGCCGAACCATCCAGGCAGTTTGCATCTTCGTCGATAGTTACCTGCGCCACCACCGGAATCGCCGGATTCACTTCCCGCGCCGCCAGAATCGCCTGGTGTAATTCCTCCAGGTAGCCGAAGGTTTCAAGCACGATCACGTCGATGCCGCCCTCTACCAGCGCTGCGATCTGTTCGCGAAATGCCGCCCGCGCCTCGGAAAAAGAGGTCTTGCCCAGCGGCTCAATGCGAATGCCCAGCGGCCCCACCGAGCCGCCGACCCACACGTCGAAACTCTTGGCCTCATCCCGTGCCAGGCGCGCCCCCGCCAGATTGATGTCGCGCACCCGGTCGGCTA
>Ga0335077_10012524_pt1 | contig 10604 bp, 8 predicted proteins | sample Lox_Sample_31_FD_207151 | JGI IMG/M metagenome (GOLD analysis project Ga0335077, IMG submission 207151) | Soil microbial communities from Loxahatchee National Wildlife Refuge, Florida, United States - Lox_Sample_3.1 | ecosystem: Environmental > Terrestrial > Soil > Wetlands | place: USA: Florida...
GTTCCGGCGTGAGGTGCATCGCCTCGCGGTAGGCGTTGTCCGCGTTCGCGCGGCTCTGCTCGGCCAAGGTCCTTGCATCCTCGGCGAGCTTCACCTGCCGCTCGGTCTGCACCCGCTGCTCCTGCGCGGCCGTCTCGATACGCTGGCTCTTGATCGCATCCGGCGGATTGGCCCTGCCGACCGTCATCGTCAGCATGCGCACGGGCAGACTCTGATCCGCAAGGAACGTGGTGAGCTGGGTGCGCACCTCGGTGTCGATCGCATCGAGCGCCGTCGTGTTGATCGCGACTTCGTTCATGCCGCGCTTGCGCACCGCCTGCCGCACGAATTGGGCGAATGCCTGCTCGACGTTGTTCGCGTACCAGTTCTCGCCGAAGTTCTTGATGAGCGCCACCGCGTCGGTGATCTGCAGCGTGATGATGGCGTGGAACCCGACCGGTACGCCATCGGAGGTCATGGTGTCGGGCATGTCCTCCTCGAAGCGCTGCGGGCGCATCTCCACATCGACGCCGTCGGTCGTGATGGCCGTGAAGCTGCGGCCCGTGCTCACCGGCGTCGGATCCACGCCGCCGTGACCGAAGAACCACGGCTTCTCGACGAGCACGATCTCGTGACCGGCGTCGGGGGCGTAGGTCTTGCAGGCGCCAAGCAACAGTGCGACGGTCAGGATGGCGAGGCATCTCATCAGCTTCTCCTCTGCTCTTCGTCTACGAGCGAATCGCGGCCAATCTCGCCCACGGAGCGCGCGCCGCATCCGACCATCGCGAGGCGCAGCTCCAGGTCGAGGATCTGCAGTGCGCGCGCGACGCCGGCCTGCCCGAACGCCGCGAGTCCCCACGCGTAAGGGCGGCCGATCCCGACCGCGCTCGCGCCGAGCGCGAGCGCCTTGTAGGCGTCGGTGCCGCGGCGCACGCCGCCGTCCATCAGAACGGGGATGCGACCTCCGGCGCCCTTGAGGACCTCGGGCAGCGACTCGAGCGTGGCCCGGCCACTCTCGAGCGCGCGCCCGCCATGATTGGAGACGATGATGCCGTCCGCGCCGTTTTCGACCGCCAGCTCGGCGTCCTCGCGCGCCTCGATGCCCTTCAAGACGACCTTCATGGAGGTCGCGTCCTTCAGGCGCTTGAGGAAATCCCAGGTGAGCGACGCGGAGGTGAGCCTCAGGCCACGCGTGTCGATGCCCGCGAACATCGGCTCGGAGCCGAGATTGAGCCGCGGATTCCCGCGCGCGTCCACCGTATGACAGGCGCTGCAGTCGCGCGTGTCCTCGCGCCGCAGCCGCGCCTGCGTCACCGTGTTGCGCCCCGCCGGCAGGTCCAAGGTGACAGCGACGACCGGACAGCCTGCGGACTCGGCACGCTTGAGGAGCTTGCGAGTGACCTCGAATCGATTGGTGGTGTAAAGCTGGAACCAGATCGGCGCGCCGCGCGCCGTCGCTACCGCCTCGAGCGGGAAAGAGCTCTGCGTGGAGAGAATCTGCAGCGCCCCTTGAGTCTTCGCCGCGCGCGCCACCGCGATCTCTCCTTCCGGGTGCAACGAGCGCAGGCTCCCGATCGGGCAGCAGAAGATCGGGGAGGAAAGTTGTGCTCCAAAGAGGCGGACCGATAGATCCATCCGGCTCACGTCGACGAGTCTTCGGCCGCGCAGCACGTAACGTCCGAATGCCGCCTCGTTCGCGTGCAGCGTTGCATCGCCGTCCACGCCGCTTTGCAAATACCCCCAGTGGGCCGGCGGAACGATGCCTTGCGCGACCGCCTCGAGGTCGAACACATCGAGCGCGTCGGCTGCGGCCGCGGGGAGCTGCGCTCGAGGAGCGGCGTTCGCGGGCGCAAGCAGCGCCGCGAGCGGGGTTGCGAGGAGATAGCGCAGCAGCGCGCGTCGATCGATCCGGTTCATGAGCGTGCCCCCTCCTCTTCGCTCCGCGCCTGCGGCGGCTCGCGCGCCGGCACGTGCGTCTCGGCGCCGGCGGCGGCCCCGCACGGGGCATCTTATCGCCGCTCGATGCGTGCGCGCATTCGCGCGACGTGGCCGCGCGCGGTACGATGCGCCATTCCTCGGCCACAGGAGAATCCCAACGTGATCGTCATCACCGCAGCGAGCGGCCAGCTCGGCCGACTGGTCATCAAGACGCTGATGAAAAGCATCCCGCCATCCCAGATCGTGGCGGCTGTCCGCAGCGTGGAGAAGGTGAAGGATCTCGCCTCCTCAGGCGTCGAGGTCCGGGCAGCCGATTACGATCGCCCGGAAAGCCTCGATGCGGCGTTTCGTGGAGCCGAGAGGCTCCTTCTCATTTCCGGGACCGCGATCGGCAGGCGCGTCGCGCAGCACGGCGCTGTGATCGATTCGGCCCGCAAGGCGGGCGTGCGGCTCATCGCCTACACGAGCGTGCTGCGCGCCCCGACGAGTCCATTGGCCGTAGCGCCCGAGCATCGCGAGACCGAGGCGCTGCTCAAATCCTCGGGACTGCCGCACGTCCTGCTCAGAAACGGCTGGTACAGCGAGAATTATCTCGGGCGCGCCGCGGCCGCCGCGGCGAGCGGAGCGCTGGTCGGTTGCGCGGGCGAGGGGCGCATCTGCGCCGCGACACGCGCCGATTATGCGGACGCGGCCGCCGCCGTACTGACAGCAAAGGATGGCGCGAGCCGCGTGTACGAGCTCGCCGGAGACGAGCCATTCACCCTCCCCGGCCTCGCTGCCATGCTGTCGCGGCAGCTGGGCAAGACGATCGCGTACAAGAACGTGAGCGAAGCCGAGTTCGCAGCGTCGCTCGAGGCGAGCGGCATTCCGGGCATGTACGCGACCATGATCGCGAAATCGGACACGGCTGGCGCGGGAGGCGCGCTCTACGAGGAGCGCCGGCAGCTGAGCGGCCTCATCGGCAGGCCGACGACATCGATGGATGCAGTGATCGCGGAGGCCGTGCGCGACGGACGCATCAAGAAGTGAGCCGCCTCACGGACTCGCCTCGAGTCCGAGATGACGGGCGAGGAACGCGTAGGAGAGCGCCCAGTAGTCGGCCTCCTCGCTGTGCGTCGCGCCGGGCCCATGACCACCCTCGAGCGCCTCGTTGAAGAGCACCGCGTGGCCCTGGGCTTGCATCTTGGCCGCCATCATGCGTGCAAAGACCGGCGTCACGCGGTCATCGCTCGTCTCGGTGACGAACAGGATCGGCGGATAGCTCGCGCTGCGCTCGACGTTCTCGTAGGGCGAGTAGCGGCGGATGTACGCCGCCATCTTCGGGTTCGCCGGGTCACCATACTCCCCGATCCACGATGCGCCTGCGCCGAAGCCGGTGTAGCGCAACATGTCGATGAGCGGGCGCTGGCAGACCACTGCACCGAAGAGCTCCGGACGCTCCACCATCACCGTCGTCACGAGAAGCCCGCCGTTCGATGCGCCGACGATCCCGAGCTGCCGCGGCGTCGTGAGCCCGCGATGCTCGAGATCGGCCGCGACCGCCTCGAAATCGTCATAGGCGCGCTGGCGGTGGTACTTGAGCGCGGCCTGGTGCCAGGCGGGACCGAATTCACCGCCGCCGCGGATGTTCGCCACCGCAATCGCGCCGCCGCGCGCGAGCCAGGTCTGACCGGCGTCGAGCGGCTTGTGGCCGTCGTTCCAGTACCACGGGGTGAGCGAGAGCTGGAAGCCGCCGTAACCGTAGAGGATCGTCGGAATCGGACCCGAGGCGTTCTTCGGACGGATGAGAAAATACGGAATCCGCACTCCGTCGCTCGAGCTCACCCAGCGCTGCTCGACCGCGAGTCCCGAGGGGGCGAAGCGCGCCGGCTGAGCCTTGATCGCGTGCGGCGCGGCGGAGCCGTCATAAGCGTAGAGCGTCGGCGGGACGAGAAAGCTCTGATAGAGAAAGTACGCCTGCGGACCAAAATCGTTCGTCGAGACGAGCGTGACGGAGCCATCCGCGGGCAGCTCGAGGCGCCTGTCGCTCCACGTCCCGTGCGCGCGCCGGAACTCGTGTATCGAGCCTTTCACGTCCTCGTAGACCGCCGCATACACCGCGTCGCGACCGGCTGCGACCTGATCGATCATCCCATGCGCGCCGGGCGTATAGAGGATCGCCACCCGGGGACGGCCCCCGCTGCGCGCGAAGTCGAGCACCGCAAATGCGATCAGCGAGCCCGCACGGATCGTGCGCCCCTCGACATGCCAATCATCCTGGAGCGTCACGAGCAGCTCGCCCGCAGTCACGCCCTGCACCTGCGCATCCTCGGGCAAGGGCAGCGCGCGAGTGTCCCCCTCGGGGCCCACGACGTAGTAATCGCTCTTGAAGAAGCTCGGCTTGCGCTCGATCAGCGCCACGGCCCCGTACGGCCCGCGGAATACGCTCGGGCTCGCGACCATGTCCCCGCGGCGTGCCGTGAAGATCGTCTTGGCCGCGGATAGCGGCTCGCCGCGGCGCCACAGCTTCACGATGCGCGGATAGGACGAGGGCGTCATCGTGCCCGGCCCGAAATCCGTTGCGACGAGCACGGTGTTCTCATCGAGGTACTGCACCGTGGACTTCGCGAGCGGCAGGGAGAAGCCCTCGTCCAGGAACTTGCGCGCCCGCGGATCGTACTCGCGGACCGCGACGGCATCGCTTCCGCCCGGCGAAAGGCTCAGCAGACAGCGATCGAAGCTCGGCGTGCAGTCGGCGCCCTTCCATACCCAGTCGCGATGCGTACGCGCATCGAGCGCGTCGACATCGAGCAGCGTCTGCCAGTGGGGCGTGCGCTGCGCGAAGTCCGAGATCGACGTACGGCGCCACACGCCGCGCACGTGCTCGGAGTCCTGCCAGAAATCGAGCACCGAGCCGTGCTCGAGCATGCCCTCGGGGATGCGGTCGCGGGCATTGAGGACATCGAGGATCTCGTTTCGGTCCTCGACGTACCAGCGGTCGGTCTTGAGCACCGCATCGCTTCGCGCGTTCTGCTCGCGTACCCAAGCAAGCGCATGGGCCCCGCGGATGTGGGAGAGCCACAGATACGGATCTGAGTCCGCGGCCGATCGGGCGATGCCCATGAATGCCGCAGCTGCGGCGAAGCTCGTCGCGAGAACGGAAAGGCGCACGGGATACCTCCGAGCGCCGAGGATACCATCCCGGTCGCGCGTGGACGCCCGCTCGCGTGGCGAGCCCGATTACGCGATCGGTCCGGCGATGGGATGAGCGAGTGAGCCGGAATGAGATTGGCGGCGATGTTGCGCCGCGAGGCTCAGGAATGCTCGCGAGCGCCCGATTGCAGGCGCGGCACGCCATTCGGCTTGCTTGAGGTCATCGACCGCCTGAGCGACTCGCTGCGGCGTGCCGAGATCGCTCCAGCCGCACTCCGAAACGGACAGCACGCGAAGGTACTGCTCCTGCCCTTGAAGGATGCTTGTCGAGAAATCGAGCTCGGGTAGCTCGGCGTAAAGCGCCGCGAGCGCCTCGGCCTGCGCGGGACCGGCCCGCGCATCGAGGACGACGGCCCGCATGGCGCTCACGATGTCAGGACAGCGCCGCTCGAACAGTCGCAGCAGCGCCTGCGCATCGGCCGCTACGATAAAGGCGTTCCAGAGCGCGCCCTGATCGATGAGCTCCCGCGCGCGCGCCGCCGCCGGCTTCTCGACGAACCGCTCGACGCTGCGATGTCCGGCCGCCGAGCCGAGCCCGGGAACGATGTAGCCGAGCTCGGTATCGGCCGCACGCGGCTCGAATCCGAGCAGCACGATCTCGGGCCACGAGGCGCTCGAGCGCGACGCCGCACTGCGCAGCGCTCGAGCGAGCTTGGCTTCATCGCGCACATGATGATCCGAAGGCAGGAGAATCACGCGCGCGTCCGGATCGCGTTGCAGAATCCACAGGAGGGGAAGAAGGACGCCGTTCGCCGTGCCGCGATTCTGCGGCTGGACGACGATGTTGTCGCGCGGGAGCCCCTCGAGCTGCAGCGACCACCAGGGCTCGTGCTGGGCCGCGACGATCGCACAGACGCGCTCCGGTTCGGCGATGCGTCGGGCCCGCTCGACCGCTTCCTCGAGAAGCGAGGGACCACCATCGAGTGAGCAGAACTGCTTCGGCACCGACACGCCCGCTGGCGTCGTCGTGAGCCCTCGCAGCCGGCGACCGTCTCCCGCGGCGAGGATCAGCGCCCAGTGCCTTTCGTGGTCCGTCATGCACCGCCTCCTCCGGTTCGGCGAGCCGCTCGCCGCCGTGGCCTCCACGAACCTCCGCTCGAACTCATCCGCTCCTTAGGTTCGTCGAGCTCAAGCGTAGCGAGCGAACGTGACAGTACGCAGTAAGGGTAAGTACGAATTATACCGCGCGCATCGGGCTGCGCCGCAGCTGCCGCACTCATGCGGGATGAGGCTCGCCCTCAACCCGCGCGGGCGCGGATCGCGCGCTGCGGCGCGTGACCGGACTGCGGAAGTCGGCCGTTTTCACGATCAACGCATCGCAGTCGAGACGGTCGAGCACCCGCTCGGCGGTGTGGCCGATCACGATGCGCCTGAGCCCTGAGCGCGACACTGCGCCCATGACGACCACATCCGCGCCTTCCGCCCGCGCGTACTCCGGCAGCGCCTCCCCGGCGTCACCTTCCGCAATGTGAATCGATCGTCCCGACAGGCCGTGCCGCGCCGCAACTTCGCGTACTCTCGCGGCAATGCTCTCCCGGTAGGCGGCCTCCGCGTCGGGCACCACCACCTGCGGAAGCCGGCGAAGCGCAGCGACGCGGCGCGCGACATCAGGCCACGGGGATGTCGCGTGGTACACGCGCAGCGGCTCCTTGAGCGCACGGGCGAGCTCGCCTGCGGCATCGAGCACCGCATCATCGAGCGCAGCCGGCTTATCGTGCGCGTGAAAGGGGTCGAGCGCCGCGATCGTGCACGTAGACTTGTAGGGTTCGGAGGTCTTCACGAGGAGCACCGGGCACGGACACGCCTCGATGAGCTTGAAGTCCGTGTAGCCGAGCAGCAACCGCGCGGCGCGGTTCCGCGGCGCCGACTGTGCGATCAGCAAGTCCGGCCGCTCTCGCAGGACCTCCCTGACGATCCCCTCGTGCGGCGGAAAATCCCAGCGCACCACCGCGCGCACGGACGCGCCCGCGCGGCGCAGCGGCTGCGCTGCAAGCTCTAGCCCGCGCTGGCGTGCGGCGACCCAGGCGCGAACGTCCGCGTCCGCCGCGGTAATGCCCTCGGCCGCGGAAGCCTCGGAGTCGAACGTGCAATGAAAGAGCTCGATGGCCGCATCGAGCGCAGTGGCAATCCGTAGAGTCTTTTCGGCGAGTGCCGCATCGAGCGGCTCCGTCGAAGCCACCGCGACCATGATCTTGCGCCACGTCATGCTTCGCCACCCTCCAGAGGGTTCAAAAACCGCCTGCGCCGCGCGGACCTCTAGCCCGGGGCTGCGGCGCGCGCTCGAGCGGCCCCGGTGCGCCGCGCTGCCGCGCGGGGGACTCGACTGCCGACCGGGGAACGAAAGCCGCTCGGCTTCATGATCAGCACGTCGCACTCGAGAGCGTCGAGGACCTTTTCGGCGGTGCCGCCGAACAGCGCACGCTCCGGGTACGAGCGCGATACGGCGCCCATCACCACGGCATCCGCTCGAGCCGCGCGCACGTAGCTCGGCAGCACGGACGCGACGGCGCCCGACTCGACGTGCACGAAGTCGCTTGGCAGCTCGTGCTCCGCCGCGAGATTGCGCACCTCCAGCTCACATTCGCTCTGGTAGGCCTTCTGCCGCTCCGGGGAGATCGGCTCCGCGCGAACCGCGACGCTCGGGGCGGCAGGCTCCGGCTCCGTGCGCCAGGCGCAGGCGTGATAGACGTATACGGGGGCGCCCGCGAGCGCGCGCGCGAGCGTCTTGGCTCCCGCGACGATGCGCTCATCGAGCTCGGCGGGCTTGCCGCGCGCATGCATCGGATCGACCGCTGCGACGACCGGCCCACGCGAGTAGACCTGCTCGGTCTTGAGCAGCAGCAAGGGACATGGACAAGCCTCGACCAAGCGTGCATCCGTATAGGCGAGCGTGATCGCGCTGCCGTGACCGAGTCGCGCGGCGGGAACGATCACGAGGTCCGCGCCGTGATGCAGCACGTGTCGGACGATCGCCTCGTAGATCGGATAGTCCCAGCGAACGCTCGTGCGGACGGTGAGCCCCTGATCGCGCAGGGTGTCCGCGACGTGCTCGAGCCGGCGCTGCTTGGCTTCGACCCTCTCCCGAATCAGGGCCGCGAGGGATCTGCCCGGACGCACGTGCTCTGCGATGCGAGCGTCGTGGTCGGAGTGAAAGAGATCGAGCTCCGCCCCGAGACCTCTGACGATGCGCCCCGCCCGATCAAGCACGTGCTCCGGCACCGATTCCACGAGCGGGAGGGCGAGGACGACGTGACGCCAGATCATGTTCGAAGCGGCCGGAGTGCGCGACCGTGAGTCAGGCGGAAGCGACCCTGACGGTCTGCTCCTCGGTCTGCGCCTCACCCCGCACCGAGAGGACGGGCACCGGCGAGTGACGCACGACGTACTCGGCATCGCTCCCGAGGAGAAGCCGCCGAACGCCGCGCCGGCCATGCGTGCCGCACACGACCAAGTCCGCGGGCCACTCGCTCGCCTGGCGGACGATCTGCACTCCGGCCGGGTCTCCCATCTCCTCGACCAGGACCGTCTGCGCGTCCACGTGGGCCGCGCGTGCGGCCTCCTGAGCCTCATCGAGGATGGCCTCCCCGGCCGCGCGCAGCCCCTCGATGACCGGGCCGAGATCCGCGCCGGAGGCATCGGGCGACACGGCGAGCCACTCATTCACGATGTGAACGATGCGCAGCGTCGCCCCCTGCTCCTTGGCGAGCTTGATCGCCTCGGCCAGCCCCAGCTTCGCCGTGGGGCTCCCGTCGAACGGTACGAGAATTCGCTTGTACATGGTAAGGCTCCCGGTCCCCGCGGCCGGCAGGCCTCGCCGATGATCGGCTGATCGGCCGCCGCCCATGGAGCATGACAAGGGCGCGACCGGTGCATCCATGCGGGACATCCGCGACAGGTTGCGTGGAGTACGTATCCGGGGAACGATGGCCGCATGAGCATCTACCGAATCACCGCGAACGGCGGCCGCGGGATGATCCCGCGCGAGCGCCGGACGACGGAGGCTCCATGATCGAGACCCTCAAAGGCTTCCCGGATAACGTCATCGCGGTGAGCGCCAAGGGACATGTGACGAAGGGCGATTACCGGCGCGTAATCGCTCCGAAGCTCAAGGCCGCCTCTCGACGACACCGCAAGATCAGATGCTATTACGAGCTCGGGCCGGAGTTCTCGAGCATGGACTCCGGAGCCCTCTGGCAGGACTTCAAGCTCGGAATGGAGAATCTCTCCCGCTGGGAGCGCGTCGCGGTCGTGACCGACGTGGAGTGGATCCGGGCATCGATGCGCGTGTTCAGGTTCTTCATTGCGGGGGAGGCCAAGCTCTTTGACACCGCGCAAGCCGAGGAAGCGCGGCGCTGGATCAAGGCCGACCTCGCGAGCACGTGATCCGACCGAGGGCGGCGCCGCTCCGTCGGAGAGCGCCGGGACCGGTCAACCCTTGATGCAGACCAGCGGCTCGAGGCGGGCCACGGTCCGCGCGAGCCCTGCGGTCGCGGCCGCCTCCACCACGGCCGTCACGTCCTTGTACGCCCCGGGCGCCTCCTCGGCGATGCCGCGCATCGACGGGCTGCGCACGAGGATGCCCCGCGCGGCGAGCTCGTCCACGACTTGGCGTCCGCGCCACGTGCGCAGCGCCTGGTGACGGCTCATCGCCCGTCCGGCGCCGTGGCAGGCGGAGCTGAAGGCAAGCGATTCGGATTGCGCCGAACCGGCGAGGACGTACGAGCCGGTTCCCATCGAGCCGCCGATGAGCACCGGTTGGCCCGCGGCCCGGAGCGACTCCGGCAGCATCGCGTGGCCGGGCCCGAACGCGCGGGTCGCGCCCTTGCGATGCACGTAGAGCGCCTTGCGCGAGCCGCCGACCTCGTGCTCCTCGACCTTGCAGGTGTTGTGCGAAATATCGTAGAGCAGAGGCAGTCGTGCCCGCGGCAGGATCTCGGCGAATACCTCGCGGACGAGATGCGTGAGGATCTGGCGGTTCGCGAACGCGCAGTTGATCGCCGCGCGCATGGCGCCGAGATACCGCTCGCCGAGCTCGGAGCGGATCGGAGCGCACGCGAGCTCCCGATCGGGGAGCGTGATGCCGTAACGCCCCGCATCGATCGCCATCTGCTTGAGGAACTCCGTGCCGATCTGGTGGCCGAGGCCGCGCGAGCCGCAGTGGATCATCACGACGATGTCGCCGCGACTCAATTCGAAGGTTCGCGCGAGCGCCTCATCGAACACCGCGACGACCTCCTGCACCTCGAGGTAGTGATTGCCGCTGCCGAGCGTGCCCATCTCATCGCGCTGGCGGCTCTTCGCGCGCTGCGAGACGGCGGCCGGTTTCGCGTGCAGCATCTGTCCGCGCTCCTCGATGCGCTCGAGGTCGGCCGGCTCGCCAAAGCCCCGCTCGACAGCCCACTTCGCTCCGCCGGCGAGCATCGCGTCCATCTCCTCGAGGCCCAACCGAACCGACCCTGTGCTGCCGACTCCGACGGGAATGCGGGAGAAGAGTG
>Ga0335077_10012526_pt1 | contig 10603 bp, 11 predicted proteins | sample Lox_Sample_31_FD_207151 | JGI IMG/M metagenome (GOLD analysis project Ga0335077, IMG submission 207151) | Soil microbial communities from Loxahatchee National Wildlife Refuge, Florida, United States - Lox_Sample_3.1 | ecosystem: Environmental > Terrestrial > Soil > Wetlands | place: USA...
CCGGACCGTGTCGGTTTCCGTGTCGATCACGACGACCCGTCCCGTGGGCTGCTCCCGACTCAGGGTCACATACGCGTACCGTCCGTCGGCGCCGTACGCGATCCCGACCGGTCCTGGCCCGACCGGGATGATTTTCTCCACCTTCCAGGAGCCGAGATCGACCTTGTAGACGGCCGCCTCCTCCGCGCAGGGAACATAGAGATACGGCCGGGTGGGATGAACCGGCGCCTCCGCCGGGCGCCGGCCCACGGACAGGCTTCCCAGGACCGCTCTCCGCGCCACGTCGATCTTGTGCACCTGGTTCAAGCCCGCGTCGGCGACGTAGGCCAGCGTTCCGTCGGCCGCGATTCCCGCGGCCGTCGGTTGCGCGCCCGCGGGCAGCCGGATGCGATCGACCGTGCCACGGGCGAGATCCACAACCGACACGTCCCCCGAGCGGCCGTCGGGGACCAGCACGAAGCGGCCGTCCGGCGTGAGGGCATGCCCGCGCGATCCCCTCCCCTTCAGCTTCACGGTCTCGACCACCTTGAACTCCGGGACCGAAACAACGGAAAGCGTCGACGCGGCTTCGTTCGAAACGTAGAGTCTCGCTCCGGTATAATCCGGAACGATATGATCCGGCTGATGTCCGGTCACCACGGACGCCACGAGCGCGTTGGTGCGGACGTCAAAAACCTGAAGCAAATCGTCCGATTCTTTGGTAAAAAGGACGGTCACATAGAAATATCGCCCGCGCGGATCCACGTTCACGTAATGCGGACGCATGCCGGTCGGGACCACGGCCACGGTTTCGAAGGTCGCGAGATCGACGACCGAAACGCTGTCCGCTCCTTCGTTGGCGACGTACAGGCGTTGGAGGGGTGATGAAAAAGCGCCGGGGGGCGGGGAGAAGAAGATCGACAAAACAACGGCAAGCCCCGCGGCCATTCCGCGGGACGACGGGAAAACGGGGCGCGGGATTCCCATGGGGAACGCTCTTCCTATTGGAGATCCTTCTTCAGAACTTCATTTTCGCGGATTCGAGCATCGGCGGGGGCCAGCCGGAGCGCCTGCTTGAACTGCTCCGCGGCCTCCTCCCGTTTTCCTTCCCGGTCCAGGGCCAGCGCGAGATTGAAATGGGCCGCGGCAAAATCCGGATCGGCCTCCAGCGCGCGACGGAAATCGGCGGCCGCCTTTTCCCAATGCTCGCGAAGCAGGTGATCCATCCCGTCCTCGTTTCGGGCCGCGGCCGAGCGGTTCGCGTAGCCCTCGGGCGCTGGAATCGCCATCCGGCCCGCCGGGCTCTCCGGCAGCCTCGGCCCGGACCGGCTGGAGCAGGAGCAACAGATCAGGAGGGCGACCGCCAGCAGAAAAACCCCGACACGGACCTTTGCGGCGCTCATCGCTCGTCCCGATTCCCGTCCCCGGCAGGGATGTTTATTGTTCCGTTTCCCGTTCGAGAAGGCTGAGGCAAAATTTAAGCACGTCCTGTTCGGAGAGGATGCCTACCAGCGCCGCGTCCCGATCCACGACCGGCAGGCCGCTGATCTTGTGCTTCATCATCAACGCGATCGCGTCCTGCACGGTGTGATTCTCGCGGATGGTGATGACGTTCAACGTCATCGCCTCTTCGACCGGCAACCGGAGATAGGCGTCATCCCGGTCGTCCTTGGGTAGCTTGAGGCTGGGCCGGCCGCCCAGCTGCCGCAGGTCGCGGTCGGAGAGGATTCCGACCAGCTTGCCGTCCCGGGTGATCGGCAGACGGCGGATTTCGTAGCGGGACATGACCTCGATCGCCCTTCCCACGGTCTCATCATGCGCGATCGTGACGGGGTTGGGCGTCATTAATTCGCTGACGGGTATGCGCTTCATCTCGGCCTCGCGAAATTATGGATGGATCTTTTCGGCGGTCCAACGCGCATGAACTATAGCACGATTCGACACCGGTCAACAAGGGGGGCGAGTCGCGACTCTCAAATCAATCCCCGCCGACCCCCCTGCGGACGACCACGATGCCGGAAGCATCGAGATGGTGCCGTGAGCGGTCCTCCTCCGGGTCGTATCCCAGACGCATGCCGGCATCGAGGACGTTGTAACGGTCGACGATCGCCCGGCGCAGGCGGGCCCCCCGTCGAATGCTGACGTAGTCCATGACGATCGAATCCTCGACCACCACGTCCTCCTCAAGCCACACCTCCCGTCGGACGATCGAATTGCGCACGGTGGCGCCGTTCACCACCGTTCCGGCCCCCAGACTGCTGTTCTCGATCTCGCCCCGGATGACCTTGGCCACCGGTCCTTGATAATTGCTGGAATAAATGGGCCACTGGGTATTGAAGGTTTCAAACTTGGCCTGGGTCCCCAGGAGGTCCCGGTGGGCGGCGTAATAGGCCCCGATGCTCCCCACGTCGCGCCAGTACCCCTTTTCCTCGTAGGGATAGAGGCCGGGAATTTGGTTGCTGAAAAAATCATAGGCAAACACCCGGTGGGTTTTGCTCAGACGCGGGATGACGTGCCGTCCGAAATCGCGCTCGCCCTGCCTGTGGGCCTCGTTCAACGCGGCGGTGAGCATGTTCGTGGTGAACAGGTAATTTCCCATGGACGCGTACGCGCGCGTCGGGTCGCCCGGCATGGCCGCGGGATGCTCCGGCTTTTCGTCGAAGCCCCGGATCCGGCCGTCCTCATCGGCCGAAATGATCCCGAACGAGGAGGCCTGCCCGAGCGGAACGGGCAAGGCGGCCACGGTCACGTCGGCGTTCCGCTCGAGGTGAAACTCGGCCATCTGACGGACGTCCATCCGGTATATATGGTCCGCCCCGAAAACGGCCACGAAGTCGGGATGGTGCCGGTCGAAGAGGTTGATGTTCTGGTAGACCGCGTCGGCCGTTCCCTGAAACCATTCCGGCCCGGTCCGCATCTGGGGCGGCACCACCGTGACGAAATGATCGGGCAGCATGGGCGAGAGGATCCATGACCGGCGGACGTGCTCGATCAGCGACTGGGATTTATACTGGACCAGCAGATAAACGGCGTGAATTCCGGAATTGACCAGATTGCTCAGGACGAAGTCGACGATCCGGTAGCGCCCGCCGAACGGGACGGCGGGCTTGGAGCGCTCGGCCGTCAAGGGGTAGAGGCGGCGTCCTTCCCCGCCGGCCATCACCATGGCCAGGATTCTCGGACGGCTCAACGCGTAGCCCGAAACCGGCCGGTCGCTGTTTTTCTTCCCGCGAGGCATAACGCTCTCTCAATCCATTCTCGTACGGAGGTTTAGAAACGGAAGTATAACGAAAACCGTTGGGAATCTCAAGGGGCGTCGGGCCGTCCCCGACCCGGGGAAAAGGCCCGCCGGGATCATCCCATGGCCTGTTTGGGATAGGGCCATTTCGGCAGGTGGGGCGAGTCTTTGACAAGATAGCGTCTCATTCGGAGGTCGCAAACCGCATACCCCCAATTGATGAGGCGGCATTGCTCCTCCTCGGTGAAGGGGTTCAGCCGGGTGCGAATCTTCGCCAGTTCCTTCATGACTTCCGCGGAGACGAGGAGACCGCCCGGAAAGTTGTATCCCTTGAATTCCGTATGGATCCCCCAATAGGCGCCGTTGCGGTAGCCGAACTGGTATTCATAGGCCAGCGCGCGCTTCCGGAGCGATCGGGCCTGGTTGGCCGTGATATCGAAGGTCCGAAGGGTTTGACCGTACCAGTTCGTCCTCGGACCGGCGCCGGTCTCAAAAGGCATGCCCGCATCGCTCACGAGAAGCGTCTGGCAACGGTTCCAGACGGTTTCAAGACCGAGGTTGTCGTAGACCCCGCCGTCGGTGAGAACGAGACGCCGCCGGTAGGCGGCCTCGTCGTAGAGGTCGGCCCCCTCGGTCTTTGTGAAGCTCGCGGGATCCGCATCCACGACCACGGGCGAGAGATAGGGCGGGAAGGCGCTCGAGGCGGCCACCGCGAGCGAGACGCGGAAGGAGGGATTTTTGATCAGTCCGATCCGGTAGTCCCCCGCGTAGAATCGGGAGAACCGGAAGTCCACGCCCGTGGCCAGGTTCGTGGCATTGAATATAAACAACGGGGCATCTTTCGCGGGAAGATCCTGCAGTGTTTTATCCCCGAAAAGATACCTCCGATACTTTGCCTCGACCGCGTCGCTCACACGCTTCCCGGGCCTTAGCATCCCTTTCACAATGGAAGGGCCGTCGATGGAACGGCCGCAAAACTGCCGTAGAGGATTCGCCACCTCCCTGACGAAGTTGTCGGCGACGCCGCCGGCAAAGCGCAGCGCGGTCCATTGACAGGCCAGCACGCCGGACGTGATCGAGCCCCCCGATACGCTCGAGACCCGGTTCAGCTTCGGCAGATAGCCCAGTTCGTTCAGGCGCCAGAGCGCCCCGCAGTGAAAAAGGGCCGCGCGAAAGCCTCCTCCCGAAAGAGCCAGGCCGATCCCCGCTTCGACACCTTCACTCCCGAACGGCATATCGATTTTCCCAATGGAGCCGGCGGTGGAATCAAACCGCTGGCCGGCGGCTGACGAAGACGATCCGTAGTATTACCGGAACCCCCGGCGGAGTCAAGACCATTTTATTTTTTTATGGAAATCCGGCCCGGCCGACGGAGCCGCAAAAAACGCTTAGGATCGGGTTTGACAGGAGACAATTTTGTCGGCTATTCTTATAGGGGGGTGCGGCAAATCGTAGTCCCATTCGCTTTTTCCAAACGAGAATGAGCTCCCCGTCTTCCGGGGAAAAAAGTCAGGGTGATGGCCGATGGCCTTGAATGAAAAATTGGTCGTTCGTTTCCAGAACGGCCGGGTCCTTAAGGGGATCTCCAAGGATTTTTCCACGAACAAGGACAGTTTTCACCTGGCCTTGATCAATCGGCCGGCGACGAATCCGGCCGTCGTCGTTTCCCTCGGAGAGCTCAAGGGAATTTTTTTCGTGAAGGATTTTACGGGCAAGAAGGAATACCAGGAAGACAAGGGGTTTTCAAAGCCCGGAAAGACTTTTTACGGAAAAAAAACCGTCGTCCATTTCAAGGACGGCGAGATTCTATACGGTTTCACTCAAAATTACGCGCACGACCGGCCTGGCTTTTTTCTCTATCCGTATGATTCTCAATCCAACAACATCAAACTCTTCGCCCTCCGTTCGTACGTCACCAAGGTGGAATTCCCTCCCTCTTAGAATTTCTCCGGTTTAAAAATACCCGGACCGAACGCGTTGGGCATCGATCAGAACGGAGGAAGACCGTTGGGCTCGACAGGACAAAGGGACAAGCGGGAAAGACGCGCCGGGCGTATTGACAGTCGGACGGCGGGAGAATAGAATGACAGACCTCCCATGAAAGTAAACTTGCGACTTTGGTTCAGTCTCTTCTGCGCGGAGGCCGTTCGGGCGCTCGCCCGCCACAAAATGCGGACGGGGCTGACCGCGCTCGGCGTGATGGTCGGCGTGTCCGCCGTGATCTGGGTGGTGGCCATCGGCCGGGCCGGCACGGAGCGCACGGAAGCGGAGTTGCAAACGCTCGGCAACAACCTGGTCTGGGTCGAGGCGGGCTCCCGCAACATCAACGGGGTGCGCAACGGCACCCACGGAACAAACACCCTCACGCCCGAGGACGCGGAAGCCATCCGACGCGAGATGCCGCTCATCACGGGCGTGTCCGAGAACGTCGACGGCAGCCTGCAGGTCGTCTACGGCAACCGCAACTGGAACACCCGCTATCGCGGCGTCTCCCCCGAGTATGTGGACGTCAAGCGCTGGCCGGTCGCGGAAGGCTCGTTCTTCACGCACGACCAGGTGAAGCATATCGAAAGCGTCGTGGTGATCGGCGAGACCGTGCGCCGGGAGCTGTTCGGCGCGTCGGATCCGATCGGACGAATCATCCGCATGCAGGGCTCCTTGTTCAAGGTCATCGGCGTTCTGGCGCCGAAGGGCGCGACGGCCTGGGGCTATGACCAGGACGACGCCGTCATCCTGCCCTGGACGACCGCGCAAAAGAAGATCGAGGGCCGGGGCTTCACGTGGCTCGACGATATTCTGTGCTCCGCGGCCTCCCGGGAAGACGTCGTCCCGGCGATCGGGGCCGTTACGGCGTTGATCCGCCAACGGCACCACATTCGCCCCGGCGAGGCGGATGATTTCAACATCCGCCGCCCGGATGAAGTGATCAACGCGCAGATCCGGCAGAGCCGGACGCTGCAGCTGCTGCTGATCAGCGTGGGTTCGATTTCGCTGCTCGTGGGCGGCATCGGGATCATGAACGTGATGCTGGCCTCCGTGGCGCAGCGGACCACGGAGATCGGCGTGCGCATCGCCGTGGGCGCGACGCCGCGGGCCGTCCAGCTTCAGTTCCTCGGCGAGGCCGTGATGCTGAGCCTCTTCGGCGGCGTCACGGGCGTCCTTCTCAGCCTCGTCGGCGATTTCTTCATCGAGAGGATGCTCGGCTGGCCCTTGTCCACGTCTCCGCTGGCGGCCCTGCTGGCCGTTCTGTTCGCCGTTTCCGTGGGCGTCTCCTTCGGCTACTATCCGGCGTGGAAGGCCTCGCGGCTCGACCCGATCACGGCGCTGCGTAACGAGTAACGTTGACACGCCGGCCGCGTCCCCATGGAATGGTCGATTCGAAAATCACTCCTCCGAAAAAATACCCCCCCCTTCCCCCATAAAAAAAAGCGCACCCCGGGAACAACCCAGGGTGCGCCGTCATCAAGAAGCGCTGATGAAGCGCCGCTTACATCTTCGGAGCCTCAGGAGCAGGAGCTGCCGGAGCCGCCGGAGCTTCCGCACCGCCGGCCACCTTGATTTCTTTCGCCCAATGACCGCTCGAAGTCACATCCACCTTCGCGCCCACCTTCAGGTCGCCCTCGATCTTGGTCTTCTTGGAGATGCTGAACTTGTGGGTCTTTCCCTTCTCGTCCTTCACGGCGACGCTCTTCCCCGCCGTCACGGCCGTCACTTCACCCGAGGTCATCGTGGGCGCAGTCGCCGTTTTCTTGGCTGGCTTCTCCGGTGCCGCCGGCGCATCAGCCGCCACGCTGACACCGGCCAATGCCGCCGCGGTCAGGATGGATACTGCCAACATCAAGAGTTTCTTCATGTGTCTAACCCCCCTTATGGTTGTGGACAAATACGTCCGCAGATACTATAGCACAAAGTATGCCATTTTTGAACCGAAAAACGGCCAGGTCACAATTCCCAATGTTTATAATACAATTATGACGTTTGATCCGATCGATCGATCAAGACAACTGCACAGATGATCGGCGCAAAAATCACTCATTTGAGGCGATCGATGCCTCATTTGAGGCAAGAGAAATAAATAATCAGTCGTTCGGAAACTAAGCCGCTGATTTTAGAGGACGGGACCGGCTCGACAACAGGAGGTTGACGGCACTCCGTCTTGCCCTCCTATAGGCCGCCTCCGTCATGGACATGATCACCGTCCCCCGTTTCCGATCTGAAAAAGGTCCGACATCATCTGTACGTTTGAATCGCACGCGTGGTTCAGGCACGGCAAACCGAATCCGGCTTCGATGGACTTGAGCAAGGAGAAGTGCGTGTAGAACTTCGCGCTCTGCACCCCACGGGCGCCGTAGTTCGTGTCCACGATCAGCAACACTTGGTTTTTGGTCGGGGCGATGCTGTAATCGTTCTCATCCCACAGCACCACGATGGCGCTTCGGCCGTCATGCCACACGGGCGAGTTGTGGATGGCGGTCACAAGCAACTGCAACGTCACGTCGCCGCGGTAGATCAAACCGGGATTCAGCCCATCCTGCGTGCCGTTGTCGTTCGGATCGAACTCGCAGACGGGGCCGGCGTTGCCGCGTCCATGCTGGTCGTTGCACTGGTTCGGAGCGATGAAGGAAAAGGCCGGCACGTCGCCGGAACTGAGATCTGCAAAGAGGCCGTGCGAGCCTTCAAAATCGGCGACATTCTTCAAGCTGTTTTGCGGGTCGGCGCCTTCCTGAACGCTGCGAAAGTAGGCGAAGGGGTTGTGTTTCACCGCGTAGAGCGCGACCAGGTTGTCCTGCGTCTGCCCCTCTCCCGGCAGGGCCGCGCCCAGATCGCTGTTGTTGGTGAAGAAGCCGTCGCTGTTGTTGACCGTATCGGGGCCGGACGGCGGAAGGCTTTCTTGATAGCTCTTCCAGTCGAGCCCAGCGGCGACCAACTGGTCCGCGATGGTCTTGCCGAGAATATGCCTGTCCGCCGGAATGGACCGAACGCCGTCGATGTTGATCTCCCCCGGAGGGCCCGAGGTCTCGTTCGTAAAGTCGACGGCCGGCGTTTCCGCGTCCGTTCCGCTGCCCCCGATGGGACAAATAGCGGGACTCGGCGGCGTGTCCGTCGCGACGACCCCGGAGGCGAGGTTCGTGGTGCAGTCGGCGTTGTGCCAGTCCGGAGCATTGTCGGTTTGAACGCCGAAGTTCGATCCGCCCACCACTTCCAAATAGTTGGTCAGACTGGGGTGGGCGATCGCGAAGTAATTCGTCGCGGAATTGGCGGACTTCGCCAGGCTGTTGGTGAACGGCGCGTTCGGGTTGTCCACAATCTGGCCGTACGCGTGATTCTCCATCATGATCACAAAAACGTGGTCCAGGTTCGGAATGCCTTTGGGAACGGAAGCTTCGTGGGCGGACGCCGTGCCCGCCAAGGCCGTAAGCAACAGACCCAGTGTTGCCGCCCTTGTTTTTAGATCCATGAACTTTCTTTTCCGGAACAACGTGTCGTCGATGCTCATCTCCTGCATGGGTGATCCTCCTTTTTTAAAAATCTTGAATCGCGTCGATCATAGCAGCGCACTGTTACAACTTCCTCAATGCGATATTAACAATAGGTTAAAACTCGCGGCGGATTCCGGACGACGCCCTTGCGCTTTCACACCGGAAGACGGCCTTTGAGAGGAATTAGAGAAACCGATGAAAAATCCGGGATGGCGAGGAAACTCCGCAAGCAGACGCAACAAGGATTAAAAAGAGAAATAATTAATCAGTGGTTCAGTGACAAAACCGCAGATTATAAATGGAGCCGGCGAGTGGGATTGATCCGCCTTAGGCGGATTGAACCGCCGACCCGCTGATTATTTGTAGGTCTTCTCATTGCGGATCTTGACACGATAAATCACAACCGTCCTGCTCTGGTCATCAACTGCATAAAGGACACGATAGTCCCCTACTCGAACACGATAACCTTCTTTATCCGTCAGTTTTTTACAACCGTGAGGGCGAGGATTGGAGGCTAATTCGAGGATGGCCCGATCGATTCGTTGCCGGTCATGTGCCGGGATGCGCCGGAACTCCTTTTCGATCCGTTTTTCGACCAGGATGCGATAGGTCAAGACCGACGTCCGGCGCGCAGTTTCTTCCGAATACGCTCATAGGGGATAAACCCCGCCGCTTCCCGCTCGGCCTTCAGCAGATCATTGGCGTCTTCCAAGTCTTCGAGATACTCCATGAGGTTCTTGTAATCCCGAAGGTCGATCACGACCGAGGTTTTTCTCCCCTTTTCATCCGTGATAAATTGCGGTTTAAGATTTGTTTTCATAGGTTCAACATTAACAGACTATTCGCCGGGAGTCAAATCTTACCCGTTCATACTGAATGGATACTCTCCCGTCACCGGCGACGCAAGACCTATAAATTATTTATCCAGCGAGAAGGCGAGCGAGAGGGGAAGGCGGATCAGATGCAAGATGCGGGATGATCAATGCGAGTGAAAAATATTTCCATTGCCAGCATCCTTCATCCGGTATCCGGTCCCTTTGGTTTGGGGGCGACGCGAGTCCCTATAATACGGAGCCGGCGAGTGGGATTGAACCACCGACCTGCTGATTACGAAAAGCCCGCCGATATTTCCAAGAATACCTTTCCGGAACTTCCCTGATGAGAAAAGAAGGATGTAGAGTAACCCATGAATTGGGCAAGTATGCCTAAGTATGGGCACTGTGGTAGCTAAGAGGTAGCCGAAAATGTCTCGCGATATGGGCGGACATTTGCAGAATCATCAACATGAGTCAAGAGCAGACTTGACCCCTTTATGGAAATAGGCCTAACCTAAGACCGAGGGACGGCCCGATCCGGGGACCGTTTCCCCTGTCCAATGGTTAGGCGCTCTTTTGATAATGTGACGTGTACCAGTCGATAACCTGCCTGATCATTCTTTGATACGACGTATGCTGTTTTTTGGCCTGTTTCTTGAAAAACTCAATGCTCGATTTTTTCAAAGAGATCGTCACTTTAACGTTTTCCTCCTTCAAGACCAACTGATCCGGCGGAGGAAGAAAATCCTTGATGACCCTCAGTTTACCCATCGGTTCTTCAGTATATTTTATTTTCCTCTTCATATATTTTCCTCCCTTTTCTCCAATATCCCGCACCATAAATGCGGATGACATCACCGCGATAGGTGAACCTCACGGTCATGATGCCGTCACCCACACGGCCGAGACAGTAAAATCGCTCTTCTTCTTTGCTATGGTCAACATCCTCGGCAATGACACGTTGAGGGTCAAGGAACGCCTGCTGCGCCTCTGAAAAGGAGACGCTGTGTTTGGCTTGATTTTCCTTGTCTTTCTCCTCATCCCATTCAAAGCGGGTTTTCCCCATGCAGATAACCTACCATACACGCGTG
>Ga0335077_10012527_pt1 | contig 10602 bp, 7 predicted proteins | sample Lox_Sample_31_FD_207151 | JGI IMG/M metagenome (GOLD analysis project Ga0335077, IMG submission 207151) | Soil microbial communities from Loxahatchee National Wildlife Refuge, Florida, United States - Lox_Sample_3.1 | ecosystem: Environmental > Terrestrial > Soil > Wetlands | place: USA: Florida...
ACCCACGGAAGGCTCCATCGTTCGTCGGCGGGGCGCACCGCCTCCGGTGCGACCCGAATGAACACACCGGCCTCGGAGAGCACGTCGAGCCAGCTCGTCCGGTGCGCGACGTAGTCGTGGGAGCCGTAGATGAGGTAGATCCGGCGGCCCGACTGCACGTAGGCCCGCAGCGCCGCCGCGACGGGTGCGACCTCGGAGGGGTCCGGTACCGGGGTATGGAACAGGTCCCCGGAGATCAGCAGGAACTCGGCTCCCCGCTCGCCGGCGACCTCGATCGCCCGGAGCACGCTCTGCCGAAGCCGTTCGCGCAGAGCGGGGTTTCGCGGCCAGGCCCCGACGTGCGCGTCGGCGAGGTGGGCGAAGGTGAACCGGTCCCGGCCCATTCCTACTGCCTACTTGGGGAGCGGCTTCTTGTTCGCCGTGCCGGTCGGGGCCACGGTTCCCTGCTGGATCTTCTGGGTCATCGCGGCGAGCAGCCCCGCTCCGGCCCCCATCGTCAGCAGCCCGAGGATGAGGAAGTCGTCCGACCCGCCCGCGGACGGCCCGACGCGCGGGGGAGGCGGTGGGAGCGGGGCGGAGGAGGACGAAGCGCTGGCGGCGCTCGCCTGGGCGAGTGCGGCGAGCCGCGCGGCCTCGGCGCGGGTGAGGGCGGCCTGCTGGATGCTGAACAGTTCGGTCGCCTCCTCCATCGTGATCTGACGGGTCCTCAGTCGACCGACGAGGTAGGTGTACCGCTGGTTCCGGCTGGCCGTCGCCCCGGAACCGCCGGAATCCATCGAAGAGTCGCTCGGGTTGTACATCGCGGACTGCAGAGGCTAACCCTACCGCTGATTTGAAGGGTAAGGACCGGGCCCCTCGGACGTTGGGACCGTCCGAGGGGTTATAGGAGGCCCGCCCCTGAACGGGGCATGACCCCTCCCTCGGACGCCAAGGCGGCGGGCCCGAACGAGAACGACCGCCACCTGCACGTCCGTCTCGCCGACGAACGAACGTCCGTCTACGACCTGATCACCGAGTACCTGGAGGCGGCCGGGAAGGCCCCGGACTGGTACTGGAGGACCGCCGGCCGGCTCGAAGGGAACGAGGCGGACAACCTCGAGGACCTGATCGCGAACGCGTTCGAGGCGGGGGCCTACGTCGCCCACGACCACCCCGAGGACGTCGAGTTCAAGTGGGTCAGCGAAGAAGAGTGCGAGCGGGAGCGCCGACGCGAAGAGCGGGGCGAGCAGCACGAGGCGGCCAAGAAGGACCGCTCGAGCCTGAGCCACTACGCCTGAACGGCTGTCCCCGCCGTCCTGGGGGTCAGGGACCCCAGAGAGGAACGGCCCCGAGGCCGGGGCCTACCAAGGGGGTCGGCCGAGGGGCGTCTTGACGGCCCGCCCTAGATCGGGATGACCGAGTGCGCCACGATCAGCGCGATGAACAGGATGGAGAGCGTGTTCACGACCTTGATGAGCGGGTTGATCGCCGGACCTGCCGTGTCCTTGGTGGCATCCCCGACGGTGTCCCCGACGACCGCCGCCTTGTGCGCGTCCGAGTGCTTGCCGCCGAAGTTCCCCGACTCGATGTACTTCTTCCCGTTGTCCCAGGCGGCCCCCCCGGTGGTCATCATGAGGGCGAGCGGGAAGCCCGAGATGATCGTCCCGAGCAGGAGCCCCGCGAGGGCGACCGGCCCGAGCAGGAAGCCGACGGCGAGCGGGGTCGCCACGGCGATGAGCGCGGGCACCGCGAGCTGCTGGATGGCGGTCCTCGTGACGATGTCCACGCAGCGACCGTAGAGGGGCTTGGCCGTCCCCTCGAGGAGACCCGGGATCTCCCGGAACTGGGTCCGGATCTCGAAGACCATCTTCTCCGCCGCGATCCCGACAGCGTTCATGAGGAACGAGGTGAAGAAGAACGGGATGATCGCCCCGATGACGAGTCCGGCCACGACGAGGGGCTGGGAGAGGTCGAGCAGGTTCGTGAAGGAGGCCCACGGCTTGCCCCAGTTGTTGGCCGCGGCGAACGTGTAGGCCGCGAAGAGCGCGAGCGCCGCCAGGACCGCCGAGCCGATGGCGTACCCCTTGGTGATCGCCTTGGTCGTGTTTCCGACAGCGTCCAGAGGGTCGGTGATCGCCCGAGCGCTCTCGGGAAGCTTCGCCATCTCGGCGATGCCGCCGGCGTTGTCCGTGATGGGTCCGAAGGCGTCGATCGAGATGATCATCCCGGTGACGGAGAGCATGCTCGCCGCCGCGAGACCGATGCCGTAGAGCCCGATGTAGGCGTCCAGCGAAGCGGTCCCGGCGTACCAGCCGGCTGCGGCATACGCCCCCAGCGTCCCGGTGACGATCACGAGGCCCGGGATCCACGCCGACTCGAGGCCCACGGCAAGGCCGGAGATCACGGTCGTGCCGGCCCCGGCCTTCGAGGCCTCCGCGATCTTGTGGACCGGGGAGTACTTGGCGCTCGTGTAGTAGTCGGTCGACATCACGATCATGATCATCACGATGAGGCCGAGCGCCGTCGCGACGAAGATCCCGATGTTGCCGTTCATGAAGTAATAGTCAAGGACGTACAGTCCGGCGATCCCGAGGGCCGTGGTCGCGGCCAATCCCTGGTACAGAGCGCCCATGATCGTGGTCTTGGGGCCCATCCGAACGAAGAGGGAGCCGAGGACGGTCGCCACGACCGCCCAGGCGCAGACGAGCAGCGGGTAGAGCACCGCGTTGGGGAAAATGGAGAGGATTGGGGTCGCGCCGCTGACCGAATTGATCAGGTAGGCCAGGAGCATCGCCGCCATCGCGGTGACGACGTACGTCTCGAACAGGTCCGCCGCCATGCCAGCGCAGTCCCCGACGTTGTCGCCCACGTTGTCGGCGATGACTCCGGGGTTCCGCGGGTCGTCCTCGGGGATCCCCGCCTCGACCTTGCCGACGAGGTCGGTCCCGACGTCGGCGCCCTTCGTGTAGATGCCGCCGCCGACCCGCGCGAAGAGGCTCATCAGGGAGGCTCCGAACAGGAGGCCCACCATGTTGGTGACGTTCCCGCCGAACGCCCAGTAGAAGACGACCAGCTCCAAGAGGGCCAGGCCAGCCACGGACAGACCGGTGACGCTACCCCCCCGGAAGGCGAACGCCATCGTGTCCGGGAGACTGCCGCCGCGCGCTTTCGCGGCCGTGCGGACGTTGGCCCGGACGCTGACGAGCATCCCGACCGCCCCAGCGAGGGCGCTTCCGGCGACGCCGGCGATGAACCCCACCGCGAGGTGGGGCCCCGCGCCGGTGATGCCGAAGGCGAACGCGATGATGACCGTGAGCACGATCGCGACGGCGAAGACGACCGTGTACTCCCGCCGGAGGAAGGCGACGGCCCCCTCCCGGATCGCGGCCGAGATCTCGCGCATCTTGTCGTCACCGTCCGGCTCCCGCAACACCAGCGCGGTCTGCAGGCCGGCGTAGCCGAGGCCGAGCAGGGCGGCGAGCAGGATCAGGAGCTCCAGCTGGGGGGTTGACAGACCCATCTTCTACCTCGAGGATTGACCGCGGTTCAACGGACCCGGTAATTAAACACTGTGGGCCCCTCCCCAACCACCTTCGCATCGGGCGACGGGTATGAATATACGGACGGGGGGTCTGGACACTGCCAACGTGCAGGGAGCAGGCAGCAGGGAGACCTCCTCCCGACGCACCCGGGTAAACTGCCAGGTCTGCAACCAACCGATCGAGCTGGTTCGAATGAAGGAGCATCTCCGCTCCGAGCACCAGAGCGTCAGCTCGGAAGTCGAAGCTCTCTACCTCTCCGCCCGCATCGAGGCACGCCGCCGCCGCCATTCCTACCCATAACCCGGTTTGCCCCACCGCTGGGAGGCGGCGCAATCGTCCGAGCCGGTCCGGGGAGTGTCCGCAGGGTTTCCTCCCCGTCCGTTCCTCCTTTTCTACCCTTTCGCCCAGTGCCCCCCCGAGTAGGTGACCCATCCATGAGCATACCGAAGGCGACCGTCGAGCGGTTGCTTCAGGAGAACCGGGACCACATCTGCCCCGGCCACGAGGAGATCTGCGTCCGGGTGCAGGCGATCGCCGACCTCCCGACGCGTTTCGGAGAATACCAGGCGGTCGCGTTCTGGAACAACTCCGACCGCAAGGACCACGCGGCGTTCGTCCACGGCGACGTCTTCGAGAAGGAGGAGGTACCGGTGCGCATCCACTCCGAGTGTCTTACCGGGGACGCGATCGGCTCGCTCCGGTGCGACTGTCGCGACCAGCTGGTCGAGGCCCTCCGACGCATCGGGGAGATGGAGAACGGGGTCGTGATCTACTTGCGGCAGGAGGGCCGCGGGATCGGCTTGGTCAACAAGATCAAGGCTTACCACCTCCAGGACAGCGGTCTCGACACGGTCCAGGCCAACGTGATGCTGGGGTTCCGACCCGACGAGCGGGACTACGCCATCGCGGCTCATATGATCGGGTCGCTGCACATCCGGTCCGTCCGGGTGATGACCAACAACCCAGACAAGCTGGCCGACTTGGAACGGCACGGAGTGAACGTCGTCGGGCGGATCCCTCTGGTGGTCCCCCCGAACGAGTTCAATCGGACCTACCTGGAGACGAAGCAACGACGTCTCGGACACCTCCTCGACCTCGAACAGAGCGACCCGCTCGAGCCGGGCGGGAGCTGAGCCGATCCCCGTTCCGCTGAACCGTCTTGGGCGGCTCGGCACGGGCCGGGCCCCGGGTGGGTTGCCGGGCTGTGCCGAGCCCCGTGGCCGGCGTTGCCGGCGGGGGGGCGAGCAGTGCCTCGTTCGTCCCGACCCCGGCCGCGCCGAGGGGTGCGGTCGCCGCCCCGGTCGCCCCTCCGATCCCAGTGGAGGACATCGACGCCCGGATGGCGCGCCTGGAGCCGCTGAGCCTCGAGCTCTACAAGAACAACCCCGACCGACTGAAAGAACGCTCGGAGGATGGTACGAACCCCGACGATGCGTCCGCCCATGGTTCCAGCGAGGACCCGGGGTAGGTTTCCCCTCGACGAACCCGCGGCTCCGACTCAGGTTTGTTCACGCGAGGGGGGGTCCAGGTGCTCGGCTGGTTGCCCAACGGATGGGCACGGTGAGGACGAACAAGCCGGCAAAGCTCAAGGACTTCGAGCGTCACAGAAAGCGGGCACTTGGTCAATTCTCCCTTGTGGTTTCCCCGATGAGGATTACCGTGCGTAAGTGGAAACGAAGCAGCGACGGCCGGAGAGCCTGCTCGAGTTCCCTCAGTCCGGCGACCATAGTCCCTCATCAGAGTGAGCAGACTTGGGGCGTCGCTCCGCCCGCCGGCCCCTCAACGCCAGGCCCTCATCGCCTTTTCCGGAGCGCTCGGCTCGCCTGGACGGGACTCATGCAGGTGCCGTCGCTGCATCTGGGTGGGACACCCGTTCGGGCGGTTTCCGCCGCGCCGACAAGGCCTTCTTGTACCCGGACTTCACGCCCTGGAGTATGCGGGAGCTGGGCTGTCGGAGGCAGCCGTTCCTATCGAGGCCAGCGGACTCGACCCGGTCGGAGGACCTGAACACGGGATGAGGATCGGGGGAGGAATGACCGCGTGGTTGGCGAGCCCTCGAACTGCACGCTGGCCTCGTCGTGTTCATCGTGGAACCACTCTGGGCCTCGGCCTCGTGGTCCTCTTGATTGGCGGTTCGCTGCCGCTCACTGGTATTCCCACGGTAGGGATGGGTGGGGCCGGTGCTCGCGCGGGCACCGCACCAGTATTCACCCCCACCGCAGGTTCTACGGACCCGAACGTGACTCTCTCCGCGTACGAAGGGTACGTTAGCAGCTCGCTGAACGCCTCGGGATCCGGCTTCGTCACGGCAAGCCCCCTCAGTCTCACGTTCGGCCCGGTACCGGTTTCCAGCTGCCTCTCGGGAGGTCTATCCCCGAACGCCGCCGGCAACTTCTACTGTGTCTTCTCAGTGCCGGTGCTGGCTGCGCCCGGACCCTACGAAGTGAATGCCACCAACGGAACCGCACCCGATACGGGCCTCGCGAACTTCACGATTGAATCGCCGACCCTCGGTGCCACCCCGACCAGCGGCCAGGTCGGCAGTTCGGTGAGCGTCACGGGGGTTGGTTACGCAGCGGAGACCCCGGTGACGCTCAGTTTTGGTCCGACCGGGATCACTTCGTGCACCTCCGGTTCGCTGACGACGGGCGGGAGCGGCAACCTCGCCTGCGGTTTCACTGTACCCGCCGCCACCGCTGGCGTTCAGACCCTTCTTGCGTCAGACGGGACGAACTCGGCCACGGCCAGTTTCGCGGTCCTCTCGAACCTGACTGTCGCTCCCGCCCTCGGCGCGGTGGGCACGGACGTTGTCGCCGTGGGGACGGGGTTTGATGGTGATGCAAGCTACTCGGTGAGCTGGAATACGACCACGACGCTCTGTACCGGAACCACCGGAGGGGCCGGGGGCCTCTTCTGCTCCCTGGCCCCGATCCCCGCGGCGCCGGGCGGCGATCATTCGATTACGGCGAGCGACGGGACGAACGTGGTCGCCGCAGATTTCGATGTCCTTCCGGCCCTCGCCCTGAGTCCCGCGGCAGGAATTTCGGGTGTCCAGGTGGGCCTGATCGGCACCGGGCTTGGGGCCACCACCTCTTACTTCTACTGCTTCCTTTCGCTCGCGACGTCCTGCTCCGGTGGGAGTCCGACGTTCACCTCGGCGGCGAACGGGAGCATCCCGTCGGGGACCAGGCTGACCGTGCCGGCAGATTCCCCGGGCACGTACTTCGTCGACGTTTCCCCTTCCCCCTCCGGTGCGCTGGCGGTCGACGCTGCATTCGCCCTCACGAATGCCTCCCTGGTTCTCGACCCGGTCAGTGGACCGGTCGGGACCGTGCTCGGTTTCAGCGGGAGCGGCTACTCGCCCGATACGCCCTACTCATACTGCTTCGAGTCGACCACGAGTGCCTGCGGCCTCGGCTCGCCCGCGTTTACCTCCGACGGCGCGGGGGACATACCGACTGGGCAGTCGATCACCGTCCCCGAGGACCCCGACGGGATCTGGTACGTAGTCCTTTCGAACGACGGGGTTCTCGTCTCGGCGGCGGCGTTCACCATCGAGAGCAATTTCACCCTCGCGCCGTCCGACGGCGTCGTCGGATCCACCGTCGTAGCGAACGGGACCGGGTTCGACTCCGGGACCCCCTACGCGGTGTTCTGGAACCTGACAGTGACCCTATGTCTCGGAACGACCGATTCCGCCGGGGCTTTTGGGTGCAGCTTCGTGGTGCCGAGTTGGCCAGGAAGCGATGTTCCGGTCGAGGCACAGCAAAACTCGCGCATCATCGCGGTGGTCGGGTTTCAGGTGCTTCCGGGCGCGGTAGTCACCCCGACCAGCGGCCCGGTGGGCAGCACGGCAACGCTCGTCGGGACCGGGTTCGCCTCCTCGACGGCCGGTGCAGTCACGTCCTGGAACGCGACAACCACCCTTTGCAGCAACCTTACTGACGCGCAGGGTTCGTTTTCCTGCGTCTTTACGGTGCCCGCCGCTCCGGCCGGGCCCCAAAATTTGACGGTCTCCCAGCTTTCAGTCTCGGTCACGACTCCCTTCGACGTACTACCGAGCCTCTACCTCAGCCCGGACTCGGGCCCGGTCGGGACCAGCGTGTCGGTGGTGGGGTCCGGATTTGATCCGCTCTCATCGTTCTCCGTGCTGTGGGGCGGGACGCTGACGCTGTGCTCCTCGACGACCTCCTCGGTTGGAGCGGCCGCCTGCTCCTTCCAGGTGCCTTCGGGCCCCTTCGGGATAGTGGCCGTCCAGGTCCTCGAGGGGACGTTCTCTCCGGAGGCGAACTTCACGATCGGGGCTGGTATTACCGTAACACCCATCGTGGGTGTAATCGGCACCAATGCGACAGTGACCGGGACGGGGTTCGACCCGGTCTCCGCGTACACGGTCGTGTGGAACGGGGGGTTGCTCCTCTGCTCGGGAGTAACGAACTCGAGCGGCAATTTCACCTGCCCGTTTACGATCCCCACCGGGCCGGGAGGCGTCCACCCCATCACGGCCCTTGAGGGCGCTCACTCGGCCTCCGTCGTGCTGACCGCGGACCCCTATGTCCTGCTCGCAGCTTCCTCCGGCACGGTCGGCACCTTGGTGAACGTGACGGGGGTCGGGTTCGGTTCCGCCGCACCCTACTCCGTTCTGTGGAATGCAACGACCCAACTTTGTTCCGGTACCACCACATCGATCGGAGGGTTCACCTGTACTCTCGTCATACCCGTCGCCCCGGGCGGCCTCTCGAACCTGACCGCTCAGGGCAGCGGGCTCACCGCGAATTCCTCTCTGACCGTAATGGCCAGCATTCTTCTGGACCCGACCTCGGGTTCGGTCGGCACGATTGTCAATGCCACCGGGTACGGGTTCGGGGCCAGCGCCCCCTATAGCTTGACCTGGAGTGCGTCGACGACGTTGTGCACGGGGACGACCAACTCCAACGGCGTGTTCTCGTGCACGTTCGCGGTCCCAGCCTCCGCCGCGGGCTCGTTCACGATCACCGCGACGGGGGCTTCGAGCTCGCCCACGGGAACTTTCGCCGTCAACTCCACGGCCTCGGGAAACGTCTTGTCCGGCCTGCATCTCGCATGGTGGGAAGAGGTGGCCGGGGTCGTTGCGATTGCACTGGTGGTGGTCGTGACGGTCGTGCTCATCGCGCGTCGTCGGACGGCACGGGAGGGAACGGGGGCTACCCGCGCAAGGTCGGGGTCGAACCAGCCCGACCCGAACGTTCGCGACCCCGGAGTGGACCTCGACACGCTGATGGCCCGTCTCGAGCAGATGAGCCTCGAGGTCTCCGACCGTCCCCCCGAACCTCCCCCACAACCTCCCGAAGGGGCCTACCGACCCCCCCGGCCGGTCCCCCGAAAGCCAGGCTCGCCGTAGGCAGCTACGTGTGACCGGGCGCACTCCTTAGGGCTCGTACTCGCGCCCGCGGACCCGCCCAACGAGATACGCCCGGAGCTCGGCCCGGGACATCGAACGGGTATCTTTGGTACCCCGTAGTCGAAGAGCGACCGTGCCTTCGGAAGCTTCCTTGTCTCCGAGGACCAGGACGTACGGGATTCTTTCGATCTCGGCGTTGCGGACGCGTTTGGCGAGCGACTCCTCGGTGCCGGCAACTTGGACCCGCAACCCGTCCGCACTGAGTTCCTGGGCGAGGCCGGACGCGGCGTCTGCCTGGCGCTCCGTCACCGGGAGGATCCGAGCCTGAACCGGGCAGAGCCATGGTGGGAGGCGCCCCCCCGTGTGCTCGAGCAGGACCCCGAGGAACCGCTCGAACGAGCCGAGGATGGTACGGTGGATGACCACGGGTGTGTGGAGTTGGCCGTCGGCTCCTTGGTACTGAAGGCCGAAGCGGAGCGGGGTCTGGTAATCGAGTTGGATCGTCCCGGTCTGCCACGGCCGACCCAGGCTGTCCCGCAGGTGGACATCGATCTTGGGCCCATAGAAGGCCCCCTCACCGGGGGAGAGCTTGTACTGGATCCCGGACGCCTTGAGAATCCGTTCGAGGGTCGCCTCGGCCCGGTCCCAGGCCTCCTTCTCGCCCAGGAACTGCGCCGGACGAGTGGAGAGCTCGTAGCTCCAAGTAAGCCGGAACGTGGAGCATGCTCGCGCGATCCACGCGAGCAAGGTATTGACCTCCGCCTCGATTTGTTCCTCGGTGACGAACAGGTGGGCATCGTCCTGGACGAACTCCCGCACGCGGGTCAGCCCGTGCAACGTCCCGCTTGCCTCGGCCCGGTGGAGCGGGGCGAACTCGGCGAGCCGCATCGGAAGCTCCCGGTAGCTCCGGGCGCGCGAACGGAAGATCAGCATCGAGCCGGGACAGTTCATCGGCTTCCAGCCGTACATCCGGCCGTCGGACTCGGTGAGGAACATGTCCTCCCGATAGTGCTCCCAGTGGCCGCTCGTCTCGTAGACCGACTGCGGCCACATCAGGGGAGTGCGCACCTCGGAGTACCCGGCCTCCTTGAGGTGTTCGCGGACGAACGCCTCCAGCTCCCGGAACACGATGATGCCGTTCGGCAGGATCGCCGGGAACCCCGGGCTCTCCTCGAAGAACGCGACCAGCTCGAGCTTCTGGGCCAAGGTCCGGTGGTCGCGGGCCTCCGCCTCGGCGCGGAGCCGGAGGTACTCCTTCAGGGCCGCTTCCGTGGGGAAACCGACCCCGCGGATCCGTTGCAGCGGGACCGAGGCTTCGGGACGTTCCGGGGTGATCGCGGAGAACCCGAGCAGATGGACCCCCTGCAACCAGCCGGTGTCGGGCACGTGCGGTCCCCGGCAGAGGTCGACGAACGAACCCGTCTCGTAGTAGGAGACGGGCTCGCCCGGCGGGATCTCCCGGATGTACCGTAGCTTGTGAGGGTTCGAGGCGAACAGCCGCTCGGCCTCCTCTCGGGAGACCTCGCGACGACGGAAGGGCTCACGCGCCTGAACGCTCCGTCGCATCCCGGAGCGGACCGCGTCCAGGTCCTCGGGCGTCAGCGGTCGGACGTCGAAGTCGTAGAAGAACCCCTCTTCCGTCGGCGGGCCGACGGTGGGACGCGCTTCGGGGATCGCCTCGACGAGCGCCTTGGCGACCAG
>Ga0335077_10012528_pt1 | contig 10602 bp, 7 predicted proteins | sample Lox_Sample_31_FD_207151 | JGI IMG/M metagenome (GOLD analysis project Ga0335077, IMG submission 207151) | Soil microbial communities from Loxahatchee National Wildlife Refuge, Florida, United States - Lox_Sample_3.1 | ecosystem: Environmental > Terrestrial > Soil > Wetlands | place: USA: Florida...
TTTATTTACACGGAACTCCACAGCCAGGGAGGCGAGCCGGGCCGCGTGGACCGCGTAAAGTCGCTGGTGCCGATGCAGCGCGGAGGGCAGCCCGATGAGGTGGCGGCCGCGATTCTGTGGCTGCTGTCCGCGGAGGCCTCTTACGTCACCGGCGCGATCCTCGATGTCGCCGGCGGCCGATGACGGATGGATGCTTTTAGGCTCGAAGGAGAGCAGGCGATCTACTGGATTTATCCCCGCAGCAAAGCTCCGCGGAAGAAGTCCCCCAAGTCAATCCGGTCCATCTTATGGTTGGCAACGCGGATCATTGCTTCGTATCCAGCGAGTTCCGGTAGGGGACTGGTATCGACTCCATTGATTTCGAGAAAAACCAAAGCTGCCTCCACTGCCGTTCGTCTATTTTTATTGCCATCGAAGTAGGCTTGGCTTTCGGCAAGGTAGAACGCATAGGCGCCAGCGACATCATGGAGATCCCGGCGGTGTAGCACCACACGTTTTGAGGTGGAGCTATCGCGGATTCCAGCCCATCTTCGTAACGAATCCCATGCAGACCACCCCAGGTTTCAATCTGATCGTGGTGAATCGCATCAACCTGTTCCCGTGACAGGAAAATCGGATCTTGTTCCAAAGGATGGAGCCGTTCAACAGGAAAGCGCTAACTTATTCAGCCAGTCGACGGAACAGGCCGGCGTGCAGTTTACTCGTTTTCTCGTGAGCCATTTTGAATTGCTCAGCCGTGGCATAACGCACCGAGGGCTTTCCTTTCCCCGGCGTGTCGCCCGCCAAGTGGATTGCATTCTCGCGCTCCCTGGTCCCGTTCTTAGCGTACGTTCCTGTTCCATTTACTGGAGTCTGGCCCGGATCCAACCTGCAAACCATCTGGTACGACTTCCGCAACTGACCGCGAGCAGCCCGGCCCTCAGCCGCATCCCAAGGCAAACCGCAGGGCCATGCAAACGTCATCCATGCGCGCCGTCCCCAGGCTGGTCACACGGCGTCCCAAACGCGACTGCGCGATGGTCACCGCATTGTGGAGATTGACCGCGCAGCGGTGCTTCATCCCGTCATCGATATCGAGAATGACCTCGGAGGGCACGCCCCGCACGGTTGACGTGATCGGCGCGACCGTAACGGCCGCCAGGTGGCGAATCGCGCTGTCCCGGGTCAGCACGAGGACCGGCCGTTGTTTGTCCGGAGGCGGAAACCGGCACAACCGGACATCGCCCCGGTTCAGCGCCGCGGCCACGATGCGGCATCCTCCCAGACGCGGTACTCCTCTTCCTGCTGAGGCTGGGCCAGATACCCGCGGCGATCGCGATCCTCCAATTCCAGTTCCTGCAAGTGCTTGAGATGCCGTTGCAACGCTTGCCGGATGAGGGCGGATCGATTCACGCGCTGCCGCCTGGCGGCGATATCGGTCGCTTTCAGGAGCTTTCGATCCAAGACTACCTGTATCGTCTCCATTAGGGAATCTCTTCCACAGTATACTCCACACCACTTTTGGAATTCGCTGCAGCTTTAAATTGGCGCTGGGGCGCTCGGCGTGATCGGCCACCAGCACATCGAAGCGGTCCCGGTGCGCCGCCCTGGCCGGCGGGTGTCCACTGCAAGTCGAAGTCGAACCCTCCGGTGAGGCCGGTGCGATCGACCACGGGCTTCCCCCAGCATGCTCTGCAGGGTCGCCGCGAGCTGCGCCATCGTTCGGGTCCCGCCCGAGAGCCAGCGGCGGGTGGCCAGCACCATACAAGCCGGACGTTTCCGGAGGGTGTCACCGGGCTCCACCCTCCCGCTTCGGCCTGCGGCCGTTTTTCCGCAAGCCACTGCCGGCAATCCACGTCGGAGCGATGCCGCCGCGGGCCCCGGTGGGTAAGTGGCCGTAATATTGAAGCTCACGGACGACGTCCAGTCCGGCACCCCCACCAGTTGATGATCGAGCAACCGGTAAGCATAGAGAATCAGAAAACGCAGAGGTGTGTTGGTAGCGGTGAACCACCCGGGGGCCGAGACGGAGATCTTCGACGGGGCGGTCTCATCCGCCTTGCTGGTTTCACGGACGCTAGTTCAAAGGCGGGGCCGGCTTCGGATACCGTCTGCGCGGGTCGAAGCAAAGCGCATGCGGGATCCTCGGGGAAAGCTATTCTATTACGACGCCGTGACGGGCTCCTCGTTAGTAACGGGAACGCGCTGCCGGGTACCCAGCAGCAGTTCGATGGCATCGGCGACGTGCACTTCGGTGATGTGAGGATCGCCCCGCTCGAGCCGGAGCCGATAGGCTTTGACGAGCACATCCGCCGCACGGAACCCCTCGGGTGTCTCGAACTTGTAGCAGGCGAGCTCGATTTTGAGCCCGTTCGGATCGTGCAGGTAAATCGAATCCATGAAGCCGCGGTCTCGCTGGATGAACTCGATGCCGCGCTCGCGCAATCGCGCCGGGGCCAGCGTGAAAGTCGCCCGCGAGACGTTGAACGCCAGATGTTCCACGCACCCCGGCTCCCGCGGCGCTTTTCTTCCCGCGTCCGCCGCGGACTCGTTGGTGAACACCGTCAGCAGGCGCCCATCACCCGGGTCGAAGTACAGGTGGTTCTCATCCGGCTTGCCGAGATTGGGCTGCTCGAAGAGGAACGGCATGCCGAGAACGCCCTGCCAGAAATCCATGGCGCTCTGCTTCGTCGATCCCACGATCGTGATGTGGTGAACGCCCTGCACTTGTGTCTTGGCCACGATTGACTCCCCGATCCATTCGATACCGCGATGAATATTATGCGTCCGGCATGGCGGGCGGTCAATCGCCGGCCGCACCTCCGCCAGTGCTTCACGAGGTTCCGCGAACGGGATAACATATCTGTAGTTCGAATCCAAGCGCGCAGGGACTGGGTTGTTGCGGTGTGCCGGCGCGGCCTTCCAGAATCGCCGGCCACAGACACGAAGATGCCAGCAGGGCTACATCCGGGCCGACCGCATCGACGGCGGCTAATGCAGGCTGCCGGTGCGACGGTGGTTCTGGCGCTCTGTTTCTGCCTGGGTTGTTCGCGCCCGCCTTTTCATAAACCGGTTACGGTGACGTTCCTGGATCTCGAGTGGGACGCACAGGACCGGCTGCCTGGATTAGGCAAGGACCTGGTGGACTTCACACGTGAGAGCGGGATCCAGGTCAAGCGGCTACCCGGCCCCGATGGATCTCTCAGTCAACTCGGCCTGTGGAAAGAATTACTGCAAAAAGGCGCCGGCAGCCCCGACCTCTGCAACATTGACGTGGTCTGGTCCGGAATTTTGGGCCAGTACCTCATGGATCTGAAGCCGTATTTTGACACCAGCCTTTACTTACAGGATCCCGTGCTGGTCTCCAGCTACACCGTGGGTAACCAGCTGGTGGCAATACCGCATCACGCGTATGTTGGCGTACTGTTCTATCGCAGCGATCTTCTGCGGCGGTACGGATATCCGGAGCCGCCTAAAACCTGGGATGAACTCGAGAGGATGGCCGCCCGGATTCAGGCGGGCGAACGGGCCAAAGGCGACAAGGAATTTTGGGGCTTCGTCTGGGACGGGTTTGCCGGCGAAGATCTGACCTGCGCCGGCCTGGAATGGCAGATCAGCGAAGGTGGCGGACGGATCATCGAGGATGACAAAACGATCAGCGTGAATAACCCGCAAGCCATCCGCTCGTGGCAGCGGGCTGCGCGCTGGGTGGGGTCCATTTCACCACCCGGCGTGGTGGCTTACGGAAAGTGGGACGCGGAAAATTTCTGGGGCTCGGGAAAGGCGGCGTTTTATCGCGGCTGGGTCTCGGACTATAGTCTGAGGGTTCTGCATACACCTCCCGCCGGCGCCACGGAATTTGGCGTTACCAGCGTGCCGGGAGGTCCGGCCGGGCAGGCAAGCACCTTGGGGGGAAATGGTTTGTCGGTTCCGCGAACGTCGGCGCACCCTCGGGAAGCCATGGAGCTGATTCGTTATCTTCGCCGGCAGGACATCCAATTCGGACGCGATCGCGATCGCTCCCCGCAGCCCAAAGAGCTCGTGCTATTCGCCTTGCCTTCCATCCTGCAAGCGTATCCTCAACCCGCCAAACCAGGGCTCGTGAGGGGCAATGTGGTGGCGCGGCCTTCCGTAGCCGCCGGCCCGAAATACGAAGAGGTCAGCAGGGCGTACATCCGGGCCGTGCATGCGGTGCTCACCGGCGACCAGGCCCCAGCCGCCGCTGCCGCGGCCCTGGAGAAGGAACTCGTGGGGCTGACGGGTTTCAGCCTAAGGACCTCCCGCTGAGAGGGTTTGGTGATACCGTGGAAACACGAATCACACCCGTCAGGTGGCTTCCAGAACATTTCGGCTCCGGTTCGCCTGCCGGCGTCCCGGGCCATCGCCACTCGAGGCTTGGGGTAGCAAAGCGCAGTCATGGCCGCGAAATTCGTTGGATGGATGAAACGGGCTGGTGAGAGGGCTTTTCATCTTCATCGGTTCAACATCGGTCCTCGTCTGACGCTGTGCTTTCTATTCATCAACCTGACGATGTTGGCGGGAAGCGCTGCCCTGCTCTGGCAATTCCATCTGGTTCTGGCGCAAGCCGGGCGCCTCAGGGGTGTAGACCAGGAGTTGATCGCCGTGCTGCAGGCACATACCAATCTCATGAAGTTTTGTGAGAGGTTGAACGACGTCGCGTATTCCCAGGATGCCGCGCGGCTGTTGCGGGAGGCGGAACCTCTTCGTAACTTCCTTCTCGAGGACAATCGCAGCAGCAGGCGCGCCCTGAATCGCCTGCCGCCCGAAACGCAGCCGGACCCGGCGCTCCTGCCCACCCTGGAATCCATCCAGGGTTCTCTGCGGGCGCAATTCGAAGCTATCGTGGTCCTGGCTGCGGCGGGGGAATGGCACGCCATACATCTGCGTCTGGACAACGAGGTCCGGCCGCTGGAATCCAGCATCTCGGAGCTGGCCGGGAACACCGATCGCGAAGTGAGCGAAGAGCGGGCGCAAACCGTGTCGAACATCGGGCAGGCGCAACGGCGAATTGTTCTGACCGTGGTGTTCACGGCGGCGTTGATGCTGCTGTTCGCCGTGTTCCTCGGCCTGGCGGTCACGCGAAGCATCACTCTGCCGCTGGGGTGTTTGATGGAAGCTTCGAAAGCATTAGGGCGCAGCGACTTTCAACATCGGGTGTCGATCATTGGAGACAACGAGCTCGCCCATCTTGGCCGGGTTTTTAATGACACGGCCGGGATCCTGAGAGATCTCTATGAGACCCTCCGGCGCAGAGAAGCCTATTTGGCGGAAGCCCAAAGGCTCAGTCACACGGGCAGTTTCGGCGTGCATGTTTCCAGCGGGAAAATCGACTGGTCTGCGGAGACGTTCCGGATCTTCGAGCTCGCCCCCGCAATTCAACCCACATTCGAACGCGTATTGGAACGGGTTCATCCCGAAGACAGGCAACTGGTCCAACAGGTAATGGATGCGGCGATACGCCAGAGACAGACTTTTGATTTCGAACACCGGCTTCTGATGGCGGACGGTTCCGTGAAGCACGTTCGGGCCGTGGGTTATCCTTCGACCAGGGGGGAGGCCGGGGATACCGAGTTCGTGGGAGCGGTTACGGATATCACCGGGCGTAAGCGCGCAGAGGAGGAACTCCAACAACTCGTGGACCTCGTTCCCCAGGTGATCGTGGTCCTCGGACCCGACGGCGATTGGATTCATGCCAATCGTGTCGCCCGCGAATACACGGGTCTCACACTGGATGAGTACCGGTCCGTCGACGTGATCGGCAAGGTCATTCATTCCGGCGATGTGGAGAGGATGCGAGCCGCCAGAACCCGCGCGCTCTCCGGACGCACCCCATTTGAACTCGAGGCCCGACTGCGTGGAAGAGATGGCGAGTACCGGTGGTTCCTGTTTCGTTACAACCCGCTGGTGGAACAAGGCCGGGTGCGAAGATGGTACGCGAGCGCCACGGAAATCGAATCGCTGAAACAGGAAGAAGAGCGGGTGCGAAGGGAAAACGTGCGCCTGGAAGAGCGCACTCGCATCGCACAGGAACTGCATGACACTCTGCTGCAGACCTTCCTGGGCGCTTCGATGCAGCTCAGTGTGGCACGGGATGACGTGCCCGCGGATGCATCCATCAAACCGCGGTTAGATCGGATTCTGCAGCTCATATACCAGGGCATCGAAGAGGGCCGGAAGACGATTCAGGACCTCCGTTCGTCCGATTCGCGCACATTGGACCTGGTGCTGGCTCTTTCCGGGGTTCAGCAGGAACTCGCAGTCCAGCCCGACATCGACTTTCGCGTCAGCGTCACCGGCCGGCAACAGCCCTTACCGGCGCTCATCCGGCAGGAGATCTACCGGATTGGCAAGGAGGCGCTGGTCAACGCCTTTTGCCACTCGCAAGCGAAACGCGTCGAGTTCGAGCTGGAATATGCGGACAGTGGTCTCCGATTGCGGGTTCGCGACAACGGTTGCGGAATCGACCCTCAGGTCCTCCACACAGGGCGCGCGGGCCACTGGGGTTTGACCGGTATGCGCGAGCGGGCGACCAGAATCGGGGGACGGCTCGAGATCTCGAGCAGTTCCTCCGCCGGAACGGAGGTCCAACTGTCTGTCCCCAGCGGCATTGCGTTCCAAGCCTCACCCGGCGATCCGAGCCTCTGAGCGCGCCGTCGATGTGGCCGCAGGCACACCCGCCCTTGCCAAGTCTGCCCCCGCTATCGTACGGAAAACCACATCCCTCCTGAGCCGCACGGCCCCGGCGCTGCATCCATCCAGGCGTGTGGCCGGAAAGAAGTCCCGTCTGCAGTTGCCGTCACCGTTTGAACTTCGAGCGTCCGCAGAATCTGATCCGACCTTCGCTGGAATGTTCCGTCCATTAAACGCGCCGTTTCCAATTGACCAGGCTGGCGTAACCAGCCGGAGGTGTCGTTTATGAAATCGGTAATGCAATCTCCCGTCCTGGACCGGCCGCAAGTGGAAGGGGGGCAGAACGAATCAGGCTTCTTCTCCAGCGGGTCGGTGCTCGGCATTCTGAAGTTGATCCTTGCCGGATCCGAGTTGTCCGAGGTGCTGGCCATCATCGCCCGGCTGGTCGAATCGCAAGGCAGCGGCATGTTATGCACCATCTGGCTTCCCGATGCTGACGGTGAGCATCTCCATTGCGCTGCCGCGCCCAGCCTTCCCGGATTTGCCGCGAACGTAGGGCGGATGGCTGTCGGCCCGAAAGGTGCTTCCTGCGGCACGGCCGTTTATCGGAGGGAGCCGGTCTATGTAGCCGACATCCTCCAGGAGCCGATTTGGGACGACTATCGCGACCTCGTCCTCCCCTATGGCATTCGCGCCGTCTGGTCACGTCCCCTGTTCACATGTGAAGGTAAGGTTCTCGGCACTTTCGCGATCCTTTATCGTGAAGTGCGTAATCCGGACGCCATCGACCTTCAACTGATCGAGGATGCCGGCCACATTGCGGGTATCGCCATCGAGCGGCACATGAGCCAGGAAGCGTTGCGGCAGGAGCGCGACCGGCTGCGATTGTTGCTGGAAATCACCAACAGCACGATCTCGAAGCTCACCCTGCCGCGTCTGGTGGAGGCGCTATCCACCAATCTGCTGAGCGTAACACGATGTGATTTTTGCGCCTTGCTGCTGCCGGACGCCGATAGCGGGGAGTTGCGAATCACTACGTTGTACAACCCTGAGTCGCGAGGTTCGTTCTGGGCCGGGGCAATTGTCCCACTCCGTGGTTCGATCTGCGGCAAGGTCTTCCGGACTGGTAAGACGCAATATTTCGACTGCCTGGAAGAATTACGCGACGACCCGGAGAGTTTCGGCACCAGCGAAGGCCGGCGTTTCTATGAACTGGTTCAGGCGGAAGGCCTGGTCTCGGGATGCGATCTCCCGCTCATCGGCAGAAGCGGCGTTGTGGGCGTATTGTCGGCTCTGAAACGGACCGAGAGGGCATTCGAGAAAGATGGTGTCCTCTTTCTGGAGCAGGTGGCCCGCCAGGTAGCCATTGCCGTCGAGAACGCGCTGGAGTACGAAGAGGCGATCAAGGATCGGGATAAAGAAGCCAAACAGAGAGTCTATCTCGAAGAGGAAATTCGCGCTCAGTGCGGGGCCATCGTGGGGGACAGCCCCGCATTGAAGGCCGCGCTGCAACTCGTATCGGTGGTGGCGCCTACGGATTCGAGCGTGCTGATCCTGGGCGAAACGGGAACCGGCAAAGAACTGATCGCCCGCGCGATACACGATTTGAGTGCCCGCCGCAATCGCGCCTTCGTGAAATTGAATTGTGCCGCGATTCCCCTGGGGCTTCTGGAGAGTGAGTTGTTCGGCCATGAAAAAGGGGCGTTTACCGGAGCGATCTCTCAAAAAATGGGACGCTTTGAACTGGCGGACAAGGGCACGCTCTTTTTGGACGAAGTGGGCGACATCCCTCTCGAACTTCAGGCGAAATTACTGCGCGTATTGCAGGAGCAGGAATTTGAGAGACTCGGCAGCAACCGCACTCACAAAGTCGATGTCCGCGTAATCGCCGCTACCCATCGGGATCTGTCCGGCATGGTGAAGCGGTCCACGTTTCGCGAGGACCTGTATTACCGGCTGAAAGTATTTCCGGTCAGCGTTCCGCCGCTGCGGCAGCGTAGTGAGGACATTCCGAAACTCGTGCAGCATTTTACAGAACTCTACGCGCGGCGCATGAACAAGCGCATCAACGAAATCCCCTCCGAGACACTGGATCGTCTGGTCCGATACCCCTGGCCCGGCAACGTTCGGGAACTGCAAAACTTCATCGAGCGGGCCGTCATTCTTTCTCCGCACTCCGTCTTGCGCGCCCCCACGTCCGAGTTGGAACCCGCACCCGCACACCCGGAGGCCACCATTCCCATGACGGGCCTCGAAGAGGTCGAGCGGGACCATATTGTCCGGGTCCTGGAAGCGAGCAATTGGATCGTGGGCGGCCGGAATGGAGCCGCGGCGCGGCTGGGAATGAAGAGGACCTCGCTGGTCTACAGAATGACGAAGCTTCGCATCAGCCGTCCACCGCGTTTCCCACAAAATGGCACGGCGCACAGCGGCTCTCTCCACGATTGATCCCCTTTGGGTTAGTCATAACGCGTTCCCATACCGCTGCGACGAAAGCCGCGACGGATCCCCGACGATCCGTTGGAGGTTCGTCCCGGCTCAGTCAGTCAGCGGCGGGATGAGCTTGCTGCGGGCGCCATTAAATCCCGGCGATTCAAAAGCTTACCATCGGCCGCCGTGGTGGCGCGAAGCCTCTGCCATTTGGCTCTTCAGGTGCCGTTTCCAGGGTGTCCTTCCTCATTAACAGGAGAGTTTCATGAGTCAAACGCGTTCCACCCCAATGGCGAAGAGTACTGGATTCGGGTTGAAGACACCCCCGCGGTCCTCCGAGTTTTCTGTGCCCGTCACCACCATCCACAGGATCGAAGCGGATGGAGTGCGCGTCTTCTACCGTGCGGCGGGCGATCCAAATTCACCGGTCGTGCTGCTGCTGCACGGCTTCCCGGCGTCGTCGTTCATGTTTCGGGAACTCATTCCCCTCCTCGCCAGGGATTACCGGGTGATTGCGCCGGACCTTCCGGGCTTCGGATTCACAGAAGTCCCGGCAGAGCGAAAGTACGTCTATTCGTTCGACGGGTTGGCCGCGAGCATCGATGCGTTCACGCAAGCCCTCAAACTCAGCCGCTTTGCGGTGTATGTGTTCGACTACGGCGCGCCCACCGGATTCCGGCTGGCGCTGGCTCACCCGGAACGAGTCACCGCGATCGTTTCCCAGAACGGGAATGCCTACGAAGAAGGGCTTGGCGATGCCTGGGGGCCGATCCGGAAATACTGGGCAGAGCCAACCGCGGAGAACCGGGAGGTCATCCGCAAGAACATTCTGACGCTGGAAGGGACGCGATGGCAGTACACGGAGGGCGTTGGCGATCCCGAGAGTGTTCCACCGGAGTCGTACACGTTGGATGCGGCTCTGCTGGAGCGCGCGGGGAACCGGGAGATTCAACTGGATCTGTTCCTCGATTATGCGTCGAATCTGAAGCTCTATCCCGCGTTTCAGGATTACTTTCGGAAGGCCAGGCCGCCGTTGCTGGCGATTTGGGGTAAGAACGACCCCTTTTTCGTCCCCGCGGGGGCGGAGGCATTCCGGCGTGACCTGCCGAACGCGCGGGTCGAGTTCCTGGATACCGGGCATTTTGCCATCGAGACGCACGTTTTTGAGATTGCCGCGGCGATGAAGGAGTTCCTCCCGGCAAACGGCATATCGCGCCGCACACACGAGGCATTACGATGAGTTCCTTTGCGCCGAACGCCACGGTTGTGTTGGTCCACGGCGCGTGGGCTGACGGTTCCTGCTGGCAGAACCTCATTCTGCCGTTGCGAAAAGAGGGTCTTCAGGTAACTTGCGCGCCGCTGCCCCTCACATCGCTTACCGAGGACATCGCCGCGCTGCACCGCGTACTGGAGAGAACGAACGGGCCGGCGGTTCTGGCGGGACATGCGTACGCGGGCGCGGTGATCGCCGGCGCCGATGACGCCCGGATCAGGTCGCTGGTATACATAGCGGCCCTGGCACCCGCCGAGGGCGAGACGGTG
>Ga0335077_10012530_pt1 | contig 10602 bp, 7 predicted proteins | sample Lox_Sample_31_FD_207151 | JGI IMG/M metagenome (GOLD analysis project Ga0335077, IMG submission 207151) | Soil microbial communities from Loxahatchee National Wildlife Refuge, Florida, United States - Lox_Sample_3.1 | ecosystem: Environmental > Terrestrial > Soil > Wetlands | place: USA: Florida...
AAGTACGCGTCTCCGCCCTTCTCCGGAGTCACCTGGTGCACGATGCGCTTGTCTTTCGGAATCGTGAGCCGGGAATGGGTCCTCGTGGAGGGGACGAGGACCTCGTAGGTGGCGGTGTCCTTTCGCGACTCGACCAGGGTCACGACCACCTGCCACCCGCCGGGGAGCGAAACCAGGACAGGCTTCTTGAAGGCCATGGTTTCCTGGATGTCCCCGGCCTGCTCCCAGCGGACGTACGCCGTGTGGGAGAGCTGGCGTTCCAGGTCATGGAGCCCGGGATCCACGCCGGGCGGCCCCTGGCGCGACCCTTTCAGGACCCGGATGCGCGCCGGGATCCCGTCCACGGCCAGGACCGGAGCGCTTGCCGCAAGCCCCGCGGCGACCACGGCAACCTTCGCGAGCCTCGTCATCCTCTTCTCCTAGGTGCCATCCGATTCGCTGACCAGGACCACCGGGCCATCGCTCGTGTCGAGGACGACTGGTGCCAAGGTCTCGGACACGACCTCGACCCCCGGCGGCACCGTTTCGGGCGTCCCAGACCGGTCGATGAACAGGTAGAGCGCTGCCGCTGCCAGCGCGGGCGCGATCGCGGAGGCTATCGCGATGGCCCGGTGGCGGCCGAAGAAGGCCTTCAGCGTTCCGAAAACGCCCCTCGGCCTGGCGTCGCTCTTCCACGCGCTCGCCGGGATCCGGGTCATCACCTCGTCGGCGAAGGTCGTGAAATCGCGCCGTGACGCCGTTCTCGAGAGCGCTTCCTCGAGCATCCCGGTCGTTGCCTGGAGGTCGGCGAGCCTCCCCTGGCACGCCTCGCACGTCGCGAGGTGCTCGTGAAGCCGCTCCTCCTCGCTCGCGCTGAGCTCTCCCGGGCGGGCGCCGAGCCAGGGAGCGTAGGTGGCGCAGTCCTTCATGGCTCGACATCCTCCTGCGCGGCCGACCTCCGCGGGCGTGGCGAGAGGCCGGCGTAGTCCGAGAGGAGGGCCTGCATCTTCTTCCTGGCGTGGAAGAGCCGGCTCATGACCGTGCCCTTCGGGACGCCCAGCCGCTCCGACAGCTCCTCGTAGGAGAGACCCTCGACCTCCCGCAGGACGAGGATGGTCCGATGGGCGGCAGGAATCTCCGCGAGCGCCTCTGTCATCTTGCCCACGAGCTCCTTCCGGAGAACGCTCTCCTGCGGGTTCGAGCCGAGCGCGGTTCCCAGGATGCCAGTGGCCCCGTCGGACAGGGCCGACTCGTCGACGTCGTCGATGGCGTCCTTCCGCGAGGTCCTCTCCTTGCGGAGCGCATCGATGGAGATGTGGGTCGCGATCCGGAGGAGCCAGGTCGAGAAGGAGCTGTCGCCCTTGAAGTCCCCGAGGTGCTGGTGCGCCCGCACGAAAGCGTCCTGCGCCACATCCCACGCGAGATCGGAGTCCTTGACGATACCCGCCGCCACGGCGAAGACCTTCCTTTGGTAGCGGACGACGAGCGCGCGGAACGATTCCGCGTCGCCGGCTTTCGCTCTCTCGACCAGCGCGAGGTCGTCCACTTCCATGGTGACGGACGCGAGGGGAGGCGGGGAAATTCACCGCGTCCTGCGGCAAGTTACCACACCCAGGCGGGCGGGCCAGCGCGGTGCCGTGGGATTGTTCGGGACCCCGGGTTAGACTGCGAAGGGTATCGCCGCCCGGCACGGAATGTCCCGTCCGGACGGCGGTTTACGTGTTACGTGGCATCGCCCTACACCGACATCGCGCGGGTTCTCGACGCGGCTCGCCACCGCCAGGGATGGATCGTCGTGTGGACCGCGCTCTTCTGGGGCGCGACAGGGGCCTCCGTGGTCCTTCTCCTGGGCGCAGCGGGCCTTGCTTACGGCCCCACCTGGGTGACCACCTGGCTCCGGCCGGCCTCGCTCGCCCTCACTGCCCTCGTCCTCCTCGCCACGGTCGCGTGGGCGGCGCGGGGGCTCTGGAAGAGCGCCTGGGGCCCCAAGGAAGCGGCGCGCACCGTCGCCGGCAACGACCCGATGCTTCGCTCGGCGCTCCTCTCCTCGGTCGAGCTCGTCGGGGAGAGGGAGGTTCTCGAGAAGACGGGCAGCCTGAGCGTGGCGCTCGTCGACGAGCACATCTCCCGCACCGCGAACCGGTCCCGGACCATCGATCTCGCACGGGCCATCCCGGCGCGCCCGGCGCGGAAGGGAGGCCTGGCGCTCGCGGTGGCCGCCTCCGCCCAGCTCCTCGCCCTCCTCCTCCTCCCGAATCTGGGCCGAGGGTATGCGCGGCTCCTCGCGCCCGCGCGGGCTCCCGCCGGCTCCCTCCGCCAGGAGCCCATCACGAGCGACATCGAGCTCACGTACCTCTACCCGGCGTACATGGCCCGGCCGGAGAAGAAGGTCCCCGGTTCCGGTGGAGACGTCACCGCCCCCCGGGGAACCGAGGTCCGCATCTCGACGAGGTCGGATCGGCCGGTGAAGGAGGCCCAGCTGGTGGTGGAGAGCTTCGCCGCTCCCGTCGGTGCGGCGGCCAACTTGGGGGTCCCGAGCCAGAAGGAGGCGCCGAAGGACGGCACCGGAGAGGTGCGGGCGCCTTCGCGGCGCGTCTACGCGCTCAAGGTCGCGAACGAGCGGGATCTCACGGGATCGTTCGTGGTCGACGATGCCGGGTCCTACCGCTTCCAGTACCTGGACCACGGGAGGGTCAAGGTCTCGGGCCCTCCCATTCCCGTCGCCGTCGAGCCCGACGCCTTTCCGGAGGTCCGCATCACCGCGCCCGCCACGGAGGTCGAGATCGACGCCGGTTCGAGCCTGCGCGTGGAGTGGTCGGCCTCCGACGACTTCGGACTATCGGAGCTGGGGCTCGTGCTGAAGCCGCCCGCTGCAGAGGAGACGCGCCGGCCTCTTCGCACCTTCGATTCCACCCGCCGCGACTCCGGCTCTTTCGAGCTCGACCTCGGGCCGCTCCACCTCGGCGAGGGGGAGAAGCTCCTCTACTGGCTGGAGGTGAAGGACAACGACGCCGTCTCCGGGCCCAAGCGGGCCGCGTCGTCCACGCACGCGGTGAAGATCTACAGCGAAGCCGAGCACCATCGCCTGTCGCTCGAGCTCGCGCGGCAGCAGTGGGAGGAGATGGTGCGGCTCCTCGCCGACCGCCTCGAGCAGCTGCGGCGCGGCGTGCCCGTCGACCCCGAGCGACTGGCGCGCGGCGAGGACCTCGACAACCGGGCCCGGCAGCTCCACGAGCGCATGCGCGAGACCGCCCTCGGGATGAAGAAGGATCGCTCGGCGCCGAAGGAGATCCCGCAGGCGCTCCTGAACGTGGCGTCCGCCATCCGGGCGGAAGAGCAGCGCCTCAGTGCCGCCCGCCAGACCCTCTCCCGCTGGCTCCGCATGGCGCACACGGACGAGTCGCTGCCGCGCCACCTCGACGAGCTCGACGAGGAGATGAACCGCGAGCTCGAGAAGGACGTCCTCTACCTGGAGCAGCTCTTCGACAAGCGCCGTGCCGAGGACCTCGTGCGCATGGCGAAGGACCTGGCCAGCCGCCGGAGGGACCTCGCGAGCCTCCTCGAGAGGTACAAGCAGGCGCCCACGGAGCAGGCGAAGAAGAACCTGCTCGCGGAGATCTCCCGTCTCAAGGCGCGAATGCAGGACATGCTCCGCCAGATGAGCGAGCTCGCCCGCGGGGTATCCGACGAGCACATGAACGCCGAGGCCATGGCGGAGATGGCGAAGAGCCAGGACCTCGCCGGGGCCATGAAGCGCATCGAGGACCTGCTCGCGAAGGGTGACGTCGACCAGGCGATGAAGGAGCTCGACGCCATGGGCAACACCCTCCAGCAGATGCTCTCGTCGCTCGAGCGCACCGCCGGCATGCCCGACGAGCGGAACGCCGCCCTGATGAAGCAGATGATGGCCTTCAAGAAGGACCTCGAGGAGGTTCAGAAGGAGCAGGAGAAGGTCGCCGGGGAGACCGAGCAGGTGAAGGCGCAGTACCGCAAGGCGGTGGCGGACCGGCTCCGGCGCGCCGAGGAGGCGACGAAGAAGCTCGAGGCGCTGGCGAAGAAGGCCCAGGACGAGCTCCGGCAGTCGCATCCCGGAACGTCGCCGCGCTCCGAAGACGACTACACCCAGGCGAAGGACCGCCTCGACGACCTGAGGCGCGCCCTCGCGATGCGCGACCTCGACGCCGCCCTCGACGTTTCGAAGCGGGCCCTTCCCCCGCTGCAGCGGCTCGCCGGGGAGCTCGAGAGCGACGCCTTCATGGCCGAGCGCTACGCGAACTTCCAGCGGAGGTCTCCTCCCGCCGATGTGAGGGAGGCGGCGCGCCACGCCAAGGACGCCATCCCGCCGGCTCGCAAGGTCCGCGAGGAGCTCGAGGCGATGTTCCCCGATCCGAAGACGGTCCTGCCCCGAAGCGAGCAGCAGAAGCTCGACAAGCTGGCGAAGGACGAGCAGGGGCTCGAGCAGAAGGCCGGGAAGCTCCAGCAGCAGCTGGGCGAGCTCATGCAGGCCGCGCCCATCTTTCCCCCCCAGGCGAGCGAGAACCTGGGCGAGGGGCGGGGGCACATGCAGTCGGCTGCGGAGGAGCTCGGGCGGAAGAACCCCCAGCGCGGCCACGGGCAGCAGCGTGAGGCGCTCGACTCGCTCGCCCGACTCCAGAAGGGGCTCGAGGAGATGGCGAAGCACGGGCAAGGCGGTGGGGGAGGCGGCTTCCCGTTCCCGTTCGCGGAGGCCGGCACCCCGCAGGGCGAGGGATCCGAGGGCGACCCGTCCCGGGAGAAGGTGGAGATTCCCCAGGCCGACCCGACGAAGGGAGAGCAGTTCCGGCGAGACCTCCTGGAGGCGATGAAGCAGGGGACCCCCGAGCCGTACCGGGGCGAGGTGAAGCGCTACTACCAGGAGCTCGTGAAGTGATGCGCGGGCGGGCGATCCTCGCCGTCCTCGCCCTCGCCGCGCCGGCACTCGCATGGCCGAGGGGGAAGGAGGCGGACCAGAGCTCGGTCGAGGGCTCGACACGCCATGCCCTCGAGCTCCTGGGAGACGAGCGGGTGCAGGAGGCGGAGGCGGAGCTCGAGCCTCTCGCGGCCACCGCAGGCGAGAACCCCTACCTGCCACTCGCCCTCGGCGTCCTGCGGCTCCACGAGCAGCGCTATGAGGAGGCGGTGACCCTCCTCGAGAAGTTCGGCGGGACCGGGCCGGGGCGGGACTGGCTCGACCTGGCGCGCAGTTCCAGGGACGTGACGAAGGGCTACCTGCGCGCGGAGAGCGAGCACTTCACGGTGAGCTACCCGAAGGGAAAGGAGGAGGTGCTCGTCCCCTACCTCCTCGAAGCGCTCGAGGCGCAGCGAGCCGCGCTCGAGAAGGATCTGGGATGGGTGCCTCCGGGAAAGGTGACGGTCGAGATCCTCGAGAACACCCGCGACCTGGCGCGCCTCTCGACGCTCACCGAGGAGGAGATCAAGACCACCGGGACCATCGCCATCTGCAAGTTCAACAAGATGATGGTGACCTCGCCCAAGGCGCTCATCCACGGCTACGACTGGCTCGACACCGCCGCGCACGAGTACGTGCACCACGTGGTCACCGCCCGCACCCACAACAACACTCCCATCTGGCTCCACGAGGGGATCGCCCGCTGGCACGAGTCGCGCTGGCGCGGACCCGGCGGCGAGATCCTGTCGCCCTGGTCGGCGGCGCTGCTCCGGGACGCGGCCAAGAAGAAGAAGCTCATCACCTTCGCCCAGATGCACCCCTCCATGGCGAAGCTGCCCTCGCAGGAGGCGGCGTCGCTCGCCTTCGCCGAGGTGGCGGTGGCGGTCGACTACCTGAAGAAGACGGCGGGGCCGGGTGCACTGCCGAAAGTGCTCGACCAGATCGCCCTGGGGAGGAGCACCGAGGACGCCATCGCCGTCGCCACCCAGGAGCCGTTCGGCTCGTTCCTCGAGGGGTGGAAGCGATACCTCGTGACGCGGCCCCTGCCGGAGGGCGGCGAGCAGGAGATGAGGAGGCTCCGATTCCAGGGCGATCCCAGCCACGGCGGCGCCTACTCCGAGTGGGCGGAGATCCCCGACGAGCAGGCGAGGCGATTCGCCCGCCTCGGCGAGATCTTCCGGGAGCGGAGCCGCTGGGAGGCGGCGCGCCTGGAGTACGGGAAGGCGGTGAAGCGCGTCGGGGCGCGCTACCCGTCGCTCGCCGGGCGCTACGCCATGGCCTCCATGATCACCGGGCACGACGCCGAAGCCGAGAAGGCCCTCTCGGAGGCCCTCCGCGGCCATCCCGACGAAGCCGCTCTCCACGTCCAGAAGGGTCGCCTCTACCTGAAGCGCCAGGAGTGGCAGAGGGCGAAGGAGAGCTTCCTCCTCGCGAACCGCAGCGACCCGTTCGACCCGGAGATCCACGCCGGGCTCGCCCAGGCCGAGCGCGCCCTCCACGACGAGACGGCGGCCTCGCGCGAGGAGCGTTTCGCGAGGATACTGGTCGGGCACGATACCGCCCCCGGCGGGGCGCCGCATGGTTCACCGAAGGACTGAGGAGCGAATGGAAACCCTCCAGACCACCGCCGTCCCGCGGGAAGCCGACCTCGCCGCGGTCCGCGAGCTCGCCGAGGCCCGTCGCCAGATCCTGGGCGAGATCGAGAAGCGCATCGTCGGCCAGCGGGACGTGGTCGACCACCTGCTCGTCGCGCTCTTCGCCCGCGGTCACTGCCTCTTCGTCGGGGTCCCGGGGCTCGCGAAGACGCTTCTCATCTCCACCGTGGCCGAGGTCCTGAACCTCTCCTTCAACCGGATCCAGTTCACCCCCGACCTCATGCCGTCGGACATCACCGGCACGGACGTGCTGGAAGAGGACCACACCACCGGGAAGCGCGCCTTCCGATTCGTGCAGGGGCCGATCTTCGCCAACCTGCTCCTCGCCGACGAGATCAACCGTACCCCCCCGAAGACGCAGGCGGCGCTCCTGCAGGCGATGCAGGAGTACCGGGTCACCGCGGGAGGGGAGACCTACCCGCTCGAGCTCCCCTTCCTGGTGTTCGCCACCCAGAACCCCATCGAGCAGGAGGGGACCTATCCCCTCCCGGAGGCACAGCTCGACCGCTTCATGTTCTACGTGACCGTGAACTACCCCTCCGCAGAGGAGGAGGTCCAGATCGTCCGCTCGACGACGTCGGCCCTGCGCCCGCTCCTTCACCGCGTGCTCTCGCCGGCGAAGATCCGCGAGCTCCAGGATCTCGTCCTGCGGGTCCCGGCCGCGGAACACGTCATCCGGCACGCGGTGGAGCTGGTTCGCCAGTCGCGCCCCAAGGAGCCGGGAGCCCCCGACTTCGTGCGCGACTACGTCGCCTGGGGAGCGGGGCCGAGGGCGAGCCAGTACCTGGTGCTCGGCGCCAAGAGCCGGGCCATCCTCGACGGCAGGGTGGCGGCGTCGGTGGAGGACGTGCGCGCGCTCGCCCGCCCGGTCCTCACGCACCGGGTGATCGCCAACTTCCGCGCCGAGAGCGACGGCGTGACGAGCACCCAGCTCGTCGAGCGGCTCCTCGAGAAGGTGACCCCGTAGTTGGCCGAGCCCGCAAAGACGATCCTCGACCCGGTGGTCCTGGCGCGGCTCGCCACGCTCAAGCTCCGGGTGCGCGCCGTGGCCGAGGGGGTGCTCACCGGCCTCCACCGGAGCCCACACCACGGCCAGTCCGTCGAGTTCGCCGAGCACAAGGAGTACACGCCCGGCGACGAGATCCGGCACATCGACTGGAAGGCCTACGGAAAATTCGACAAGTACTACGTGAAGCGCTTCGAGCAGGAGACGAACCTCCGCGCCTGGCTCCTCGTCGACGCCTCGGGGTCGATGGGTTACCGGGGCAAGGACGATCGCCTCACCAAGCTCGAGTACGCGAGCGCGCTCGCGGGCACGCTCGCGTACCTGCTCGTCCGCCAGCAGGACGCGGCGGGCCTGGCGGTCTTCTCGGGCTCCATCGTCCGCTCCATCAGCCCGCGCGCTGAGCCCTCCCACGTGACCGCCATCGTGGAGACCCTGGAGGGTCTCGCCGCGGGCGGCGAGACCCGGCTCGGCTCCGCCGTCGACTTCCTGGTGGAGCGCGCGCAGCGGAGGTCGGGCGTCTTCGTCTTCTCCGACCTGATGGACGGGGACGAGCGGATCCTGAAGCTCGTCGCCGAGCTCCGGAAGCGGAAGCACGAGGTCACCCTCTTCCACGTGCTCGACCCCGCCGAGATCGAATTTCCCTTCGACGACCCCACGCTCTTCCTCTCCATGGAGGACGAGCGCACCGTCGAGGCCCGCGGGCGCGACGTGAAGAAGGGCTACCTCGAGCTCCTGCGGCGCTGGCTCGAGGAGACCCGACGCTTCGCGGCGGAGGCCGACCTGGAGTACGTGTTGGCGCGCACCGACACGCCCCTCGACGAGGTGCTCGTTCCCTTCCTGGCGCGGCGTGAGCGGAGCGCGGCGTGAGCCTGTCGTTCATGAGCCCGGCGCTCCTCTGGGGCCTCCTCGCCGCGGCCATCCCGATCGTCATCCACCTCTTCTTCCGGCGCCGCCCGAAGCCCACGCCCTTCCCGGCCATCGACTTCATCCTGAAGGCGCGGCAGGAGACGCGTAGGCGCCTCCGCCTGAAGAGGATCCTGCTCTTCCTCGCCCGAACGTCGCTGCTCGCGGCGGCGGCGCTCGCCATCGCCCGGCCGCGCCTCGTCGCCCCGGAGGCGAAGGCCGCCCAGGGGCCGGTCGGCCCCGCCGCGGTGGCCATCGTTCTCGACGCGTCCGCGTCCATGGGCTACCGGATCGGCGCCCGGGCGCTCTTCGACCGGGCCAAGGCGGACGCCATCGACGTCCTCACCGGGCTCGGGTCGGAGGAGCCCGCGACCGTCGTGGTGTGCGGCGGCCCGGCCGTGCCGCAGGCGGACCCCCCGTCCTTCGACAAGGCCGAGCTCCGCCGCAGGCTCTCCGAGGCGGAGCTCACGCACGGTCACGCCGACCTCACCTCCTGTACCGGAGCGGCGGTCCGGGCGCTGGCGGAGTCGGCGGCGGGCCAGGCGCTTCGCCGCAAGCTCTACGTCGCCACCGACCTGACCGCGGTCTCCTGGCGCCTCGACGCCCCGGCGCCGGTGGTGACCACCCCTGCCGGCCCGGTGCGGCCGGAGGTGACGCTCCTAGATGCGGCGCGCGGCGAGCCGCTCCCCAACACCTGGCTCTCCAACCTGGCCGCCGACCCGGACCCGTCGGTCGGGCCACGAGGCTATCGCATCACCGCCACCGCGAATGGTCAGATGGCCGAGCCGATGAAGGACGCCGCTCTTTCCCTCAAGGTCGGGGAGGGAAGGGAGGAGCGGATCGCCATCAAGAGCTTCATCGAGATCCCGCGTTCGGGAAGCACGAAGAAGACCCTCACCCACGACTTCGCGGTCGGGGGACCCGCCGTTCTCTCGGTCTCGTTGCCGGGCGACGCCTACCCGGAGGACAACTCCCTCTTCCTGACGCTCAACGTCCCTCGCGAGGTGAAGGCCCTGGTGGTCGACGGAGCCCCCTCGCCGGTGAGGCAGCGGGACGCCGCCTTCTACGTCGAGGCCGCGCTCGCCGGTCCCTCGTCGCCCGTTCGCCCGGCGGTGGTGGACCTGGACGGGCTCGGCAAGGTGAGGCTCGCCGACTACGACGTCATCTTCCTCCTCAACGTCCGTTCGCTCGGAGAGAAGGCCCAGGAGCTCGTCGACTTCGTGGAGCGCGGGGGCGGGCTCTTCCTGGCCATGGGGGACGAGGTGGATCCGGACCGCTACGAGCTCGAGCTGAAGCGGCTCCTGCCGGCGCCGCTGCACGTGGTCAAGACGGCCTCCGAGAGGGGCGACCACGCCGCCGCCCGCTTCGCCGAGGTGGAGTGGGAGCACCCGGCGCTCTCGGTCTTCACCGGGCCGGCTCGCGAGGGGCTCGAGTCGGTGCGAACGTTCCGGTACATGCTGCTCAAGCCCGAGCGAAAGGATTCGGCATCCCGGGTGCTCGTGCGCTACGACGACGGCAGCCCGGCGCTCGTGGAGGCGCGGCGAGGCCAGGGGCGGGTGATGCTCTTCACCTCCACCTTGGACCGGGAGTGGTCCGACTGGACCATCCGGACGAGCTTCCTGCCCGCCATGCAGCGGCTCGCCGCCTGGCTCGCGGGAGGCCTGGAGGAGAGGAGGGACTGGCCGACGCCGGTAGGCGCCCCCCGGACGATCCCCGCCCCTGAAGGGGTCTCGGTGGTCGGGCTCGTCGGCCCTGACGGGCGCGAGCGGAAGGTGGATCCGGGTCCGGGGCGAAGCGGCTCCCTGAGCGTGATCCCCGACGCGCCCGGCCTCTGGCAGGTGAGGGTTGTCCGGAACGGGGGCAAGGAGGCCCTCGATCCCTCGCTCGCCTTCGCGGTCTGGCCCGACCCGCGCGAGAGCGACATGCGGCGGCTCGAGCCCTCGGAGCTCACCGCCTGGTTCGGCGGGGAGAGTCACGCCCGCGTGGCCGGCGATCGGCCCGTCGGCGAGGGCCGCCAGATCCCCCTCTGGTCGTGGCTGCTGGTCGTCGCGGTCGCGGCCTTCCTGGCGGAGGGGTTGCTCGTCGTCTAGGCTCCCGGCGCCCGCACTTGGCGGAAACGGAAGTCATGGGCG
>Ga0335077_10012531_pt1 | contig 10602 bp, 10 predicted proteins | sample Lox_Sample_31_FD_207151 | JGI IMG/M metagenome (GOLD analysis project Ga0335077, IMG submission 207151) | Soil microbial communities from Loxahatchee National Wildlife Refuge, Florida, United States - Lox_Sample_3.1 | ecosystem: Environmental > Terrestrial > Soil > Wetlands | place: USA...
GCGACCATTTTCGCCACCTCGTCCTGCGGCCCGGTAAGCGCGGCGAGGCCGGCATATTGCGCCGAGGCGTTGACGCAGGAATGCAAATTGACGGCGAGCTTGCGGGCGTAGTCGTAAAGCTTTCCCGGCCATATCGCATAGCCGAGCCGCCAGCCGGTCATGGCGTAGGTCTTCGACCAGCCATTGAGCAGAATCAGCCGGTCGCGGATCGACGGATACGACAACAGACAAACGTGCGTTTCGCCGTCATAGACCATATGGTCGTAGATCTCGTCCGACATGATCGCGACGTCGGGATGGCGCTCGAGCCCGGCGATCAGCTTGTCGACTTCGCTCTTGGGCGTCACGCCGCCGGTCGGATTGGCCGGTGAATTGAGGATGAGCAGCCGGGTCTGCGGCGTGATCAGGCTCAAGGTCTCTGCCGCGGAGAAGGCGAAATTGTTCTCCTCGCGGATCGGCACCGGGATCGGCCGCGCGCCGGTATATTCGATCATCGAGCGATAGATCGGGAAGCCGGGATCGGGATAAAGAATATCGACGCCCGGCTCGCCGAACATCAGGATCGACATGAACATGGTGGGCTTGCCGCCGGGCATGATCATCACGGTGTCGGGCGACACCGTGACCTTGAAGCGCTTGTGCAGATCGGCCGCCACCGCTTCGCGCAACGGCGCGATGCCGACCGCCGGCGTGTAGCCGTGATGTCCATCGCGCAACGCCTTGACCGCGGCTTCGACGATGAAATCCGGCGTGCGGAAGTCGGGCTGGCCGATGCCGAGATTGATGATGTCGCGGCCCTGCGCTGCGAGCTGCACGGCGCGCGCCAGCACGGCGAAGGCGTTCTCCTCGCCGATACGATCGAAGGCCGCGACGGTTTTCAGCATGGCGTTCCCCGGCTTTGGCTGTTTCGGCGCGGCAGTTCAGCCTAACCGGTTGCCAAATGCAAATACCCGACACCCGCAGCGGCCGCCACAGCAAGAAGCCCCGGAGCAAGCTCCGGGGCTTCCAAGATTCGCAAAGCGCGCGAGGAAAGTTCAGCGGATGACGTTGTCGGCCGCGCCGGACTCCAGCGAATAGGCGCTGCCGCTGCGGGTCGCGCCGTTCGGATAGGTGCCGACGTCCGTCTGCGGATAGCCGACGGTGGAATTCTGCAGGCCCTGATAGGTGGCCGCCGGATGACGCTTGCTCGCCGCAAGGGCCGGCGTCGCCAGCATCGCAACAGCAAGCGCCGAGAGCGCCAACCTGGTGCTGATCGTCTTCATTCGTCTTCTCCTCAGTCGCAGTCACCCTTGCCCGTCTAGGTACCCTTGATTCGGCGCTGCACAAGGGCGATCGGCTCAACTCATTGTCACTAAAATGTTATGGAATACAGTATGTTAATAGGAATTTTATGTCGCAATCTAGGCTATCTTGCTGCAATGCAATATCAGAGAAAATTGCGCATCGGATGCTTCGTGAGCGATTCCGCGTCGCACCGGGAACGAGGTTTCCCGCGCGTCCGAGTTCACGGAACAAATTTTCGCGCTGCGTCCTGATTCCGTTAGTGGCCGGTTCGCCTCGGCGTTAAATCGGCATATCTATGAGAAGCAAGAAAAATGCCCGGGAGAGTGCGCATGGCGAATACAGGAAAGCCGCAAAACTCACAGCAGCGTCGGCTGCGCTCGCAACTGTGGTTCGATAACCCCGACAATCCCGGCATGACCGCGCTCTATCTCGAGCGCTACCTCAATTACGGACTCAGCCGCGCCGAACTGACCTCCGGCAAGCCGATCATCGGCATCGCGCAAACCGGCTCCGATCTCAGCCCGTGCAACCGCCATCATCTGCAGCTTGCCGAGCGCGTGCGCGAGGGCATCCGCACCGCCGGCGGCATCGCCATGGAATTTCCGGTGCATCCGATTCAGGAAACCGGCAAGCGGCCGACAGCCGCGCTCGACCGCAACCTCGCTTATCTCGGCCTGGTCGAAGTGCTGTACGGCTATCCGCTCGACGGCGTGGTGCTGATGACCGGCTGCGACAAGACCACGCCGGCTTGTTTGATGGCGGCCGCAACGGTCAACACGCCGGCGATCGTGCTGTCGGGCGGACCGATGCTCGACGGCTACCACAACGGTAAGCTCGCCGGCTCCGGCACCGTGCTGTGGCAAGCGCGCCAGGACGTGGCCACCGGCAAGATCGACTACAACGAGTTCATCGACATTGCCGCCTCGTCGGCGCCGTCGGTCGGCCACTGCAACACCATGGGCACGGCGTCGACCATGAACGCCATGGCCGAGGCGCTCGGCATGTCGCTGCCGGGCTGTGCCGCGATCCCGGCGCCCTACCGCGAGCGCGCCCGCATCGCCTACGAGACCGGCCTGCGTGCGGTGGAAATGGTGCGCGAGGATTTGAAGCCGTCCGATATCTTGACGCGCGCCGCCTTCGAGAACGCCATCGTCGCCTGCTCGGCGATCGGCGGCTCGACCAATGCACCGATCCATCTCAACGCCATCGCGCGTCATGTCGGCGTCAAGCTCGCCACCGAGGATTGGGAAACGGTCGGCTACGACGTGCCGCTCCTGGTCAATATGCAGCCGGCCGGCGAATATTTGGGCGAGGACTATTACCGCGCCGGCGGATTGCCGGCGGTGATGCACGAATTGCTGCAGGCCAAGCGCCTGCACGGCGATGCGCTGACCGTCAACGGCAAGACCTTTGCCGAGAACGTCGCCAAGACGAAATCGGCCAATGCCGACGTCATTCGCCCTTATGCCAAGCCGCTCAAGGCCCAGGCCGGCTTCAAGGTGCTGCATGGCAATCTGTTTAATTCGGCGATCATGAAGACGAGCGTGATCTCCGAAGAGTTTCGTCAGCGCTATCTCTCCGATCCGAAGGATCCGAATGCCTTCGAGGGCCGCGCCATCGTGTTCGACGGACCGGAGGATTATCACAAACGCATCGACGATGCCTCGCTCAAGATCGACGAGCACAGCATTCTGTTCATGCGCGGGACCGGGCCGATCGGCTATCCGGGCTCGGCCGAGGTCGTCAACATGCAGCCGCCGGCGGCGCTGATCAAAAAGGGCGTCACGTCGCTCGCCTGCGTCGGCGACGGCCGGCAATCCGGCACTTCGGGCTCGCCGTCGATCCTCAACGCCTCGCCGGAGGCGGCCGTCGGCGGCGGGCTCGCCTTGCTCAAGACCGGCGATCGCGTGCGCATCGATCTCAACAAGGGCACCGCCGACATTTTGGTCTCGGCCGAAGAATTGATGGAGCGCCGCGTGCTATTGGAAAAGAACGGCGGTTATCGCTATCCGCCAAGTCAGACGCCGTGGCAGGAGATCCAGCGCGCCGTGGTCGATCAACTCGGCAATGGCATGGTGCTCGAGCCGGCGGTGAAGTACCAACGCGTGGCCGAGGCCTTCGTGCCCCGGGATAATCACTAAAGCGACGATCATTGAAACAATGAGCGTGTCATGACCAGTTCGCGTCCGTCCGTTGCCGACAAGCGCAAGACCTTCCATAAGCTCCACGAAGCGGGCTGCTTTGTCATTCCCAATCCGTGGAACGTCGGCAGTGCGCGCTATCTGCAGGGCCTGGGTTTCAAAGCGCTGGCCACCACCAGTTCAGGCCACGCGCATTCGGAGGGTTATGCGGATGGCGCCCAGTCGCAGGACGACGTGCTCGCGCACTATCGCGAGCTTGCGGCGGCGACTGACATCCCGCTCAACGCCGATTTCGAGAATGCCTTCGCCGACGATCCGGAGGGCGTCGCCGCCAACGTCACTCGCTGCATCGCAACCGGCGTCGCCGGACTGTCGGTCGAGGATTCGCCCAACAACGCCACCACGCCGCTCTATGATTTCGACCTCTCGGTGGCGCGGGTCAAAGCGGCACGGGCGGCAATCGACCGCGCCGGCGGCGAGGTGGTATTCACCGCTCGCGCGGAAAATTTCATTCGCGGCGTGAACGATCTCGACGACGCCATCCACCGGCTCAAGGCCTATGCGGCGGCCGGCGCCGATTGCCTTTATGCGCCCGGCATCAAGACCCGGGAGCAGATCGAGGCCGTGGTCAAAGCGGTGGCGCCGAAGCCGGTGAACTTCCTCAACAGCGGCGCCTACGGCTTCACGGTGAGCGACCTCGCCGCAATGGGCGTGCGGCGGATCAGCGTCGGCGGCTCGCTCGCCCGCGTGGCGATGCATGCCTTCATCAAGGTCGCGACCGAGATCGCCAACGACGGCAAGTTCGACGGCTTCGCCGGCCTGATCTCAAATCCCGAGCTGAACAAGTTCTTCAGCGAGGATCGCAAGAAGCTTTCGTCATGACCACCTCGGAACCGCATCCGCAAACCGGCCAGCCCATCGGCTTGCCGGTCGATACGACGCCGGCGCGGCGGCCCGGGCCAGTGGCGCTCAAGGGCCGCTACGGCCGCATCGAGAAGCTTGTGCCCGCGCACGCCGCCGACCTTTGGACCGTCTTCGGCGGGCACGACCAAGTCTGGACCTATATCTCGACCGACGGACCGTTTGCCGACTTCGCCGAGTTTTCGGCGTTCATCACCATGCGCGCAGCGGCCGGCGATCCGCACGCCTATGCCATCGTCGATCCATCCGATCGCGCCGTCGGCTATTTCACGCTGCTGCGCATCGAGCCGGCGATGCGCGTGATCGAGGTCGGTCACGTGCTCTATTCGCCGGCCTTGCAGCGCACGCCACTCGGCACCGAAGCGCAGTACCTGCTCGCCCGTTACGTGTTCGAAGAGCTCGGCTATCGGCGCTACGAATGGAAGTGCAATGCGCTCAACGCGGCGTCGCGCCGCGCCGCGCTGCGCTACGGCTTTACCTACGAAGGCACGTTCCGCCAGCACATCATTGCCAAGGGCCGCAATCGCGACAATTCCTGGTTCTCCATGCTCGATAGCGAATGGCCGGCATGCAAGGCGAACTTCGAGCGTTGGCTCGATCCGGAAAATTTTGACGGACAGGGCCGGCAAAAAACGAGCCTCACGGCGTTAAACAAGCAGCAGGCGTGAGGGGAGAATCGCGAGGTCAGAATGAGTAACAGGCTGCAAGGCAAAGTCGCGCTGGTCACCGCGGCCGGGCAGGGCATCGGCCGCGCCATCGCCGAGACCTTCATCGCCGAGGGTGCGGCGGTGGTGGCGACCGACTTGGCCGACGATAAGCTCACCGGGCTGAAAGCCAAGAAGAGCGCCAAGCTCGACGTGCGCGCGCAGGACAATGTCGACGCACTCGCCGCCGCCGTCGCGCGCGAGTTGGGCGCGCTCGACATCCTGGTCAACTGCGCCGGCTATGTGCACCAGGGCACGATCTTCGATTGCTCCGACAAGGACTGGGATTTTTCTTTCGACCTCAACGTCAAATCCATGCATCGCATGATCAAGGCGTTCCTGCCGGGAATGTTGGAGAAAAAGTCGGGTGCCATCGTCAATATTTCGTCGGCGGTGTCGTCGATCCGCGGCGTGCCGGCGCGCTACGCCTACGGCACCACCAAGGCGGCGGTGATCGGGCTGACCAAGGCGATCGCCGCCGATTTCATCAAGCAAGGCGTTCGCTGCAACGCCATTTGTCCCGGCACGATCGAATCGCCGTCGCTCGACGGCCGTATCGCAGCGCTGTCGAAGCAGACCGGACGCTCGCTCGACGATGTGCGCCAGGCCTTCGTCGACCGTCAGCCCATGGGCCGGCTCGGCACCGCCAGGGAAGTCGCTAACCTCGCCCTCTTCCTCGTCAGCGACGAGGCAAGCTACATTACCGGCCAAGCCCATCTGGTCGATGGCGGGATGGCGCTCTGAGGCTTGTCATCATCCGCGCAGGCGGATGATCCAGTACGCGGTGAAAGTCGGGAATGGCACGGAGTACTGCATGCTCCGCCTTCGCGGAGCATGACAGGTGAAGGATGCACATTCTGATCATCGGCGCCGCGGGCATGATCGGGCGCAAGCTCGTTGCGCGCCTCGCGGACGATCAAGCGCTTAACGGCCGGCCGGTCGAGAAGCTGACGCTGGTCGATATCGGCGTGCCGCAAAAGCCGGAAGACTTTGGAGGTGCCGTCGTCACGACCGCCGCCGACATTGCCGATCCGGCCGCGGCCCGCGCCGCCATCGCCGGCCGGCCCGATGTCATCTTTCACCTCGCCGCGGTGGTGTCCGGCGAAGCCGAGGTCGATTTCGAAAAGGGCATGCACGTCAATCTCGACGGCTCGCGCGCGCTGATCGAAGCGATCCGCGCCGCTGGCGAAAGTTACTGCCCGCGTCTCGTTTTCACCTCCTCGATCGCGGTGTTCGGCGCGCCGTTTCCCGAGGCGATCGCCGACGACTTCCATCACACGCCGCTGACGTCCTACGGCACGCAGAAGGCGATCGTCGAGCTCTTGCTCGCCGATTACAGCCGTCGCGGCTTTCTCGACGGCATTGGCATCAGGCTGCCGACCATCGTGGTGCGCCCAGGCCGGCCCAACAAGGCGGCGTCCGGCTTCTTCTCTTCGATCATCCGCGAGCCGCTGGTCGGTCAGGATGCGGTGCTGCCGGTGGAGGACAGCGTGATGCATTGGCATGCGAGCCCGCGCGCCGCCGTCGGCTTTCTGATCCACGCCGCGGGCGTAGACCGCGAAAAACTCGGACCCCGCATTAATCTCACCATGCCCGGTGTCTGCTGCACCGTCGCCGAGCAGATCGCCGCGCTGCGCCGGATTGCCGGCGACAAGGTCGCCGCCCGCATTCGGCGCGAGCCGGACCCGCTGGTCATTCGTATCGTCGCCGGCTGGCCGCGCCGGTTCGACCCGCGCCGCGCGCTGGCGCTCGGCTTTCAGGCCGAAGCCTCGTTCGACGAGATCATCCGCGCTCACATCGAGGACGAGCTCGGCGGCAAGATCACGGCCTGACGCGGCGCGGGCCTTAAGGCCAAAAGCAAAGCCCTTCCCAGGGCTTGGGCTTTCGGGCTTATGTCTGCCCCCATGCGTTTTGGTCCCGCGCTGATCCCCGCCACGCTCGCCCGCCGCTACAAGCGATTCCTCGCCGACGTGGTGCTGGACAACGGCGACATGCTCACGGTCCATGTCGCCAATCCCGGCGCCATGACTGGCCTCGATCGGCCGTTCTCGCGGATCTGGATTTCCGACTCGCAAAATCCGATGCGCAAGCTGCCCCACACCTGGGAGCTGGTCGAAGTCGACCTCGGCAGCGGCCTGGAGCTGGTCGGCGTGAATACGGTGCTGCCCAACCTCTTGGTCGCCGATGTCATCGAGACCGGCCTCATCCCGGAATTGCACGGCTATTCGAGCGTCCGGCGCGAGGTGAAATACGGCACCAATTCGCGGGTCGACTTCCTGCTCGAAGATCCGGCGCGGCTGCGCTGCTACCTGGAGGTCAAGAACGTCCATCTCATGCGCAAGCCGCGGCTTGCCGAATTTCCCGACAGCGTCACCGAGCGCGGCGCCAAGCACCTCGACGAGCTTGCCGCCGAGGCCCGCGGTGGCGCCCGCGCCGTGCAGCTCTACGTCATCCAGATTCCGTCGGCGGACCGCTTCGCCATTGCCCGCGATATCGACCCGGCCTATGCGGCGGCCTTCGATCGGGCTCGCGCCGCAGGGGTCGAAATGCTGGCGTGGCGCTGCGCGGTCACGGTCGAAGGCATCGAGCTTTTGGCGCCGGTTCCGATCGTCGCCGGCTGACAGGCCGCCGCGGCGCGGCTTTCGGATTGCTTGCGTTGGCCGTCCGTATGCTTACATTGCGGCTAGCGACTTGAGCATTCACGGCAATTCCTCGCACTCGCCATGACCTATGTCGACGCGGCTGCCGCGCCGCTGCGCAAGACCGGGCAAATCAAGATTCACGGCGCTGCCGCCTTTGAGGGCATGCGCAAGGCCGGGCTGCTCGCCGCCGAATGCCTCGACATGCTGGTGCCCGAAATCAAGCCCGGCGCCTCCACCGAGCGCATCGACCGGCTGGTCTACGAATTCGGCCTCGACCACGGCGCCATGCCGGCGACGTTGATGTATCGCGGCTACCGCAAGGCGACCTGCACCTCGGTCAATCACGTGGTCTGCCACGGCATTCCGGGCGACAAGCCGCTGCGCGAGGGCGACATCGTCAATGTCGATGTCACGCTGATCCTCGACCACTGGCACGGCGATTCCAGCCGGATGTACGCGGTCGGCGAAATCCCGCGTCGCGCCGAGCGGCTGATCGAAGTCACCTACGAGGGCATGATGCGCGGCATCGCCGCGATCAAGCCCGGCGCCACCACCGGCGACATCGGCCACGCCATCCAGACCTATGTGGAAGCCCAGCACATGAGCGTGGTGCGCGATTTCTGCGGCCATGGGCTGGGCCGGCTGTTTCACGACGAGCCGAACATCGTCCACGTCGGCCGGCCGGGCGAGGGCATCGTGCTCAAGCCGGGCATGTTCTTTACCGTCGAGCCGATGATCAATCTCGGCCGTCCGCATGTGAAGGTGCTGTCCGACGGCTGGACCGCGGTGACCCGCGACCGCTCGCTGTCGGCGCAATTCGAGCACTCGGTCGGCGTCACTGGGACCGGGGTGGAGATTTTCACGTTGTCGCCCCAGGGGCTCGACAAGCCGCCGTACCCGGCGTGACCTGAGACTCGCCCGGCGGGGCGATTGCAAAAAATCCCAATCGCGTCATGCTTTACGCGTTCGGCTGCGCTCACGGCGAGCGGCAGCGGGTGAGGTTGCGTAAGATTCCCATGCCGGAGAAGCCACACGATCGGGCGCAAGAGCCTGGCGCCGCCGTGCCGCACTACCACGGCCATCGCGAGCGGCTGCGCCAGCGCTTTCGCGACGCCGGCACCGAGGCGCTGTCCGACTACGAGCTGCTGGAGCTTTTGCTGTTCCGCGCATTGCCGCGGCGCGACGTTAAACCGCTGGCGAAGTCGCTTCTGGAAAAATTCGGCTCGTTCGCCGAGGTCGTCGCCGCGCCGGAAACGCGGCTGCGCGAAGTGAAGGGGCTGGGCGATGCCGGCATCACGGAACTGAAGATCGTGCAGGCGGCAGCGAGCCGATTTCTGCGCGGCGCCGTCACCAAGGGCCCGGTGCTGTCGTCATGGTCGAGCGTGCTGGATTATTGCCGCACCGCGCAGGGCTTTGCAGACAAGGAGCAATTCCGCGTGCTGTTCCTCGACAAGCGCAACCGGTTGATCGCCGACGAGAAGCAGCAGGAAGGCACCGTCGATCACACCCCGGTCTACCCGCGCGAGGTGGTCAAGCGCGCGCTCGAACTGTCGGCCACTGCGGTCGTGCTGGTGCACAATCATCCCGGGGGAGACCCGACACCGTCGCGCGCCGATGTTGATATGACGCGGCGAGTTATCGAGATTGCGCGCGGCCTCGGGATCGAGGTGCACGACCATATCATCGTCGGCCGCGATGGCCATGCGAGCATGAAGGGCCTGAAACTGATCTAGGTCGTTCACGGCCCATTTAGACATCTGACCGTCATAGCACCAGTGATGATGTCGGCCTTCTCGACGGCGGGTATCGGTCTCCGCGTGACCAAATAGACCCCAATGGTAATCGGGATTATGCCGGTTAGGTCGCTGAGTTCCACGTGCTCTGCGAGCAACACCCATCCAAAGAGGACACCCAGCGGCGGCATCAAGAAATGATAAGCGCTGGCAGCGCTCGGCCCGATGACCGTGAGGAGGTGGAACCAGATCACATACGCAAGAATAGAGACGAACAGGACCAAGAACGTCACCGCCCAGAGTAGTCGCCAGGTCGGTACCACGTCGCTCACAGATTCGAAAGCAAATGCAAACGGGGCTACCGCGAGTCCGGCAACCAGGTTTTGAATGCCGTTGCCGATCCAAAGGCCGCTGCCGGGCCGCAGACGTTTGAACAGAATCGTCCCGGTGACCAGCGCGACCAACGCTGCAACGGTGATCGCAATGCCGGCCGGCGCATCAGCACCAATCGCGATCCGGTGCTGCACGACAATCGCAACGCCAACGACACCCAGTCCCAAGCCGATGGCCTTACGCCACGTCATTCGTTCCCCCAGCACGACAGTTGCGAGAACGGCAGTGAGCACCGGATTGGCACTCGCGATCAGAGCGGCGACGCCGGCCGCGACGGACTGCATCGCGAGGTTGTTCAGTCCGAGATAGAGCGCGTTGTTTGCCAACCCGAGCAGGATGAGCACGCCAAAATCCCGCCGCGAAACCCGCCAGGCCCCGGGCCGAGCGGCGGCGATGGCCAAGGTCAGCCCGCCGGCGAGAAGACAGCGCGCCGTCACCAGGAGCAGTGGCGGACAGTCGATCAGCGCCGCCTTGGCCGCGGCGAAGGCCGAGCTCCACAGGAGACAGAATGCGACGATGAGGATCAGGATTCGATTGGCCCGCAGGAACATGCGTCGGTCCCAGCCGTGGTTATCACGCCCGACGCTATCCCGGCCCTTTGGCATTTGAAAATTAAATAGTATAATACGAGCCAGTGGAAATATTAATAGGTAATGCCGGTGCCAGATCTCGAGCTCTTACGCAGTTTTGTCTCGGTGGTGGATGCCGGCACCTTCACCCGTGCCGGTGAGCGAATCCATCGCACTCAGTCCACTGTGAGCCAGCAGATCCAACGGCTCGAGGA
>Ga0335077_10012532_pt1 | contig 10602 bp, 9 predicted proteins | sample Lox_Sample_31_FD_207151 | JGI IMG/M metagenome (GOLD analysis project Ga0335077, IMG submission 207151) | Soil microbial communities from Loxahatchee National Wildlife Refuge, Florida, United States - Lox_Sample_3.1 | ecosystem: Environmental > Terrestrial > Soil > Wetlands | place: USA: Florida...
AGACCGGCCAGCCTAAGCTGCGAAAGCCAAGCTGGGCGGAGTTCGTCAGGCTGACGGATCAGGCCGTAGTAGCGTTTGCAGGCGTGGGCATGAGAAACCGCGCTGAGCCAAGGGCCTGTGGGTGCAGCCGCGGTTCCAGACGCCTGGATACGAAATGGCCAGAAACGGGTGAGCGGCAGTTTTTGCGTCAAACGAAGCCTAGGAAGGTTTCGGAAGGAAACCGGAGGACAAGGCTGGCTTCCACGCGTACTGGGGAAAACCCGCCGTACGGAATGCATAGAGGGGGTGGAGGAAACGTCGGCACGACCCGAGGGCTGTTTGCCACGATGCTTGAAAGGGCGGATACAAAGGAAGCCATTGGTCTAAACCGGTCGCGCCTCCGCTCCACTCAACCAGTATCAGTTCAAATAGACCAATTCCCCTCAGTTTATGAATAACCTGATTGAACGGGCCAAAGCCATCCTCCTGAGTCCCCGACCGACTTGGGAAACCATCAAAGGAGAAACCACAACCGTCATACAGGTTTATACGGGGTTTTTGGTACCGCTGGCTGCCATCCCGGCAGGGGCCATGTTGATTCGACACATCCTGTTCGGTGGCTTCCATTCCCTCGGGCGGGCGCTGGTGGGCGCCGTTCTTTCCTATGCGTTGACGCTGCTAAGCGTTTTCATTGTGGGCAAGGCGATTGACGCGCTGGTGCCGAGCTTTGGAGCGACCGAGAACAACCTGAACGCCTTCAGAGTCGCGGCGTATTCGTGGGCGCCAGCGCTTATCGCGAGATTCCTTGGCATCGTTCCGTTCCTGGCGCTGCTCGGCTTGCTGGCCGGCCTTTACGGGATCTATTTGCTTTACCTCAGCGTGTTGATTTTGATGGCGTATCCTCCGGAAAGGGCCGTGGTTTACACCATTGTCTGCGTGGTGGTGATGTTCGTGCTCTCTGCAATTACCAGAGCCATCGTGGTTGGGGTGACGGTGGGCTTAGCTGCTTTCTCGCATTACGGGGGCGGCAGCAAGGTTGCTGAGAGGACGGTTTATTTTCCCATAACACATTCGTGAACAAAAGGAAGCCAAGCGTATAAGAAAGGATATAAAATCATGAATCAAGGCTCGGAGATCGTTCCAAGACTGGGAGTCCGCAAACAAGCGATTCTGAACGCAGGCGGCAGCGTGTTCGACATGGCGGTCGCCATGCTCGAAACCAAGGGCATGATCGCCAACTATCCGTTCGGAGACGTTTACCCGAACGGCCAACCGAAAATCGACGACGCCGCCAACTTCGGCATCTTCAAGCAGTGTTGGCTGATGATCCGATCATCTGTGCCCCAGTATGCCAGCCTCACGGCCCAACAATTCCGTTCGGGCGCCGCCATGAACAACAACCTGAGTTGGGATATCCAGGTGCTGCACGCGAGTCAACGACATTATGGAATGGACCGATGGATCGCCGGCCATCGAGGGGGCTTGTCCGGTCTCAACGGCACCTGGAGCCAGAACGACATCATCAACTACCGCACGGCGATCAATTGGATCCAGAGCCAGATCAACTCGAACGCGAAGTTCCGCGCCGACGACACGCGGTTTTGGGTCGATGTACCCCCGGTTTGAGAACGGGGAAGAAAAGTATGTAGGGTGCGTGAAAAACACGCACTCGGATAACCGCCTCGGATAAAGAGCAGAGTGTCACAGACCTCTCAACGCCTGCCTTCACCCGCCGTCGGCCCGGGAAAAACATTCCCTCCCGCCCAGCACCAACGTTTAGACACTCCTCCGCTGCCGACTTTGGCATCCGCGCGCCTCGCGGTCACAGCCCTCCGCCGTGGTGATGGGCAGGGCGGGAGCAAGGATCGTGGCGGCGCGAATCAAATCCGGAGGCTATGCCGCGTTCAACTTTGGGCTGCCAGCCATCGGCCACTGCAAGCGAAGCGACGGGGGTAGGTTTCGGGGAGCGGCGCACTTGGCCGGCCTGGCCGGCTCCGCCGCTGGCCGGCGTGAACCCGGCAAGGGCTTGCCGCGCTGAATGCGGACCCGGTTGGAAATCGTATCCCAACTCTTGAGCAACGATGCCAGCGCCAGCGCATCATCGCGCGGGAATTCCTCGCCGAGAGAAAGCGCGGGGCATATTGCCAGCGATGCGTCGTAGGTCAAATCCAGCAACGCCAGGGCTTGTTTCAGCTCACTTCGGCCCCGGGATGCGTGAGATTTTGCGGCGGCTGCGGTTGCGGCTGTAAATGCTGGCAAGGCAAACATTGAGCCACGCGTCAGGACTTTTCAAAAGGGAACTGAGAATCGCTCGCCAGCGCGAACTCAGCCGGCCAGGTTTCCCTGGCGCGCGCGCATAGGGCACGCTCACCACCGGCAGGTTTCCCGAGCGCGAGAGAAACGCCAATGCATACAGGGATTCGACACCGGGCCGTCAAACGGGCTTGGCCGCCCCCTCTGCTGGTGGCCAGCGCAAAAGGGAGCCCCTGTCAGGAACGCGGCCACGCCTCGCGGACAGGAAAGGCGCAGCCGGTGAAGAGTGCGTCCATACTACACAGCCAAGAGACCAGAAGCTAGAAACAGGTTGAGTAGAGCGGAGGCGCGAACATGATTAGGCCAATGGCTTCCAACGTATCTGCCCTTTCGAGCGTCGTGGCAAAAGGTCATCAGGCCATCCACTTCGTTTCCTCCACCCCCACTTTTCATTCCGTACGGCGGGTTTTCCCCGGTTGGAAGCCAGTCTCGTCGCTCCGCGCCCTTCCGCAGGCGTTCCCGGCTGCGTTTGACGCGGAATCGCCGCTCTGTTTCAGGGGTCCGTCCATGAGAATGTCATGTTTCCACAGGGATGCTGCTTGCCTTGGCGAGTGCGCTGGCTGCCTCTGGTAGATCCGCTGCCGGGGTGGGCCGCGGTGAAGGCTTCCGTGGCGTCCGGTCTCAGGCGGGACAGGATGACCGAGTAAGTGACGGTGCGCAATTGCGGTTTTTCAGGAGCGCGGACATTCTTTTCCAATGCCACCAGGGTTTGAGGGCGGAAAACACTCGTGCAGCTGGGCCAAGACCCTGTCCCGGAGGGACATACGGAAATAACCAAACGTTGCAACGTTGGGCTATTATCAAACATCCCTCCGGGATGGAAGTTTGGTGGGCGGCGTGGCAGGCTGGTCAGCGAGCTCGAGGAGCCAGGTCGCGAGTGCCGCTGGGAAGCCTCGCTTTCGCCGTAGAATGCGTCAGGCGCAGCCCGTTTACCCCGATGAGGGCAATAACATGCCATGGCTGTAACAAATGCCTCTGGCGCGAGGCCGCTAAATCCCCGCTATGCGAATGATGAATCACTTTTGGCTGACTCGCAGGACATCATGCACGTCGCCGCCGCCCTCGTGCTGGGGGCCAAGGAGTTTGTCACGTTTGATACGCGACAAGGAGCGTTAGCGAATTAGCGCCGATCCTCGTATTTGGTCGTTGCCATCAGCGCGTTGAGTTCCGCGCTGCCCAGTTCATCTCTCGAACCCGAACTCGACCTCGTTGGCCCAATGCGTTGCCCAGTCATTATGGAAGGCGAAGCAGTTGTCTTTGGAAACGCTCCGGCCAGCAGCCAGTTCAAACGCATTTCCGCCATCATTCACTCGGAAACTGAACTTGATCGTTTGGCCGGCCGCCAGGCGCTGTTTCACTTTCGGCATGGCACCCCAGGGGATCGCACATTCGAGGATATCCCCTTTCACCACGAGTTTGGCTGCGCCTTTGACTGCCCCGCCATCCTCCGGAGCCCGCGGTTGTCGCGGGAAGAAGTGCTTCCGCATCATGCCGGGACGTTGCAGGCAGAAGATCTCGGTGCCGCCCCCGTATTGTTCGCCCACCCGGTTCAGGGCAAACTCGTAATCCGTGTCGAAGTAGGCGCAGAACCGCGGCATGGTTCCCGGTGGATACTGCAGATGGTCTTTCTTCTCGGGCGGAATGACATTGAAGGCAATCTGCACATTATGTTTGCCGTTGCCGGAAGGAACCTCAAAGTCCTTGCGATACGAATAATGTCGCACTCCCGCCGGCCAGGTCAGCTCCTTCCCTTTGCTGAAAACCTTCTCGGGATAGAAGTAATCGTCGTCGTTGCGGGTCTCAAAGCGCGGCAGCCCTTCCATGCTCGGCACCCGGGCAGCAAAGTAGAAGAACCTCTCGTCGTAAGCCATCCAGCCCGCCACCGCCCCGCCGCCGCTCTGGTGATCCCAGTTCTTGAAAGGCAGGTAAGCCTTCTCGGTCTCGCTGGTCCCTACGCGGTGGGCCGCGGTTTGTGGGATCACCCCATCCCAGTCGCTCAGGTCGCCATCCAGCGTGATGGTCCGTTTGGCGATGTAGTTCACATGCGCCACCTCCACATGGCTCACCGTGCCGCCCTCGCTATCCTCGAAAGTCGCCGTCAGCTTGTAGTTATTATCCGGCGCAGCCTCGCCGCCGGTAACAGTGACGAATACCTCGCGACTCTCCTGGCCGTGGAGCGACAGACTCTGATGTTCGGGCTGAACCATCAGACCTTCGATCTTCACGCTCAGCTTTCCGGTTACCGCCCGGTTCAGCACGTCCGTCAGCCTGAGTTTGAGTTTAGGTCGGGCACTGATGGGCGCCGTCAGGTCGCTGGCGACGATTTCCACCGGCTCAACCCCGGTGATCTTGGCTTTGGAGATCGACGTCAGCAGCTTTTCGAACGAGCCGTCGCTCCCGTCAGTGCGCAGAAAGTACCCAAGCTGATTTAGCGGCACAACGATCTTCCCGGATTCCGCGGGCACCGCGTTCGCGTAGAAGTCGTAAAGGATGAACCTGCCTCCGTCGGCTGGTATTTCCATGCGCGCCTCCTTCGTCAGGGCTACCGAGCGGAATAGGGTTCGGTTCTTGTCATAGCTCGCACTCAGGTTGCCGGTGATGACCACGGTGCCGTCATCGGGGTTGGCCGGCGCGGCCCGCTCGTCTCCAACCCGTTGCCGCAAGCCGTCAAAGACAAAAATCCAAGGCAGCCCGTTCTTGAACAGGATTTCTCTGAATTCGCGCTGCCCGATAAAGTGCTGACAGGCTGCTACCGAGGCGCCCGCTGACCACACTTGCGCCACGGCATACTCTTGGCCGTTGATTCGAGGCTTCTCCGAAGTGAAAACATTCCCTGCATAAATACCGGCCGTGCGGTCCTGTCCCATGGCGCGCATCGAGGCGATCACCGCGGCTACCCGGTCGTCGGAGTTGGCCACCCAACTTTCGGTGTCCCAAACGCGCACGCGACCATAATCCCCTTTGCGGTTCATCCACTTCGGCTCCAGCACGGGGTCAGCCGAAAGCGGTTGGTAATGAATGCTCACGAAATCCAGCCAGGGAAGGAACGTGTCCGTGCCATCGCAAAAGAGTTTGTCCCGGGTGTTGGCCGACGAACACGCCCCGCCAATGAGCACTTTCACCCCCGCCTCTTTCCGGGCCTCTAGCACCGCCTCGGCCATAATTCGGTAAAGCTCGCGGAACCGCGGGATATCAGCCCCCCAGCCGCTGATGGACACCCCCTCCCAGGGCTCGTTCCACAGCTCGACGGCATTGACGGGACCTTTAGGCCAACCGTGCTTCGCTATCACTTCCTTCAGATAGCGCTTAAACTCAGGGTCGAACGACGGCAGCCAGGCCAGGTCTTCCTTGATCCCCTCGATGCACGTGTTGTCGGCCTTTAACCACGGACGCCCACGTCCCAAGGGCTGTTGCTCAGCCGGGGTATTTCCGCAGCCCACGGTAAGCATCAGGGTCACGTCGTTCTCCATCGCCCAGTCAATGTGCGCGTCGGCAATGGTGTTATACCCTCCTTCGACTCGGGCGCCTTTGACTCCCAGGCGCTTGAACACGTTGAACACCTGCCGCGACATCTCATGCGGCCAGCCCAGGTCCATCGCATAGGTCGGCAGCCGCTCGCGGCCCGGCTCCGGCGGCGGCACCCGCACACAAGTGCAGCCAAAGCCCCGCCCCCGTTCGCCCATTTCCAGGATCACCGCGTAACCGCCAAAGACTTCTCCGATCTTCGGGCTGACGGTGAAACTCCCGCCTTCCGGCGGCAAATCCACGTCCACCGCGCAATCGCTCACGTCGGAGAGCTTGAACACGATCGGCTTCCACCAGTCGCCTGGTTTGCCCTTTGTTCCGTAACGAACGACCTCCGCTCTGATCGGCCCCTTGTAAGCCTGGCCCGGTTTCAGGAAAAAGGTGAAACTCACCTCTTCCCCCGGCCAAAGCACGTTCGCACCGCGGCTGCATCCGATTTGCCGCACCGTCCAATTCTTCGCTGACAGGTCAAAGGTTTTGCCAAAGTCCTCCATGTCCTTGCCGGTGGTCATCTGCGCCGAAACGGTCGCCCTCAGCAGCAACAAAACCATTATTACCAGCCAGTGGGTAGTCCGGGTAGAGCAAGGTATCATATGCCAGTCTGGTTCTCGTCAAATGAACAACAGTTGAGTCAACGCCGCGCATTAGGCCAAGCCTGCGCAAAATACTCAACCAGAGAATTTCATTCTCCGAATTGGAAACTGAAAACAAGTCTGTGTCTGGCGAGAGTATTCCACTGCGGCGAATGGATGGAAGGCAGGTTACCACGGTCCGAAAGGCGAAAGGGAAACCGGCACCATGTCAGAGAGACCACGGGGTCTCCCGGAAGCTCTAAACCGAGCGCGGAGGCCGATCATTTTCCTTTCGTGGCGGGCGCGTCCAATCTAGTATCCAGCAATCTATGAAGAACTCCAACCCGGTCGCCCTAAGCGAACTGCTGTCGCCAGCAGTGGTGAATTTGGATCTGAAGAGCACGGACCGGGATTCCTTGTTGAGCGAACTCGTCAATCAAATCCCGCAGCTTGCCGGCCAGCCGGAGGCCCGGCGGACGCTGCTGCACGCGCTGCATGAACGCGAACAACTGCACAGTACGGGGATCGGCGATGGCATCGCGCTGCCGCACTCGCGCAACGCATTGGTGGGCCTCGTGGACCAGCCGATCATGGTCTTTGGCCGGCACAAACCGGGAATCCCTTACGACGCCATTGACAGCGTGCCGGCGCGGCTCTTCTTCCTGCTAGTCGCGCCGACCGTGACCCAGCACCTGGCGATCCTCGCCCGCCTCAGCCGCCTGCTCCGCGACCCTAAACTGCGGAAAAGCCTCTTAAGCGCCGACAAGCCGGAGCAGGTGATCGCGCTCGTAAGGGCGGCGGAGGCAAACCTATGGACGTGAAACGTGAGGCGTGAAACGTGAAGCGTGAAACGTGACGCATCACGCACCACGCACCACGCATCACGTTTCACGTTTCACGCATTACTTCCCCCCTGAACCCCTGCTGCCGCAGCGCCTCAAACAGCACCAGCGCGACACAATTCGACAGGTTCAATGAGCGGGCTTGGGCGTGGAACATGGGGATGCGCAGCCAGCGATCGGGGTTTCGTTGCAGAAGCGTCGCTGGCAAACCGGCCGTCTCCCGTCCAAAGACGAGGTAGTCATCAGCCGCAAAACCGACTTCGGTGTAGAGCTGCGGTCCGTTGGATTCGACGAACCACAGGCGCGCCGCATCAGGAACCGCCTTCCGGAATATCGCCCAGCTTGGCCACCGACGCCATTCGACATGCTGCCAATAGTCCATCCCGGCACGCTTGAGCTGCGCGTCGTCCAGCTTGAACCCGAAGGGCTCGATCAGGTGCAAGTTGCTCCTCGTCGCGGCGCAAAGCCTCGCTACATTGCCTGTGTTAGGAGGGATTTCAGGTTCGAGCAGAACGACGTGCATAAAACACCTTCCACAGAACAAGTCCCCTGGCCGGCGCGGTCATGCCGCCCGCACGCCGATCCCTTCTTTCCAGCATCCGCCTCACCTCGTCGGCCGGGAACTTGCCCAGGCCCACCTGCACCAGCGTCCCCACGATCCCGCGGCACATCTTGTAGAGAAAGCCATTGCCTTCGATGACGAACGTGAGCAACGAGCCACGTCGCGTCAGATCGCAGCGCGTCAACGCCCGCACCGTGGTCTCTTTCGTGTAGCCCGGGTTCGCCGCGAAGGACTGGAAGTCATGCTTGCCGACAAAGAACGGGGCGGCAGCATGCATCGCGCACAAGTCAAGCGGGCGCGGCACATGCCAGGCCGTGTACCGGATGAGCGGATTCATAGCCGGGTGGTTCCAAACGAAGTAGCGATACTGCTTGCCGACCGCGTCGAAGCGTGCATGAAAGCCTTGCGGCGCGCGGGCGGCGGAAACGACCCGGATGTCCTCAGGCAGCCACGCATTGAGCGCGAGCGCCAGCTTGCGCGGAGCCATCTTGCACCCGGCCTCCGGGATCTCGAAATGGGCCACCATGCCCAAAGCATGCACGCCCGCGTCCGTGCGACTGGAGCTATGCAGTCGTGGATGGCTGGGAAACAGCTTCGCCAGGGCACCTTCGACCTTCTCCTGCACCCCAGTGCCGATCTTCTGGACCTGCCAGCCCTCGTACCGGGTCCCCTCGTAGGCGATGGTAAGTTTGAATTTCAGGGCCCCCAGTATTGGCCTCCGGCCGCAACAGCAAAAGCAGATAAACACGGAAGGATAGACCGTCCCAGCTATCCCCGCGGCCACACCGTAGGCTCGCCGTAGGCACACCGTAGGCACACCGTAGATAACAATGTTATCCAGCGTGTGCCTACGGCGAGCCTACGGTGTGGGTCCTGTGAGGACAACCCTCAACCACCCTCAACAAGCCAGGCTGTCCAGATAGCCTTGTAGAAGGATTGCGGCGGCCATCTTGTCCACCTTCTCTTTACGTTTGTCTCGGCGCACTCCTCCCTGGATGAGCACTCGGTTGGCCTGCGCTGATGTGAGTCGCTCATCCCAGAGCCTGATCGGCACGGTTAGGGTGGCTCTGAGCGTCCCCACAAAGTCCCGGACCTTCGCGGCTGCGGGTCCATAGCTGCCGTCCATGTTTCGAGGCATCCCGACGAGGATCAGCTCCGCGTCTTTTTCCTGGACCAGCTCCTTGAGCCGCGCCAGGAAACCGGCGGACGGCTCGGCGAGGATGTATTCCAGCGGTTGGGCGATCATCTTCAGCTCGTCACTCACGGCTACACCGATGCGTTTGGTCCCATGGTCAAGGGCAAGGATGCGCATGAGTGCAGTCTAAAGCGTCTTCATCACCTTCGCGGCCGCCCTTACGGTGCGCTTGATAAGAGCCGGAGTGTGGGCTGTGGACAGGAACCCAGCCTCGAACTGCGAGGGCGCCAGGTAGATCCCCTCCGCCAGCATCCCATGAAAGTATTTCTTGAACCGCTCCCGGTCGCTCTTCATCGCATCGGCCACGTTGTGGACCGGCTCGTTCGTGAAGTAGCCGCAGAACATTGAGCCGCAGCGGTTGAATTGCACCGGCACGCCAGCCGCTTTTGCAGCCTCTTCCATCCCAGCTTCGAGCTCGGCGCCGAGTTGCTCAAGCTTTGGGTAAGCGTCGCTCGCCGCCAATTCTTCGAGCGCCGCGAGCCCAGCGGCCATCGCCACCGGGTTCCCGCTCAGGGTGCCGGCCTGATAAACCGGACCCACGGGTGCCAAGCAATCCATGATCTCGGCGCGTCCGCCAAACGCCCCCACCGGCAAGCCCCCGCCAATCACTTTCCCGAAGCAGCTCAGGTCCGGCGTAATGCCGAAGCGTTCCTGTGCGCCGCCTTTCGCCAGGCGGAAACCGGTCATCACTTCGTCGAAGAGCAGCAACGCGCCGTTGGCGGTCGTGGTCTGGCGGAGAAACTCCAAATACCCGGGCTTGGGCAAATACAGGCCGGCATTGCCTGGCACTGGCTCCACAATGATGCCCGCCACCTGGCCCGGATTCGCGGAGAAGGCCGCGGCCACCGCTTCCCGGTCATTGAACGGCAGCACAATCGTATGCTGCGTGAACGCCGCCGGCACCCCGGCGCTATCAGGATTTCCAAAGGTGAGCGCTCCCGAGCCCGCCTTTACTAGTAGCGAATCCGCGTGGCCGTGATAGCAGCCGTCGAACTTGATGATCTTGTCGCGCTTGGTGAACCCGCGCGCCAGGCGGATCGCCGACATCGTAGCCTCGGTGCCCGAGTTGCACATCCGCACCTTCTGCACACTCGGCACCCACGAGCAAATCAGCTTCGCCAGGCTGACCTCGAACGGATTCGGTATGCCGAAGCTGGTGCCGTCTCGCGCCGCTGCCTGAACGGCTTTGATGATCTTCGGGTGCGCATGGCCGAGTATCGCCGGCCCCCAGGTGCCGACATAATCTATATAGGCATTGCCATCCACGTCGCACACTCGTGCGCCCTTTGCCTTGTTGACGAAGAAAGGCTGGCCCCCCACAGCGCGAAACGCCCGCACCGGCGAGTTGACACCGCCAGGGATGCATTTCAGCGCCTCGGCAAAAAGCTGCTCGGATTTGGCATGCGAGGTCATGGCAGCATTGTCAGTGGAACCGGTGTGGGGGTCGAGGGCAAAGGTGGTCTCTTCCGAGATTAGGGCTTTGGCATGCCGCCACCTTTTTGGCTTAATCGGGGGTCGTGAGGCGCCGCATCAAGAATCGCTTGCCCGCCAGACGGAAACGCTCGCACAGCACGTTTCCCTGGCTGCTCGTGGTGCTTGTGCTTCTCGGGCTAA
>Ga0335077_10012533_pt1 | contig 10601 bp, 6 predicted proteins | sample Lox_Sample_31_FD_207151 | JGI IMG/M metagenome (GOLD analysis project Ga0335077, IMG submission 207151) | Soil microbial communities from Loxahatchee National Wildlife Refuge, Florida, United States - Lox_Sample_3.1 | ecosystem: Environmental > Terrestrial > Soil > Wetlands | place: USA: Florida...
ACGGCTCGCGCCGCCTAGTGACCGATGCCCTGCGGCAGGCGCGGGCGCAAATCGTGCTGGCGCCCGCGCCAGTCGATTACCTCTGCGACCACGAGATTGCCAGCGCGCTGGTGCGCGACGCGTGTTTCGGGGCGCCCATGCCGAATTATCGGACCGGCAGCGAGCCCGTGCCGGCAATCCCGCACCTGTACTTCATGGACCCGGCGGGCGGGCGCGATCGCGAGAACCGCGTGGTGCGGCCGGATTTCATTGTGGACGTCAGCGAGGTGTTCGCGAGGAAGCAGGAGATGCTGGCCGAGCATGCGAGCCAGCGGGAGTGGCTGCGGAAACATCACGGGGTGGACGAGTATCTTCTGGAGATGGAGCGATGGGCGCGCGAGCGGGGTACTCTTGCCGGCGTCTCACACGGCGAGGGATTCCGCCAATATCGAGGGCATGCCTATCCCGAATCGCCGCTGCTGCAATCGCTGCTTGGCGAAGCGGCGATCGAGCTTCGGGACCGGTGAGGGCCGGCGCGCGGTACGCCCCGCCCGCAAGCCAGCATTTGTATTCCGGACTGCCATATCCTAAACTGAGATCGGAGCAACTGGCATATGCCGAGTGTCGCAACTCCGGCGGACACTGCCCTGGGGCTCGGGCCCAGGGAGTGCATTCCTGTCCGGGAAAGCGCGTCCGGGGACGTCCCACGCACCCGCCGATTTCGTTTCCTGCTGCGCGATCTGGCGCAGGGCCTCAACGCTCTGCTGAAGCTGAGCGATTTCTCGCGGGGAGATATTTTCCGCAATTGAGCGGCCGCCGGGCCGGGGTGCGTCTTTTCGCGTCGCGCGACGCGGATTACACTGCGGACTGAAGGCATGAACACGTTTCCTCTCGTAGTAGGCGCGCTGTGCCTGTTCGCGCTCTGCTACCGCTACTACAGCGCCTTCATCGCTGCCAGGGCGCTGGTGCTGGATGACAGGCGCACCACGCCGGCTCACAGCCTGAAGGACGGGCACAACTATGTGCCGACTCCTCGATGGGTGCTTTTCGGCCATCATTTTGCCGCGATCGCCGGAGCCGGACCGCTGGTGGGTCCGACGCTGGCCGCGCAATTCGGTTTTGCCCCCGGGTTCCTGTGGCTCTTAATCGGCGCCGTACTGGCGGGGTGTGTCCAGGACTTTGTGGTGCTGACTGCGTCGATGCGTCACAAGGGGCGTTCGCTCTCCGATATCGCCCGCACGGAGGTCAGCGGTTTCACGGGACTTGTGGTGACCATTGCGGTACTGTTCATCCTGCTGGTGACCCTGGCCGGCCTGGGGATCGTGGTCGTGAATGCGCTGGCAGCCAGTCCCTGGGGTGTGTTCACCATCGGAAGCACGATACCGATCGCGATCATCATGGGGCTATGGATGTTCCGAGGACGCACGGGGAAGGTCACCATCGCAGGCCCGAGCGTGTTCGGCGTGGTCTTCCTGACCGCGGCGGTGATCGGGGGGCGGTGGTTTTCAGAAGCCGACTTCGCGCACCTGCTCACGTTCACTCCGCACCAGATCACGGTCCTGATGGCGATCTACGGTTTCGTGGCTTCGGTGTTGCCGGTGTGGCTGCTGCTGACGCCGCGCGATTATCTCTCGACGTACGTGAAGCTGGGGACCATCGCGGTTCTGGTTATCGGAATCCTGATTGTGCGGCCGGACCTCCGGTTTCCGGCGTTCACACCGTTCGTGCACGGCGGCGGGCCGATAATCAAAGGCAGCCTCTTTCCGTTCCTCTTTGTGACGATTGCCTGCGGAGCCATCTCCGGATTTCACTCCCTGGTGGCGTCGGGCACGACGCCGAAAATGATCGACAAAGAGACCGACGCCCGTTTCATCGGTTTTGGCGCGATGGCCGCCGAGTCGCTGGTGGGGATTCTGGCGCTGATCGCTGCGACGTCAATGCACCCGGGCGACTACTTTGCCATCAACAGCACCGCCGAGGGGTTCGGGCGGCTCGGCCTGCATACGGTGAATCTGGACATGCTCTCACGGGAGGTCGGCGAGAAACTGGCCGGGCGCACGGGCGGCGCGGTTTCGCTGGCCGTGGGGATGGCGCAGATCTTCAAGGCTGTGCCTGGCATGGACCGGTTGGCCGCGTACTGGTACCACTACGCGATCATGTTCGAAGCGCTCTTTATCCTGACCACGGTGGATGCCGGAACGCGGGTGGCCCGCTACGTGATGCAGGAACTGCTCGGGAAGATCCACAGGAATTTCGGCGACACGGCATGGCTGCCGGGCAACCTGATTGCGACCGGTGCGGTGGTAGCCGGCTGGGGGTATCTCATCTACACGGGTACGATCTCGACGATCTGGCCGTTGTTCGGCACCGGCAACCAGCTGCTGGCGACGATCGCTTTGGCGGTGTGCACGACGTTTCTGATCAACATGGGCAAGGCCCGGTATGCGTGGATTACCGCAGCCCCAATGCTCTTCGTCGGAGTCACGACGATCACAGCGGGTGTGATGTCCATCCGGGATATTTTCTTGCCACTGACCGGACGCCCCGGACAGCAGTTTACCGGCTATCTCGATTCGATGCTGAGGGCGCTTTTCATCGCGGGCGTGATTCTGGTGACAGCGGGCTCCATCCGGCGATGGATCGGCGCCTGGCACGGCGCTCCGGCGCCTCCCGAGGCCTTCGGGCCGCCGGAAGATGCGGGACGCGGAATCCGGATGGGATGCTGCTGAGCGTTGCTCGCCTGAAACCGTTTCCTCGAGAGATTTTGTACGGCACTTCACCCGGCGAGTCCGCAGCGACATTTCCCTCTCCAAAAAGTTAGATCGTCTCCTCTGCCGCAGTCATCAGCCCGTCAGTTCCGAGGTCGAAAGGAGGGTGTCCGGTGTCCCACAAAGACTCCAACAAAGAGATTGTCGATGTTGCCGAACAGAAGCGGCTGAATGACGCGCGAGAATCGGGTGTCCCGTGGAAGAAATGGGGACCGTACCTCAGCGAGAGGCAATGGGGAACGGTTCGCGAGGACTATAGCAGCGACGGAAACGCATGGGACTACTTCTCGCACGACCAGTCGCGATCGCGGGCGTACCACTGGGGCGAGGACGGTCTGGGCGGGATTTGCGACGACAAACAGCGGCTTTGTTTCGCGCTGGCGCTGTGGAACGAGCGGGATCCGATCCTGAAGGAGCGTTTGTTCGGGCTGACCAACAGCGAAGGGAACCACGGCGAAGACGCCAAGGAATACTACTTTTATATCGACAGCACTCCGACGCACTCCTACATGAAGTATCTGTACAAGTACCCCCAGCGCGAGTTCCCCTATCGCGACCTGGTGGAGACGAACCGCGGGCGGTCGCGCGAGGACTTCGAATACGAGCTTCTCGACACCGGCATTTTCGACGACGACCGTTATTTCGACGTCTTCGTGGAGTATGCCAAGGAGGGCCCTGAGGACTTGCTGATCCGTATCACGGCTTACAACCGCGGGCCGGAGGCGGCAGGCCTTCGCGTGGTGCCGACCTTGTGGTACAGGAACACATGGTCGTGGGGAGACGATACGCATAAGCCCGTGGTCCGTAGAGCGGCGCCGGGAGTCATCCACGCCGCTCACGAGGAGCTGGGGCAATACTGGCTGTACTGCGACGGAGGTCCGGAACTGCTGTTCACGGATAACGAGACGAACGCGCAGCGCCTCTGGGGCCAGCCGAACGCTTCCTCCTACGTCAAAGACGGATTTCACGCTTATCTCGTCTCACGCGAGACGCAAGCAGTGAATCCGGCAAATTTCGGGACTAAGGCCGCGGCTCACTATGCACTGGAGGTGCCGGCGGGCGGAAGCAGGACGGTCCGGTTGCGGCTCGCGGCCAAGCCTCCCGGCGAGCCATTCAAAGGATTCGATGCCGGATTCCAGAAGCGGCTGGCGGAAGCGGACGAATTCTACGAGCGGATCACGCCGCGGTCGCTGAACGAGGATCAGCGACGGGTTCACCGTCAGGCGCTGGCGGGAATGCTGTGGAGCAAGCAGTTTTACTATTTCGACCTGGAGCGCTGGCTGAGCGAGCATAAGAGTCATCCGCTACTCGAGTCCAACGGCCACGGAGCGCGGAACATGGAATGGTTCCACATGCTGAATGCCGACGTTATTTCCATGCCCGATAAATGGGAATATCCGTGGTATGCGGCGTGGGACCTTGCGTTTCACACGCTGCCCCTGTCGCTGGTCGATTTCGACTTCGCCAAGGAACAGCTCGTGCTCATGACGCGGAGTCTCTACTTCCATCCTAATGGGCAGATACCTGCTTACGAGTGGAACTTTAGCGACGTGAATCCGCCGGTGCACGCCTGGGCCACGCTGTTCCTTTACAAAATGGAGCGTGCGCTCGGCCGGGGCGATCTGCGGTTCCTGGAACGAGTGTTTCAGGCACTGATGCTGAACTTCAACTGGTGGGTCAATCGCAAAGATCCCTCCGGACGCAACGTTTTTGCCGGCGGCTTCTTAGGGCTGGACAATATCGGCGTGTTCGACCGCAGCGCCCAGCTGCCGACCGGCGGCTCGCTCGAGCAGGCGGACGGAACGGCATGGATGGCTTTCTACTGCCAGTGCATGTTGGAGATCGCCCTGATTCTCTGCGACTACGACCCTATGTACGAAGAGGTGGCATATCGGTTCTTCCAGCATTTCGCGTGGATCGCCTATGCTATGGACCGCATTGGCACGCATCACGACGATATGTGGGATGAAGAGGACGGCTTCTTTCACGATGTCTTGCGTCTGCCGGATGGGAGGGCCACGCGATTGAAGGTCCGGTCCATGGTGGGCCTGCTGCCCCTGTGTGCGTCGACATTCTTCGAGGCTGGTGAAGCGGCCCGGCATCCAAAACTGATAGAGCTGGTCGAGCTTTTCAAGAAGCGGCATCCGGAACTGATTGCCCATATAGCGCCGACCGAACAAGGTTACATTGGCTACAAGGGACGGCGTTTGCTCTCTCTTCTCAGTAAGAACAAGCTGGAGCGGGTGCTTGGCTACCTGCTCGACGAGAAAGAGTTTCTGGGGCCTTACGGCATCCGGTCCCTCTCTCTCTATCACCTGGATCATCCGTTTTCGTTCTGGGTCGGCGATCAAGAGTACAAGGTGCAATACCTCCCGGCCGAATCGAATACCGGTATGTTCGGCGGCAACTCCAACTGGCGCGGTCCCGTCTGGATGCCGGTCAACACACTGATCGTCAGGGGTCTGTTGAACCTGTACGCCTTCTATGGCGATGAATTCAAGGTCCAGTGCCCGACCGGCTCCGGCCGCTATATGACGCTATTTGAGGTGGCACAAGAGATCGAGCGACGGCTATCGGGCATCTTCCTGCGCGATGCGAGTGGCCGGCGGCCGGTCTATGGTGGAACAAAGAAGTTTCAGGAGGACCCGCATTGGCGCGACCTCGTTAGCTTCTACGAGTACTTCCACGGGGATAACGGAGCCGGGCTGGGGGCCAGCCACCAGACTGGATGGACTGGCCTGGTTGGCTTCCTGATCGACCTATTCGGGCGTTTCGACGGCAAAAGACTATTGGAGACGGACCGGGAGCGGACGCAGGCCCGCCTCGTGCGGGAGCAGGTGGGCGGTGAAGGGGCCGGCGAGAGCGTGCCGGCGAAGCCAGCCGTCGCCGCACAAGGAAACTAAGCGAGTTTTGCGCGCCGGCGGAACGACGACCGGCGCGCATCCACGTGTGCGGTGCCGCCTGCTATACTCTGAGCCGCGCCTTTCCGCCCGAACGCCGAAGGGAGCGCACGAAGGTTGACCTATGATCCGCACGCTCCTCTCGCCGATATTGTGCGGCCTGCTCCTCGCCTCCGGACTCGCCGCTCAGAAGTTGAAAGTTTTGGATCTCTCCCGTTTGGGCCACGAATCCTACTTGCGCATGCAGGCCGCGGTTCCCCAGATTGCGCTGGTTGAAGGAGACCGGTCCAAGGTGGCGGCCCAACTGGCGGATGCCGATGGCGTGATCGGCCCGTTCGATTTGAAGCTGCTCAGCGGCGCGCCCAGGCTGAAGTGGATCCAATCGGAAAGCGCCGGCGTGGAGAACTTCACCTTCCTGCCGGGGTTCGCGCAAAGCAAGATCGTCCTGACGAACAATAAGATCCTGCAAGGGCCGGAGATTGCGGACCACGCTCTCGGGCTGCTTCTGGCGCTAACCAGAGGTATTGCCATCGCGGCTCGCGGCGGCAGCGAGGATTGGAACCAGCGGAACTTCCACCCCATCGAACTGCGGGGCAAGACCGCGGTGATCGTGGGTATGGGCGGGATCGGCACGCAGATCGCGCTGCGGCTGAATGCCTCCGGCATGACGGTGATCGGGGTGGACCCGAAGGACATGCCGTTCAATACCTATGTCTCGCGGATGGTGGCGCCGGACCGCCTGGACTCCGTCCTGCCGCAAGCCGACGTGGTGTTCCTTTCGGCGCCGCTCACCCCGCAGAGCCGCAATATGATGGGCCCGCGCGAATTCGAGCTGATGAAGCAGGACTCGTATTTCATAGCGGTATCTCGCGGCGGGCTCTACGATACCGATGCCCTGGTGAAGGCGCTCGACAGCAGGAAGCTGTCGGGTGCAGGCCTGGATGTCACGAATCCCGAACCGCTCCCCAAAGGCCACGCGCTTTGGAAGTTTCCCAACGTTCTCATCACGCCGCACATTGCCGGGCGGTCGGACGGAGAAAACGCGCGCTACGAAGCGTTGTACATCGAGAACCTCAAGCGCTTCGCGGCGGGCGAGCCCTTGTTGAACGTGGTGGACAAAGAAAAAGGCTACTGATTTACGATGCGATCAAGTCCTTGTTGATGGACACGCCAAGGCCGGGACCCTGCGGCAGGTTCAGATAGCCCTGGCTATCGACCAGGGGCGGGTTCTCCAGGATCGCGAACCCGTTGGTGTACGCGGCGACCGGCGGGTCATGCAGGAGCTCGATCCACGGTGCGTGCGGCCAGGAAGCGATGGCGTGCAACTGGGCAATCGTGCCGAGATTGCCTCCCCCATGATGCGGAATCAATCGCTTGTTGCGCGCTTTTGCCATAGCGGCAATCTCGCGGAAGCCCGTTACGCCGTCGGCCACCATGATGTCGGGCTGCAGGATGTCGAAGACGTTCTGCTCGAGCATCCAGCGGTATTCGTGCACGCCGCGGTTATTCTCTCCACCGGCGATCGGGATGGCGACCAGGCGGTTCAGCTCCGCGAGCTCATCGAAGGCGTAGCGCGGGCGCGGCTCTTCCAGCCAGACACAATTCAACCGTTCCAGCTCGCGAGCCGTCTCCAGCGCGCGGCGGAAATCCCACATCACGCCCGGCTGCCAGGTTCCGAACGATTGCGCCTGGTTGGCGTCCACCATGATGTCCATGTCGTCGCCCACCGCTTTGCGCACGGCTTCCACCAGGCGCACGTCTTCCTTCAGTGTCTGGTAGTGCGCGCGGAGCTTGATGGCCTTCCAGCCTTCAGATTTGAGATGCACTGCCATGCGGACCCGCTCCTCCGGGGTGGAGAGCTGGATCATGCTGGCGTAGGCCGGCACGCGGTCCTTGGCCGCTCCCCAGAGCCGGTAGAGCGGCTGGCCGGCGGCTTTGCCAATGAGGTCCCACAGCGCGATTTCCAGGCTCGCCACATTGCGTGAGGTCTGGCCCACGTAATAGCGCAGGGGGCCGGCCCACTGCTCGATGGCGAACGGGTCCTTGCCGACGAGCTGCGCCTTGGCTGGCTCAAGCGCGTTGCTGTCGATCGCCGGACCGACGCCTGAGGGTCCCTGATCGGTGTGAATCTCGATGACGGAGCCGCCGCCGATGCGGTGCGTGGTCACGGTTCCCGGATTCCACGCTGCCTCCATTTTTCCGGTCTCGCGAACGGTCTTCAGGTTCACGATCCTGATGTCGGTGATTTTGATTCGGGGAGCGGAGCGCAACTGCGGCAGCAGACTTACCGGCAATGACTTCAGAAAACCTCGTCGCAGCATGAAGGGAGCCTCCAGCGAGAGAGTACCAGGAATCTGCGCCAACCGGGTCAGGCAGCCGTCATGGCGTCTTCGAAGAGTTTCGCCAGATCCTCGGGCCCGGCGGGTCGTGGGGAGAGCTTCGTCACCCGGTGCTGAGGGAGCGTGCCCTCGACCAACGCCGGCACATCTTGCAGTGTGTAGCCCAAATCGCCGAGCCCGGCTGGCGTATTCAGGCGCTGCATGAACCAGAGGATGCGGCCGGCAAGGATTCGCCCGGCGTCTTCGGTCCGCCGGTGTGAGATGTCTACGCCGAGCGCTTCCGCGGCCTCCAGATGCCGGTCCGGGGATGCCTGCGCGGTGAAACGAAACACCGAGGGCGCGTTCAAGATGACCGAGAAGCCGTGCGGCACCAGCGGGTGGTCCGTGGGATAGCCGGGCGTACGGTAGCTCCTGACCTGTCCCGACACCGGATAGGACATGCCGTGCGGGAGATGGACGCCGGCATTTCCAAAGCCGACACCGGCGTAGCAGGCGGCCAGAAGCATGTTGGAGCGAGCTTCATCGTCGGCAGGATCGTTCACCGCGCGAACGATGAAACGGGAGACCATTCGCAGAGCCTGGAGCGACCAGATGTCGCTGATGGGATTCGCGCCCTGGTAGGCCGGGCGCAGCAGGGGACGCTCGGGGAGGGGCCTTTGATGGAAAGGAATCGCCGTGTACGACTCGACGGCGTGGCTCAGGATATCCAATCCGGTGGAGGCGGCGACTTGAGGCGGCATGGTGCGGGTATTGTCGGGATCCAGCAGCCCGAGAGCCGGCTTCAGGCGGCGGCTTGCGATGCCGGTTTTGGCGTGCAGGCGGCTCAGATCGAAGATGCTGACGCCGGTGGTTTCGCTTCCGGTACCGGCCGTGGTGGGGATCGCGATCAACGGCTTGAGCGGGCCTGGGACGGGCAGGCCCTTGCCGATGGGCGGATTCACGTAATCCAGGAAATCGGAGGGAGGAAAGGTCGTGTAAAGATTAACGGCTTTGGCGGTATCGATCGTCGAGCCGCCTCCCACGGCGACGATCGCCTCAAACCGAGATTGCAAGGCGAAAGCAATTGCATCCAGAAAAGACTCGTCGGTGGGCTCGACCCGAACCCGGCCGTAGAGCCGGTATTTGACGCCGTGCTGATCGAGCGAGTCCAAGACAGTCTGGACCGGCGCCAGGCGCTCGAGGTTGGGATCGGTGAGGACCAGCGCGTTGCGGATCCCGAGGTCCGCCAGATCCATGCCGGCCTCTCGGGTCACTCCCGCGCCGAAGCGGACATTGGCAACGGCCATTTCAAAAGCGATCTCATGGTGCATAGGCGGATGATCTCTATATTAGAGCCACCCGCGCATCAGGAGAGATCTGGCGAGCGCCCTTAACGGGCTTGTTTCTGACGGTGGAACCTAGTCGATTGCCGGTCCGAAATAGCCCTGTGCCAGGGCGGGCTCGGCTTCGAGCGCCTTGGTCCAGCAGGATTTCGCTTCGTCGGCCTTGCCGCCGGCTTCCAGGATGCGGCCGAGGTTGAGCAGCGCTTCCGGCATATCCGGCTGTTGCGCCAGGGCCTCGCGATAGAGGCGCGCGGCCTTCTCCATCTGACCGGACTTTTCGTACATCAGGCCAGTATTGTAGAGCACCTCGGGGGAACGCTCGCCGAGATCGATCAGCCGTACATGGAACTCCAGCGCAGTGTCGAAGTCGGTGCCCTGAATGGCCAGGGCGGCCAGGCCGCGCAGAGCGTCCATGCTCTTCGGATCGGAGTCCAGCATCTTCTCGTAAAGCCGTTCGGCATGGTCCCGCTCACCCAGACCGCTATATGCCAGCGCGAGGTTGGCGTGCGCCTCGGGCCAAGCCGGACGATACTTCAGGCAGCCTTCGAAAGCTTCCGCGGCGCCCCGGAAATCCTCCCGCAGCAGCCGCAGGTAACCCATGCGGAAACGCGCTTCCTCCTCTTTCGGAGCGCGCTCCAACACCTGTTTGTAGTAGCGCTCGGCCTCTTCCAACTGGCCCGAGTGCTCCAGCAGGAGCGCGATGTTCCACAGCGGAGCCAGCGATTCGGGGCTGGCCTTGATCGCACGCTCGTACGAGGAGCGCGCGGCCGACGGATCGCCAAGCTGTTCGCGCACGATACCGAGGTTGGTGTGGGCTTCGCAGGAATTGGGGCGGAGCTTGATGGCTTCTTCGTAGGCTTCCGCCGCCTGCTCCCACCGGCTCGACTTCTGGTGCGCGAGAGCGAGATTGAACCAGCCTTCGAAGTGTCCAGGAACGGCGTTGACCAGCAGCGTGCAGAATTTCGCTGTCAGAGCGTGCTCGCCGGCGGCACAGGCCCAGGCCGCCAGGCCCTCGAGAGCCACCGTCGATTCCGGCCGCAGCTCCAACAGGTGCTCGGAGTACTCGCGCACCATGTCGAAGTCTTCCTTGCCCATGCCGATCAGCACCAGGTTGGCCAGCGATTCCTCGGAATTTTCGTTTTTCTCCAGGATGCGCTGATAGATGCGTGCCGCCTCGTCGGCGTGGCCGAGCAACTGCAGCGATACCGCTTTTCCGAACAGCGCGTCTTCGTGCGCCGGCGCCAGTTCCAGGCAGCGCTCGAAGCTGAACAGGGCGCTCTTGGGATCTTCCTG
>Ga0335077_10012534_pt1 | contig 10601 bp, 8 predicted proteins | sample Lox_Sample_31_FD_207151 | JGI IMG/M metagenome (GOLD analysis project Ga0335077, IMG submission 207151) | Soil microbial communities from Loxahatchee National Wildlife Refuge, Florida, United States - Lox_Sample_3.1 | ecosystem: Environmental > Terrestrial > Soil > Wetlands | place: USA: Florida...
TTCATATTTAGTCAATACCTGTTCCCTGATCTCTCTGAATTTGTCGTTTTTCTGAGCCTGTGCAATCAGGTAATTTTGCTTTGCAATTTTTACGGTGTTCTTCACTCTCGAGAAAATGTCCATCGGGATGTTGACACCAAAATTATACCTGGGGTAAAAATATTGGGCCCCGGTAGTTCCATTTTGTGAAGGCGGAGGATTGATGGTAAACTCGTTAATATTTCCTGCTGCAAAAAGTGTACTTAACCACTCTCCTTTTGCCAAACGAATCTGATATTCTGTCATCATTAGGGTATGATCGGCTATTTCGTAAGTCGGGTTTTGTAATGCCAATTGAACCAGTCTTTCGCGGATATCAACCAGTTTACCCGTATCGCTTTTCAACTGGTAGGGAGAATTGCTGTTAAATCGCCCGGATGCCCCGCTCTGACCATACACATGATTAAACAATAAAAGAAAAGCGATCAGGAAATTTTGCATAATATCAAATTTGGGTATTCTCGGAGTTAGGTTCTTTATCATAATCGGCCAACTTAAGAAACAACATTAATGATCCATAAAAATAATAAACCACGGGATATTGGTGTATTGCCATTTGCGAATATTGGGCAATCATCAAAGTAAATAGCATTACTAATAAAGCTATATAGTAATTCTGAATTTCGGGATCCCTTGCTCTGTAAAAAGTCCGGATACCCTGCCGCATACTGATAAAGTAAAATAACAATAATAGCGCAAGACCAACTGCTCCCTGTTCTGCGACATCTTTCATATAGCCGCCGTCGGGTTGAAAAAGTACCAGATAATGATTAGGGTTATATTTTACCCCTTCAAAGCCACAAGTAAAGATGCCGCCTCCTAAAGGACGTTCCTGATAATAAGGCTGAATCTGGTGCCTGTCATAATCTCTCAGCGCTGCTGATTGATCTTTTGTCCCCTCAAACGTAGAACGAATTCGGTTAGTCACTACATTCTGATATGGCATAACCATGAGCGTAACAAAAGTGACTATAGAAAAAAATAAAAATAATAATGTTCTTTTTTCGTAAATAGTTGCTATGGAATAGAAGGCAATTCCTGATACTATCATTAAAGTAGCTGTACGAGTACCGGAGAAGCTATAACCCAAAATATTGATTACTGCGGCTACCAGGAACCAAAATTTGTGTTTGATATTGTTATCTCTTATGAACAGCACAATAGATAGCATAGCCACAGCAGCAAAAAGAATTCCTGAGTTAGCAGGATCTGTAAAAACAGAGAACTTCCTCAATAGACCACCTTGCAAAAGCAGGTGGTATCCACCGGTCTGAATTATCGACCTCATTTCAAAGTCGGCATACCCAAGAAATTGTTGTTTACATGCATATAATGCCAGCGCTGTTGAAAAGCCGATCATGAAATAAATAAAAAAAACAGTCGCTTTTTTTGTATGAAATAAACTGTAGCACATATAACAGAACATCACATAACTCAATTGTTTTCTGAAGAAGCTAAACCACCCCAGGGTGCCAGTCATATCAGGGTTAAATAATTCGATCACATAATAAGCAAACAGTATATAGAGACCGATCATTATAGGATTGGACCAGAACCTCGGATCTACCTTCTTCCTGAGGTCATAATTGAAAAATATGACAAGTAACATCAGGTAGGAGAACGCTTCAACCAGAATTACAGTAAGCACCGGAAGATTTAGGAGCCTGTCAATAAGCGGAATAATGGATGAGTACGCGATCAGGAAATAAAATCCGAAATAGGGAAATTTGAAGAAAGCAATTAGCGCCAACAGCGCCACAAAAAACATGACGATAACAATCCCAATTTTATAATCAATAACGGCCGTACTGTACGATGTAACAATTGCGAGAACCAGGAAAATCATAAACCCCAGTACTGTGTTCAGCTTCTTCTCAAAAAATTGATATTTCAGCCAATTTCTCACTGAAAAACCTATCCTGTATGTCAGACTATTATTCATTGATCAGAAATACATAAATTTTATAAAAACAAAAACAAGATAAGCAATAACAACTACTGTTGTTATAATATCAAAAAGCCTTTTATTTTTTTCACCATTTTCCATAGTTCAAAAATCCCGGTCCTGCGCGGTTTGATAATAGGCATCGCCCAATCTGCCAATACTGTTTTTCCACGTATGCTGCAATGCAAAGTTTTTCCGCCTTTCCTTCTCCCTTTCAGAAAACATATTTTCATCGGAAAGAATCATATTGATTTGCTGTACATAATCTTCTTTATTTATGCATAAAAAAGTATGATAACTAAACATTTTCATGGCTTCTGTCGCAGTAGCAACCACGGGCTTGCCGGCAGCAAGATATTCATCTACTTTACGAGGGTAATTTCCAATGGTGAGCTGGTTTATTGATTGTGGATTCATACAAATGTCAAAGCAATAAACATAGTTCGCGATCTGCTCCGGAGCCTTACCACCGAGCAAATGAACATTTGGATAGTCTATCCATTTGTCTTTTTCAAAAAAAGAATCTGACGGACCAACCAATACAATACTATATTCCGGAAAAGAGGAAGCAATATGCTTAACTACTGAAATATCCAGCCTCATCGCTGTTACCGCTCCACAATAACCGATAATTGGTTTTGGCAGGTTTACCAAATCATTTGGAACAGAAAAGTTTTCCGATGCGAAACTCTGCAGGTCACACCCCTGTCCGATATCAAAACTATTCGGGTTCCATTGCCTGGCATACTGCGCCAGATAAGAAGAATTAGCCACAACCAGATCTGCTTTTTTAATCATTTGTCTTTCTGCACGAGGGCCCTTTTTTTTGAAAAAAGGCTGGCAGGTAAGAAAATCACGGATGTAGAAAATATATTTTTCGCATGGCAGAAAATCTTGTTGATAGAGTCCTCTGAAAAAATCATTATCATTAATAAAAATAATATCGGAAAATGCGAGCTGACCCAGGGCGGCGTTGATTTCTCTGGCGATCCGCTTATTGTTGATCCGGTTAAAGAGATCATATACGAAGGAAGAAGGAACCCAGTTAATTGATTCTAAAACTGCCCGGACATGCAAAACCCAAAGATTTTCCTGAATTTTTTCTATGGTATCTTTTTTCTCCCTTGAAACCACTTTTGTTTCGAGCGACCTTTTCCCGGTCACCCTGCGCAAAATAGAATTCCTGTCTAATGCCCTGTTTACAAAAAGAACTCTGTTGTTCCCGGCCAGTTCATATGCCATGTCTTTTAAATTAAATCCAATGTCAGATTCCCATGTCTGAAAACTAAACAACACAATGTCTCTGTTCCGTATAAACTTATGTTCTACGGGTCGGGATATTTTTGTATTTAGGCCGGGTAAATTCAAATCTGTTTCAAATAATTATTATTTAATGAGCGCTTAGATCTTCAAATTACACTTATACCATCCCGTTATTACAACAATGCCCAACTCAAAAAATTGCTGAAAAAAGCAGAAATGCATAAGATCAGGCGCAATGGTCTGTTATCGGTTATAGATCGAGATTCTGTTCATCCACATTATTTAAAACGGTACCGATAAACTTGCTTCCATTGCCCCTCAAAAAATGGATGGACTCCTTGTCAATTTCCCCGACGGCATTCTTCGCAGAAAATACAGCTATAATTCCATCGGCATATTCTGCAAGTTCCTTGCTATCTGCATGAGTATTCAAGGCAGCTCCCTCCAGGAAAATATAGTCATAATGATGAACTACTTTATCCAGGTTAGCAAGCAAATTATTTTTTGGCAAAATCTCTGAAGGCGTATAATTGCCCTCATCACATCCGATAATATCTGTATTGGTAATGCTGGTGAGTGTAGTAATCCCCCAGATCTTTTCGATCCCGTTTTCATGTCCATTCACGCTGAAACTTTCCAGCGTGGGCTTTGCTGCGAATTCACGCGTAAGTGTATTGTTTGAAAAATTTGCATCAATCAGCAGGACTTTTCTTTTGCTCTTACTGAATGTATAAGCCAAAGACTCAACGATAGTACTCTTCCCTTCCTGGGCTTTGGGACTCGTTACTAAAATGACTTTTTTGCCGCTACATTCAATTTCATAACGCAGCTTACGAAGATTTTCAATAAAAGGATTGGATGTATATTCCCGATCACTCTTTGTTTCGAAATCGAAATATTCCTTAAGTGGCTTTCTTTGCAAATCAATTTTACTCACCACAGTAAGTACATTCAGCTTGGTTTCCTTATGAAATATAGTCGGAGTACGCAATGACGAATCCAGCAATTCCAGAATGATGAGGAAAAGCGAGGAAAGGAAAAACATCGACAGACCGGAGATTGCTGTAATCAATAGTCCATGTGTGGGTTCAGGTTTGATAGCAGGCTGCCCGAGAACAATCTGCTTGAAATTAAAATCAGGTGCCACATCGATATCCTGTGATGCAAACAGGCTGCTGTTATATTTTTCCAAATCTTTTCTTGCTGTTTCCAGGTCATTTTCATAAGCCTTGGCAACCACCTCCTCACCACCACCGGAAAATGCAGTTTTATGAAATTCTTCAACCCTTTTTTTATACATTTCAATATTATCATTCGTAGCCGCAATATTGGATTCCAGCTCCAGTTTTTCTTTTATCAGCGCGTCTCTTTTTTCTGCTAATTTCTCAACACCGGTACTTGTGCTTGTTCCTGAACCACCAAGCTGAATGATTTTATTCAGGTTATCATTAATTCTTTTTTGAATATCAGGATCATTTCCTCCTTTCCCCAGTTGGGTAGCCAGACTTTCGTTTGTCCTACGAAGAATCAGAATTTCATCTGCATTATTGGAATTATTTGCCTGCGAGCTGGCAACCGAATTCAGAGAAGCCAGCTGATCAATGATCGAGCTTCGCTTTTGCTTATAATCATTTAAGCTTGCTTGTTGCTGAGTCAGCTGTGAAGTCAGTTCCTGGTAGCCGGTCATCGCAGCAGTTGCAGCGTCGCCGGGATTCGGAGTCCCGATTTTGGCCCGATAATTTTGAAGTTTCATCCTCAGATCATCGACTTCTTTTTGTTTGCTCGCTCTCAGACTATCGAGTTTATACAAAGATTGTTTTGTAGTATTTGAGGTAAGTGAAGTATAAAATTCAGTGAATTTAATTCCAATACGGTTTACTACATAAGCCGAAAGCTCAGGGTTTTCCGAACTAAATGAAACATTAATATAGTCCGTTTTGGGAACGCGGTCAACGTTGAGTTTTTTTAATATGCTGGCTTCACTATAGCCGTAGAGATTGAGGAGGTCCCATACTTTCTTTTCCTGTGGATCGTATGTGCTTAACAGTTCCAGGGTATTGAGTTTATCACTCAGGATTTCTTTTGCTCTTTGGAAATTGGCTTTCTGATATGCAGAGTCCTGCTTTTCTTTTTCAGTAAGTATCCTAAATGGGCGGGAATTTTCTAGATCATGTAATAAAAGATCATATGCCATCATTCCAAGTACGACCGGTGACTTGAACGTTTCTATTACATTATTAAAACGGAAATCTATCTGATTAACGTCGAATATTTCAGTTAACTGCAGACTTACCTTCTGAGTCTGAGAAAAACCTGTTGAATATTGAGCATTGGATACGTATTGTTTAGGCATCAGGAATCTGAATGTCAATCCTCCTGCAATTCCAAGAAAGAGGCAGAACAAAATAATCCACTTTCTTCGTATTAAAACTTTTACGAGATAGATGAGATCCATCGGTGAGTCTTTTATGGTTTCATTTTAAAAAATGGTAAAGCACGGTTTTCGGGATATTAAATTTGAACAAAAAACACAGAAGAATATTGGAGGTGAGGCACACAATGGGTTTTTCAAAAAATAAAGAGGATAATATGATCCTATTATCACCCGGTGTATAATGCTATGTTATGCGCTAGTACCCAGTCGTGAATGAACGTGTATCTCCAAGCACATCAAAAATAGCAATAATTTTCAAAAAGTAAAATTATTTGGACCTCCTATCTTTTCAGCTATTAATTTTGAGCCGAATTCCGAAAAGATTGTTGCTCAACAAAATACCATAGGGTGAGCTCGGGCGTTTGTAATAATCAATTGGGGTATAAATTCAATGACTGTTCTCAAAATCCTTTTCTGGTTCAGCCTGTCAATTATTGTCTATAGCTATGTCGGTTATGGACTGATTATTTACCTGCTGGTTCAGTTAAAAAATGCTTTTACTAAAAAGAAATACCCTGTCGAAGATATTTTATTCGAACCAGAAATATCTATTGTCATTTCTGCATTTAATGAAGAGGATTTTATTGAAAAAAAGATTAATAATACTTTTCAACTGGATTATCCTGAATCCAAACTGAAAATAATTTTCATTACAGATGGCTCTTCCGATAATACAGCGGAAATAATACGAAATTATCAGCGTATCCTGCTTCTCCATGAACCGGAACGAAAAGGAAAAGTAGCGGCCATGAATCGGGCAATGAAATTTGTAACAACACCTTATGTGATTTTCTCTGATGCAAACACGCTGTTAAACGGGAATAGTGTAAAAGCAATAGTGAGGCATTACAGCAATCCGGAAGTCGGAGGAGTTGCAGGCGAAAAAAAGATAATTACTACCACACAGACCATGGCCGCAGGCGTAGGAGAAGGACTTTATTGGAAGTATGAATCCTTTTTGAAAAAAATGGATTCCTCATTTTATTCAGTCGTAGGTGCTGCGGGCGAATTGTTTTCTGTAAGAACTGAATTATTTGAAAATAGCGGGGAAAATATCATTATCGAGGATTTTGTTCAATCCCTTAAAATATGTATTCGGGGATATGTAATCCGGTATGAACCGGATGCTTTTGCCATAGAAACCTCATCTGCTACAATGAAAGAAGAGGAAAAAAGAAAAATCAGAATCAGTGCCGGAGCATTCCAGGCCATGGGGATATTGAGAGATTTGTTCAATATCTTTAAATATCCGGTTCTTTCATTCCAATTCATTTCACACCGGATTTTACGCTGGACGCTTTGCCCTCTTTGCCTTATCATTTTGCTGATTGCCGACGTCATGATTGTGTTGACCGAAGGAAGTTTATTTTATTCACTTTTTTTATATGCGCAACTCTTTTTTTACCTGATCGCATTTATCGGCTGGCTTTTCGCAAACAGAAATATCATGATAAAAGCCCTGTACCTGCCTTATTATTTCCTGTTCATGAACCTCTCTGTATTTATAGGTTTTTACAGATTTGTAACAAAGAAACAATCTGTAATATGGGAAAAAGCAGCACGTGAGAAAATGAGTAAAATACCATGAAATGGGTATTTTTTTATTTAACAGTTATCTACATATTTGTGATGGATACAAAAAAGCCCAAACAATATTTGGTTTGTAGGAAATTTTCACTACTTTTATCGTATAATTCCGTTGAAGTCCTGTTCAATTCCTTTGAAAATCAGGTTATTACGATACTAGGCTTCTAAGTGAAAGCCATCCATCCTTGAAATTCCCCAATACCTGATTAACATTCTGATTTCCTATTAATCTTTGCTTGGCATATTCCTCAGGATTAACTCCTGCCGAAGCCAATACCTCATGTGAGCCACTCTCCAATTTCAATCCTACGAGAAATTGAGTTTTAAGTGATAAAACTTAATGACTTCTGCCCATGAAAAAGCAAATTTTAGCAGTTGATGATAGTAAGGCAATAAGGTTTTTGTTACAAACCGTACTAGGAAAGGAATACCAGGTTGTTACGGTACCAGATGGCTGTTCCGCCATGTATTGGCTTTCAAAAAGAAACTTTCCCCACCTGATTATAGCGGACCCCCAATTACCGGATATGGACAATTGGGAATTGATTCAACAACTTTCTTCAAGCGGAATATACAATGCAATTCCGATTGTGGCATTGTCAGCCATGGATAAAGAAGAGACCCGCGAGAAATGTATAGAATACGGAGTGCTGAGATATTTTTTAAAACCATTTAATCCCGTTGAGCTGGTATCCAGCATCAATGAATTGATAGAAGGAACCACAATTGATAATCATTATCCGATGAAAACATACTAATCGAATCGCCGTGTATTTATGAAACTTTAAACCTAGCCTTATTTATGGAATTTACTTTTTTACCCAGAACAACAACCCTAAAAAACAGCAAGTTTGTACACTATCGAATAACATCGGATCCGATCAGCGAAACGATTACTTACGATAAGAGCGGATTTTATTATATTGGAAAGAACGCGACTAACATTGAGAAGTTAGTGAAGATCTTCAAAATAGGCTACGCTTCAGAAAGTATTGAAAATGCTAAATCAGAACTGAAACGCAGCTTGTCGCAAGAAAAAAATGCCATCCCCGAAATTATTTTCTGTGAATCCCAGTTTGAGTTTGAAGCGGTTAAAAGTTTTTGTCATTTTTTAAACAACCACCCGGTATTGTATTCCATTCCTGTAGTTTTAGACGCGGGCAATTTATGTGAAATGGAACTGAATATGTACAAAAAACACAAACTGGCTGATGAAATTATTTTTCTTCAGGAAGCAAATGAAATTAACCTGATGTCGAAAATTAAATTCCTGAAAAAAATAAAACTCGGTACGATCGATCTACAAAAAATTCATGCAGGTGAAAAAAGAGCGCAGATGCTCCGGGAGCAATTTTCATTGAAAAGAGCTTTCGACATTAGCATATCCCTGGTTGCCCTGCTGCTGTTAAGTCCTGTTTTTCTTTTGATAGCTCTTGCAATCAATATTGAATCGAAAGGATCTGTTTTTTATGTTGCAAAAAGAGCCGGCAGGGGATACAGAATTTTTGATTTCTACAAATTCCGGACGATGTTTACCGGGGCAGACCAGCGTATCAACGAATTTTCGCACCTGAATCAATATAATGCAAGCCTTTCCGAAGGCCCGGCCTTTTTCAAAATTGACAACGATCCCCGCGTTACCAAAGTAGGGGCTTTTCTTCGCAATACCAGCCTGGACGAACTTCCACAACTCATCAACGTCCTGCTGGGAGACATGTCTCTCGTTGGCAACCGTCCATTACCGTTATATGAAGCAGCTACACTCACCACCGATGAATGTGCCAAACGCTTCCTTGCACATGCAGGCATGACCGGATTATGGCAAATCAAGAAAAGAGGCAAAAAGGATATGTCTGTGGAAGAAAGAATAAACCTCGATATCGATTACGCCAATAAATCAAACTTCATGTATGATCTTTGGATAATGGCAAATACTCCATCAGCCCTGATCCAAAAGTCAAGTGTGTAAGTGCATAAAGTTTTATCTTTGCGCCGTTTGCAATTCCACTTTCACAAGAAGAAATAATATATAATGGAAACTGAGCCCTTTGTTTCTATTATTACTCTGAATTACAACCAGGCGCTTATTACCCGCGAATTTCTGGAATCGACCAGGCAACTGACCTACCCCAACTACGAAATTCTGATCTGTGATATGGCCTCAGATATTGATCCGGCTACTGTCATCCGCACAGCTGATTATCATAATACACGCTTGTTGCTTTGCTCCGAAAACCTCGGGTTCGCAGGCGGAAATAACTGGGGTATGAGACAGGCAAAGGGAGATTATATTTTCATTGTAAATAATGATACCGAAGTTACACCCGATATTATCCAGCGTTTACTTGTCCCGTTTTCAAAATATTCCGGTATTGGAGTAACCTGCCCCAAAATAAAATACTTCTCCGATCCCAATATCATTCAATATGCTGGTTTTAAGCCGATGAATTCCTTTACCGGCCGGACTTCAACCATCGGGGATGGAGAAGAGGACAAAGGTCAGTATAATACTTCCGGACCAACCTCGGGGGCCCATGGCTGTGCAATGATGGTCAAAAGAAATGTCATTGAAAAAGTAGGAATGTTCCCCGAAAAATTTTTTCTTTATTATGAAGAATGGGACTGGTCGGCCCGTATACAAAAAGCGGGATTCACTATCTGGTATACTGCCGAGGCTACAATTTATCATAAAGAATCCATGTCGGTTGGTAAACAAAACCCGATGAAGACCTATTATCACACGCGAAACCGTATTTTATTCATGCGCCGGAATAACAATTTTTTTCAATTGTTCATATTCACTCTGTTTTTTACTTTTTTTTCAATACCGAAATCAATCTATACTTATCTCGTAAATGGGCAATTTGAACATTTAAAATTATTCCTGAAAGGTGTGTGCTGGAACCTGTACTCTTCCAGTGCTTCACCGGTATAATTTAATCTGGTAATATTGCCTTATAACATCTTTGTATAAAATGATCCGCTCAATATTTTCTATTTTCTTTCTGATCATTTTCCTGTATCTTTTTATCAGTACATGTTATCTGTTCATCATCGCTCTGGCAGGCAGATTCCTGAAAGGGAAAAAATTTCTACCGAACACGTCCAGGAAAAAAATATTGATCTTGATTCCGTGTTACAGGGAGGATCATATTATTTTGGATACGGCAGCCAAAGCTGTTGATCACAATTATCCAAAAGACTGCCTCAAAGTAATGGTCATTGCTGATCAGCTTCAGCCTGCTACGATTGAAAAACTAAAGCAATTGCCGGTCGATGTGCTTGAAGTACACGTTAACATGAAATCAAAATCCGTGAGTGCAGCCTTACAAA
>Ga0335077_10012535_pt1 | contig 10601 bp, 11 predicted proteins | sample Lox_Sample_31_FD_207151 | JGI IMG/M metagenome (GOLD analysis project Ga0335077, IMG submission 207151) | Soil microbial communities from Loxahatchee National Wildlife Refuge, Florida, United States - Lox_Sample_3.1 | ecosystem: Environmental > Terrestrial > Soil > Wetlands | place: USA...
CAGGTGGCGGATGTCCCGGTTGTTTTCGGTGCACGAATACTCGATGAGCTCCGGTAGGATCGGAGCCAATTTGAGCGGCGTATACACCCTTTGCAGCGTCCACGGCTTCGCGTACATCTGTGGATCGTCGACCGTGTATTCGTATTCGATGTTCTCGGGGGCCCGGCGAAAGCGTTCGATCACATGCAATTGATCACTGTGTTGATGACCCGCGGTATCGAGCCAAGTCCAGGGCGGACCCTTCAAAGCGACTGTATCGACCACGATTGTGTCCCCGTCCCAATGGCCAGTGGAGTCCCCCATGAACGCGGGTTCCATGTTGGCGGGATGGGGCCGACCGTTCAAAGGAATGGAACGGAAGGTGTGCATGTACTCGAAGAGAATCACCAAGTGCGAGGAGGTCTGCACGAACTGTGCCGGATAAGGGGACTGCATGATGCGCGGCACGCCCGGAAACCAGCAGTTGGAGGTGGGATCATCCTTGGCGTCGCGGTTGAGGTAAGCCGCTTTTCCGGCGGGCGTGTATGGTATCGAATCTTCTTTGCCCCTCGCCATGTTGGGCGTGTATTGAATATTGAAGAAGCCACTGAAATCAGGCTTGCCCTCCGGAGTGCGCGGAATGGCCTTCGACTCGGGCTTGGCGGCGGAGGTCTGGGCCAATCCCTCCGTTGGCGCCAGTCCCAGCGCGGCCCCGAAAACGGCAACGACACAGCAGAGCGAAAGACGGTTCTTCATGGGCCTCCCGTTGGACTCTTCATTCTAATCAGAAAAGAACCCCCAGGAAAACACCTTCTCGTCTCGATTTGGGACTGTCGTCATGACACACTGGTCAGATGAAAATCGGCGTCACCATACTGAACTTCGGCTCTGGCACGAGCCTGGCCTCCCTGGAACGATGGGCGCAGCTCGCCGAAGGGCTGGGCTACCACTTCGCCATGATTTCCGATCATGTGGCCATTACTCCCGATGTCCACGCGCGATACCCGGCGCCGTTTTACGATCCGTTCATCGCGCTCGCTTGGCTGGCGGGCGTCAGCAAGAATCTGGAGCTTGGTGCCACGGTCATCATTCTTCCCTACCGTCACCCGCTGTTGACGGCGCGAATGGCGGCCAACATCGATCAGCTATGCCGTGGCCGGTTCATTCTGGGGGTTGGTGTTGGCTGGGCCAAAAAGGAGTTTGAGGCTCTAGGAGTACCGTTCGAACAGCGCGGCGCAATCACCAACGAGTATCTGGCGATCATCAAGAAATGCTGGGCTAACGATGTCGTTTCCCATGACGGACGCTACGTGTCCTTTCACGAAGTGCATACCGGACCGCGGCCGGTGCGGTCGCCGCATCCCCCGATCTGGGTGGGCGGCCATAGCGAGGCAGCCATGCGAAGAGCGGCGCGCTACGGCGATGCCTGGCATCCGATCAGGGTCCGCATGGACTGGCTCGAAAACGAAGGCTTGCCTGCTCTGCGAAGAATTGCGGAAGCGGAGGGTGCGCCGGTTCCCGCGCTATGCCCGCGACTCCGTTTGCAATTGACTGCCTCGCCGCTCGACGAATCAACCCGCCTGGCAGGCGAAGGCACAGCCGATCAGATTCGCCGCGACTTGGAGAAACTTGCCGAGCTCGGCGCCGAATATGTGCTGTTCGACACTTATAGCACCAAGCCGGAGGACGCTTCCGACTTCGAGAAAGATTGGACGATGGTCGCCACTATGGCCGAGCGCATCGCCGGCCAGAAGACGCGATAGCGCTATGAATGCGCTCAAAACTTATCCGCGCGGAATGACCACTCTTTCTTCGGTGATGAAATCGATTTCACGGCCGATGAATGTTGCGCCGTCATCCCTAAGGCGTTTGGTGGCCGGAGACGACTGGTACAGGTCGAAGGCGGCCTGGTCTTTGAACCATAACTCGGCGATGCCATCGATCTCGACGTCCAGCCCGGCGACGTCCTTTCTCATCGACGAGGATTTGATAATCGTCAAGGTGTAACGGCTGATACCCGGGCACGCGTATGCGAGCGGGGCATGGATCTCTGCCCAATGCTTCACAAATTCCTCATGGGAGATCCCTGATTTGCGTGATAACAGTGACGCCCTCTTGATCATCGGGGTCGCGCTCCAGGCGGTTCCCCTCGCTGATGCAAATGCCGTTAACCCTGCCAAGCCTGCCAGAGCGCGGCGTCGAGAAGTAGCAATGAGTGATTTAGCGATGGACATCGGGACTCCATCGCATGATTTTATCGAACCAGGGTTGTTCGAAGCATTTCACGCTTACCCAACGCGCGGAACTGCCCTGTAGTTCTGATATGATCACTTACAAACAGAAGAACCTAGGAGGGATTCATGCGTACACGAATGCGGCTCGGCCTTATCCCGCTTCTCGCCATCTGGATCATCGGCACTAGCCATGCGCAGATCACCAGCAACCCGATTCCCGAACCTATCGTAAAGCGCGGGATCGCCGTTGAGGTGAGGGATCTCGTGCGCCTGCCCGATACCCGCGGGCTGCGTCCCGCCGATCAGGACGTCGCGCCGGCTGGCTGGGCCCGTGTGAGTTATGTGCGCGACCTCCCCGATGGCCGCCGCTTCGCCAACGACTCGCGCGGTCTTCTGTATCTGATCGATACGAACAACCAGCCACACGTGTATGCGGACGTGGCCGCGGCGTTCCCCCTCGGGATCTACAATCGCCTGGAGAGCGGTTTCATCGGCTTCGTCTTTCACCCTGAATTCGCCACGAACGGCCTGTTTTACACGGTGCATAGCGAGATTGGCCCTGGGAATCCGAAAACACCTGACTTCATTCCGGTCGGCTATGGCTTGAAAGACGTGACCTACCACAACGTCATCACGGAGTGGCACGCGACGAACCCGGCTGCTAATACGTTCGAGGGCACGCGGCGTGAAATCCTGCGCACGGCCCACGTGGTTGCCAATCTTACCCATCCGATGGGCGCGGTCGAATTCAATCCCACCGCGAAACGCGGCGACCCGGATTACGGCTTGCTCTACACCAGCGGCAGCGATTACGGGTTCAGCAATGGCGGGGGGCCGAACGCGAGCAATCCCGCCCAGACCCAGCGACTCGATTCGATCATCACAGCGATTCTTCGTTTTGATCCGCGCAGTCCGTCCGTAACGCATGGACAGAAAGGTCTGGGCGATTACACCATTCCGATGGCTAACAAGTTCGCCGCCGACGGCGACCCCAAGACGCTCGGCGAAATCTATGCCTACGGGTTCCGCAACGCCCACCGGCTTTCCTGGGACACCGACGGAACCATGTTCGCCTCCGACATCGGAATGAGCCAGGTTGAGGAGATTAACATCGTCCGCAATGGCGAGAATTACGGCTGGATGAGACGCGAGGGCTACTTTGAGAACGCGAGGATCCGCGGCGGCCAGCTAGATCACTTGTATCCGCTTCCGCCGGAGATTTTGGACGGGCGAGTGAAGGACGGATTTACATATCCAGTTGTGGTCTACGATCACGACGAGGGCCGCTCGGTCACCGACGGCTTCCCCTATCACGGACGCATTGCCGCGCTGCAAGGTAAATTCGTGTTCGGCGACATCTACGCGGGGCGTGTGTTTGTCTCCGACCTTGCGGCTATGAAAAAAGCCGACGATGGCATTCCCAAGACGGTCGCGCCAGTCGAAGAGGTCCAGCTTTATATCCGCGATGCGAGCGGCAAGCGCGTGGACGTTTCGTTCAAGCAGTTGGCCGAAAAGACCATGGGTAAGGATTTGCCACGAGCCGATCTGCATATCAGCCGCAGCCGCGACGGTGAGTTGTTCCTCACCTCCAGGCAGGACGGCATGATCCGCATGCTCGTTCCCGAGGGCGACGCCGGGACCGCGTCCGCGAAACGGTAAGCCGAGCAGCACTAAAGCGTCGCAGACGGTTCCTGGAACCATTTGGGATTATGAACCGTCGATAGTGGCATTCAGCAATGCGCGCTGTGGCGAAACTGCGAACCGGCTCCGTCAATCTCGTAAAGCACGCCGCGCCGGCCAGAGTCGTCCGAGCCGTTGCGATGGCCTTTCTTTTGTTGGCCGATGCCCCTGCTCAGGCCCTGAACAGCCCTCCAGGTTTCGAGCCCATCGAAAGCGCGTTCATCGCTTTCATGAAGGCTCACGATTTGCCCGGAGCCTCGCTCGCCATCGCCAGTAACGGACGGCTTGTTTGGGCACGTGGCTATGGCCTGTCTGACGTCGAACTCGCCCAGCCCGTGCAGCCGACTTCGATATTTCGTGTCGGCAGCATCAGCAAGACGATCACAGCGATCGCCGTAATGAAGTTGGTGGAGGCGGGTAAACTGGATCTGGACGCCTCGGCGTTCACCCTGCTTCCGGATGTTAAACCACTTTCCGGGCGGCTCGGAGATGCGCGGATCAGCAGGATCACCGTTCGGAATCTACTCACACATGCGGGTGGCTGGGATGCAAGTATCAGTGGAGAGCCTATCGTATCCCCTCTGATCAGTCAAATCGCGTCGGCGACGGGCGGGCAGTTTCCACCCGCGCCCGAGTCGATCATCGCATGGATGCTCGACAGGCGGCTGGATTTCGATCCTGGCACACGTTTCGCATACTCCAATTTCGGCTTCGTCGTGTTGGGACGCATTATTGAGAGGGTCGCCGGACGGCCGTATGACGAGTTTGTCCGCCAGGAAATCCTTTCGCCCATGGGGATCGAAAGCATGCGGCTGGGCAGGACTATTCTTGCGCTTCGCGCTGCGGGTGAGGTTCGTTATTATGATTACCCGGGCGCCCCGCTCGTAAATTCATTGATGCCCGGTGTGGGCGGCCAAGTATCCGAGCCATATAGCGGCATACTGCCTTTCGAGTCGATTGATTCCGCGGGCGCATGGATCGCATCCTCTATCGATCTGGTGAGGATCTTTGTTATGCTTGACGGGCAAAGACTGCCCCCGGTACTGAGCCCTGCATCGATCCAGCAGATCGTCACGCCAGCCTTCGGAGCCCTGGGGACCAGTCCCGCGGGCAATCCAGCCTCCTACGGTTTGGGCCTCGGAGTCGAGCTGACTGGTGCTGACGCCGAGTGGTGGCATGACGGCGGCACATGGGGCACGCAAGCCGTCGCCGCCCGCCTGCGCGACGGATGGGTGTGGTCCGCAAGCTTTAACAGCGCGCCCAAAGATACGATCTACACCTCGTCTGGCGCTCCGAATTTCGTCGCCACGTTACAGAGCATCTTCACGGTAGACGCGCTTGAGTCTGTGTCTTGGCCGGATGTTGACCTGTTTGCGCGGTATCCAGGGATGCGGATCCCGCCCAGGCCGCGCCGGTAGCCGAAGGCTTCTCACGAGCCGTTGTCCACACTGGCATCCGCCCACCCAGCCGAACGGCTCTTGTTCAGCGACGATGAAAACCATCGCACTGGCCCCGAAGACGTTCGATGGCCGTCTGGGAGTCTCCCACGAGGCTCAGTGCGCCACGTTCGGCCTGCCGGCTTCAATCCAACCGGTCAGCGCTTCGGTGCACTCTAAACTAATCAGCATGTAGCGTATATACTCGCTGCGGCCAATCCAGGGACTTGGATCGCCGGCCTTTCGCGCCTGATTCCTCGCGATTTTGTCATCCTTGCGATCGGCGAACGTCTGATCGCGATATGGATGGTTGGCGATGTAGCCGTCGGCGCCGGCATCTTCGCCTATGTTGATGAAATGCTCGAGTGACTGCTTGTAAATTAAGAGGCCCGAATCAGCGCGACCCGGTTCCCCTCCGGACTCTAACGTCCGCGGCAATGCGCTTCCTCCCCAAAACGAAAGCAAGTGCGCCTTGCCATGATCTGTCACTGGAACCAAAAACGAAATCGTGCCGGGCGTATGGCCCGGTGTCAGGTAAAACGTCAAGGTCGTGCCGCCCAGAGTGAGCTTCTGTCCGTCGGTAATCTCCAGATCACGGGCGGGAGGAGGCCCGAAGTTTGCGCGTTGCCGCGTCTTGGCGACCATATCCCAATCGGCTGCGCTCAGGAGAACGCGTGGATGATATCTGTCTTGCAAGTATTTCGCGCCGCCGAAATGATCGTCGTGGCCATGCGTGAGGACGATATATTTCATCTGCGCCGGATCGAGGCCCAGCTTTCTGTAGCCGCCAACAATGATGCGCTCGGCCTCTTCGGCGTTATCCAACGTGTCAATCTGAATGATGCCGTTGCTGGTAACCAGCGCCCAGGAAGCGACAATATTCGTGCCGAGATAGTAAAGCTGGTCGAACACTTTGCTGGGAGGAGCGGCGATGGGTTTGCTCTCCGGGGCAGCGCTTTGAGGCGGCAAACTGCAATCGGCCAGGTTCCGGCCGGCTAGGTCGTCGGCCGCAAGAAGTTTCGCGTTGTGAATATGATCTTCGAAAGACCGATTTTGTGCGCCAGCCAAGGTGAGCGTACACAATGCGATGACTACCGCGAGCATGCTGCTCCCGCGAGGCATGGAACTACTTCTTGCCGGCGTTGTGATCCTCATCGGCCGGGATCGCGATGGTCTTGATGTAATTGATCATCTCCGAGGGCACACAAAGTTGCTCCTCGTCCTCTTGATCCGGAATCCATCTGTATCTATTGGTCGCCACTAAGAACGGCTTCGTATAGATTTTCGGGTCGTCGACGGTAACGGTCTGCTCCATCGTGTTATGGTCCAAACGCGTGTAGCGTTCTGTGACATGCATATCCACGCTGTGCGGATAACCACGCCGATCCACCCAAGTTCTGTCGTCGACGCCCGTGGTTTCGACGACCAGCGTGTGGTCGCCTTCCCAGTGTCCGACCGAATACCCGTACCATCTGGTTTCCGGTCCGCCCTTGGCCCCCGCATTCTTGGGAAGCGCGCGTCCATCCATCCAGATGACGCGCCACACTTTTTCATATTGGATAAGCATCACAATGCGGTCCGGCATCTGAGCGAAGCTCAAACCGCGGGTTTCATTGGTGACGGCGCGTGGGAACCCGAACGGGTCGCACGTCGCCCACGGGTCGTTGGACTGCGCCCGGAATGGATCCGGTATGTTCAGCTTGAATCGCTGCTGCCCCAGGGCCGTCAAGGGAGGAGCGTCGCCGAGTTGAGGTTCCAACTTGCCGGTCCAGGCACCGGTCAAATCCCGGCGTGGAGCCGGACCGCCGGGGCCCAGTTTTTCCAAACGGTCCGACAAGCTGGGCGGACGCTGTTCCACCTGAGCGAAGGCTACACAGGAGAACATCAGAGCCGGCGTAAGGACGACCATCAAAATTGTAGATGGGGCTTGCATCGCGCTGCTACTCGACCCCTCGGTAGCCAAGTGCGCTGTCTTTTAATTCCGTGCCGTCGGACAGCACAATCTTGTTCAAGCGCCCGACCGGTTGTCCGCTCTTGGCCCCATAAATATAGACGGTGATCCTGTCGCCAGGCTGTACCGAACTCTGCGTCCAACCCAATAGCCGAAGCACCACGTTGCCCTTGTCGTCCTGGACGTCAAACTGGATGATGGTGTGCGGATTGGCCCACACAAATTTCGTGACGGTCGCATCCTTTAAAACGACCGCTTTGCTGGTGTCGTAGGCTGCGTTTCCGTGGTGCGCGGTGAGCGGAACGCTAATGAGCAAGCCCACTATAAAAGCCACCAACGCGCGGTGGACCCTAAGCTCCATATCCAACCTCCAGCGTGAACCGTATCATAAAAGCCCAGATCGCGCAATCCTAATCGTGACCCTCGCCGGTGGTTGCAGACCGGGTCTTTTCCCAACCACCGCGAGAATGTGGCTTCCCCAGAAACCATGGCTTCCGTTTGGCGTTTTATCATTTGTGCATGCTTTGGCCGCCATCGGCTGTGCAGATGAACTGAGGAGCGAGAATAGCGCATGACTTTCGACGAAGTAATCAACCGGCGGGCCACGGAAAGCTATAAGTGGCGGGAATATCCCGAGGACGTGATGCCGCTATTTGTCGCGGACATGGATTTCCGCTCGCCCGAAGCGGTTGCTCGCGCGCTTCGCGCCTACATCGGTGATGGCGTATTTGGATATCCCCGAGGGCTGCATACGTACGATCATGCTCAACTTCATGAACTCAGCGGGCTGGTTGTGGATCGCATGGCGCATCGCTATAACTGGCAGATCGGCGTCGACGATGTAGTACTCATCCCTGGCGTGGTTGCGGGCCTGAACATCACCTGCCATTCCTTCGCGGCGAACTCGAGTCTTAGGCAGCGGTCCGTGGTCGTTCAACCTCCCGTCTACCCGCCCATTCTCGGTGCACCATTAAATGCGCACCTCCAGCGCGTCGAGTCTCCTCTTCAATGCGAGAACGATGGCTCCTATTCGGTTGATTGGGATTCTTTTCGTTCCGGAGTTGCCCAGAATGCGGGTTTGTTTGTTTTGTGTAATCCCCACAATCCCGTCGGTCGAGTTTTCCGTCGGGATGAACTCGAGCGAATGGCGGAAATCTGCTTATCGGCGAACATCAAGATCTGTGCGGATGAGATTCATAGTGATCTTCTGTTCGACAGTCATGAGCACATTCCGATCGCGTCCTTAGACCCGGAGATCGCGCGTCAAACCATTACACTCATCGCACCAAGTAAAACATTCAATCTTGCGGGTCTGCAGTGCGGGTTTGCGATTATCTCGAATTCTGAGCTAAGACAACAATTTCGTTCCGCTCGCGAAGGGCTGGTTCCATGGGTTAATGCGATGGGCTTGATTGGCGCTGAAGCGGCTTACCGCGATGGCCAGTCGTGGCTCGACCAATTGCTCGCTTACCTGCACGCAAATCGGGAGTTCTTGTCGGATTTTGTGAGGCGAGAAATGCCAGAGATCAGGATGAGGAAACCAGAGGGTACCTACCTGGCGTGGCTCGATTGCCGTGAACTGAAGGTGGACAGTCCGTACGAGTTCTTTTTACAACATGCGCGCGTGGCGTTAAACGATGGCCGGACGTTTGGAACGGGAGGAACTGGTTTCGTCCGCCTCAACTTCGGCTGCCCCCGATCGATCCTCGAAGAAGCATTGAGTCGAATGAAGCTGTCTTTAGCGGCTTGAGCGAACAGAGCGCATCGACAATGCCGCAAACTTCCATCTAAACAGGCGGAAAAGCTCAAGATTTTGCATTTGTGAGCACGAACTTCTGGATTCTTTTGCCGTCTTCCACCTCGCCGGTATATAGGTTTCCCCTGGAATCGATGCCGATGGTGTCGATCCAATGAAGGTTTCCCGCATAGCGGTCGCTGCCACCGAAAGATCCCACTACGGTGCCGGCTTTTCGGTCTAGAATCCAAACCATATTGTTCGTCCCGTCGCAACCATCAAGTATTTTTGTTGGGGGTCGTGCGAGAAAGTCAAATTGTAGACGGTTCCGCACGGCGGATTTTTTGAGAAGGGACCTCCGCAATTTGGACCGCGAGCCTGTGTGGACGGGTGTACGAAATAGCTCGTGACAAACTTGCCCTGCTTCGTAAACACCTGAATGCGATCGCTGCCTCGCTCGCACACGTACACGAGTCCGTCCTTGGAGACGTGGAGGCAGTGAAGAGCGGGCGCGAACTGCATTTGATCCGGAGGCAGCCCGGAGATGTCATACGCAGGCGTCGGATCATTGTCAATTTCGTTCAGAGGGATGCCGTGGCCTCCCCACCCCCGCTTGAAGGCTCCGGTATTCATGTCGTAAACCAATATGCGCTTGTTCCGCGAGCCGTCGGTGATATATATCTCCTGGGCGTCTTCGTCGAGGTCTAAATCTTCGATTCCGGGCAATAGCGCTGTTTGCTGATTGTCCTGCTTAAATTCTTTCCCTTTCGGCCAACGGTGCCCGAAATCCCAGAGGAGCTTCCCGTCGTTGCTGAACTTGATGATGCTGTCTCCCAGGTCGGTTCCTGAGATCCAGACATTCCCCCGTTTATCTACCTCCATGCTCTGTAATCTGCCCGGGCCAGCCTGGAACGTATGCCGGACCGCCCCAGCCCTTCACGATCCTTCCATCGGCATCAAATTCCAAAATTTCCGGTCCAAGCACACAGCATTCGGCACGGGGCGGTGTTGTTGCAGCACCCAACTCGTCCGGCCTGGCGTCAGCGGAACGATTGATCACGCATATATGATCGTTTTTGTCGACAAACAGGTCGACGATCTGTTGCATGCTCCATTTATTTGGCAGTGGCTTAGGCCAGAACGGATCAACGCGATATTTCGGAGGCGCTTGAGCGCGCAAAACAGGCGACGCAAGCAGAGCAAAAGCTCATGCAAATAGCACCAGGCAAGTTCGTCGCAAACGGCGGGAAGGGAACGGGACATAGGATCGAAGTTCCTCCACTTAGTATAGGCCAGAGTTTCGACGTGACGTTCGCGGGGCAAGATTTCGGCCGGTCCTGCCATAAGACACGTCGATACGTTTCCAATACCTCATCCCGATGCGACTCGTCGGAGGTATAGCCGAGCCCCTTGCCGTTCCGGGACACCCTCGCGTTCCACTCTACGAAAACTGTCTGCAGAAACGAAAAGCCTTGCGATCACCGAATAGCGGTGACACCAAACGGACACCTCGCCTGTTGTCAAAGGCTGCCACCGAGAAGACAGGAGAGCAGTATGAAGCAAACCCATGCGTGCGTGTAATGCGA
>Ga0335077_10012536_pt1 | contig 10600 bp, 4 predicted proteins | sample Lox_Sample_31_FD_207151 | JGI IMG/M metagenome (GOLD analysis project Ga0335077, IMG submission 207151) | Soil microbial communities from Loxahatchee National Wildlife Refuge, Florida, United States - Lox_Sample_3.1 | ecosystem: Environmental > Terrestrial > Soil > Wetlands | place: USA: Florida...
TCCAAGAACCAGGACCAAGCCTCCGGTCATGTACTCGCACCCATGCTCCCCCACTCCTTCGACAACTGCGGTAGCGCCTGAATTGCGGATCGCGAAGCGCTCTCCCGCGTTTCCGGCTGCAAACAACCGGCCCGCTGTCGCTCCGTACAGCGCGACATTGCCCATAATTACCTGCGGGCTGTCAGCGCGAGACAGCCGGCTCGTGGGGCGCAGAATCAGCTCGCCGCCGGAGAGGCCTTTGCCGACATAATCGTTCGCCTGCCCCTCCAGAACAAGAGACATCCCATCGATGGCGAAGGCTCCAAACGACTGCCCGGCTGCGCCGCGCATGATAACTCGAATGTCCACAGGCGGCATGGCTTGGGCGCAGCGCAGGGACGCCAGTTCACCCGCCAGTCGCGCCCCCAGGCTGCGATCTTCATTTCTTACGTCCACTGTGGTTGCAAAAGGCTTGCCCGCGAGCGTAGCCGCCATGGCAGGTTGCACCCAGGCATCGTCGATCGGAGGATGGTCCTCAGGACGCACGTTGCGCTGGCCTTGCCAATGCATCGGGCCATCTCCGGCCCACGCCAGCAGCGACTCCAGGTTGAGATTGCCCTCTCGCCGCACCTGGCGCAGCAGATCGGTACGGCCGATGGCCGCTTCGAGCGACGGCAACCCCAACTCAGCAAGCAATCGCCTGAGGTCGTCGGCAATATTGGTGAAGAACCGCACGACATTTTCCGCCTTGCCGCGAAACTTGGCCCTCAGCTCGGGACGCTGGGTCGCAATCCCAGTGGGACAGGTATTGAGGTGGCACTGCCTTGCCATATCGCAGCCCAGCGAGACCAGGACCGCGGTGCCGAAGGAGAATTCATCGGCCCCGAGCAGCGCCGCGACGAGCACGTCGCGCGCGGTGGCCAGACCACCATCGACACGCAAGCGAACGCGGCCGCGCAGTCCGTTGTGCCGCAACGCCTGTTGCGCCTCCGCCAGGCCGAGCTCCCAGGGACTGCCCGCGTACTTAATGCTGCTGAGGGGAGATGCGCCGGTGCCGCCGCTGTGCCCGGCAATGTGGATATAGTCGGCGTAGGCTTTCGCGACACCGGCCGCGACCGTGCCCACACCAAGCTGGGCCACCAGTTTCACGCCGATGGCCGCATGGGGGTTGATGCGCTTCAGGTCGTAAATGAGTTGCGCCAAGTCTTCGATGCTGTAGATATCGTGGTGCGGCGGCGGACTGATGAGCGAGATACCCGGTTGCGCGTGACGCAAACGCGCGATGAGTTCGGTAACTTTGTGGCTGGGAAGCTGCCCGCCTTCGCCGGGCTTCGAGCCTTGCGCAATCTTGATCTCCAACTCCTCAGCATGTGCCAAATACTCCGCTGTGACACCGAAGCGCCCGGACGCCACTTGCTTGATTTTGTTGTTGCGGGGCAGATAGTCCGGCATGGGCGGCTCGCGTCGATAGGCGGCCGGGTCTTCGCCGCCTTCGCCGGTGTTTGAGCGAGCGCCCAACTGGTTCATGGCAATCGTGATCGTCTCGTGCGCTTCGGGGCTCAGGGAGCCCAGCGACATAGCACTGGAGACGAAACGCCGCACGAGACTCGAAGCCGGCTCTACTTCGTGCGCCGCCAACTGCGGGCCAGCGGGAACCGTCTCCAGCAGGTCGCGCAACACCGCCGGCTCACGCTCTTCCTGGGCCGCTTGGAATTCCGACCAGGCTTCGGCGGGCGATGGAGTCATCGCGACAGCCTGCGCACTGCCTCGGGCAGCGCCCACGGCAAGTTGAAGCTGCCGCGTTCGCTGCGGCTCCCACAGATGCGATTCGGCCCGCTCATCGCGACGAAAGCGCACCCAGCCATAGTCGGGCAGCTCCGGGCCGCTGAGCTCAAGCGCCCATGACGCCCGTACCGCCGCCTCGATCTCGGCGAACCCCCAGCCGTCCATCGGCGACAAGCTGCCCGAAAAGCAGCGGTCGATGACGGCTGCGTCGAGCCCGAGAATGTCGAACAATTGCGCCGCCCGATAGCTGTCCAGGACGGAGATACCCATCTTCGACATGACCTTCGCCATGCCGGCTTGCATGGCGCGAAGCATCGCCGCTTCGCCGGCTTTGCCTGCGATCGAGCGCGCCGTCTGCAACGCCAGCCAGGGACAGACTGCGCCGGCGCCGTATCCAATCAGGACAGCGGCGTGGTGAACATCGCGGCAGTCGCCCGCCTCGACCGCAAGTCCGACGTTGCCGCGCAGCCCGGCCTTAACCAGCGCGTGATGGGCGGCGCCCGTTGCCATAGCCATCGGAATCGGCAGCGCTTGCCGCGAAGCGGAGCGGTCCGTCAGCAACAACATGCGCGTTCCCACTCGCACCAGCGCGACGGCCTTTCGTCGCATGGCCTCGATTGCGTTGGCGAGAGAATCGTCGGGCGCGAAGAGGCAATCGATGTGCGCCAGCGGCAACTCGTCATGCAGCGCATACGTGCCCTGATGCAACGCTGCCGCTTGCCCCAGTGAGAGGAACGGCGAGGGCAGCACGAGCCCGGGCAAAGGAGCGTGCTTGTCGATCAGGTGCGGCCAGGGTCCCAGACGCGTGCGCAGCGAGACCACGCACGATTCGCGCAGAGGATCGATGGCCGGATTGGTCACCTGCGCAAACCGCTGCCGGAAGAAGCCGTACAGAGGACGCGGCGAGCGGGCCAGCGCCGCGATCGGCGTGTCGTCGCCCATCGACCAGGTTGCGTCCTTGCCCTCTGTTGCCATCGGCGCGATGACCAGCTTCAGGTCTTCGCGCGTGTATCCAAAGCTGCGCTGAAGCCGGGTGATCTCATCCTCGGGCAAGGTCTCGACCGGCACGTGCGCCGGCTCGAGCGGGAAGTCATCGATGAGCGGAGCGTAATCGGTCAGCTCGTCGAAGTAGCGATCCAGCGCTTCGCGCTCCAGCAGCGTGCGCTTCTCCATCTCGAGCAGGATCATCTGACCGGGGCCAAGCCGGCCGCTGCGCACAATGGACTCGCCGCTCACGTCGGCGAGACCGACTTCGGAGCCGGCGATGATCAGCCCCGAGTCGGTGATCACATAGCGGCACGGTCGCAAGCCGTTGCGGTCCAGCGCGGCGCCTAGAAGCCGGCCATCGCTGAACACCAATGCCGAAGGCCCATCCCATGGCTCCATGCAATCGGCGTGATAGCGGTGGAACGCCGTTTCGGTGCCTGCATCGGGGGCGGCCGGCAAGAGCATGCGAATGGCTTCGGCGATGTTCCGATCATGGTTCGCCAGCAACTCGGCAACCTCGTCCAGGCTCATGGAGTCGGAAGCGGACGCGCTGAGGATGGGCTCGCACTCTTGCGGCAGCGTTGCGCGCCTGGTCTCCATGTGCGCGCGATTGCCCCACACGGTATTGATCTCGCCGTTGTGGGCGATCATGCGCAGCGGCTGGGCGCGATGCCATGACGGCAGTACGTTGGTCGCGTATCGCTGATGAAAGACCGCAAAGGGCGTGACAAACTCGCTCGAATCCAGGTCAGGGTAGAACTCGTGCAGCAGACGCCCGGCACATAGGGCCTTGTAGACAATGGTCCGCGTCGAGAGCGAGCAGACATAGCTATCGACGACTTGCCGCTCAAACGACTTGCGCGCCAGGTAAAGTCGGTGTTCGATCTCGGCCTCGGTCGAGTTGCCTTCCGCAGGTCCGGCGATTAGCGCCTGCGCAATCACCGGCATCGACGCTGCCGCGATTTCACCCAGGATGTCGCGACGGACCGGGACCTCCCTCCAGCCCAGCGACTCGAGGCCTTCGCTCGCGATACATTGCTCCAGGCACAACCGGGCGTGCCTTACACAGGTTTCGTCCTGCGGAAAGAACAGCATCCCAACCGCGAGCCGCCGTTCGGCTGGGAGACTGATGCCGGCTTGCTTCAGAAGAAGTTCGCGCGGAACGGCGGTGAGAACGCCGACGCCATCGCTGCTCTTGTAGTCGGCCGCGACAGCTCCGCGATGCGCCAGCCGGCCCAGGGCGGTGAGCGCGAGCCGAAGGATTTCATGGCTCGGTGCGCCATGCAGCGCGGCAACAAAACCCACGCCGCACGACTCATGATCGAAGCGGGAGTTGACCAGGGTTGGGTTCCGGGAGCCCGTCAAAGCTAAATCCCTCATCCGAGTATAGGGCGGCGTGCGGTGACTTCCCCCGGAAAAGTTCACCGTTTACCGAAATAGGAAGTCATATGCGTGCCATTCAGCGAAGGAGGGCCGCGTTCCGCGAGGCCGGGCAATACCAGATTTGTGAAGAACGTCGAGAACAACAGGATCTACGCCAATTGCACACGGACCGACATCGAGGGATCAAGTCTGCGCTGAAGCCTTTCCGCCCACGCTCCATCCTTCGCAGTCGTCGTTATTAGGGACAGGCCGCCGTCGCGGTTGTGGCCGCCATCCGAATGAAGGGCACGGGCTCGACGGCAATCTCGAGCACAGTCTCCGGGCGATCCGAGGAAGGCCCAGGCAGCCGGCCTTCGCGAATATCGGCGAGCATGAGGTCGATGTCCTTCGTAAGTGTCACCTGGAGGGTGCGGCTGTCGGCCGCCGCCTCAACCAGGGCAGCTTCAAACTTCAGCATGTCGTTGAGGCCGGGAACCGGAACGGCATTTGCATCCAGAAAGCGACGAAAGCTCAGCGCTTCATCGGTGGGATAGGACGCAGGCGGCGTGAGGGAGATATAGCGATGCATGAGCGCGCGCAGCGCCGGCTCGCCCATTCCGATCAGAAGCAGACGCGTCGTGTTTTCGAGCATTTCAGCGATCGTGCCCGCACGAAACGCCGCCACCAGGTGCCGGTAAAGCGCAAAGCTCTGCTCGTCGACCTCTCTTATTTTCAGTTCCACACCCCCGTTCGAGGGACGGTCAACCGCAGGCAGCATTTGGTCAGCAATCACGCGTTCCCACACTTGCACCGCCAGTGAGGGACCTTTGGCGTTCGGAGGCGGCGCTACGAAGCTTTGGGGCACAGGGGCCGGCGTTGCTGCCCACAAGCGGTGCAGAGTTTCCATCTGCTGCAAGAACGCAGTGGCGCCGAACGAAGAGACCCGGTCCGCCGCCAGCTCGAAGATGATGGCGCCGAGGTTGGGCAGGCTAGGCAGGAAGTCGGCGGCAATCTCCGCCAGCTCAGCATCAATGCCGCCGGAGTGGGCGTCGAGCCAATAGCCGTGCGCGAATTCTATGCCCGCGAGGTGTACCTCCCAGATGCGTTCCAGCGGCAGGCGCGCCAACACGTCCTGGATCCTGGTGCGCCCATTCTTGTGATTGACCCACAGGTTGGTGAGGTCGAGCAGAATGCCGCAGTCCGCCGCTTGCGCAACCGCGGCGAAGAAATCGCCGTCCGGCATCTCGCAGTCATGGCGGACGAAATAGTTCACGCCGGTTTCGAACGCGAAAGGCCGACCCACGGCTGCTTTGCGGGACACGATGTTTCGGGCAGCGAGTTCGACCTGCTCATCAGTTTGAACCGGCGGCATGAGGAAGCCGCAGGGCTGGACCTCGCGCGCGCCCTGCACGTGAAGGATGCTCAGGTGCTCACTGAACCACGGGGAGCGCAGCTCCTGGGTCCAGCGGCGAAATTCGTCGATGTGCTGTTGCTGGTCGCAGATGGTCCCAGCGATAGGATAGCCGATACCATGTACCAGACACGGCTGCGTGAGCGCGGCCAATCCTCGCATTTCAACCGGGCTGCCGCGAGGCTGTGACCCAGGCGCCGTCCCTTTTGTCCACAAGGTCTGCGGCTCGATCTCTGCGACCCTGATCAGGTCTGCCTTGGACCGGAACAGGTCGTCGAGCGACCGAAGATAGATTGCACCCGGGCCCAGTCGCGGAGGTTGAAACGTCATTGCCGGGATCTACTCCTGGATCCCGCGAACGTTCAGGTTCTTTTCAACGGTCAGCACGAGATTGGCCGGGTCGACTATGCTGTCAAAGCTGATTTTAAAGCCCGAAAAGCAGCCGGTATGACCGGCCCTGGTGAGCACCGTAGCTAGCACTTTCTGGCATTGTTCCAGGGTCATGCTATGCGGCGCGTGAACGGTAACGCTCTTCATAATGGTTCTCCTTTTGGCGTGATCTGGGCTTGGGTTCGGGAGCGCCTGGTCAGGTGCATCCCGACCGGTTCAATTACGACGGTCATCGATTAAGCGAGCTACGGAGCCGAAAGACGGTGGCGGCCAATGGGAGCGACACATTACGGCAAGAGCTTCGCCGTGGCAGGTGATTGCCCGCATCGTTACTTCGACGCAGACAAGATTTCGACAACCTTAGTCAAGAACTGGATAACTGTCAATGGCTTGAAAGTGCTCATCGTTCTTGCCGCTTATTGCAAGTCAGGAAGATCCGGCTTGCGAGCGGCAGTCGGCGCCGTCACAGACGGACGATACAGCGATAGGGCAGAGAAGAAACGTCGTTTGGTTTGAGCCGCATCAGGACGGGATGAACGATGGCCGCATGGCTGCCTGCTCTGTGGCGACTCAAGGCACGCTCAAGATTGGAGTGTAGGAAACAGACCAGTTTGCCGGGACCTCAGGCTCTAAGCCGCGGGTATTCGTTCCCGCGTCTCCGAGAAGTCGCGCCAGTGGGCTCTGAAAAATAGCGCCGCGGCTGAGCACTCCGGAAAAGTTGAAGGCACTGGTATCGGCAAGCTGATCCAAGGTGGTGAGCATGATGTACGTGTCAATGCCGAAGGGAGGTGTGATCTTGATCTTCTCCGTTGCTCCGGTCAGCTCGATTTCTTTGGGCCAGGCTGTCTCGCCTTGCTTGCGTTGCGGCAGCAAGTTGCCCTGTGCCGAAAGCGGGTAAAGGAGCTTTCCGGAACCGCTACAGTCGATGGCGGCCACATACACCCAATGAGGCTTCAAGGTGGCCGGAACGTCACCCACCGCTTTCAGCACCAGCCCATAGCTTTCCCCGTTCGTCACCGGACCTTCCTGGGTCTCCTGGGACCCACTGCCTGCCGACAGTTTTCGTAATGCAAGTCTGTAGGGAAAATCGTCATCCGCCCCGCCGGGTGGCGCGGGGAGTTCGAGCCAGGCGCGGATGCGCGCCAGTTTGTAAGCATAGCCGGTCAGAGTAAGAGAGGCCGTGTCTGCACCAGTGGAGTAGGCAACCCAGTTTGTGCGCGGCGGATAAGACGAATTCGACGAACACAGGGTGCCCGACCTCGCCTGGCTAAACGGATGTTCAGCGTCCTGGCTTACGTTCTTCTCCATCCAGCTGTATTCAACGCGTCCGTCATTCGTTCGCCCAACCAGCAGGTACTGCGCGTTTTGTGGCTGCGAGACAACCTCGACCGCGGCGGCCTCGCTGGACTTAAATTCCAGGCCGGAGGCCAAGTCTTTAGCGGGCGGTAGGTCCACAAACACACCGGGTTTCGCATCGCCGGGTGCGATACGCTGCAGCACATCGGCGGCTGTCGGTTTCTTTCCGAGACTCTGTGGCGCCGCCCCGCCTTTTGCCAGAGTCCAGTTGTTCCCATCCCACGAGATCAGAAAGGCCGGTGAAGTTATCACTGGATCTGCGATCCAATTCACCTTCCCGGAGCTTTGCAGGCTCGCAAGTTCCTTGGCGACTGCTTCGATTTCCGTCGCCGTAAGCGTCGCAGGAGGCAGCCAAACCTTCAGCCGCGAGTGCTCCGGCGCCACCCATTTTTCCAGTTCAAACAAATCGCCGGCTTCCACCTGCTTGGGTGTGGCTGGCGCTATCAATGCCGCCTTGGATCTCGTGAAACCCTCCAGCTCGGTAATGCGAATTCGCACCGGCGCGGCGCTTGCCTTCGCCGCATCGCTGTCGCCTGCTTTCCTGGTAAGCTCGCTGCCGACGCCAAGACCGAGAGCGTAGCCGCCGTCGAGCTCGATTGTGCCGTCTTCTCCAACGCCGCCCGGGCGGACCGCAACCGTAAGCTTTTCCGAGCCGCTGGTCTTACCAAACAACGACATATCCAGCCGGTCCTTCGGCGCATTAAACACGGGCTGCTGATCGCTCAGCCCCATGCCTTCCATCAAAACCTTGACGCGCTTGTAGACATCGCGAGCGGGAGTATTCGCCGGCAGGGCCCGTAGCGTTTCCATCAGAGCGACGGTGAACGCCCCGTGAGCAACGCCCCCGGCTGAATCCCATTCGGAGGCGAGCTGGGAAGATTGCGCAGCGCTAAGAACAATGGCGCCACCGGGCGTGTCTTCGGGTGCGGGAATGGGATTGCCTCTGGCATCCGTATCCGGCGGATCAGCCGAGTCGCGGGGATCATACGCAATGTAACGAGCTTGAGCCGGCCGACCCACCGGGATCCCGCGCGCCACTGCGCCGCTGTGACAGCTATCGAAGATCGCGGTCAGCAGAACGCCTTTCTTAATGGCGTCGTTGAAGATCTCCCGGATCTCCTTGTCGCGAACGTCATACGCCAACTGGTTGGCGTCGGAGGGCACGATCGTCTGGTCGCGGTAGCTCGGCGGTTTCTTTGAGTTCAAACGTTGCGAGCCGTGGCCGGCATAATAAAAGACAACCACATCGCCGCGGCTGGGCTTATTGACCAGCTCTTCGCGCATTGCCGCCACGATGCCCTTATGCGTGGCTTGCTCTTCGGTTAAGAGGCGAACGTTTTGAGGAGGGAATCCGAACTTAGGGCTGGTCAGCAAATCGCGCATGGACTTGGCGTCGTTGACCGCGCCATCCAGGTTGTGCCAGACAGGCCCATCCCAGCGGGTCGCCTCGCCGCCATTGCCCTTGCTGGCCAGATCGGGCTCGGACATGGGATCCTCGTTCGGGTCGTAGGTATCGATCGCGATCAGAAGGGCACGCTTGGTCTGGGCAAATCCCGGATGCTGCGCCACTACGAGCATGGCGCAGCCGACCAGTCCCCACACAATCCGTTGTAAGACCGAACGCATGATCGCCTTTGAAACGAGTGAATGGATGCTCCGGGGCTAACTACAATGCCCCGGTCCGTCATCCGAGCATCGGTTGCCTTACTGTCCCAGCTTCCAGACGTATGAATCGCCGGCGGCACAATTGAAGATATGCGGTCCCCAAACCCGATCGGGGGCATTATCGAAGGGCGCAATGGCATAAAGGCTGGTCGCACCATTGCCGGTGATGCCCGCGATATCGCCGTACCGGCCCACGGTACCCACGTAGCTACCATCCAAATAGACGCGCACAAGCCAGGGCGAACGGTTATCCACGTGAATGCCGCATTCGTATGGGCCAGCCCCACGTTTGCCACTCTTGCTTGGCGGTGGGGCGGCTTTGGCGTCCGGGCTGTTCTTTTCTGAATTGTTCTTGACGTTCTGATCCTGTGCTCCTGCAGGACGCGTCTTCGCCTGCTCGTTGACTACCTCTTTCTTCGGGGCGTTGCTTTCCGTGGGCTTCTGTTCCGTTTGGGCGGCCATACTGCCCAGCAAACCAGCGGTGACCAGCACTGCCAGACCGAAAACCATTCGCTTGAGTCGTGACATGAACGCTCTCCTTTGTGAAATGTGCCCTGTACCGCATGCACTCGTACTCACATTACGTACGGCACAGTGGATATGGATTGAACGAGAAAAAGCTTTCGCCGCCACGCCGACCACCCTTTACAAACGACACGGAAGGTGACGTTTAGCGCCGCTCGCCTGTGCCTAAAAGCCGGATGCCGCAAAGTCGCACTATTTTTATCCGAGTTACCATCGAATAGCAATGGGAGAGTGAAGATCGCGAGGCTGGCCGGGCACCGGTCTTTCCTATCGCCACGCAGCCTGTGTGCGCTGCCTTCTGCAGATCATCCGTCACTGCGTTAAGATGTCGCCGAGCGCGTGAATCCCGTGCGGGATCGCGGGCGCAATCAGTTAGAGCGGGAAAACCGGAAAAAGCACTCCATGCGCGCTTGCAAGCTGCTGAACAATGGTATTGTCCTCGTCCTGATCTGCGGAGCACTGTCGTCGCCTTCGACCGGCCAGGAAGCGCGCTGGCAGGAGCTGATGGCGCAGGTGAGAGAGCTCTACTCTGCGGGCAGATACGCAGAAGGGATTCCCTTGGCTCAAGAAGCTGTGCAGGTGGCGCAAGCGACTTACGGAGCCGAGCACCGTAACTCAGCGCTCTCCCTTGGCTACTTAGGATTGATGTACCAGCACCACAGCGACTATGAGCCTGCTGAGGCGGCGATGCGCCGCGCTCTGGGTATCGATGAAAAAGCTCTCGGGCCGGATCATCCGGAGGTAGCGACATGCCTGAACAATCTCGCCGACCTCTTCGACGATGAGGGCAAGTATACCGATGCGGAGCTACTGTACAAGCGGGCCCTTGCGATCGATGAGAAGGCCCTGGGACCGAACGATCCCAATGTAGCGCCGGAGGTGAACAACCTCGCAGAGGTGTACGACGAAGAGGGCCGGTATGACGAAGCGGAGCAGCTCTACCAGCGCGCCCTGACGATCGTGGAGAAGGCGCTGGGACCAAACGACCTGAAGGTGGCCAAGAGCTTGAGCAACCTTGCGGGACTATATGAAGAGGAAGGCAGGTATGTCGAGGCCGAGGCGCGCTATCAAAGAAGCATGGAGATCAAACTTAAGGCTGCCGAGGATCCGGATGATCTGGCAACGGGCCTGAACAATCTC
>Ga0335077_10012537_pt1 | contig 10599 bp, 2 predicted proteins | sample Lox_Sample_31_FD_207151 | JGI IMG/M metagenome (GOLD analysis project Ga0335077, IMG submission 207151) | Soil microbial communities from Loxahatchee National Wildlife Refuge, Florida, United States - Lox_Sample_3.1 | ecosystem: Environmental > Terrestrial > Soil > Wetlands | place: USA: Florida...
TACAACTTGTTCTTCGGCGCGGCCTCTTTCGATCCCGAGCCCGATTGGATTGATTTCAACAAGGTGCAGATTCCGCAAGCCGATGAGCAGCAGCGTCTGCTGGCCAACCTGATCCTGCAAATGAACGCCACCAAGAAGCCGCTGCCGCACTTCTGGTACCTGCCCAGCGGATTCAAGGCAGCGGTCATAATGACCGGCGACGATCACGGCTCGTATTACAGCGGCAGTGCGACGGCCAGCCGCTTCAGCGATTTCCTTGCCGCCAGTCCCTCGGGCTGCACGGTGGCCAACTGGACCTGCGTCCGCGGCACCGCGTATCTGTTCCCCAACATCATCGCCACCACTACGCTCACCAATAGTAAAGTCGCCACCTACCTATCGCAGGGTTTCGAAATCGGCGTGCACGTCGATTCCGCTACTGATTGTCAGGACTGGACTAAGACACAACTGGACACCGACTACAGCAATTATCTGGCCTCATTCGCTTCCCAGTTTCCCAGCCTGCCGGCGCCGCAGACGCACCGCATGCATTGCATCTCGTGGAGCGATTACGATTCGCAGCCAACGATCGAACTCAAGCACGGCATTCGCCTCGATACTTCTTACTACTACTGGCCAGCGTCCTGGATCAACGACCTGCCTGGGATGTTCACCGGTTCCGGCATGCCCATGCGCTATGCCGATCGCAACGGCAACGTGATCAACGTCTATCAGGCCGTCACCCAGATGACGGACGAGTCTGGTCAGAGCTATCCCCTGAACATCAATACCCTGCTGGACAACGCCGTCAGCGGTTCCGCTTATTACGGGGTCTTCACCGCCAACATGCACAACGATGGTGGCGATTATCCCGGACCTGGCGCTGCCTTTATCGTCTCGTCGGCACAAGCACGCGGTGTACCCGTGATCACTTCGCTGCAGATGCTGCAGTGGCTGGACGGGCGCAACGGATCTTCCTTCAACTCGCTGAGTTGGAGCGGTAACGTGCTGAGCTTCAGCGTCAGCGTGGGCACCAATGCCAATAACCTTCGCGCCATGCTGCCGGTCAACTTCGGCTCGCTGGGGCTGAGCAGCATTCTGCTGGGCAGCAGTTCCGTCAGCTATCAATTGCAGGTGATCAAGGGTGTGCAGTACGCGGTATTCGCGGCCAGCGCCGGCAGCTATACAGCCACTTACGGTGGCGCTCCGCTGTTCAGCATTTCGGGAGCAGTCATCCCCGGCGCCGTTGCTTCAGGGACGACTATCACCGCAACCGGCCCGGTCACGGTGAGCGCCAGCGCCGACAATTACGGCAACTACTACCTGAATGGTCTTCCCAGCGGGACTTACACCGTCACGCCGAGCAAGAGCGGTGTCAACTTCACCCCCTCCACGCAGACGGTTACGGTCAGCGGCGGCAATGTAACCGCCGTCAACTTCGATCTGGTTGAGACCTGTCCGTGCAGCCTGTGGAACACCTCAGTTAGTCCCGGCAACCCGGCAGAGGATGACCCCAGCGCCATCGAGGTAGGTGTGGCGTTCCGGTCGGACGCGGCCGGCAGCATCACGGGGATCCGCTTCTACAAAGGCAGCGGAAATACGGGCACGCACGTCGCCAACCTGTGGACCACTGCGGGCACCAAGCTTGGCACCGCCACTTTCGCCAACGAAACCGCGTCCGGCTGGCAACAAGTGAACTTCACGACGCCGGTAGCCATCACGGCGAACACCGTCTATATCGCTTCCTACCACACGACCAAGGGTTACTACGCCGCCGATGACGGCTATTTCTCTACCAGCTACGACAATGCTCCGTTGCATGCGGTGCAGGATGGAGTAGGCAACTCCAACGGGGTCTACCACTACGGATCGAGCGGCTTCCCGAACAACTCGTACGGCTCCAGCAACTACTGGGTGGACGTGGTCTTCAGCCCCACGACCACGACCTACAGTATCTCGGGCACGGTCAGCGGGCCTGGCGGAAGCGGAGCAACGGTCAGCTTGACCGGAACCGCCACCGCGACTACCACGGCGGACACTTCCGGTAATTACTCTTTCACCAACCTGAAGAACGGGTCGTACACGGTTGCGCCTACCAAGTCTGGATTCACCTTCACCCCGGCGAACCAGCCGGTAACGATCAGCAACGCCAACGTGACCGGCTTGAATTTCAGCACGGTCACCTACGGCATCTCCGGCAACGTCAGTGGCTCTGGCGGCAGCGGCGCTACCGTAAACCTGAGCGGCACCGCGACCGCTTCCACCACGGCGGACACCTCGGGCAATTTCAGCTTCACCGGCTTGGCGAACGGGTCTTATAGCGTGGCGCCCAGCAAGTCGGGATTCACCTTCACGCCAGCCAATCAGCCGGTAACCATCAGCAACGGCAACATGACTGGGGTGAGCTTCAGCACGGTCACTTACACCCTATCCGGCACCATTACCGGACCGGGCGCCAGCGGTGCAACCGTAAACCTGACTGGCGCAGCGACCGCAACCACCACCGCAAATGGTTCCGGCAGTTACACCTTCAGCGGTTTGACCAACGGTTCTTACACGGTTACGCCCAGCAACCCGGGATATAACTTCACGCCCAGCAGCCAAGGCGTCACGATCAGCAACGGCAATGCAACGGTCAGCAACTTCAGTTCAGCGGCTGTTCCGACCTACAGCATCTCGGGCAACATCGGCGGAGCGGGGGGAAGCACTGCGACAGTCACCCTGAGTGGCAGCGCCAGCGCCAGCACCACCGCCGACACCTCCGGCAACTACAGCTTCCCAACTGTGGCAGCCGGCAGCTATACGGTGACGCCCAGCAAGACCGGCTATAACTTCACACCTGCCAGCCAGCCGGTAACTGTCACCAACAACAACGTCAGCGGCGTGAACTTCAGCACCGCGGTGCAGAGCTACACGCTGCAAGGCACGATCAGTGGTCCCGGTGGCCCCAGCGCAACCGTTACCCTGAGCGGAACCTCGGGCGGAACAACCAGCGCCGACTCCTCCGGCAATTTCACCTTCAATGCTTTGATCAACGGCCCGTACACGGTCACGCCCAGCAACACCGGATTTACATTCAGCCCCGGCTCCCAAGGGGTAACGATTAGCAACGCCAATGTCACGGGTATGAGTTTCTCCAGTTTCGCGAACTGCCCGTGCAGCCTCTGGCCCAATACGACGGTGCCAGGGACAGTTTCGGCCAATGACCCGAACCAGGTCGAACTCGGCGTGCGCTTCACTTCCGACGCGGCCGGCTACATCACCGGAATCCGCTTCTACAAAGGCAGCACCAACACGGGCACGCACATAGGAAACCTGTGGAGCAACACCGGAACGCTGCTGGCGACGGCCACCTTCACCAATGAGACCGCTTCGGGTTGGCAACAGGTGACCTTTGCCTCGCCCGTGGCCATTTCGGCCAACACCACCTATGTGGCTTCCTACAACACCACGGCCGGCAATTACTCGTACGACCAGAACTACTTCACCTCCCAGTACAACAATCCGCCGCTGCACGGAGTGCAGGACGGCTCCTCAAGCGGCTCCAACGGTATTTACGGTTACGGCGCCAGCGCGTTCCCGACCGGCACCTACCTTTCCACCAACTATTACGTGGACGTGGTGTTTGCGACCGCCATCACGGCGCCAACCCTCTCGTCGGTCACACTGAATCCGACTTCCGTGGCCGGAGGCGCCTCGTCCACCGGCACGGTGACCTTGACCGGCGCCGCGACTGGTACTGGGGCGACCGTATCGCTGTCCAGCAATAATGCGGCGGCCACTGTACCGACGAGTGTGACCGTCCCATCGGGCGCAACCACGGCCACCTTCACCGTAAGTACCACGAACGTGACCACCACCGCGACGGCGACCATCTCGGCGACTTATAACAGCGCCACTCAGACCGCTGGGTTGACGGTGAATCCGCTGGTGGTCTCGTCGGTGACGCTCAATCCGACCTCCGTAACCGGAGGCACGTCGTCCAGCGGCACGGTCACGTTGAACGGCGCCGCGCCCAGCACGGGGGCGACGGTATCGCTGTCCAGCAATAACGCCGCGGCGACCGTGCCGACGAGTGTGAACGTCGCGTCGGGCGCAACCACCGCCACTTTCACCGTCGCCACCACGCCGGTGGCCAGTGTGGCGACGGCGACCATCTCCGGCACTTACAACAGCGCCACTCAGACCGCCGGGTTGACGGTGAATCCGCCGGTGGTCTCATCGGTGACACTCAATCCGACTTCGGTAACCGGAGGCACCTCTTCGAGCGGCACGGTGACCTTGAGCGGCCCCGCACCCAGCACCGGGGCGACGGTAGGGCTGTCCAGCAATAACGCCGCGGCGACCGTGCCGACCAGTGTGAGCGTTGCATCGGGCGCAACCACGACGACCTTCACGGTAAACACCACGACCGTGACCACCACCGCGACCGCCACTATTTCGGCGTCGCTTAACGGTGGGACGCAGACGGCGCCCCTGACCATCAATCCCAGCAGCGGCACCACCTTCAGCATCTCCGGCACAATCAGCGGCAGCGGGGGCAATGGTGCGACGGTGACGCTGAGCGGTACGGCCAGCGCCACGGTGACCGCCAGTACCACGGGTACCTATACCTTCAGCAACTTGGCCAACGGTTCCTACACGGTTACGCCGAGCAAGACGGGCTACATCTTCACCCCGGCTAACACGGCCGTAACGGTAAATGGCGCCAACATGACGGCAAACTTCACCTCCACCGCCCAGTTGGCAATCGACAAGACGGCTTCCACGGACCGCAGCACCAACGCCACAACCATCGCTTCGCCCTCATTTACCACCGCCAGCACCAATGAGTTGCTGTTGGCGTTCATCTCTACCGATGCCACTAAGAGCGGCATCACGGTATCCGGCGTCACCGGCGGCAGCCTCACCTGGACGCTGGTGAAGCGCACCAATACCCAACTGGGTACGTCTGAGATCTGGCGAGCCTTCGCGCCCGCGGTCTTGAGCAATGCCACGGTGACGGCAACCCTGTCGCAGAGCGTGGCGGCCTCGATCACGGTAGTCACCTTTACGGGAGCGGATACGACCGGCACCGGTGGTTCGGGTGCGATCGGAGCAACCGGCACCGGCAACTCCTCCAAGGGAGCTCCCACCGCATCGCTGACCACCACTCGAAACAATTCCTGGGTGTTCGGTGTGGGCAATGACTACGACAACGCCACCAGCCGTACGGTCGGCGCAAATCAGACCATGGTTCACCAGTATTTGGCCACGACGGGCGACACGTACTGGGTGCAGCGGCAGACCAACACCACGCCGACTTCGGGAACGGCGGTCACCATTAATGACACCGCGCCCACCGGCGATCGCTACAACCTGAGCATTTGTGAGGTCTTGCCCGCGCAATAAAGCGGCAGGAGTAGCAAAGCGGGCTTTTGAAGGGTTTTTGGAGATTCAACACGCAATTGAGCTTAAGGAGTTTTGCCATGTGTAAGCGCGCCATCGTTCCGATTGTTCTCTTGTTGATCGCATCATCTCTAGTTTTCACGTCCCACGCCTCGGCGTCCTGCACCGCGCCCGCCAACGCCATTGAGGCTGAGAACTGCCTGACCGGCACGCCGCAGAGCACTTGGGACGTTGGGACGCCGCCCTCCAGCGGCACAGGGGACGCCAGCATTCAGGGTTTCGGCGACAACATCAGCGTCAATGTCGGCGACACGATCAATTTCAAGGTCGACACCAACGCCACCAGCTATCGCCTGGACATCTACCGCATGGGGTACTACCAGGGGAACGGCGCGCGTTTGGTGACCACGATCCAGCCTTCGGCTAAACTGCCGCAGAATCAGCCTGCCTGCCTCTACACCTCCAGCACCGGACTGTTGGACTGCGGGAACTGGGCCGTCTCGGCATCCTGGACGGTGCCGACCACCGCAGTGTCGGGAATCTATTTTGCGCGACTCGTCCGCGCCGACACCGGCGGCGCCAGCCACATCATGTTCATCGTGCGCAACGATGCCAGCCACTCCGACATCCTGTTCCAGGCCTCGGATACTAGCTGGCAGGCCTACAACGATAACGGCGGGCAGAATCTTTATGGTTGCGGAGACTGGGACCTTGGGTGCCGCTCTTACAAGGTGAGCTATAACCGGCCATTTCATACCCGCGACTTCGAAACCGAAATGGACACCTTCGTCTTCAGCAACGAATATCCCATGGTCCGTTGGCTGGAGGCGAACGGCTACGACGTGACTTATTTCACCGATACCGATACGGACCGCAACGGGTCGCTGATCTTAAACCACAAGCTTTGGATGTCTAACGGACATGACGAGTACTGGTCTCCCAATCAGCGGGCAAACATCGTGGCGGCGCGCAATGCCGGAGTGCATCTGGCCTTCTTCAGCGGCAACACCATGTTCTGGAAGACCCGCTGGGAGAACAGCGTGGATGGTACCAACACGCCCTACCGCACACTGGTTTGCTACAAGGAGACCAACGGCGATGTAACTGACCCGCTCGACAAGGCTCCCACCTGGACGTGGACCGGAACTTGGCGCGACCCCACCAACAGTCCTCCCGCCGATGGCGGCCAGCCGGAGAACGCGGTCAAAGGCAACATCTTCCGCATGAACGGCGGACAGGATGGAACCATTACCGTTCCCGCCGCGGATGGCAAGAAGCGCTTCTGGCGGAATACCACCGTCGCCAGCCTGGGCTCCGGATCGGCGTCGCTGGCGGCCGGCACCATTGGCGCTGAATTCGACGATGACGAGGACAATGGCTTCCGGCCCGCTGGGTTGATCGAACTCACTTCCACCTCGGTCACCGATTCCAGCAACTACCTCCTGGACTATGGCGTCACCTATGGCTCCGGGACCGCGATACATAAAGTCGTGATGTACAAGCACCCCAGCGGAGCCATTGTGTTCTCCACCGGGACCTACCGCTGGTCCTGGGGTCTTGATAACCATCACGATAATACCGCCGAGGGTAAGACTACCAACGTCCCCATGCAGCAGGCCACGGTAAACCTGTTTGCCGACATGGGCGTGCAGCCTGTGACGCTGCAATCCGGTCTAACTCTGGCCACGGCCTCAACCGACACGATCCCGCCTTCTTCCACCATTACCTCGCCTGCGCAGGGAGCGACGATCGGCACCGGAACCAAGGTCACGATCCAAGGAACAGCCGCGGATACCGGCGGTGGAATTGTGGCCGCAGTGGAGGTTTCCGTCGACGGCGGCACTACCTGGCACCCCGCGACCGGAACCACCAGTTGGACTTACGCCTGGACAACCTCGGGCAACAGCACTGCGAACATCCGCAGCCGGGCCGTGGATGACAGCGGAAACCTGGAAAACCCGGGTTCTGGGGTCACTGTGACCGTGGGTGCGGGCGGCGGCGGCAGCCAGACTTGTCCGTGTACCATTTTCGGCTCCGCTACCCCTGGCACTGCCGACGAAGGGGCGGACTCGCCCAGCGAGATAGGCGTCCGATTCAAGTCGGACGTTGCCGGCAACGTCACCGGCATCCGCTTCTACAAGAGTGCGGCCAATACCGGCACGCACGTCGGCAACTTGTGGAATAGCAGCGGAACCAACCTGGCTACCGGCACCTTCACGAATGAGACTGCCTCTGGATGGCAAACGCTCACCCTTGCCAGCCCGGTTGCCATCACTGCGGGCACCTACTATGTCGCCAGCTACTTCAACACCGTCGGGCACTATGCGGAGGACGATAACTTCTTTGCCTCGTCGTCCTATGACAATGCACCGCTGCATGCTGCGCAGGACGGAGTGCCCGGGGCCGATGGCGTGTACATCTACAGCTCCAGCAGCGCGTTTCCCACGCAGACATGGGAATCCGCAAACTATTACGTGGACGTGGTGTTCTCGGCCGCGGCGACCACCATCGATGTGTCTTCGGTGACGCTCAATCCGACTTCCGTTACCGGAGGCAACTCGGCAGTTGGCACTGTCACCCTGAATGGGCCCGCGCCCAGCTCAGGCATGACCATCACCCTTGGCAGCGATAATGCCGCTGCAACTCCGACTTCGTCCAGCATCACCATTACGAGTGGGCAAACGAGCGGCACCTTTACCGTCGCCACCACAGCCGTGACTGCCTCGACCACAGCTCACATCTCGGCTACGGACCCGAGTAATACCACCGTCCAAGCGGCGTTGACCATCACGCCAGCAGCAAGCTTGTCTTCGGTGACTGTGAACCCCACGACAGTCGTAGGCGGGAACGGCTCCACGGGAACCGTTACCCTCACTTACGCGGCTACGGTGCCCGGCGCTCAGGTGAACTTGGCCAGTGACAATGCGGCGGCAACAGTTCCGTCGACTGTCCTGGTGGCCGCCGGTGCCACAACAGCAACATTCTCGATCACCACTACGCCGGTGAGCAGTGCTGCTACAGCACACATTTCCGCCACCTACAATAGCGTCACGCCACCGGCAGCGACGCTCACCATCAACCCGCTTACGCTCGCTTCCGTGAGCTTGAATCCCACAACCGTGGTTGGTCCTAATCCGTCCACCGGAACGGTGACGCTGTCAGGCCCAACGCCGGCTTCCCTCGTGGTGTCACTCCAGAGCAGCAGCACAAGCGCGAGCGTTCCGGCGACCGTGACGGTGGCCGCCAACGCCAGCAGCGCTACTTTCCAAGTGACTACGCTGGCGGTGAGCAGTTCGACTCCGGCAACGATCACCGCAACCTATGGCACCAGCAGCGTTCAGGCTGGGCTCACCGTCAATCCTCCGGCACTGTCCGCGGTAAGCGTGAATCCGACTTCGGTGGTCGGGGGCAACCCATCCACCGGAACGGTTACCCTCACCGGACCGGCGCCCTCGACGGGAATCCAAGTCACGCTCGGCAGCAATAGCAGCAGCGCGAGCGTCCCGGCCAGTGTGACCGTGGCCGCCAACGCGACTACCGCCACCTTCCAGGTGACTACCGTCGCCGTGACCAGTGCGACGACGGCTACCATCACCGCTTCCTACGCGGGCGTCAACCAGACTACGACCCTCGCGGTCACGCCCAAGTCGCTGCTGGCCATCGACAAGACTGCTTCGAAGGACGGCACCAGCAAATCAAAGACTATCGCTACGCCGGCCTTCACTACCTCCGCGGCCAACGAGCTGTTGCTGGCCTTCATAGGTACCGATGCTACCAATTCGGGCACTAACACCACCGTCTCCAGCATTGCCGGCGGCAGCCTGACCTGGACATTGGTGAAGCGCACGAACACTCAGCGCGGCACGGCAGAGGTGTGGCGCGCATTTGCTCCCGCTGTGCTGACCAATGCAACCGTCACCGCGACTTTGTCAGCCAGCACCACCGCTTCCCTCACGGTAGTCACCTTCACAGGCGCGAGTACCGCCGGCACTGGCGGTTCCGGGGCCATCGGAGCTACCGGCTCGGGGAACTCGTCCAAGGGCGCTCCCACGGCCAGCCTGACCACGACCGTGGCTAACTCATGGGTCTTTGGCGTGGGCAACGATTGGGACAATGCCACCGCCCGCACGGTTCCCGCAAACCAGACCATGGTGCATCAGGATGTGGCGACCTCCAACGGCGACACCTACTGGGTGCAGTGCATGACGGCGACAACCCCGACCCCGGGTACAGTGGTTACTATCAACGACACCGCTCCCACCGGTGACCGCTACAACCTGACCATCGTGGAGGTCCTGCCCTCGCAATAGGCAAGTGCTCGAAAGCGCCTGCTGCGGATGCCATGTCCGCGGCAGGCGCCGGGCAACGGGCGTGGCCCCATGAGTTACAGCCAACGAAGGAAACTCCTGATCGCGGTTACGGCACTGCTGACGGGCGTGGTGGGCTGCGGCGGAGGGTCGAGCGGAAGCACCGGGGGCACGCCGCCGCCTTCGCCGCAGAGCAGTGTTGCGCCAGTTACTGTCAGCTTTGCCAACACGCTTGTCGGCACGACTACGCCTGCCTGGAGCATCACTTACGAAAATGATGGCCTCGCATCGCTCGCCATCACTTCTATTTCGGCCAGCGGCGACTACGCGCAGTCCAATAATTGCGGTAGCTCCCTAGCGGCCGCCGCGGCGTGCAACATCAATGTGACCTTCACTCCGACCGCGCCCGGAGTGCGCAGCGGCAGCCTGCAGATCGCGGGCGGCAGCCTTCAGAGCGTTGCGCTCAGCGGCACAGGCGTCACCATGCACAACGTGGAGTTGAGTTGGACGCCGAGCTCGTCGGCCGACGTGATCGGCTACTATGCCTATAGCAGTAGCCAATCCGGCGGACCTTACGCGCTGCTCAATGCCTCGCCCTCGCCGCTGCCGCCTAGCTTCGATGCCAGCATCATGGGAGGTCAGACCTGGTACTTCGTCGTCACCGCGGTGGACGCCAGCGGGGTCGAGAGTGTTCCCTCGAACGAGTTCGCCGCAACCGTCCCCCCGTAGCCAGAACCGGTGGCTCAGGAGACCTGCACACCTTCCGCCTCCAGGCGCTCCCGATGTGCTCCGGTCAAGAAAAAAAAGTTAGTCGACCGCTCGAATACCTCGTGGCGCCGCAATACCGCCCCGTCCCATAGGAAGGGTTCGTATCCAAAACCCTGCATGGTGTCGAGCACCTCGCGTCTCGACACCTCCACCAGCC
>Ga0335077_10012538_pt1 | contig 10599 bp, 11 predicted proteins | sample Lox_Sample_31_FD_207151 | JGI IMG/M metagenome (GOLD analysis project Ga0335077, IMG submission 207151) | Soil microbial communities from Loxahatchee National Wildlife Refuge, Florida, United States - Lox_Sample_3.1 | ecosystem: Environmental > Terrestrial > Soil > Wetlands | place: USA...
ACCTGGAGCTGACCACAACGGTCAACGGCGAGATCAGGCAGCAGTCCCGGACCTCGCTGCTGATCCATGACATCACGACGCTTGTGCGCTACGTCACGTCGGTGATGACCATGCTTCCCGGTGATGTGCTGCTGACCGGCACGCCCGCCGGGATAGGGCCGCTGGTCGCCGGCGACTCGGTCACCGTGCGGGTGGATGGCATCGGGACGCTCGGGAACCCGGTGGTGGACGCCAGCTAGGCGGGGCACGAGAACGCTTTGGCTGCCGCATCCTGGTTCGGCTACACTGCTCAGGCGCGCCCGAGGGCGCGGTCCCATGGGGTATGGGGTAATTGGCAGCCCGACGGGTTCTGGCCCCGTTAGTCTAGGTTCGAGTCCTGGTACCCCAGCAGACACGAAAAGCGCGGCTACCGCCAGGTAGCCGCGCTTTTGCCACTGGTCAGTACCGTCGGCGCCGGTGACCGGGCTCGAGCCCGGTGAGCCGGAGCAAGAGCAGCAGCACTACGGCGCCGATGATCGAGCCGATGATGCCCACGGTGCGGAAGTGATGCGTCTCGATCTTGTGGAATTCCACGAGTTCCCATAGGAACCCGCCCACGAACGAGCCCACGATGCCGAGCAGGATGGTGCCGATGATGCCGATGCTGTCCCGGCCGGGCACCAGCAGCCGCGCGATCAGGCCGACGACGAGCCCGATGACGATCAGGACGATGATGAAAGCAAGCATGCGGCCATAAGTACCAGATTTACCCGCGGCTATGCACCCGGCCGCGACGCTGGCGGGCCGCGATCCAGCCCGCCGGGACCGGCACGGTTTGGCGAGGGTCGGCCCGGTACGCTAACCTGAGTGGCCGGCTGGGGAAGCCACGGCGCCCGATCACCGGGTCGTCAGGTGCCAGCCGTTCTGCGCGCTCACCAGGTGCCTGCACGTGGCCGGGTTGCGCGGAAACGAAAGACCTGGCCCCGTCGTCTAGCGGCCCAGGACGCCGCCCTCTCAAGGCGGTAGCGCCGGTTCAAATCCGGTCGGGGCTACGAGAGAAGTAGCAGGTCGAGGGCCTGATTGCCGGTCGCGGCGGTCAGGCCCTTAATCGTTTGTCCGTCGTTCGTCCGTGAAGTTCGGCGTGATTGGACGGCAACGGGCGTAAGAGAGTGATCAAAATTGACACTGTACTGCGGCCGGAGCGGTGCGTGCCGTGAACAGCTGAAGAGGGCACTGGGCCATCGGGCGGCCTTGGACCTGCTCACCCGATCTCGCCTGACCACGGCTGTAACTGTCGCTTGCCAGCGGCGGCAGTGGGGTCTACTGGGGGCCTCGGCGACTCGGTGCCGGGCCGACGAGGTTTCGTAGACGGGCACTGTGACGCCGCCCGCCGCCCAGATGGCATAGTCGATCTGCGTCCACTCATAGCGCGTTCGCGACATCAGCCCAACCCGGTCACCAGGCCCGATACCCGCGGCGATCAGGCCCCTGGCCAGGGCGCTCACCTCGGCGCAGAACCGGGCCGCCGTCACGTCCAGCCAGCGGGCGGAGCCGTCCCGCCTGCGGAGCATCACCGCACTCGGCTCCTCGCGGGCCCGGCGGAACACAACGTCGGCAAGGCTGGCAGAGCCGGGAACCAGTACCACCCCCGGCGTGCCGTACTCACGCACGGAACCTCCTGCCCCGACCGCGTCTCAGCCTTGATCCATCTCAACCGCGCACGCCGAGTCGACCGCAGCCTACTGCAGCCCGCCGGTTCCCAGAGCCGTGCCGCAACCCTGCACATCAGCCATCGCACCCCCCCAGCGCCAGACCCTGGCGTGCGCGGTAGCAATGCCTGCAGGATGCTCGTCAGCCCACGCCGCCGCAGACCCGAAGGTCTCGAAGACCACTAGCGACGCCGGCACTGTCGTGCTACGCCTGCTCAGCTGTGCGCTTGCTTTGCAGAGCGCGCTGGATCCGGCACTCACCAGGGCGAGCGTCTCGCCCGCCTGCGGGTCGCCGAGTCGGCAGGGAGTACGCCTCGGCCAAGGAACGAGCCGTCGCCGTTACCGAGCGCGGTCAGGCAGCTCCGACGCAAGATCGATGCGGACCCGCCCGCGCCGCTGCCCGGACGCGTGTGTCGTCGGCAACTGAGAACTGAACAGGGCGCGTCAAGCCGGGTTCTAGTCAACGTCACAACGTGGACGGATGCCCGGAGGCTAGCAGCGGCGAACAGCTCGGCCCGGGCTCGCTCACCGGTGACGCCCGCTCGGTACGTGCGTCAGAGACCAAAGTCCTGCGGGACTCTCGCTGTGCCGCTGGAGAGCCGGTGATCCGGCCAGCGGCGCTCCCGCCGATTCCTTTGCCCGCCAGCACATTGGTATGCGCCGCGACCAGTCGGCCCTCGTCAACAGCGCCTGCACCTGCCCGTACTGCCTGGGTGCCGCCGCCTGGGCCATCCGCTCCTGTCCGCCGGTCCGCAGCTCAGCCAGCGCGTGCGCACCGTCTCCGGGCAACTGCACTGGGCGGACGCCCTGCGCGGCGGTGCCGAAAAACGGCCGCGAGGAAGTACAGGCAGGGATCTGCCGGGGCGTCGTCTCGTCCCTCACCAGCCACCAGCGCGGCCGCGGGCCACCGAGTTCATCGAGCAGACGGGCGAATGCGGCCTTACTCTGCACCCGGCCGAAGCTCCCACCGCCAGGGCCACCGGCGCGCTGGGCGGGAGCCGTTCCGCCCGACCGCGAACAGCCATGCCTGCTCGTGACTCGGCAGCAGCGCTCCGAACCCGCCCACCGCCAGGAACCGCACTCACCGCCTCCGGGTAGCCGGCCGGGTCGGTGCAGGTGGAGGACAGCGGTGTAGTGCCGGGTCCAGCGGCTCCACCGGCACAGGGCGAATGGATCGCTGCTCATCGCTTCCACCCACACTCCGGCTCCGCCCAGCACCGTCAGGTGGTCGCGCGCCGTCAGTCTCGACGCCTCCAACACAAGCACCCGCAACCTTCTCGCCTGCACGTGCACATCGTTTCAGATGGCCACCCGGCCAGCGAGTCGCGAACTGCCAGCAGCGAGAGCTCGAATACCTCGCGATGCCAGCGCGGCTCCTATGAATCCGAGCAACGACTGGCAGGACCAGGGGCACCCCGACTACCCGGTGTCGGCGTCTACGAGTGCGGTGCGACCGGCCAGATGCCGAGATCCTCGGCCTGCGCATTCCGGCCGTGCGCACCGTGGTGGAAGTTCAGCGCAACGGGGGCCCGATAGGTCGCCGCGCATGGAGCCCATACAAAATTCGAAATCCAGGACGCGCTCTGGGCCGCTGGCAACGAGCTCACGATTGCTGTCTTTAGTGCAGCGGTAACACGTACTGCAGTGGCAGCCCGCTCCAGGCGCGACGCGAGCCCAGCGGGCTCACGGCGCCGCCCGTGCTTCTGCTGCCAGGCGGCCGGGCAGGCATCTGACACCAGCGAGCGCCCCCGCTCTGCTGACGGCCTGGGCGCTCAGTGCCGTATTGCGCGAAACGCCGTGACCTGCTTCGGGCCCGACCGCACGGCGCCTGCCTGGTCTCCGGTGAATCCCGGCGCGGTTTAGGGCACTCCGCCGTGCCGCGGACCATGGCTGTGGCTCAGCGCCGGCGCGGCCGCCTGGGTGACGACCAGGACCGAGGGCTGGGCGAGGCCGGCTGACAGCGTCGGCGGGCATGTGCCCGCGCGACGGCAGGCGCCGCGACATATCTGTCGCAGGCTGGCGGTTCAGTGACCTGCGCTGGCGAAGCCCGGCCCGTTGTGAGATCCCGCAGCCAGGCGTCGGCATGCTGGAGGTCGGATAAGTCGCGCGCCCTCGGACGCGCCGCACACCACTGCGGATCGTCAGTCCTCATGCGCGGTGCCTGCCGGAACCGGAATGCCTATTGTTCGGCGAGCCTGCCGCTGGCGCATCCGTCCGGCGTGTGAGCGTCGGCTGCCTGCTGCCAGCACAGCTGGGCGCCAAGTTCAGTGGCGCTCTCGGCCTCGACGTGGAAGGCGGGCGCGCCGGAAAAGTCACCCCTTCGGAGAGGCCGGGCGCAAGATAAAGCTCCAGGCGTCAGCCGGTTCGCACCACCTTGAGGGCGGTCTGGTTGTGCTTGGCCTGGCTGGACGCCGGGTCCCACTGGTCGTGGCCGCGGCTCATCAGCGGCGAGGAGATCATGAAGTCTGCGGTCGCGCGGTTGCAGGCGACCGGGATGTTGCAGACGACGGCCACTCGCAGCAGCGCTTTGACGTCCGGGTCGTGCGGGTGCGGCTCCAGCGGGTCCCACAGGAAGACCAGAACGTCGATCTGGCCCTCGGCGATGCGGGCGCCGATCTGCTGGTCGCCGCCGTAGGGGCCGCTGCGGAAGCAGGTGACCGGCAGGCCGAGCTCCTCGATCAGGAGGTGACCGGTGGTGGCCGTTGCGAACAGCTCATGGTCGTGCAGCAGGTGGAGGTTGTACTCGGCCCACTCCAGCATGTCTTGTTTCTTGTTGTCGTGCGCGATCAGGGCGATCCGCCGCCGTGCAGGCGTCGGTGCTTGGTCGGGCATGTAAATCCTCTCCGGGGTCGCGGTAGGGCCGCCTGCCAGTCAGGGTGCAACCTCGGCCCGGCCCTGTGTAGTACCAGCCCGCGTTGGCCCGGCGTTCGTCAACGACAGCACGGCCGACGGCCATCGCCTGTACCTGGCCGGACTAGTGCGACGGGGCTGCAGGCTTCCGCGGTTCGTGGTTAGTAGCGCAGACTGTCGGCCGGCTTTGCCGAGCCGATGGCCATCGTGGCGTAGAAGTGGCGTACCGCTTCCAGTCCGTCGTGCACGCTGGCTGCCGTGCCGATCGGCTGTCCGTTCCAGCCCCGGACAGCAAAAGTCTTCCCGTCCGGGATCAGTTCGCCGCAGGTAAACCAGCGGCCTCGCGAGATCCGGAACCGCCAGGCGACTTTGAGCACCGCACTGCCATACTGCCGTATCGTCCCGTACTGGACCCCGCCGGCGCCGAGGGTTGTCACCGCCCCGGCCGTCATTGTTTCAGTCGTCACGGTCAGCCTCCGTCCTTTGGCCCTGCCGCCGGCCGGCAGCGCCGGCGGCAGGGCGACGCCGAGGTGCGCATGGTCTTAGCGTGGGGCAGGCAGGTATCGTGCCTGTTTCCGCCGATGCGCCTTCAGGTAAACAGTTCGACCACTTGGTGACTGGGGCGGGCGAACTGTGGCAGCACCTCGATCACGGCCCCTCGGGCAGCTGCACGGTCTCGGCCGCCCGGTCGCCAACCTGAGTCACGTTGACCAGGACAGATGACCGTCCAAGCACCGGGCCGAGGCAGGCCCTGACGGCGCGCGTCCGGCCTGGGCCAGCGCCGGGGCCCAGCTGAGGTAGTGCGGTATGAGGAAGTCTGCCTTGAAGCTAAGGCGAGGTAGCGCCCGCAACGTCGCGTAACCGACGAGCGGCGGCCAGCCGACCCCGGCCCGACCCGCCCGGCGCTTTCTTGACCCAGCCAGCGGCGCCAGACAGTGCTGGCGCAGGTACAGCCGACCGCAGGTGGCCGCGACCACCGTGAGCAAGCAGACGCCCTCGCGGCCTGCTCCTTTACTCTTTGGACCAGCCGCCCAGATGGTCAGATGATCGCTGGAGATATCTGGCGTTGTACGTCAGCCAGTCCTCGCTGCCGTCAGCCCTCCGCACGAGAGCGACCCGTGCGGGCCGGCATCTGCACCATGCAAGGAACGTCGCCGCGCCCTGTCATGCAGAAGCGGATTCGCGCTGCGGACGTGGATGGACTGAACGCAGTCGAGGTGATGGGGATGCGTCTGCGGGCACCGATGCGGGTTCGGGGCTGGCTGTTGTCAACGGCGAGCATGCTGTGGCACTGGGTTGGCGTCGGTCCGTCAATGGTGCCGGCTGGCTCAAGGGCCATGCTGCTGGTCACGGCAGGTGGCGGAGGGATTGGCCGGATTGCTGGCGAGACCGCTGAGCGAGAATCTGGTCATGGATCAGGGCAGCGGAGCAGGCCGCCGGTGAGCTCGCCGATGATCTTGACCCCGGTTGCACCCTGCTGGCGATGTTCGGTGCCATCGCGGCGCCCATCGTTCTGCCGCAGATCGCGCGAAAGGCGTGCGGGCTGGACCCTGGCTCTGCCGAGTTCGAGGCCCGCTACGCCGAGCACATCAAGCGCATAGTCCGCCGTCTAGGCGGCGCGCCCGGCACCTGAAGCAGCCAGAAGCCGGGCCGCAGCGGCCCCGTCATCCCGCCGGTGCCTGACGAAGCCGCTGACCACCATGCCTGGCGCGGCTCCTCGCGGCTGAACTCACTCCGCGATGCGCCGCTTTACCACCCCGTGACGCCTGCCGGTGTGGCATGTGCTGACACTACGCTGCACGACCCTAGGGGTTGTCCGGGATCTTCGCGCCGATGACGAACGACAGCGCGGCTGCCTCGATGGCCTTCTGGTTCGCCTCCGACACCAGCCCGGCGTCGGCGACCACGATCACCTCTGTCGCCTGGCCCGCCGCGCAGGTCGTCTTGCTGCTCGGCGACGGCTCGGCGGGCTTCTCGCTGATGGACGCCGACAACTTCCTCCCGCATCACTCCTGGAAGGTGACGCTGGCGGTGTTGACGCCGCTCGTGCTGCTCGGCATCCAGCCCCGGTCCCAGCACGCACCCTGCCCGCGATACCCGGTCCCGTAGGCCTGGACTTGCCAGGATCCCTCATCCCCACTGGCCGGAGCCGCTATTGAGAGATAGCGGGCGTCGAGTTTGTACCCGGTGGACAGGGTTGGCCGTGAGGGACGAAGACGGCGCCGACAGTCTGCACTGGCTGTCCGGTCACTGGGTCGATGCGTTCCTGGCGCATGTAACCGCATGGGTCACCGCCCGCGATCACGCCGCCGACGAACGCGGCGACTACCAGCGCCACCGGGATCACGAGGATGTCGGCGATCGCGCCGAGCACCTCGAGAGCGTTCATCTCCACCTTCAATATCGCCTGCGCGCGGGCGTGGAATAGCGCGATCCAGTTGGTCTGAATGCGCGGGTCGACACCGGTGACGTGGAACGGCACGTCGCGGTCGCCGCTGATCAGCGGGATCGCCGAGGTCTTGCCGCTGGCCGTGAACGCGAGGTGCGTGCCGTCGGTCAGCGGATCCGCGAACACAACGGCCAGCGCCATGCTGAACCCGGCCGCGCCGGTCGCTCGGAAGTCGCCGTCGAGTATCCACGATCCGTCCGAAATGATGGTGAGCCGAGCGCGGGCATTCGCGGCCGCACCGTCGATGTTGATCTGGCCGAAGTCGATGTACCGCAGGTCGGCGACGTCGAAGACCTGATCCTCGCGCAGGTTCACCGTGCCACGCTGGAAGTTGACGACGTTGTTCGGGTCGAGCGGGTGCATCGGGTACCCGAGGTAGGAGTTGATGCCGCCAAGCGAGTTCCAGCGGTTGAGGTGCGGCCCGGCCAGCTCGACCGCATCGGTGGTCGGCGACCAGTAGATGGCGCCGTGCTCGAACTGAGACACGCGGCCGACGGCGTCGCCAGCTGGCAACTCGTCGCTAGTCGGGCGACCGAGCGCGCTCGCCGACCGGCCGATTGCCGAGTACCTGGCCCAGATGGCGCCCTGCACCCAGAACGCGCCGCGGTCCCAGAGGAAGATGGCACCGTTCGCGTACAGCCGGAAAGAGCAGCCGCCGTCGGCGAAGGAGCTCTGTACGTCGGATGCGGGCGCGCCGGGCGCGCCGCCGAGGGCGTTCCATTTCGCGGTGATCTGGTCTTCAGGCGACACCGGCGGGTGGATCGGCTGGCCGCCCAGATTGCCGGGAGGATGCAGCGAGCCAGGTGGTGGTAAAGGCACGGGGCGATCTTCTGGTCCGGGCACTCTCGCCCTCCATCTCGCGTACTGGATAAGACGTCACGTGCGACCGTGATCGACGGTTATCACACTGACGAACCTCGGCCAAAACTCTGCCACCCGAGTCTCTAAATGGCTATGAGTGCAGCTGTGATTACTGCCGCCGACGTTGGCTCGGTCACGGACACGCTCCGGCGGCCGCGAGTAGCCGCGTCGGGGCAACTGAATCGCGAGGAGACCGGCCGGGCCGGCGAGCGCGAGACTGCCGAGATCGGCTACTGGGCTACAGTGGCAGCGCGCGGCCGCGCTAACCGAAGCGACAGTGGACGGCGACGGTACTCCGCATGAAAGCAGTTGCCGGGCCGAAGGCGATCGCGGCGCTGCCGCACCCGGTGGAGTGGTGGCCGTTCGATGATGGATCGGGGATACTGCCAGGGCCATTTCCGGGTACGGCCACCACATGACTCTGCATGGCGATGCCGCCTGGGGGCGGGGCCATCGGCCCCGTCTGGTCGCCCAACGCCGGTGAAGCCCGGCCGATCGGACTGCCTGTACGTTGACTGCGGTGACGGCCCGCGCCCGTGGGCTGCGCCTCCGCGCTTAGCCCGTGCACGCCGGTCCGGAAGACGGACGGTGGGAACGCTAGCTAAGAAGGGCCCGGAGTCTGGCCTCTCGCTTGGCGAGGGGAAGGTCGAGGGCCGCGATCAGCCCGCGATTGTCGTTGCCGACCAGGTACCGGAGACGCTCTGAGTTGTCCGTTGCGGCTTGGTAGATGGTGGAGGCAACTACCTCGGCCGCGACTGGCTCGGGCGCGGGTCGTGCGGCGCCGGCGGTCCAGGTGCGCTCGGCGTACGCCTGGTACTCGGCTGGCACCGGCGGTACCGGGGCTCCGGTGCCGAAGAACGTCCCGCTGACCCCTCCGTGGGGGATGACGAGCTTGACCGCGACGCCGGTGCCCCGCAGCTCGTAGGAGACCGCCTCGGTGAATCCCTCGAGTGCGTACTTGCTGGCACAGTAGACGGACGTCATCGGCAGGCCGTAGAGCCCGGCGCCGGAACTGACGTTCACGACGACACCGTCGCCGGCCTCGCGCAGATGCGGAAGTGCCGCCCGGATGACCGCCATCGGCCCGAGCAGGTTCACCTCCAGCTGGCGCAGTACCTCGGCTGGTGGAACCGACTCGAAGATCCCGTACTGCCCGTATCCGGCATTGTTGATCACAGCGTCGAGGCGCCCGAAGCGGCGCGTGGTCGCTTCGATCGCCGCTGTGATCGATGCGGGATCCTGAACGTCGAGCCTGGTGACGAGCTCGCCGTGTGCCTGCGCTTCTGCTGCAGGCGTTCGCATCGTGGCTGCCACCTGCCAGCCGTTCTCCCGGAACAGAGTGGCCGTGGCCGAGCCGACGCCGGACGAGGCTCCTGTGATCAGCACTGTCCTCACGACGCCTCCCTTGAGATCCTCTCTAGAGCTTCATGGTACCGTTCGTCTTGACTGGGTCTCAAGGAGGTGCTGGTGCCGCCTACAAGAGCTGCTGTCGGCCGGGCCGCGAAACTGGACGAGATTCTCGACCGGGCCCAGGCGCGCCTTTGCGCAGGTGGCTACGACCAGATGTCAATCGCCGCGATTGCGCGGGAGCTCGGTGTCTCCCAGAACACTATCTACTGGTATTACCCATCGAAGGACGACCTTTTCGCCGCCGTCGCGCGCCGTGTGCTCGAGATTCATGTGGCCTCCAAGCCCTCCGGACGAGGCGAGCTCGCCAAGATCCTCTGGACGGCGGAGAAGATGTCTGAGCTGGGCCCGCTTCGGGGAGAGATCAACGCGCGGGCACCGCACTGCCCGGCTGTCGATGCTCTGCGGACGCAGCTCGAGGACTGGACTGACACGCTTCTGACCAGCGGTATCCGCCAGATAGCCCACCCGGACAGCCAGGTCGCGGCTATCGCCTTCCGGGCGTCTGTCGAAGGCGCGGTCTCGCTCGGCCTGTCGCGGCGCGCCCGCCGGGAAGTCATCAGCTGGGCTTTCGCAGCTACTGTAGCCGCCTTGGGCGGCAAGCCATCCGAAGGCACCTGACCGCACCTCGCCGCCAGCCGGCGGGCGCACTTCTTCGCCGCGTTCGGCGCCTGCAAGACGCCGCCGGCACCGAGCTCGGCGCCACTCAATGCCCCGCCGAGCGCGTCCTGGCCAGTGCCCGCCGCGGAACTCGGCCGGGCGAGCAGCTCAGCGGCAGGCCTGCGGCCGGAGTAGCCGTGCCCGGCGCAGAACGGGCCATCCGCTTCTTGCCTGGGTGCGCGGCCTCGGCCCGGGTGTAGCGGGTCAGGAACGCGGCGCAGACCGGCGACCCGACGTCAGCGATGCTGATCCTGCCGCGGCGCCAATGCGTCCAGCAGCGCCGACAACTGGTTGGCGGCGGCAAAGCGCGTCTCGATTATGTCACCGCGGGACGGTACAACGGTCCTCAAGCGCCAGGGTCGGGGCATGGTTATAAGGACCTGCAGGTTGTGGGCGCAGCGGGCAGGTGGTCGGCGATTACCGCGGCGTTGCCGGCGTCGGGCTTAGCACCCGCAGCACCCGCCGTCGCGCCGGGCGGTGATTGCGTTCGGCCTGACCGGCAGAACGTCCATGTGCTCTACGCAGTCGAGCACGACGAGGACGGGGTCTGGTACGCTTCTGCCCAATTTCGTCCGGGCGTCCGGCGCGGTCGGCGATGGCCCGACCCGCGACGCCGCGGTCGCGGACCTGCGCCGCCGCGTCGGGTAGGGACCGGGGTTCTACCGCTACGTGCGCACCCCACCT
>Ga0335077_10012539_pt1 | contig 10598 bp, 10 predicted proteins | sample Lox_Sample_31_FD_207151 | JGI IMG/M metagenome (GOLD analysis project Ga0335077, IMG submission 207151) | Soil microbial communities from Loxahatchee National Wildlife Refuge, Florida, United States - Lox_Sample_3.1 | ecosystem: Environmental > Terrestrial > Soil > Wetlands | place: USA...
GAGCCTCATTCTGTCTTCGCCCGCGGCTGGAACGTATTTAGGGGGTAGGCTGTCACTTTGGTAGGGACACCGGTCTCCTCACTTCTTCCTCCGCTTTCGGAGCCGGACGAACATCACTCCGCCGGCGACTCCGACCGCGACCACCCCTGCGATCGCCGAGAGCGTGACGATGCTGAGGACGACCTTGCCCTCTGGGACCTGCTGGCTGGAGGCGCTCCCCACGATTAGGGTGCTCGTCCCGAGGCTGGTGACCTTCGCCGTGTACTGCCCTACCGGGACCATCGGCACCGAGAAGACCCCCTGGGAGTCGGTCGTCCCGTTGACCATCGAGCCGTTGGCGAGGGTCATCGACACCTGGGCTCCCGAGAGGGGGAGGCCGAAGAGGTCGACCACCCTGATCGACGCCTCGTAGACCTGGGTATCCAGCGTGACGTTGAGCGGCGCCTGCTCGACCGTGTAGGAGGGCGAGGTCGGAGGCCCCACGCTCGCGCCTTCCCAAGAGACGTTGGTCACCTTGAAGGTCGTCCCGTTGGCGAGCCACGTGGACTGGGCGCCCTGGACGTCCACCGTCCCGTTCCCCACGGTCAGGAGGACGTCGCTGGGATAGACGGGCTGGGAGCCTGTCGAGTCGAAGAAGTTGAAAGTGACGAGATACTCGGAGGTCCCCGAGAAGACGATGACGTGGGGGGCGGTCATCGTGATGGGGGGCGGCGTGAACGTCGGCTGCGTCGAAGATGGGACGGCCGCCGGGGCGCTCGCGTCGAGGGCGTACTGCGTGAGGAGGTTCTTCTCGCCGAGGGTCGTGGCGTTCCACATCCTGGGCGCGGTCACGGTCACCTTCGTCCCTGTGTCGAAGAACAAATCTCCGGTCGGTGACGCGGGCGAGGTTGCCACCTTGGTCGGCCCTATCACCGCGAGGAGGTACTGCGTGACCGAGGCCACGGCTATGGCGTGGGCAGAGGACATCGTGAGCGCGACCGTGAAGTTCCCCCTCCCCGCCCGGGCGACGTTGGTCTTGAGCGTCCCGTCGACGGTGTAGCTGGTCGCGCTCATCCGCGAAGACGTCGACGAGGCGACCGGCCAGGTGTCGTTGTAGACCGCCTTCACCGACGTCCCCGCGTCGAACCAGCCCGGCGAGTCGTTGGGGAGGGTCGAGTTGGTGACCGAGATCCAGGGGACGGTCGAGGAAGTGAGATGGTACTGGGAGGTGGTCTTGGCCGAGATGGTCTCGGCGTGCGATATCCCGGAGACCACGAAGACCTGGACGGGCGTCGAGGACAGCACCGCGGTGGACGCCCCGCCGTTGACTGAGTACGAGGAGAGCCTGGTGTCGGAGGTCGCGGTCCGGCCCCACATCCCGTTCAGGGCGACACCGACAGACGAACCGCTGTCGTACCAGGGCTTGTCCTGCGGTATGGGCGGCGGGGTGATCGCGCTGAGCGCGGAGGTCGCCCCGCTGTCGAGGGTCACCAGGTACTGTGTCACCACCGTGGCGGCGAGCGACTCGGGCCCGGGGAGGCTGGAGAAGTTGAGGGCTGTGACCAGCCCCGCCGTGTCGACGGTGACGGCCTGGCCCCCGTTGACCGAGTAGCTCGCCAGGCGCTCACCGGTCCCGCTCGTGGTCGAGCGCCCCCAGACGCCGTTCAGGATCGCTCCGACGGGCGAGGACGCGTCATACCAACCCGCGTCGGAGGGGACGGGCGGGTTGGTCATCGAATAGAGGGCGGACGTCGCGCCCGCGTCGAGCGACACCTGGTACTGGGCGACCACCGTCGCGTTGAGAAAGTGGGCCGAGGTCATCGCCTTCGTCACTATCACGATGGGGGTGCTGGTGGCGACCTTGTTGACGCCCCCGTTGTCCAACTCCCAGGAGGTGACCCTGGACCCCGTCCCGTCGGAGCGGGAGAAGATTCCGCTCAGTGTGACCGTCACCGGGGGCGCCCCCGCGTCGTACCAGAACTGGTCGTTGGGGAAGGTCGAGGGGGGCGTTATGGAGACGAAGGCCGCCTGCGCGGCGGGGTTGAGGACTACCTCGTACTGCGCCACGCTCGTGGTGGTGATCGAGACGGGGGCGTCGATGGAGGAGGTCGAGTACGCCTGGACCGGCCCCACCGCGTCCACCTGGAGGGTGGTCTGCCCCGTCGCCGAGACGGTGGAGATGCGCTGGCCCACACCCCTTGCGCGGCCCCACTCTCCGTTGAGCACTACCTGGACGCCGGTCCCGGCGTCGTACCAGTAGCCGTTGTTGGCGATGGGAGGAGGCGTGATCGAAGACAGGGCGGTGCTCGCCCCGGTGTCGAGCGTCACCTGGAACTGCCGGACGGACTGGAACGCTATCGTGTGCGGCCCGTCGACGGCGAGTGTTATCGGGAAGGAGCCCTCCGGCTGGGCGAGGGGCACTATGGCGCCCTGGTCTATCTGGTAGGAGACGACCCTGAACCCTGTCCCCGTGGACCTGCCGAAGAACCCGGGGGCGGTGAGCACCGTGGAATTGCCCGCGGCAGCCCACTGGCTCGGGAGGTTCCCGCCCACTATGGTGATGAGGTACTGCTGGTCGTAGGCCACCGCGGCCTGGTTGTTCGGCGCGGGGCCGAGCACGTCCCCGACCGCGTTCGGGGCGAACCACCTCTGCGTCGCGGTCGGCGTCCCGATGGTTGACGTCGCCGTGTAGGTCGACTCGGCGTCCGCCCATACGACCTGGGGGGACTCGGCGAGGGTGAGCTGCTGCGCGTTCCCTGACAGGTAGTACGTCACGCCGGGCTGGGCGAACGGGGATGGAGGGGCTTGTCCCAGGACGTAGTAGGAGAAGGCCTCCATGAACTGGTGGTAGTAGGTCGAGGCGATGGTCGTCGCCGAGGCGATGGTCCCGGTGGTCGCGCTGCCAAGCTCCCACCTCTCTACCGACGCCGAGGCGACGCAGCACAAGTTCTCGGGCAGCTGGTAGGTCGTCCCCCCATCGACCCAGAAGGAGCTGTTCTTGTCAGCCGTCGCGAGCGAGCCGAACGATGTGTAGGTGAAGTTCGGCGGCGTCAGTCCCTGGGCGCTCCCGCCCGCGTAGGCGAAGGTCACGTTGACCAAATACTGGTGGTAGAAGACCGGCGTGATCGAGAGCGAGCCCGTCACCGTGCCGTTGTTGTCGGTGGAGAGCGAGGTCCCCGCCTTGGAGGCGACCATGACCGTGCCCACCCACCGCTCGGTGGGCACCTGGCTCCCGGCGAGGGTCGGGCTGAATGACGTCGACGAGCCGGAGTCGAGCCAGGTCTGCTCGCCTCCTTGGCTCATCTGGAAGCTGACCGCCGAGCCGAAGGCGGCTCCGGTGAAGGTGGGCGGGGGCGGGCTCCCGCCGTCGGCCACTGAGTAGCCGGACGAGATGAGGTACTGGTGGTAGTAGGACGCGAGCACGTTTGTCGGACCCGAGATCATCCCTGTGACCGTCGTCGAGGAATCCCATCGCTCCGTGGGCGAGGTGCCCGGGAGCTGCGTGGGGTAGGCGTAGGTCGACCCGGCGTCCACCCACGTGGGGCCCGTGGCCGGCCCGGTGGTCGGGACGCCCAGCTGGTCGAAGGTGACGGTAGGGGGCGAGAAGCCGATGCCCCCGTAGGTCACGTTGAAGTTGAAATTGACCAAGAACTGGTGATAGTACGTGAAGGAGACGGTGAGCGGAGAGGTGATCGTACCGCTGAGGCCGTTCGAGGTCGTCACCCACCTTTCCGTGCTGGTGGAGCCGTTGAGGACCGTCTGCGCGCTCCACTCGGTCCCTGCGTCGACCATGTAGACCTTGGGCGTCTCCGTGAGCGGGACGACCTGGGTGTTCCCGTTTGTTACGTAGGTCAGAAGGTCCTGAGACTGGCTGTCGCCTCCGCCGACGACCGAGTAGCTAGCCGTGAGCGGCACCTGCAGCCCGTTGTACCCTACTCCCCCGTTGTTGATGGGGGACGCGTGGGCGTGCGCCCCGACGAGGACGAGGAGGGCCACCGCGGCTATGGGTAACGCGAGCTCCGGTAGGTGCCTGGTCAAGCCTCGGGCCTCCCTGGGTCGGGGCCGGACCGAGCGCAGTCGATGGTGCCCACTCTGCCACGCCTTCCGGTGAACCTGGGAGGCGCTCAAATATTTACAAAGTGTATGCCGGATTCATCACGCTTTTATCGCTCGGGACTCGGTTTAATGCGAAACGCCACCCGCGGGTCGGCGGGTTCCTAGGTCTACTTCTTCGAGTGCATCCCGGTGGCGTCGTACACCAGGTGGCCGGAGTAGAGGTTCTTGATCAGGTTCATCGTCTTCTCGTCGTGCGCCTTTGAAAGGACGAGGAAGACGGAGACCACGTCCCCGCGGCTCAGGATCTCGTTGACCTCCCTGAGGAACTTGTAGCTGTCCTGGAAGCCAGAGTCGAGGATGAGGGCGGAGATGTTGTCGAAGACGATGGCGAGGGGCTTCTTTGGGTCCTCGCTGACCGTGTCGTCCATCACGTTGAGGAGGACAGAGTGGTCGCTCCTCGGCACCATCACCTCCGAGGAGCCCGCGCTGGAGCGCGGATAGGAGCTCTCCGAGAGGATGAACATCTTCAACCCGGGGATCCCCTTGAGGAGGAGGTAGACCGGACTGCCCTTCGACGTGAAGGCCACGACGTGCCTCCCACCCGCCGTCATCTCCTCGGCGAACTCTCTGACCGCCTTCTCGTAGTTGACCGACGGGTCTGCTTCGAGCAGCATCGTTCCCTTGTATGTGGCCACTGGCGCCCTCCTTCTGGCCCCCCGTTATTAACAGGAAGGTGTCCCGGGCCGGATGGGACCTATCGGGATTAGTAACTTGGTCCTGCATAGTGTGGTAATATTCCCGTCCCGCCCTCGACGGCATGAACGGTCTACGACTGCACAGGCTGGTCAGGGCGGCGCCCTTCGCCATGGTGGCGCTCTCCCTCCTCCTCACGGCGCATGGCATCCACGTGGGGCTGAACGGCGACCCCGGCGGGAACACGGGCCCGAACCTCCACATGATAGTGAACGGAGACCCGGGCGGGAACACGGGGCCTAACTAGGCCCCTCCCTTCACTTTTTTATCGGGACTCTCTCTGGGAGGACTGCCCGCAGCGCCCTCTCATCGTTGAAGACCCAGCCCTTCTTGTCCTCGAAGTTCTCATAGGGGATGGTGTACCACCTCTCGCTCGCCATGTCGAGGGGGTAGGTGTTCCACTTTTGGACGACTTGCGGGAGCCGGTCGCTTAGGTACCGTGACGCCTCCATGAACTCGGAGGCCGGCATGCCGAGGTGGACCTGGTAGTACCCCGCGTCCGAGCCGCCCTCGAACCAGGCGAACGGGAAGTTGTTGAAGAGCGACCTCAGCTTTGACACCTGTGCCCTGCTCATCGCGTCGAACTCGTAGACCGCGCCCACCGCTCTAGAGACGTCGGTGGGCGAGGCGGGGAACCAGTGGACGTAGTTAGTGTTCGCCATCCGGGACACGTGCTTTGTGTAGTGCCAGCGGGCCGTCCTCTCGTTGATCCGGAGCTTCCTCGCTATCTCCGCTATGTTCCGCCAGGCGTCGAGCTCCATCTCCTTGATTATCAGGGTGTCTATCGAGTCTATCTCGGGCTTGGCGGGCACGTCCTCCTCTTTGAGGGGGGCGGGGGGCGCCTCCTCGTGAGCGGCGAGCTTGGACCAGTCTATCTTCCACTCCCCGCTCGAGAAACCATAGTAGCGGCCTTTGAGCTCGGGGTGCCGTGTCCATCCCAGCCGCCTGACCTCGAACGACTCTAGGACGCCTCCCTCGACGAGCCTCCCCATGAAGGCGGAGAACTGGTCGGCAAGGGAGACCGGGACAGAGAACAGGGCGATGACGCGGTTGTCCAGCGCCGCCTTGGACCAATAGGTCAGGAATGCCTCCTTAGAGAGGCCGCGCATTATCGCGGCCATGCTCTGGCGGGCCGACTCAGAGAGGGTCAAGACGACGAACGTCCTCTCGAGCCCTATCATCCTCTCGTTGAGCGTCAGGCTGACCTTGAGCCCGAGGTTAGGGAAGCGCTTCCTCACGGTGTACCTTATCGTCTCGATCGGCATCCCCGTCATCCGCGACAGGAGGGAGATGTTCTGTATCCCCACCCGGTCAATCGCGCCGATGAGCTTGTAGAGGTCGGTTCCCATTCGGATGAGCCTCTTGACGTATTACCTATTAACGTTGTGCGCACTTGCGAAAAGGTTCGGCATCTCCTTCCATGAGGTTTCCATTTGTGAACTCCGGGGGCCTCGGTCGAAGGGAGGCTCCTGGGTCGCGCGAGGACGATGTATCACGGGTCCATATTCAGGTTCCACATGAAAATGCTCTGGGTATTCTGTGCAATTGCTGGAATCACTTAAATTTCCTCCAGCGATCTCAGTCTCGCAAGGCGCGGGTCGTGGAGAAGGTCATCTCTGTCTCTGTGGAGAACGTCAACCTCAGGCTCGTGATCGACATCCAGGACAGGCCGACCGCGCCCGCCATCGCGAAGAAACGCTAGCCAGCGCCTCCGGCGCTTCCCGGTCTTTGCCTCCCCGTCCACTCGCAAGTCGAGTTCTCGGCCCTTACAACTCAAAGGGAGAAGTCTTCAGTAGAAGAGTTTAACTAAGGAGTTTGCCGTATTCATGGGCTAGGATGGCCTCCTTGATGAGTCCGGTATCCGATGTAGACCACTACGTCAGAAAGTACAGGCGCGGCATGGTGAACTCTCTGCTGGAGTACCTCATCCTGGAGTACGCGGCGGAGCAGAAGCTGTGCGGCTACGACGTGATAACACTCCTCCACGAGAGGTTCCACACCCTCCTCAGCCCCGGGCAGGTCTACCCGGTTATCGACCAGATGACGGAGCAGGGTCTGCTGAGAAAGGAGAGGAACGGGAGGTCGGTCCTCCTCGAGGCGTCGCACCTGGGCCACTCCCTTCTAAAGGCGTGGAGGCAAGAGTTCAGGGCCATCCAGACGCAGCTGGTGAGCCGGTCAGAGGCGGAGCTCCAAGCCGTCGCGTAGGTCGGAGGCGCACTTGTCGTTCGCATGGACGCTCCATAGGTTCCGGTCCGGGTGGTTCTCCGCAAACCTGCCCCTCCTGGTGCTCAGGCTGCTCAGCAGAGACAAGATGAGCGAGTGGGAGATCCTGGCCTCGCTGCACAAGGCGTTCGGGCTCAGCCCCACCCCCCGCGAGCTTGGCAGGCTCGAGGCCTCCCTCGTGCGAGACGGCTACGTGAGCCTTACCTGGGAGCGGGGCGACAAGAGGCTGGAGATCACATCCGAGGGCGTCGAGCTCCTCCAAAGGCTGGAGAGCGAGAACGCGTCCGTGGTCGCCGGCCTGGGCCCCTGAGTCGCGCTACTGGATGTTGTACTTGTTCGCGACCTTGACTATGAGGAATATCACGAGCGCGACGATCAAGAACGTGAGGACTGCGTTCGCAAAGTCACCCACGCCGAAGGGCCCTAGCATGTAGGTGTTGATGTCGGAGCCCTTCGGGAGGGCGTAGCTCACGATCGGGAGTATGAGGTCGCTGACGAGGGCCTTCACCACCGCCCCCAGGTAGACGCCGAGGATGAACGCGACGGCGAGCCCCAGGACCTTGTACTGCTCCAGGAAGGCCTTGAACTCCTGCGCCATGCCCTTCGGTGGCGGGGGGGAGGGGGGCTTCGTCAGAAGCTCCCTGATCTTGCGCAGCTCTTCGAGAACTTCCTGGTTCGAGTCCAATCCGGGCCGAGCGGGGGGCCCTTGGGATAAATGTCTTCGCATCCCACCCACGGTAGGAGCGGGGGCACTCACCCCGGATCCGTGCAGAGGCACCCAGAAGGAGACCGATGCGCCTGTTCAGCGCATGATTTCCATTCTGTGCGTCGGGTAGATCAGACCTTCCGCGTTGGCCGTGGGCTCCATGAAGACGGATTCCACCTCGCGGAACCTCTTCAGCAGGTCCAGGCCGCCGGCGGTCGGTGTCACGACGACGCCAGAGGGAGTCTCCTTGCTCGACAGGATGCCCTTCTTCTCCATCGAGTCGAGCGCGTCGTTGAGGACAGTCCAGGCGAGGTTCGCCTTGTACATGATCCTCGTGCGCTTCATCTCCCTCTCCTCTGCGACTACCTTCATGATGTCCATGAAGACTTCGAGTTTCGACCTTCGAATCATCGCATCCTCCATGGTGAAGTCTGACCTAGATATCGTTCTTGGGCCTTTGATTAAAGGCGCGGGAGCGGTTTCCTTGAATTCGGCAAAGAAAGGCCGAGGCCGGCCCCGCCCGTGGAGGGGCGGGTGCGGGGGAGAGCAAGATATCAGGCGAAAAGGGCGCCTTAATCGTACGATTCGGCCCGTAGACGTGCAAATATTGCACAATATATCACTTGGCGAGGAGGCTGATGGTCAGGTCCCAGGGGGTGAGGATGGTCTTCCTATCGTTGGTGACCAGGCACTTCGCGTCCTCCTTGAATATCAGCCCGAGGGCCGTGGCGGCGTCGCAGTCGTCGGGGACGAAGGAGGGCCTCTGGAGCATCGTGCCCATCGAGGTCAGGGGGGAGACCAGTATTTCCTTGGGGGAGTCCCTCAACCTGCCGAGGTTGGCCGGCGAAAGGAGCCACTTGATTATTCCCCTGTCGGAGACGATGAGGTCCGAGTCCCGGACGAACAGCCTCCTCACGTGCTTGTTTAGCATGGTCTGGATCGAGTCCATCACCGAGGTGGTCTTGGAGACGGTCACCAGCGGGTTCGTCCCCCTCTCCTTCGCCCTCACGTTCTGGACCTTGGCCGTGAGGCCTGAACGCACGAGGAAGGTGGCGATGTCGAGCAGGCCCACGAGGTTGGCCGCCTTGCCAGCGGGGTCGACCACGATGGCGTACCCCCAGCCGTGGTTGAGGATGCTCTTCAGGACGCTCTGGGCGTCGTCCTTCGGCCCGGCCAGTATCACCCGCATCTTCGAGTCCGCTATCTTGGTCTTGTAGAAGGTCGACCAGACGTTCCTCGGGTTGGTGAGGCGCAGGACGTTGTACCCCAGGATGACGCCCGTGGGGGCGCCCCCCTTGTCCACGGCGACCACCCCTTCGACGTCGAGCTGGGAGAGGTGGAGGCCGGCGGAGATGATGGGCTCGTCCTCGTCCACCTTGTAGAGCTTGCAGGGGGAGGCGTCCAGGATGCTCTGGATGGTGAGCCCCGAGATGAAGCCCAAGGTTTGCCGAAACTCCTGCGTTCAATATTTATCTGTTGGGAATTTGAAACACCAGGGCGCCGCGATTGGACCTTTCCCTGCTGATCCATCCAGCAATCGCGGCGAGCGCTGTCGTCGCCGTGGTCACGGCGTACCTCCTAAAGGCCAGGCGTAGGATGTACTTCCGGGCGCACTACGTAGCGGGCGCGCTCGCGTTCGGGCTGGCGATGCTGGCGTTCCCGGTGGGGCTCTACAAGGTACTCACGACCGGCGGGGTGTCGGTGTACCCCGAGGCGCTTACCGTCCACACGGCCGACTTCTTCCTTGCCATAGGCCTCATCTCGGTGCAGGGCGGCCTGGGCGTCGGGATGCTCCTCCTGGGGAGGAGGAGGCAGGTCTACCGCACCCACAAGCGGGCCGCGAAGTACGTGCTCGGGATATTCCTGCTCCAGGGTGCCCTGGGGGTGCTCACGCTGTACGGGATACTCCCTGTCGTCTTCGGGCAGTGAGGAGGTCTCGCGGCCCCCTCAGAAATGGACCCGGACATCCGAGAGCTTATTACCGCAGGCATGAAGAACCATCTTGCAGATAATAGGAGGATTGCGCGCAAAGTGAGCAAGAAACGCGACTTTCTCGCTGTTTCGTTCGGTTTTCTGGCTCTGGCCATTTGCATTTCCCTGTTGGCGACCCCAGCGCATGCGGCCACCGCCACCGTGACGGTGAGCTGCAACAGCCCGGTCTACGTAGGGTCGACGACCAACTGCACGGTCACGGTCACGGGGACCCCCACCCCAACGGGCACAGTCGGCTCGTTCGGTACGACAGGCTCTGGCAACTTCTCCCCGTCTCAGTGCACCCTTTCCGGGGGCCCGGGGACCGCATCCTGCGGCGTGAGCTACACTCCGACCTCCGTCGCCGGCTCCCCCCACATGATAAGCGCGGTATACGGAGGAGACTCCAACTACGGCCAGACCTCGTCGAGCACCTCGGGCTCGGTCACGGTCAACCAGGCCATAACCAACGTGGGCGTCAGCTGCGCGCCCAATCCGGTCGGGGTAGGGTCGTCCACGGTCTGCACGGGAACCGTTACGGGGTACCAAGTCGCCTCCGATACGATCACGTTCACGCAGATGGGGAGTGGCAGTGGCATAACCTCGCTGGTGACGTCTCAGGCCCAATGCACCCTTGCGCCCGTCTCCTGTCAGGTCACGGTCATGACGAGCGGAGCGGGAGGCACGATCATCGGAGTATCGTATCCAGGAGACACCAACAACCAACCCAGCTATAACAGCGTTCCGTTTGTCATCTCGCAAGCCCAGAGCACACTGAACGTCAACTGCAACCCCGCCACGCTGGTCGTGGGGGAAGCCTCGACGTGCACAGCGAACGTCCTCGGCTATTCACCGACGGGAACCATCAACTGGCAGACGAGCGGGACAGGGCAGTTCTCCCCGAACCCTT
>Ga0335077_10012540_pt1 | contig 10598 bp, 8 predicted proteins | sample Lox_Sample_31_FD_207151 | JGI IMG/M metagenome (GOLD analysis project Ga0335077, IMG submission 207151) | Soil microbial communities from Loxahatchee National Wildlife Refuge, Florida, United States - Lox_Sample_3.1 | ecosystem: Environmental > Terrestrial > Soil > Wetlands | place: USA: Florida...
ATCCAAATTTCGTTGAATCTCTCGATAGATAGGAATTGTAGCGCCCATTTCATTGCCGAATTTCGGGATTAGATGTACCGGACGTTCTATTGCATGTACAGGGATGACTCCACAGGTTTTTGTGCGGCTGACGAGATATAATCCAGCACCTCTGAATGGTTCAGGTGATTGTATATTTGAAAACCAATGGACATAGGCCAATTCCATCTCGCCTCGATCCTTTGACGCTGAGCGAACCATTTGTCGTTGACATTTGAACAACAGTAAGACTTGTGTGACCCTTCGACCTGTCATCGTATTAACGATTCCTCTTGATCGTCTGTTTGGACATGAGACTAAGACTGGATCATTGCGACAATAACCATCATGGATTGCTTTGATACTGGCTTTCATCATTGTTCGGTTTGAAGGATGTGTATATTCGACTGGGTGTCGCTGTCTCCGAGCTGTCTCCAAATTATCTCCAATCCGTTCACCGCTTTGATTTATCGCAATGTTGTCTTCCCGCCAACTTGGCCACTCCATACGTATAGAATCGTAAACCGAAATATAAGGGTTGAACTCTGATAAGTCGTCCGCGGATAGGGTCCCATCTTCCGAATTCATATACCGCCGCAAAGATGTAAGGAGACCAGGAAGACATAGTATCTCCTCAGTTTCGGATGTTGATCGAGGCCATCCCTTTCGGCGTTTTAACTTCCAAACATATATCCGTCTCTGAAGAACAAAATCGCCAGACGAACATGAATTTTCAACCCCGGGCTCCAACGTACCTCCAGTTTGGCTCCAATCGTTTGATTCTTCGTAATCACTGTCGTCACTTTCTAGCTCTTTATTTGACTCCTTGTTTGAGCCATATCCTCTATCACGGGCCGGGGTATCTTCTCCTGTCGCCTCTTTCTCCGGATCAAACCCATCAATCATCTTCTGGAAAGATGAGATGACGGCGTAGTCCTTAAGAATAAACTTAAGGTAATCGTCTCCTCGTTTGTTGCTTCGGGCGTACGATGCTTTGAATGGTTTATGATGAATTTCCGTCCGATCCGTACTGTAGCTGGTTAACGTTCCCTTTTGTCGCACACATTGCGGATAATGACGTAGATAATGAATTTTCTGTGGCTCATAGTCAACGGATTCCAGAAGTCCATATTTAATGAAAGGGCCTGCGGGTGCACGGAGGAGGTCATTGAAAGTTTCGCAGGCACTTTCAAGCCATTGTAGTGAATCTTCGGTGTGAACGAGATAATGTGAAAGACGATGGATGTGAAGATATTCTCTGAGGAGCGCGATTCCTTCAGCTGGGCAGATTCCGTATAATGCACCAACCATTATCTTCGTCATGTCCTTAATTTCATCCACTGTCCAATGATGATCCTGTGCCAATATTCCTCGAGAAAAGCGTCGTAATTCTTTGAATGGTGGTATCAACGTGAAGCGACAATCCAACTCTGACTCAATCATTGCCTCTGAAAATCCCTTCTCTTTATACACATTTATAACTAGAGGATACAGCCATTTGTGAAAGACATCATCCAAAAAACATTTCGAGACTTGATGCAATAGATCTGGACCCACAGAGTCGAGTATACCATTCCAAGGGTACTGATCAGAGAATGGGCTATCGGGATGAAATCCAAGCTCATGGAGGGCCAAATGATTCATTGTTCCATTCCTAACTGCTTCCCGAAGACGTGTAACATCAGCATCCGTCCTTCGTCGTTTAAGAGCTCGAATCAATACTTCGTCGTCCGGGTCATGGCTCCAGTTTGTCTCCAAATTGTCTCCACTCGATGCGGTCTCCGTCAATTTGAATATGGAATAATAACGTTTCGGACATTTTGGACAGGAAGGCCTGATTAGGCATGTCAACGTCCATTGCTCCTCCATATCCCCGATATATTGACAGAGTACTGGAAAACAAAGGCGTTCATGCCCGTCGCCACAGAGCAACCTTATCCCATTATCCATGACGCTCCGAATTGGCTCCATAACCGCTCTTAGAACGGCGTGAAAAACCTGACGACACCATTTAGGATAACCAGGGCGTTTGCTGAACGCTTCCACACCTATGATAAGAACCTATTGACATAATGACATACCATGAGGCACAGGCAACATCGCAATAAGTTGAGCACAATGTTTTCCAGGATTGAATCGTATTTCATAGGGAATGTTTCCGATCGTCATCAATAGTGGCCAACCTTTTGCCTTTCCAGAGTTTGAGAAGTGTGTTTTATCGGACGTCAAAATGATAGGAATGACAGTAATCGACTCGAAATTCTCTCCAAAGTCGTGGGCCTTTTCGATCTTATCCTGCAATGCTCAGCAATGCACCCAGTTACCATAAATACCTGCGTCTCCCACCACCAGTCAGCACTGAAGAGATCCGTATATAGTCGTTCATTTCGCTCATTGAATATTTTCTCTGGTGCCCATTTCATATCCTTTTCAAGACGGACATCTGCTACCATTTCTCGTAGTACGTCCAGACTATTCCGCATCCAGAATTCAACACTGCAGGGAGCCCAGGACGGAGCGTTTTCTGTTGGTCGTGCATACATGGAACTCCAGTTCTGACGGCTCTCTCCCAATTCGCGAACACGTTTCTTGAAATCATTGTACGATGCAAATCCTGTCCCTTCTCTAAGCCATGGGCATTTTTTTTCGATTGCGAAATTCTCCACGTCTGCTCGAGACTTTGGTTTGGGAAACAAAAGACGGCGCCCAAGCTCCCATTGCTCTCGATTGTTGAAGGGCCAAAAGGTACGTTTCCTGAGATTCGTGATGACATCTTCATTGTCGACATCTTCTCGCATTGAACAGGGTAAACCTACGATGAGCCAAATTGGAAAGTTTAGAACCTGCTCCTTCGTATGCGATTACAGTGGAGGGAGGCTGAAGGCAGTTTTGAGAAGGCTCAGGATCGTTGAAGTTAAAATAGTGCCAATCCGCGTCGTCATCTAGCGAATGTTGTGCCGTTTCTCCACCAAAAGAGTTTTGAGAAGGCTCAGAGTCGTTGAAGTTAAAAGAGTGCCAATCCGCGTCGTCATCTAGCGAAAGTTGTGCCGTTTCTCCACCAAAATGGTGTGGAGAAGGCTCAGAGTCGTTGAAGTTAAAAGAGTGCCAAACCGCGTCGTCATAGAGCAAAAGCTGTTCTGTTTCTCCAGCAAAAGGGACCGTCAAATCAAGTTGAGACTGCGCTGTGAGCTCCAGCACGGGCTGGTGATGATCTAAACCCCCGTATAGCGTTATATCACAGCTCTTAGATTGCGCGCGATGCTTATTCCACGAGCCGCGTGGAAAGTACTTGCCGCAAACATGACATGCCTCCCTTACCGTCACAGGCATGATACCCAGTTGGTTTTGAAATAGTTTTGCTCGATTTCCACATCGTTGGTCAGCCGATTTCGAGAAGGTTGTCTATTTCTTGTCTATTTTTCGTCGTTGTTTGGGTTCGTCCAATATTTGGACCTATTTTGGAGCCAGTCTGAAATCCAATTTCAGGGGTTGGAGCGGTTTTGGAGCCCCATATTACATAATACATATTAAAGAGGTAGGTTAAGGCAGCACGCTCATTGCGTCTCAAATTTTAGACAACACGCGCTCTCAACGATGGCTCATCTACCTTGGCAAGGCAATTCAACGCCCACAAACCTCACAGGCGTCTATAACTCGCTCGGAATAAGTTTCGATGAGGCGGATACGCTGCTAGTGGTGGTACACTCTTCTGCCCCCTCTGCGCTGACTCTTAGGTTAATTCTGAATTGGCGCGATGGTACAATGACCACCCACGGCCATCAAAGTCGGCGAAAGAGATGTTTGTAAAGGAGGTTATCTTGAAGGACGCGAAAGTGAAGGACGTCAACGTAAACAAGTGGAGGAAAGTCCGCCAGATCCATCCGAACGCGCAAAAGGGTGAGTTCGAGATCTGGAGTCGATGGATTTGGGAACAATACTTGCGTTATAAGATGAAGCCGCTGGCCAAAAAGAAGAAGGAAAGAAACTCAAACGAACAGAATTCAACTGTTCTAACTACGGACGAACCTCCTGTTCAGCCAACTCCAAACGCGCTCCAAACAACCTCCAGGTTCTCTCCAACGACCGTTCCTGTTCCTTTCGGGTTTCCTGGACTCACACCACGTCTGTCTCCACGTCCACGCACGCCACCGCTTACATCCCGAACCTTATCAACTCAATCTATTGGCGTTCAAGATACCCCGGTAAGACAACTGCGGCGTTTCAGCATAAACACCCCTAAATCAGGTGAATGTCAATCAACTGAGTCGACACCTTCCAAAGTTGCCAGAGCTCAAACGCAAGACAGTCCCGATCTTCCAGCACTGAAGCGACCAAGGTTTTTCTTAAGCCTTATTGATGAAAGTATGAGAAGTGGTTACGTCGATCCGGCCGACGTGATTGCGATGGCATTGAGAGTGCAAGAAGAAATCGATTCATCCCGTGGCGACAACTTTGATGTTTCAAGATCGACTCCCACTCAATCCCAAGCTTTCGATTCCATCCGTCGTCGCATGGTCGAAACTAGCGCGGACTTGCCTACGGATTCTGAAATGGGTATTGACTCACCAACTCCGATTATGGGCGGGCGCATCATTTCAGAAAACAATACCAGACAGCAAGACAATTCAGGAACGACAATAACAATGGAGGACGTTCTGCAGACGGAGTCATCTGAGGAAATACCTAATCTTCACTCCAAAATAACTCCAAACCCCGAACCATCTCCACCTCTGACTATGGACGGGCACATCATCTCAGAAAATAATATCAGACGGCCAGAAGATTCAGGAATGACAATAGCAATGGAGGACGTTCTGCATATGGAGTCATCTGAGGAAATACCTAATCTTCACTCCAAAATAACTCCAAACCCCGAACAATCTCCACCACCGACTATGGACGGGCACATCTCAGAAAATAATCCTAGAAGGCCAGACGATTCAGGAACGGCAATAGCAATGGAGGAGGTTCTGCATATGGAGTCATCTGAGAAAATAACAGACGATGGTCGCTCCAAAATAACTCCAAACCCCGAACTATCTCCACCCAAACATAATGGGGCTTCTGACAGAGCTAGCAATACTCCGAGAAGTAACAGAAGGCGACGGAAAGATGACTCTAACGTCGATCCAGATTATCAACCATCAGACTTGTCAGCGTCGAGTTCAGACGAATATAATCCTTCAGAAGATTCCCAAATCATCGGAGACTCATACGAATACGGGATTGGAGTTTCGTCTCACGGTTCAGAAGATGAATTTAATGACTCAATTAGAGCACAAAGTCCAAGAGCTCATATCGATTCAACATCAGTCCCTTTATCTAGTCGCTCCAAAAAGACCCCAATTGTTTTCTGGGATGATAAGATAAATCTCGACGACTTTGTTCTTGAAGAAAAGGAACAGAAGGAACGGAATATCGGAAATATCGATATTGACAGGATTGCGCCTAATGGGCTACCTGGTTCCGAGGACGTCATTATTCTCAGTGGCGAAAATGATGCCGTTCCTTCTTCTCCAGTCGCTTTGACCAGCAAGCTTCGGGATTTACTCTCGTTTGATTTATGTGAGTTTCCAGCTGATTTGCGAGAAAAATTGAGAGCCATACTGTATTTTCTTCCCCAGGTTTCACTAATTTCTAGGAAGGAGGGACTTAAAGAGGGCATAGAAAAGGAACATAAATGGCTGCGTGATTTCGATCTGGAAGAAACCGTCCGTCCGGGAGTCCGTTCTGAAATCGGTCTATTTCCGTGGCAAGTGCTTGGGGTGCAATTCTTGCATTTCTGTCGCCAGCATTACGGATTTGGGTTGTTGGCGGATGAAATGGGTGTAGGAAAGGTAGCCTCGTTCAGTTATTAATCTCATGTTAGACCGTTCAAGCATTAGCGTGTATTGATGGAATTAATCAGGAAGTACAAAAGGTGGGAACAGAATCTAAGCGACGTGTGCATTTTATCTTCTGGTACTCACTCTGGCGATCTCAACTAACGTGCTAGCCCTGTGATCTTACAACATAATTGGCTTCGAGAAGCAGAAAAATTCTTTGATCCAATGCGGCTTTCGGTTAAACTTTGGACGCAGAGCGATTGGCAGTCGGACAATAATGACTGCACTGTGTGGATTGTTAAAGTTAGCTGGCTCCGCATCGAATCTGCGTTTCACAAAGTCGTCAGTAGCAACTGGTTTAAGACAACTGTCGAAATTCTGTCTTCCTGGTCTGACGAATGCCATTTGTTTTCAAGATCTGCAACTTCGGCACAGAACGATATTCTTCGTGAACTTTGCTCATTCTCCCGTTTCAACGTCTTGATTAGTGGCACTTTATTTCCTCTTGGTCCATCGACGGATGCAAAAGCTGTGCTCCACAGCCTTGGAGGACCATTCGACGAGAAAGGTCGGTGGAAGGAACCTCTCAAAACGGCGCTGTTTCGCCTTCTTGGCAACGACAAATCTGGTAATCCTTATTATGATGTTCTGGCTCTTCGAATTCTTATAGCTCCGTTTACGCTCCGAAGAATCTCCAGCTCCACCTGGGAAAAGAGATGGGTTATTCAACGTACAGTAACACGTCCGAAGCCGGTCATATTGCTGCCCTATCCTGACACGTTGACAGAAGATGCCAGAAGTAAATTTCGTCTCAGGGCCAAGCACAAGCAATCAGAAGCCGAAATTATTGACCGCGCAGACAAGCAAAGGTTTTTTGCATGGACCCCAATCTATGAAGAGTTTATGGACGCACGGCGGAAGTTTCATGGTGAACAGAAGTCAGACGTACGTTTGATGGAAGAAGTCATCGTGAGACATTTCCAGTCAGCCCGTTTATCTGGAAGGATGAAGCGTTTTATTGCGTTTGTCAAGGAGGCAAAAAGGAACGGGGATAAATTTATCGTGGTCTCGGATCGATTGTTTCCATTAGTGCTGGTATTCTATGTACGTCCCGAATTGTAATAGCTCTGATTCGGTATAGGTTTGCAAACAACTACTTGGATTGAAAATAGGTGCCTTGACTGGCACGTCACTGTGGCGGTTGTCGACTAGTGATGTTGCACGCAATGCGACTGTGGATCATCTCAATGATGGGACTCTCGACGGCATTGTAATGACAGACCAAGTTGGAGCATGTGGCCATACCCTTATTGGCGCGAATATAATGATTTTCATCGGCAGTTTATATTCGCATGCGCAGGAAGAACAGGCGATTGGTATGTACTCCAAATTTGCTCCAAATTTGCTCCATCGTCCAATGGTTCTAATGTTTCTACGTAGGTCGAATATGTCGGCATGGCCAAATAAAGACGCCAGTTGCTGTCATCATTGCGGATGAAGAATTCGAAGGGGACCGGGAAGCATTCAAAATTAAAAAGCGTCGTGCGACTGAGGATTTTTATCTGAGCATCGGCTTCAACACTCTTCAGTGCGATCTCGTTCAAAGAGCATGGGCTCATGTTGACGCACTAATGGGCTCTGAAAAGATATACCAGATGTGGTGCGTTTCAGAGAAACAACGACGACGAGAGGAGAAAGTCAGGGAACGTCAACGTCGAGCGGAGACTTCTGCTGCTAATATTTTGGCTGTTAGCTCAACAACTCATAATCCAATTATCGTTAATTAAACCAAGTGTCAACCCTCTTAGATCCTCCTACTCGCGGGCACTAGATCCATAGGTATATCTCCAATGTGTATCTGATTTGTCTCCAATTTGACTCCAACGTGTCTCCGAATTTTGCCAGGGTAACTGAAATTTAAAAACCCCAAAACAAAAATCAAATAAGACAACATGCGTACGTCGACAGACCATCAGAACCATCTTCGGGATTAACGTCTAAACGATGGTCACAACCAGACGAAATAAGGAGGTATCTTTCACGTTTTACATCACTAATCATAGAGTGAAGGAGGGCCTAGTGCTCAACTCTCCAAGCGGCCTTCGACGCGTCTTAGCAGGATCCCTGCCACAATCCCACGTCAGAAAAAGACAAAAGACGATGTCAGCAAAGTCGATAAGCCTTCCAGAGAAGTGAGCAAGAACCGGGATAGGGAATCCACTCAGATAAACAACATATATGGCAGAGTAGCTCCGGTCTAGCTGATTGATTGATTGTAGGTCGCAGTCGCCACAGACTCCAGTAGCTCCGAACAGACTCCAGCACGACGCGTCGACAAGCCATCCGGAGAAGTCAGCAAGCACCGGGAAACGGGATACGCTCAGATGAATAACACATATGGCAGAGTAGCTCCGGTCTAGCTGATTGATTGATTGTAGGTCGAAGTCGCCACAGACTCCAGTAGCTCCAAACAGACTCCAGCACGACGCGTCGACAAGCCTTCCGGAGAAGTCAGCAAGCACCGGGAAGGCGGATACGCTCAGATGAATAACACATATGGCAGAGTAGCTCCGATCTAGCTGATTGATCGTAGGTCGACGTCGACACGGACTCCACTAGCTCCGAAGGAACTCCAACACGATTTGTCGACCAGCCTTCCCGAGAAGTCAACCAGAAACGCCATAGGGAATCCGCCCAGATGAATGATAAATATGGCAGAGTACGTCCCGGTCTAGATTGTTGATTGTAGGTCGTCGTCGCCGCAGGCTCCACTAGCTCCGAAAAAACTCCAAAACGAATCCGCTCTGGCACGCCGATCATGATTGATGCATCCTCAGATGACTCTGCGGAAAAGCTTACAGACGTTCTCAGGGGCTTAAATCCTTCCCAATATGCAATCCTCCGGCAGGCTCTGGACGTCAATGGATCAATGAACAGGCGTACTGCCATTCTTCCGCGTACTCAAGAGGATCTCACACAGTCGGATGATGAGGAGCCTTGGAATTCATACCAGGAGGCGACTATTGATGACTCGGCTAGCGATATCGATAAGGAATTGGACATCAGCCTCTCTCCAAGGCCAGAGGCTCCGCCATCGCCAAGCCCATCAACTGCTCGTCCTCCATTCCTGGCCAACAGCCTTAAACATAATGCAATGGTCGAGATCCGAAGAGGAACTGCTCTCTTTCGATCCTCTGGGAATTGCACAGACACGAACGGTGAGAACAATACTGATAAAGAGAATAGTCCTACGGAAAGTAGCATATGGGAAGAAGGATCGACAAAAAGAGATGAGCAAACTCCAATTGGAACCCGGATACGCTTTAAGCTTTCGTCACTCAGCTCAAAAGAGAAGCCGAGATGGCGACGATTCTACGAAGCTGTTGTTCTTGACTACATTCAAAAGGGGCCAGACCAACCTGCGCCAGACGGGGAAGCAGGACGTCGACGAATTGACGACCGGGAAATAACCAAGCTCATCAAGAAACGATTCTTGCAAATCTTTTGTCTTCCATCTGATCCGAAAGAACTTACGTCAGAGCAATTGGAAGCGGTAAGCGGTGATAAATTGACTCATAACAACAGGCAAAACAACGCGCCTCTAATTTCACCAACCTGGGCCGAAAATTCATTGTTGAGAAAGATGGACTGTCTTCCTACAATATTCCGGAGGATCGTACTCGCGGAGATTATATCGACAACCTTTTAGACAACTATAACTTTGCTTGGAAAAAGTTAACGGTGCCATCCATTTTGTTATTTGCTTGCTCATCAAAGCCATGTCGCAGTGGACGTTTTCGGCATACCGCAATCGTCCAAGGGATCAAATATCTCTATTTTGGAGATAGGAAGCTCGGATGTACAATACCGTGTCCGGGAATGACGGCTCTTGCAGATCAACTAACCGCGGAGGCAGTCGCATGGGTGTGCATTGCAGTACCTCTAAATTGGCCTCAATACTGACGATAGATAATCTGGGGCCTTAAATATTCGAAGCAAGGGAAGAATCCATTTCAGGGAGTAATTTACCAGCCTCAAACGTTCGTTGCACGTTGGAAAAGAATCGCAGCGGAGATCAAAAAAAAAAGTTCAACGCTCGATGAATTACGCATTCTTGTTGTTCCCCCAGAGACGTCCAAATTCGACGAAGATGACGACCCTGACACACTTGGAGTCTGTCCTATTGATAGCGAGGTGGAGCTATCATGATATTAGGTATCAGTGATTTCGAAAACTTCTAACGAAAGGCTGGAGTCGCGATGATATTTGGCAATGGAATCTGAATTGATTATTACTACTGCTATTCTATCTATTTCAATACTATTTCATTTTATTTTCATAGCTACTTGGCTCCTACTGTATTCAGAATGCGTGTAAATAGGATTAATGGAATTCTATTTGAATCCTAGGTGATATTCTTTTTGTCTCCAAATAGGCTCCAAATAGTCTCCAGATAGACAAATTATGTACCTATTTTTATTGCAGTCGCTATAGAAATAGATTCGGTTTAAGGGGGGCCTGTCTATTGGCCTATTCCTGACTATCGCCCTATTTAAATCCCAATAGACACGAATAGGACAAATGACTTTTTCCTGATGTGGAAACCTTCCGCAGAGGCTGATTGAGCCCATGCAAGAGTGTATTGCTGATGTAATAGAGAACAAGGGGAGACATACTCATTATTGATTTAAAGATAACAGCTTATTTCGTCTATCAAGTCATTCTTTTGTAGCCGGAATGTGAATTGATCGTGTA